>Ga0307517_10000174_pt1 | contig 105578 bp, 97 predicted proteins | sample 23_EM_MG_FD_194515 | JGI IMG/M metagenome (GOLD analysis project Ga0307517, IMG submission 194515) | Populus trichocarpa ectomycorrhiza microbial communities from riparian zone in the Pacific Northwest, United States - 23_EM | ecosystem: Host-associated > Plants > Roots > Unclassified | place... | reverse complement strand
GCGTGCTCAGCCAGCGCAGCCGGAAGAACAGCAGCACCCACCCCATCCCGATGCTGATCGTCGGGAACAGGATGTGGAAGGTGATGTTCGCCGCAAATTGCATGCGGGCCAGGAGCAGGGCGTCCATTGGAATCTCCCTCAGCTTTGGCGTTTGCCGCCCGGCGTCGCCGCCGCGGCGACGCGGCCGGTGAATTGAAGCACCTTCTGCACCTTGGCCCCCATCTTCATCAGCTTGGCCAGGGTCTGCTGGTCCATGCGCTGCACGTCGTCGAACCAGGTCGTCGTCAGCTCGATCAGGTCGTGCATGCCGCGCATGCGCTCCAGCGCCACGCGGTCTTCTTCGCTCGCGGGCTCCTCGAGCAGTGCATTGCGCAGCATCGACAAGGTCGGTTCGATCTCGCGCCGGCGCCGCTCTTCGGCAAGCGTGCGGAAGATCTCCCAGGCGTCGCTCGGCGCGTCGAAGTACTCGCGCCGGTCGCCGGCGATGTGGCGCAGGTTCACCAGCCGCCAGGCTTGCAGCTCCTTCAGCCCCATGCTGACGTTGGAGCGCGAGAACTCCAGCTTCTCGGCGATGTCGTCGGCGTTCAGCGGCGCCGGCGCGACGAAGATCAGCGCATAGATCTGACCGACGGTGCGGTTGATGCCCCAGCGGCTGCCCATTTCGCCGAAGTGCGCGACGAAGCTGCGGACGAGCGGGGTGAGGGTCTGCATGGTCGGGTGGGCGGCGTGCGGGGTCGGATCGATTCTACTGAGTTTTCAGGAATTACTGAAAACTCAAGAGACCGATGGACCCACCGGCCGCAGGGTGGTCGATTCGCGAGCGGCGAGAATGCAACTTGTTTCAGACTGCAGGCTGTCTCCCGATGATTTCGTACCGAATCGAAGCGCGTGATCCGAACACGCACCTGTTCCACGTCACGCTGACGATCGCGCAGCCCGCGGCCGAGCAGCGTCTGAGCCTGCCGGTGTGGATTCCCGGGAGCTACCTGGTGCGCGAGTTCGCGCGTCACCTCTCGTCGCTGCGCGCGGTGCAGGGCACGCGCACGGTCGCGCTGCGGCAGCTCGACAAGGCGACCTGGACGGCCGCGTGCAGCGGCCGCGCGGCGCTCGTCGTCAGCTACGACGTCTATGCCTTCGACACCTCGGTGCGCGCGGCCTTTCTGGACGCGAACCGCGGCTTCTTCAACGGCACCGGCGTGTTCCTGCGGGTCGAGGGCGCCGAGGCACTGCCGCACCGGGTCGAGCTGCGCAAGCTCCCGGCCGGCTGGGAGGTCGGCACCGCGCTGCCGGCGCTGAAGGTCGACGCGGCCGGGCGCGGCGTGTACGAAGCGGCCGACTACGACGAGCTCGTCGACTCGCCCGTAGAACTCGGCCGCTTCTGGCGCGGCTGCTTCGATGCGCGCGGCGTGCCGCACGAGTACGTCGTCGCCGGCGCCTTGCCGGATTTCGACGGCGAGCGCCTGCTGGCCGATGCGAAGCGCCTCTGCGAGGCGCAGATCGACTTCTGGCATCCGAAGAAAAAGCCGCCGTTCAAGCGCTACGTGTTCCTGCACAACCTCGTCGAAGACGGCCACGGCGGGCTCGAGCACCGCGCCAGCACCGCGCTGATCTCGCCGCGGCGCGACATGCCGCAAGTGGGCCGGCGCGACACCAGCGACGGCTACGTGAACCTGCTCGGGCTGATCAGCCACGAGTATTTCCACACCTGGAACGTCAAGCGCCTGCGGCCGGCCGAGTTCGCGCGCTACGACTACACGCAGGAGAACTACACCGAGCTGCTGTGGTTCTTCGAAGGCTTCACCTCGTACTACGACGACGCGTTCCTGCTGCGCACCGGGCTGATCGACGCCGGGCGCTACCTGAAGCTGGTCGCGCGCACGATCAGCGGCGTGCTCGCGCTGCCCGGGCGCCAGGTGCAGAGTGTCGCGCAGGCCAGCTTCGACACCTGGGTCAAGTACTACCGCGCCGACGAGAACACGCCGAACGCGACCATCAGCTACTACACCAAGGGCTCGCTCGTCGCCCTCGCGCTCGACCTGAGCTTGCGCGCCGACGGCCGCGGCACGCTCGACGACGTGATGCGCGCGCTCTGGACCGCCAGTGGCGGCGGAACCATCGACGAGGCGCAGATCGCCGCGGCGCTGCAGCAGGTCGGCGGCCGCTCGTATCGCAAGGAACTCGCGGCCTGGGTGCATGGCACTGACGACCTGCCGTTGCAGGCGCTGCTCGAGCGTGCCGGCGTCGAGTGGGCGAGCGACCCGGCCACGCTCGCGCAGCGCCTGGGCCTGCGCGTCAGCGAGAGTGCGCTCACCGGCGTGAAGGTCGGCCAGGTGCTGCGCGGCGGTGCCGGCGAGCGCGCCGGGCTGTCGGTGGGCGACGAACTGCTCGCCGTTGCGGGCTGGCGGGTGCGTCGCCTCGAGGAGGCCTTGCGCGTGATCGAGCCCGGCGTGGCCGCACCGCTGCTGGTCGCGCGTGACCAGCGGGTGCTGACGCTCAGCCTGGTGCTGCCGGCCGAGGTGCCCGCCGGCGCCGCCGCGATCGCGCTCAAACCGGCCGCCAAGCCCGTCAAGGCCGCGCAGGCGCTGCGCAAGGCATGGCTGTCGGCCTGAAGATCGCGATCGGGGGCGCGCCCAGCGTGCGCCGCCGCGTCGCGCTGCTGGCGCTGGTGCTGGTTGTTCTTGCCGTGCACGCCTGCGTGACGCAAGGCGTCGCGGATCGCCTGATCGATCTCGACAAGGACCAGGCCATGCCGGCGCGCATCGAGGTGGCCTATGTGCGCGACATGGCGCTGACGGCGCCACCGCCCACCGCGGCGCCGGCGGCCCCACCGGCGGCGGCCCCGCGTCCGCGGCCCGCGAAGGCCCCCAAGCCCGCGAAGCGGGCGTCCGCGCCGCAGGTCGCCTCCGAGCCGATCCGGGAGACCGTCGAGCCCGTTGTCGTCGCGGCGGCAGCGAGCGCCGCGGATCCGGCGCCCGAGCCGGTCGCCGAGGCGGCGCCGACCGAAGCACCGGTCGCCGCCGCGCCCGCATCGGCGAGCGCCTCGGCCCCGGCAAGCTTCGAATGGCCGGCCTCGACGCGCATGAGCTATGTGCTCACCGGCTACTACCGCGGCGACGTCAACGGCAGCGCCCAGGTCGAGTGGATACGCGTCGGCACGCGCTACCAGGTGCACCTGGACCTGATCGTCGGCCCGAGCATCGCGCCCATCATCACGCGGCGCATGAGCAGCGACGGCGAGATCACCGACGCCGGCCTCGCGCCGCGCCGCTACGACCAGGACACCAAGGTCGTGATGCGCGAGCGCAACCGTGTCACGCTGAGCTTCGAACCCGGCATCGTCGTGCTCGCCAATGGCGAACGGCGCGACGCCGTGCCCGGCGTGCAGGACACCGCGAGCCAGTTCGTGCAGCTCACGTATGTGTTCAGCACGCGCCCCGAGCTGCTGCGCATCGGCGGCACCGTCGACATCCCGCTCGCGTTGCCGCACAAGGTCGACGTGTGGACCTACGACGTGGTCGAGGAAGAGACGCTGAACACCAACTTCGGCCCCTTGCCCAGCATCCACCTGAAGCCGCGCCGCGTCGCGCCGAAGCCCGGCGAGCTCAGCGCCGAGATCTGGTTCGCACCGCAGCTGCGCTACCTGCCGGTGCGCATCCGCATCAACCAGGGCACGGAAAGCTACCTCGACCTGCTGATCGCGAAGAAGCCCGAGATGGGCGCGCCCTGAACGAACCTCGCTACAGTCTTGGCATCACGATGGAGACCTACTAATGAGCTTCGAGAACATCCTCACCGAGTTGCGTGGCGACGGCCCGCGCAAGACGGCGCTGATCACGCTGAGCCGCCCCAAGCAGCTCAATGCGCTGAACGACGCGCTGATGGACGAGCTCGGCGCCGCGCTGAAGACCTTCGACGCCGACGACGGCGTTGGCTGCATCGTCATCACCGGCAGCGAGAAGGCGTTCGCGGCCGGCGCCGACATCAGCGCGATGGCCAAGATGACCTTGAAGGACAGCTATGGCGGCGACTTCATCACGCGCAACTGGGAGACCATCCGCAGCGTGCGCAAGCCGGTGATCGCGGCCGTCGCCGGCTTCGCGCTCGGCGGCGGCTGCGAGCTCGCGATGATGTGCGACTTCATCATCGCCGCCGACACCGCGAAGTTCGGCCAGCCCGAGATCAAGCTCGGCATCATCCCCGGCGCCGGCGGCACGCAGCGCCTGCCGCGCGCGGTCGGCAAGGCCAAGGCGATGGACATGGTGCTGACGAGCCGGATGATGGACGCGGCGGAGGCCGAACGCGGCGGGCTCGTGTCGCGCGTCGTGCCGTTCGCCGAGCTGATGACCGTGACCCTGGCCGCCGCCGACGCGATCAACGAACTCAGCGCGATGAGCGTGATGGCCGCGAAGGAAAGCGTGAACCGCGCGTTCGAAGGCACGCTTGCCGACGGCATCATGTTCGAGCGGCGCTTGTTCCACTCGATGTTCGCGACCGAGGACCAGAAGGAGGGCATGGACGCCTTCCTGAACAAGCGCAAGGCCGCGTTCAGTCAGCGCTGAGATGGGGCACCTGGCGGCGGAATACCGCCGCCACCCGCCGGGGGGTGCTCGGGCCGCTTGGGAGCGGCCCGGCGCTGGCCTGAGTCAGGGCTGAATCCAGCGTGGGCCCTGCGCGTCGAAGATCGCGCGTCGATTGCCGTCCGGGTGCAACTCGAGCCAGTCCAGCATCGTGATTTCGGCGCTGATGACCGCGAAATAGTCGCGCGGCACAGCGCCGCTGGCGGCGTGTCGCACGTCCGCCAGCGGGCTGCCCGGCGGCATCGCCGACAGGTACTCCTGCGCGGCCGACGTCAGCTTGACGCGTGCCCAGCGCGACGACGTCGACAGGCCCGACATCTCCAGCGTCAGCCGCACATGACAGCGCAGCTGCCAGCCGAGCGGGCGCGACCACATCAGCACCGTGCCGCGCGGGTGGTTCAGCAGCTGCGCGACCTTGCCGGCGCGCTCGTCGGTGTAGAACAGCAGCTGCTTCTGGCGTTCGACGACCTCGCGCAGCACGACGATGCGGGCGTCGGCCGCGTCGCCGTTGACGGTCGCCAGCACCGGCGTGCGCCACGCGTGCGCCTTGTCGTTCGCCGCGGCGCCGAGCTGCTGCCACACGGCCGTCTCGATCTCGGGCAGCGAGTCGAGACGCGCGCGCATGCTCAGCCTTCGTTGCGCAGCGACGGGAACAGGATCACGTCGCGGATGCTGGGCGAGTCGGTGATCAGCATCACCAGCCGGTCGATGCCGATGCCGCAGCCGCCGGTCGGAGGCATGCCGTATTCGAGCGCGCGGATGAAGTCGGCGTCGTAGTACATCGCCTCTTCGTCGCCGGCTTCCTTGTTCGCGGCCTGGGCCTGGAAGCGCGCGGCCTGGTCCTCGGCGTCGTTCAGTTCCGAGAAGCCGTTCGCGTACTCGCGGCCGGTGATGAAGAGCTCGAAGCGTTCGGTGATCAAAGGGTTCGAATCCGACGCGCGCGCCAGCGGCGAGACCTCGACGGGATAGTCGATGATGAAGGTCGGCTGCCAGAGCTGCTCTTCGACCACGGCTTCGAACAGCCCGAACTGCAACTCGGCCAGCGTCCAGTGCGCCGGCGGCTCCTCGCCGAGCGCCTTCAGCTTCGCGTGCAGCGCCGCGGCGTCGCCGGCCTCGGCGACGCTGAGGCCGGCATGCGCGACCAGCGACTCGCGCACCGTCAGGCGCGCGAACGGCTGGTCCAGCGCGACCGGCTTGCCTGCATACATGATCGCCGCCGAGCCGGTCGCGACGCGCGCCGCATGGCGCAGCACCTCTTCGGTGAAGTCCATCAGGTCGTGGTGGTTCCAGTACGCGGCGTAGAACTCCATCATCGTGAATTCGGGGTTGTGCCGGACCGAGACGCCCTCGTTGCGAAAGCTGCGGTTGATCTCGAACACGCGCTCGAAGCCGCCGACGATCAGGCGCTTCAGGTACAGCTCGGGCGCGATGCGCAGGAACATCTGCTGGTCGAGCGCGTTGTGGTGGGTCACGAAGGGCTTGGCGTTCGCGCCGCCCGGGATCGGGTGCAGCATCGGCGTCTCCACTTCCATGAAGTGGTGCTCGACCATGAACTGCCGGATCGAGCTCAGCGCCTTGCTGCGCGCCGCGAAGCGCGCCCGCGACTCGGGGTCGGTGATCAGGTCGACATAGCGCTGGCGGTATTTCTGCTCCTGGTCGGCCATGCCGTGGAACTTGTCCGGCAGCGGGCGCAGGCTCTTCGTCAGCAGGCGCAGCGTGCTCACGCGTACCGACAGCTCGCCGGTCTTGGTCTTGAACAAGCTGCCCTCGGCACCGACGATGTCGCCCAGGTCCCAGTGCTTGAACGCGGCGTAGGCTTCCTCGCCGAGCGCGTCGCGGGTGACGAAGAGCTGGATCTGGCCTGACGCGTCCTGCAGCGTGCCGAAGCTGGCCTTGCCCATCACGCGCTTGAGCATCAGCCGGCCCGCGACCGTGACCGGGATCGCCAGCGGTTCGAGTTCCTCGTTCGATTTCGCGTCGTGCTGGCGCAGCAGCTCGGCGGCGCGGTGCTGGGGCTTGAAGTCGTTCGGGAACGCAATGCCTTGCTGGCGGATGGCGGCGAGCTTCTCGCGGCGCTCGGTGATCAGCTGGTTCTCGTCGGTCATGGGGAGCTTTCGGTGAACCGGCGATTTTAGGGGCCGATCATGTCTGCACCCCGATCGCCGGGTACGGCGATCGACGCTCCGAGAGGGTGGGGCCTTGCTTGGGGTGGCCCGGCGCGGCGGCTCCGGGAGCCGTCCCTTAAACTCGCCGCCTCTGATCAAGGCCGGTTTGCACCGGAAGAATGCGTGAACGCTGTCGTTGCAGTTGTCGGTCTGGGCTATGTGGGCCTGCCGCTCGTCGTCGAGTTCGGCAAGCAGGTGCGCACGATCGGATTCGACATCGCCGAAGACCGGGTGGCGCGCTGCCGGGCCGGGATCGACCCGTCGCACGAGATTCCGGACGCCGAGATGGCGCTGGCCATCCATGCCGAGTACACCAGCGACCCGGCGCTGCTGCGCGCGGCCGACTTCATCCTGATCGCCGTGCCGACGCCGGTGGACAACGCCCGCATTCCCGACTTCGGGCCGCTGATCGGCGCGAGCCGGAGCATCGCCCCGCATCTGAAAACCGGAGCGACGGTGGTCTACGAATCCACCGTCTACCCCGGCGCGACCGAGGAGGTCTGCATCCCGGTGCTCGAGCAGTCGTCGGGGCGGCGCTGGAAGCAGGACTTCTTCGTCGGCTACAGCCCTGAGCGCATCAACCCCGGCGATCGCGAGCACATGCTGACCAACGTGGTCAAGGTCGTCTCCGGCGACACACCCGAGACGCTGGACAAGGTCGCGGCGCTGTACGAACTCGTCGTCAAACCCGGCGTGCACCGCTGCTCGAGCATCAAGGCGGCCGAGGCCTGCAAGGTCATCGAGAACACGCAGCGCGACCTGAACATCGCGCTGATGAACGAGCTGGCGATCATCTTCGACAAGATCGGCATCGACACCGCCGAGGTGCTCGAGGCCGCCGGCACGAAATGGAACTTCCTGAAGTTCAAGCCCGGCCTGGTCGGCGGCCACTGCATCGGCGTCGACCCGTACTACCTGACGCACAAGGCCGAGATGCTGGGCTACCACCCGCAGGTGATCCTGGCCGGGCGGCGCATCAACGATGGCATGGGCAAGTACATCGCCGAGCAGACCGTCAAGCAGATGATCGCCAGCGGCACATCCATCAAGGGCGCGAAGGTCAACGTGTTGGGTCTGACCTTCAAGGAAGACTGCGCCGACCTGCGCAACAGCAAGGTCGTCGACATCATCAACGAGCTGAAGAGCTATGGCGTCGATGTGGCCGTGCACGACCCGCATGCCGAAGGCCCGGAGGCGCTGCGCGAGTACGGCGTGCCGCTGTCCGCCTGGGACGATCTGCCGCGCGCCGACGCGATCATCGCCGCCGTTGCGCACCGACATTACCGCGAGATGGCACTCGACGCGATCACGGCCAAGGTCGCGCCGGCGGGCTGCTTCATCGACGTCAAATCGGCCTTCGATGCGCTTGCGCTCGAAGCGGCCGGCCTGCGCATCTGGCGCCTTTGAGTCGGCGACAATTCAAGCCTTCATGCAAGTACGCCGCCCCCCCATCGTCGATCGCAAGATCCGCTTCGCCGTGCTCGGTTGCGGGCGCATCGCCGGCAACCACATCGAGGCGATCCAGAAACACGCCGACCGCTGCGAACTCGCGGCCGTGTGCGACACCGACCCGGCCGCGCTCGCGGCAATGGTCGCGCGCACCGGCGCGACCGGTTTCGCCAGTCTGAGCGCGATGCTCGCCGGCAGCGCCGCCGACTGCGTCGTCATCGCCACCCCGAGCGGCCTGCACGCGCAGCAGGCGCAAGAGGTCGCCGCCGCCGGCATCGACGTGATGACCGAGAAGCCGATGGCGACGCGCTGGGCCGACGGCCTGGCGATGGTGCGCGCCTGCGACGATGCCGGCGTGCGCCTGTTCGTCGTCAAGCAGAACCGCCGCAACCGCACGCTGCAGCTGCTGAAGCAGGCCGTCGATGCGGGCCGCTTCGGGCGCATCTACATGGTCACCGTGAACGTCTTCTGGACGCGCCCGCAGGGCTATTACGACAGCGCCGCGTGGCGCGGCACCTGGGAGTTCGACGGCGGCGCGTTCATGAACCAGGCCAGCCACTACATCGACCTGCTCGACTGGATCGTCGGCCCGGTCGAGAGCGTGATGGCCTACACCGGCACCCTGGCACGCAACATCGAGGTCGAGGACACCGGCGTGGCCGCGCTGAAGTGGCGCAGCGGCGCGATGGGCTCGGTCAACGTCACGATGCTGACGTATCCGAAGAACCTCGAAGGCTCGATCACGATCCTGGGCGAGAAGGGCAGCGTGCGCATCGGCGGCGTGGCCGTGAACGAGATCCAGCACTGGGTCTTCGATGCGCCGCACCCGATGGATGCCGAGCGCGATGACGCGAGCTACCAGACGACCTCGGTCTACGGCTTCGGCCACCCGCTGTACTACGACAACGTGATCCGCACGCTGCGCGGCGAGGCCACACCCGAGACCGACGGGCGCGAAGGCCTGAAGTCGCTCGAGTTGCTGATCGCGATGTACCGCTCGGCACGCGACGGGCGCAAGATCAACCTGCCGCTCGAGTATTGAACGCGGTCATGGGCACCGTGATTCACCCCTCGGCGATCGTCGACGACGGCGCGGTGCTCGGCGCCGATTGCCGCGTCTGGCACTTCGCGCACATCAGCGCCGGCGCGCGCATCGGCACCGGCTGCTCGTTCGGGCAGAACGTGTTCGTCGCGAACGACGTGCGCATCGGCGACTTTGTGAAGATCCAGAACAACGTCTCGGTCTATGACGCGGTGACGCTGGAAGACGAGGTGTTCTGCGGCCCGAGCGTGGTGTTCACCAACGTCCACAACCCGCGCGCCGCGGTGGTCCGCAAGAGCGAGTACCGGCCGACGCTGGTGAAGCGCGGTGCGACACTGGGCGCGAATTGCACCGTCGTCTGCGGCACGACGATCGGGCGGCATGCTTTCGTCGGCGCCGGCGCGGTGGTGAGCCGCGACGTGCCCGACTTCGCGCTCGTCGTCGGTGTGCCGGCAAAGCCTGTCGGCTGGATGAGCCGGCACGGTGAACGGCTGACCTTCGTCGGTGAAAACGCAGTGTGCCCCGCAACCGGCGAGCGCTATGTGCTGCGCGACGGCGTGTGCCGACTGGCCGATGAGGTGGCGACGTGAACGACAAGAAGCTCGAGTTCATCGATCTCAAGAGCCAGTACGCGGCGCTGAAGGACAGCATCGCGCAGCGCATGCAGCGCGTGCTCGACCACGGCCAGTACATCATGGGGCCCGAGGTCAAGGAGCTCGAGGCCCAGCTCGCCGCGCGCACCGGCGCGAAACACTGCATCACCGTCGCGAGCGGCACCGAGGCCTTGCTGATCGCACTGATGGCACTCGACCTGAAACCGGGCGACGAGGTCATCACGACGCCGTTCACCTTTGCGGCCACCGCCGAGATGATCGTGTTGATCGGTGGCGTTCCGGTGTTCGTGGACATCGAGCCGGACACCGGCAACCTCGACGCCGCGCTGATCGACGCGGCGGTGACGCCCCGCACCCGCGCGATCATGCCGGTCGGCCTGTACGGCCAGGTGGCCGACATGGACGCGATCAACGCGGTGGCCGCGCGCCACGGCCTCGCGGTGATCGAGGACGCGGCGCAGAGCTTCGGCGCCACTTACAAGAATCGTCAAAGCTGCAACCTGTCGACGCTGGGCTGCACCAGCTTCTTCCCGAGCAAGCCGCTCGGTTGCTACGGCGACGGCGGCGCGGTGTTCACCAGCGACGACGCGCTCGCGCAGGCCTGCCGCGAGATCCGCGTGCATGGCCAGAGCGCGCGCTACACGCACACGCGCGTCGGCGTCGGCGGGCGCATGGACACGCTGCAATGCGCGGTCGTGCTCGCCAAGCTCGAGCGCTTCGAGTGGGAGCTCGCGCAGCGCCACGCGCTCGGGCGCCGCTACGGCGAGCTGTTGGCCGAGGTGCCCGGCGTGCGACAGCTCGCGCTGCGCCCGGATCGCGATTGTGTCTGGGCCCAGTACACCGTGTTCGTCGCGCGCCGTGCCGAGGTGCAGGCCGCGTTGAACGCGCAAGGCATCCCGACCGCGGTGCACTACCCGCGTCCACTGCATCGCCAGCCCGCGTATGCGCATTGGCATCAAGGCGCGGAGCTCGTGCACAGCCTGGCCGCCGCCGAGCAGGTGCTGAGCCTGCCGATGAGCGCCGACCTGACGCATGCCGATCAGGATCGGGTCGTGGCCGCGCTCGCCCAGGCGCTGGCGTCGACGTGAAACCCCAGCACGAGGTGGACTTCTCGGCGCTCTACGACGAGCACCCCGAGTACGTCGCGCGGCGCGCCGGCGGCTCGATCGAGCAGGCGCAGGTCGACATCGAGGTGCGGTTGTTCAAGCTGCCGGGGTTGATGGGCGTGCTGCCGGCCGCGCAGCGGTTGCGGCGCGTGCTCGAGATTGGCTGTGCCACTGGCGAACTGATCGCGGCGGTGCCGGTCGAGAAGGGCGGCCAGCGTGTCGGACTCGACATTTCGCCGGCCAATGTCGCGGCTGCGCAGGCTCGTTTCCCGGCGGTCGAGTTTCAATACGGCGACTTTCGCGGCGCGGGCCTGCGCGGCTTCGATGCGGTCATCCTGAGCGACGTGCTGGAGCACGTGCCCGACGATGCCGGCTTCCTGCGCGACGCCGCCGCGCTCGGCGACACCGTGCTCGTCAATCTGCCGCTCGAGGACAACTGGCTCAACGACCGTCGCGCCTACGGGCCGGACGATGTGTCGGGCCATCTGCGCCGTTATTCGTTGGCCGACGGGCTGGCCTTGTTCGACCGGGCCGGCCTGGACCTGCTCGCGTACGCGCAGGTCTGGATTCACGAGACGCCCGCCGACGCCGCGCGTCGCGCGTTGCGGCGCGAGCGCCTGGGCGCGGCGACCTCGGGCCGCTGGCCGGTGCGGCTCGCGAAGCAGCTCGCGTTCGCGACCGCCGCCGCGGTGCCGGCATTCGGCCGGCGTTTGTTCGCGTCCAACCTGTTCGCCGCGGCGCGTCAGCGGGTCGCGCGGTGAGTCTTCGCCGCCAGCTGCTGGTGTCGTTCGGCTTGCAGGGTGCGGGTGCCGCCGCGGTGCTGCTGGCCACGCTGCTGCTGGGCGCGCGGCTCGGGCCGGAAGTGCAGGGCGGTTTCAGCCGCGTCAAGGCCGAGGTCGAGTTCGTCGCCGCGTTCGCGATGTTCGGCCTGCCGCAGGCGTTGTTCTTCTACGTCAAGTCGGGCGCGATGAGCGGGCGCACGGCCTTGCGCTGGGCGCTGGGCTGTTCGCTACTCGCGCTGCCGGTCGCGGCGCTGTACGCGGCCTGGCGTGCCGAGCCTGGCGCCGCGCTCATGCTGATGGGCATCGCGGTGGGCGCTGCGGTCGCGCACGGCCAGTTGCGTGCGCTGCTGCTGGTGCGCGAGCCGACCGTGTGGTTCAACGTGTTGACGGCGCTGCCGCAGCTGCTGGTGCTGGCCGGGGTGTTGCACGTGCTCGTGCGCGGCACGGCCGACGCGGCGCAGTGGCTCGCGCTGTTCGCGCTTGCGTACGCGGTGGCCGCGGCGGTGTCGTGGTCGCGGCTGCGTTCGGCGCCCGACGAGCCGAGGGCCTCGGGGGTCGGCTGGCGTGCGCTGGCGCATTACGGCCTCGCGGCGTGGCTGACCGCGGCGCTGGCCACCGCCGCGATCCTGCTGGTGCAGCGCTGGGTCGAGGCGGCCCAGGGGCGCGTCGCGCTGGGCCAGTTCACGATGGCGATGACGCTGGTGCAGGTGCCGCTCACGCCGCTCAGTTATGCCGCGCCGCTGCTGCTGCGGCGCTGGATGGAGCAGCCCGGCGCCGCGGCCGCGCGACGCGTCGCGCGCGTGGTATTCGCGCTGCTGCTGATCGCTGCGGCGCTGGTCTGGGCGGTCGCCGGCGCATGGCCCGATCTCGGCCTCGGTCCGGCCTACGCCGGCGCGACGCGCGCCTTCGCGGTGCTGCTTGCCGGTGGCGCCGCCGAGGCCGCGTCGCGTGTGCTGACCGTGCAGGCGAGCGCGAGCGGCCTGCCGTGGATCGCGGTGCGCGCCGAGGCGGCGCGCTGGGCGATGCTCGCGATCGGCTGGCTCGCGCTGCCGACGCCCGCGCTGCTGCCAGTGTGCGCGGTCTGGGCCGTCGGCGCGTGGGCGGCGGCGGGCGTGTTCGTCGGCTCCGCACGCGCCGATGCGACGAAGGCCGCCGCATCATGACGATGATGCGCATCGCGCTGCTCGGCCCCGCCAACTCGATCCACCTGCAACGCTGGGCGCACGCACTGGTCGAACGTGGGCATGCGGTCTGCGTGCTCTCGCAGCACGCCTGCGAGCGCCGGCTGCTGCCGGCGGCGGCGAACGTGTTCCTGCTGCCGCGTGCCGGTTCGCTCGGCTACTTCACGAACGCCTGGCGCGCGCGCGATGTGCTCCAGGCCTGGCGCCCCGATGTGCTGAACGCGCACTACGCGAGCGGCTACGGCACGACCGCGGCGCTGTGCGGCGTGCGGCCGCTGCTGCTGTCGGTGTGGGGCAGCGATGTCTACGACTTCCCGTACGAGGGTGCGTTCAAGGCGCGGCTGATCCGCGGCAACCTGCGCCGCGCGACCGCGATCGCGAGCACCAGCCATGCGATGGCGCGGCAGGTGCAGCGCCTGACGCCGGAACGCCGCGAGATCGCGGTGACGCCCTTCGGCGTCGAGCTCGCGCGCTTCGCGCCCGATCCGTCACGCCAGACCCGCGGGCGCGTGACGATCGGCATCGTGAAATCGCTCGCGCCGAAATACGGCGTGGACCTGCTGCTGCGCGCGTTCGCCGGCCTGGTGGCCGATGCCGACGTGACGCGGCAGTGGTCCGACGAACTCCGCCTGCTCGTCGTCGGCGACGGGCCGCAGCGTGCCGAACTCGAAGCGCTTGCGCGCGAGCTCGGTATCGCGCCCCGCACCGAGTTTGCCGGTGCGGTCGCGCATGCCGACGTGCCGGCGTGGCTGAATCGGCTCGACATCTATGCGGCGCCGAGCCGGCTCGACAGCGAGAGCTTCGGCGTCGCCGTCATCGAGGCCAGCGCCTGCGGGCTGCCGGTGGTCGTGAGCGACGTCGGCGGCCTGCCCGAGGTGGTGCGCGACGGCGAGACCGGCCTGATCGTGCCGCGCGACGACGTGCCCGCGCTGCAGGCCGCGCTGAAGCGCCTCGTGCTCGACGCTGCGCTGCGCGAGCGGCTCGGTCAGCGCGGGCGGGCGCACATCGCATCCGACTACGAATGGGGCCACTGCGTGGACCTGATGGAGCGCTGCCTCGAGCGCCTCGCGCAATCCGGAGCCGCGCGATGAAGAACCGCGCGCAATGGACGCCGACGAAGTTCGAGCTGCACCGCGGCCGACTGCGCGGTTCGCGCGATCCGCGCGAGCTCGGCATCGGCTCGCGCCTGATCAGCGACCTGGTGGCGGCGCAGTACCAGGCGCATCTGCCCAGCCATGCCCGCGGCGCGCTGCTCGATCTGGGCTGCGGCAAGGTGCCGCTGTACGCGGCCTATGCGCCCCACGTCGGCGAGATCACCTGCGTCGACTGGGCGCCCGGTGCGCACATCGACCAGAGCTGCGACCTGTCGCAGCCGCTGCCGTTCGAGGCCGAGCGTTTCGACACGATCATCCTGTCGGACGTGTTGGAGCACATGCCCGAACCCGAGTTGCTGTGGCGCGAGATGACGCGCGTGCTGGCGCCGGGCGGCAAGATCATCATGAACGTGCCGTTCTACTACTCGGTGCATGCGCATCCGCACGACTACTACCGCTACACCAACTTCGCGCTCGAACGGTTCGTGAAGATCAATGGCTTGGAACTGGTCTGCCTGGAGCCGATCGGCGGGATCGTCGAGATCATGGCCGACCTGCTCGCGAAGGCGCTCTCGAAGCTGCCGCGGGTCGGGCCACCGCTGGCGATGGCCACGCAGTTCGTCGTCGGGAGCTTCGCGCGCACCCGGCTGGGTGCGCGCGTGGCGCGGGTGTCGAGCCGGCATTTCCCGTTCGGCTACTTCATGATCGCGCAGCGCCCGGCCGCGCCGCCGTCGTCGTCGCGATGAACATCCTGCTGATCAACCACTACGCCGGCTCGCCGCGCGACGGCATGGAGTACCGCCCGTACTACCTGGCGCGCGAGTGGGTGCGCGCCGGGCACCGCGTGCAGATCGTCGCCGCGTCGTACTCGCACGTGCGCACGCGCCAGCCGATGGTGACGCGCGACGCGGTCGACGAACGCCTCGACGGCATCGCCTACCGCTGGCTGCCGACCCCGACGTACGTGGGCAACGGCGTCGGCCGCGTGAAGAACATCTGGGCCTTTCTGAGCCGGCTGTGGCGCGAGACGCCGCGGCTGGTGGCCGAGTTCAAGCCCGATGTCGTGATCGCGTCCAGCACCTACCCGATGGACATCTGGGTCGCGCGCCGCATCGCACGCATGGCGGGTGCGAAGCTGGTCTACGAGGTCCACGACCTGTGGCCGGCCTCGCCGATCGAGCTCTCGGGCATGTCGCGCTGGCACCCGTTCATCCTGATGTGCCAGAAGGCCGAGAACGACGCCTACCGCGATGCCGATGTGGTCGTCTCGATGTTGCCGGTGGTGGCCGAGCACATGCGCGCGCACGGGCTGGACTTGCGCAAGCTGCACATCGTGCCGAACGGCGTCGTGCTCGAAGAGTGGCAGGTGGTGCCGCAGCCGCTCGTGCCGGAACTGGCGCGTTATCTCGCCGCATTGCAGCGCGGCGGACGCACCATCGTCGGTTATGCCGGCTCGCACGGCCTGCCGAATGCGCTCGACGTGCTGCTCGACGCGGCGGCACTGATGAAGGGCGAGTCGATCGGCTTTGTGCTCGTCGGCGACGGCCACGAGAAGGCGCGGCTCGCCAGACGGGTGCGCGACGAAGGGCTGGACCACGTCGCGCTGCTCGAGCCGGTGCCGAAGGCGCAGATTCCGGCGCTGCTGGCCGCGTTCGATATCGCCTACATCGGCTGGCAGCGCGTGCCGATCTACCGCTTCGGCATCGCACCGAACAAGCTGATGGATTACATGATGGCCGGGCGCGCGGTGCTGCACTCGGTCGAGGCCGGCAACGACGCGGTGGCCGAGGCGGGCTGCGGGCTCACCGTCGTGCCGGAGTCGGCTGCGGCCGTCGCCGCCGGCCTGCGCGAACTCGCGGCGCTCGCGCCCGAAGCGCGCACCGCGATGGGTGAGCGCGGCCGCGCGTTCGTCGTCGCGAGCCACAGTTACCGCGTGCTCGCACAACGCTTCATCGACGCGGTGAGCAAGGCATGACTGACCAGAACGAGGCCGATGCCGTGGCTCGGCGCTACGCGCGTCGCACGACCTCAGACCGCTACAGCGTGCTGCGCCCCGACGTGTGGCAGACGCTGCAGGAGCGCCAGCGCGCGCTCCTCGCGCTGTTCGCGCGGCTCGGCTGGACTGACCTGTCGGACAAGCGCCTGCTCGAGGTCGGCTGCGGCGGCGGCGGCAACCTGCTCGAATTGCTGCGGATGGGCTTTGCGCCGGAGCTTCTTTCCGGCGTCGAGCTGCTGCCCGAGCGCTACGAGCAGGCGCGCCACGTGCTGCCCGCGGCGATCGTGCTGCACGCCGGCGACGCGCTGCAGCTCGAGCTGCCGGCCGCCTCTCAGGACGTGGTCTTCGTCTCGACCGTGTTCTCGTCGCTGCTCGACGACACGTTCCAGCAGAGCCTCGCCACCGCGATGTGGCGTTGGGTTCGACCGGGCGGCGGTGTGCTCTGGTACGACTTCACCGTCGACAACCCGCGCAACCCGGACGTGCGCGGCGTACCGCTGGCGCGCGTGCGGGCGCTGCTCCCCGAAGGGCGCGTCCAGGCACAGCGCATCACGCTGGCGCCGCCGATCGCGCGCGTCGTGACGCGCGTCCACCCGGCCCTCTACACTCTGTTCAATGCGCTGCCGCTGTTGCGCACCCACGTGCTCGCGTGGATCGCCAAACCCTGATTCTGCCCTCGCTGATTGCCATGCCCGACAAGCTCCCGTTCCTGCCGTTTGCCCTGCCCGAGATCGGCGACGACGAGATCGCCGAGGTCGTCGACACGCTGAAGTCCGGCTGGGTCACGACCGGGCCGAAGGCCAAGCGCTTCGAGGACGACTTCAGCGCGTTCCTCGGCGTCCCGTCGCTGCAATCGATGGCGGTGAACTCGGCGACCGCGGGCCTGCACCTCGCGCTCGAAGCCTTGGGCATCGGACCCGGAGACGAGGTCATCACGACGACCCACACGTTCACCGCCACGGCCGAGGTGGTGCGCTACCTCGGGGCCGATGTGGTGCTGGTCGACATCGATCCGGCCACGCTGTGCATTGATCCTGGCGCCGTTGAAGCCGCAATCACGCCGCGCACGAAGGCGATCGTGCCGGTGCATTACGCGGGTCTCGCAGCCGACATGCCAGCGCTGCTCGCGACCGCGAAAACGCACGGCCTCAAGGTCGTCGAGGACGCCGCGCACGCGCTGCCGACGACCTGCGGCGGCGCGCTGATCGGCACCTTGCAATCCGACGTGACCGTGTTCAGCTTCTACGCCAACAAGACCATCACGACCGGCGAAGGCGGCATGGTCGTGACGCGCGATCCCGAGCTCGCGAAGCGCATCAAGGTGATGCGCCTGCACGGCATGAGCCGCGATGCGTTCGACCGCTTCACCGCCAAGGTGCCGAGCTGGTACTACGAGATCGTCGCGCCGGGCTTCAAGTACAACCTGACCGACATCGCGGCGGCAATGGGGATTCATCAGCTGAAGCGCCTGAAGAGCTTCCAGGCGCGCCGCGTGCAGCTCGCGGCGCAGTTCGACGCGGCCTTGGCCGGCCTGCCGGTGATCACGCCGCCGCAGCCGCAGCCAGGCGATCAGCACGCATGGCACCTCTATGTGCTGCGCCTGGCCGACGGCGCCGCGATTGACCGGGACACGCTGATCGAACGGCTGTTCGCGGCCGGCATCGGCTGCAGCGTGCACTACATCCCGCTGCACTTGCAGCCGTACTGGCGCGATCGCTATGGGCTGCGCCCCGAGCAGTTTCCGCACAGCCAGCATGCCTACGAACGCATGCTGAGCCTGCCGCTTTACACCCGCATGACCGATGCCGACGTGCAGCGCGTGGCAAGCGCCGTGCGCCGTGCGCTGGCCTGATGCGCCGCCGTCGTCGATGCCCAAGCGCTTGTTCGATCTGATGGTCGCAGGGATGGGCTTGTTGCTGCTGTCGCCGCTGCTGCTCGTCATCGCGCTGTGGATCAAGCTCGATTCGCCCGGGCCGGTGTTCTTCCGGCAGCAGCGTGTCGGGCGTTTCGGCGCGCCGTTTCGCATCCACAAGTTCCGCAGCATGAGCGGCGACGCGCCGCTCGCCGGCCCCCAGCTCACCGTGGGCGCCGATCCGCGCATCACGCGTGCCGGTGCGTTCCTGCGCCGCAGCAAGCTCGACGAGTTGCCGCAGCTGATCGACGTGCTCGCCGGCACGATGAGCCTCGTCGGACCGCGTCCCGAGGTGCCGCGTTATGTGGCGATGTACCCGGCGGAGCTGCGTGCCAAGGTGCTCTCGGTGCGCCCGGGCATCACCGACCCGGCCTCGATCGCCTACCGCGACGAGAACACGCTGCTGGCCGGCGCCGCCGACCCGGAGCGCGTCTACGTCGAGCAGGTCATGCCGGCCAAGCTGCGCTTCGCGGCGCAGTATGTCGACCGCATGTCGCTGTGGAACGACGTGCGGCTGATCGGTGCCACGTTGCGCAGCCTGTGGTGGCGTCGATGACGACGCACCCCACCGTCTGGCACCGCCTCGATCGCCTGCTCGCCCGCGTGCGCGTGCACCGCCGGCCGCTGTCGCTGCTGATCGACGGGCTCGTGATCGCGATCTGCTGGAACGCCACCTACCTGTTCCGACTCGGTTTCGAACGCTGGCTGAACGCGCGGCCGGGGTACGACGCATGGGTGATGTTGGGCGTGGTCGTCATCTACCTCGGTGTGTTCGTGCTCGCGGGCATCCCGCGCGGCATGTGGCGTTTTTCGGGCTTCGGCGAGGTCAAGCGCCTGACGCTGGCCTGTATCGGCAGCGGCATGTTGTGCGCGATCGTGGTGCTGATGGCCCAGCTCGCGCAGGTGCCGCGCGCGGTCCTGGCGCTGCATCCGTTCATCGCGCTGATCGGGTTGTGCATGGTGCGCGTCGGCTACCGCATGCTGTACGAGCATGCGCGTTCGCAGATCACCGGCAGCGATGCCGAGGTGCGGCGCGCGATCGTGATGGGGGCGGGCGAGGCGGCGAAGCGGCTGCTCGCGACGATCCACCAACAGGGCTGGATCGTGCTCGGCCTGCTCGACGACGACGCCGCCAAGCGCGGCGCACGCATCGGCGGCGTGCCGGTGCTCGGCACGCTGGCCGACGTGGCGCGGCTCGACATCCGCACCGAGGCCACGCACGTCATCGTCGCGCTGCCCGGTGCCACCGCCGCGCAGCGCCGCAAGGCGATCGAACTGGCCGCGGCCACCGAACTGCCGGTGCTGACGGTGCCGTCGGTCAGCGAGCTGCAGGACGGCAGCGCGCGCATCGAGCGCGTGCGCAGCATCGAGCCCGAAGACCTGCTGGGCCGCGAACCCGTGCAACTCGACGAGGCCGGGATTTCGGAGCTGATCTCCGGCAAGACCGTGCTCGTGACCGGTGCAGGCGGGTCGATCGGTTCCGAACTGTGCCGCCAGGTGGCCCGCTACGGTCCGGCGCGGCTGGTGCTCTACGAGCTGAGCGAGTTCGCGCTGTACCAGATCGAGCAGCAGCTGGGAGAGTTGCATCCGCGGCTGCCGCTGGTGCGGTTGATGGGCGACGTGAAGAACCTCGGGCACCTGCGCGCCACGTTCAGCACGCACCGGCCGCAGGTCGTCTTTCACGCAGCGGCGTTCAAGCATGTGCCGCTGATGGAAGACGACAACGCCTGGGCCGCGTTGCAGAACAACACGCTGGGTACCTGGAACGCCGCCACGGCCGCCGCCGAGGCCGGGGCCGAGCGCTTCGTGCTGATCTCGACCGACAAGGCGGTGAATCCGACCAATGTGATGGGTGCGAGCAAGCGGGCCGCCGAAATGGTGCTCTCGCACATGGCGACGCTCGGGCATGCCACGCGCTTTGCGGCGGTTCGATTCGGGAACGTGCTGGGCTCCAGCGGCAGCGTGATTCCGAAGTTCAAGGAACAGATCGCGAAGGGCGGGCCGGTGACGGTGACGCACCCGGACATCACGCGCTACTTCATGACCATTCCGGAGGCCGTGCGGCTTGTGCTGCAGGCCGCGGCACTGGCTGAAAGCGGGCAGGTCTACGTGCTCGACATGGGCGAGCCGGTGAAGATCGTCGACCTCGCACGCGACCTGATCCGCCTGTCCGGCCACCGCGAGCGCGAGATCGGCATCGTGTTCAGCGGCTTGCGACCCGGCGAGAAGTTGTTCGAGGAACTGCTGGCGGATGCGGACGAGACCCTGCCGTCGGGGCACCCACGTCTGCGGCTGGCGCGCCTGCAGGTGCGCGTCGACAGCGAATGGGCAGACGCGCTGCGAGCATGGCTGGGCCAGGACGCGGCACAGGTGCCGGGCAGTGCATGCCGGCTGAAGCTTCGCACATTCGTGCGCGAGTACGCACCGCCGCGGTCCTCCGAGGACCATCGTCTCTAGCGCCGCCTCGCCAGCCATCTCGGCGTCTTGAACTTCAGGATGCTGCAGTACAAGAGCACGTACGACACGACGAACAGCAGCAGGAACAGCGCCAGCACCGCGGAGTTCTCCCACCAGAGCACCGCCGGGATGACGGACATCAAGCACAGGATCCAGAGATACGGCGAGGTCATCGAGTTGCGCCCCCGTGGCGTTCGTGTCAGCCTGGCATGAAAAGCGCGACTGATGACGCGCCGATAGATGAGCGTGTGCAGGTGAATGCCGTCAGGTGCGCCGGCGGCGACCCCGCGCACGACTCGGCGGCGGTAGATCGTGAAAACGGTCTCGAAGATCGGATACGCGCACAACAGCAGCGAAAATATCGGCGACACCGAGGGATTGCGCTGAAGCAGCAGGATGTTGAGCTCCGCCAGCGTGAAGCCCAGCAGATACGCGCCGCCATCGCCGAGAAAGATCAGGCCGGCGGGGTAGTTCCAGACGAAGAACCCGATCACCGCGCCGCAGGCGATCAGCGCGGCGGTGGCAATCAGCACGTCGCCCACCTGATACGCCACGTAGACCACCGCCAGCAGCATGAACAAGGTGCACATCGATGCCAGCCCGTTGAAGCCATCGATGATGTTGACCGCATTGGCCACGCCGGTGACGGCGAACATCGTGAGCGCTACCGCCATCGGGTACCACCGGATCAGCAGGTCGACGCCCGGGATGTCGGTGCGGACGAGCGCGGCGTCCAGCAGCCAGACGGCGAGCCCGGCCGACACGGCAATCAGACCCAGCCGCCAACGCGGAAGAATGTTCCAGGCCATGTCTTCGGCGAGCCCCGACAGGAACGCGGGCATGGCGGACAGCAGCAGCAGCCACAGCAGCGGGCCGCTGGCGGGCTGGGACCATTGCACCCACAGTATTCCGCCGAGGACACCCGCGAAGACCCCGAGCCCGCCGATGCGCGGCACCGGGTGCGAGTGAAACTTCTGGGGGCCGGTCATGTCATGATTGGCCGACGTCCTGGGATGGGTGTCGGCGTATCGCACCACGACCAGGCTGACAACGCAGGAGGTGAGGAAGCTCAGAATGAGAAATTGCATTGGGGGTCGCGACCGTTTGGGCGCGATTATCCCCGGCTGCTGTCGCCGGGAACCGACAGCGCCAGCGCGCATCGGTCTTGCCGCATGAGGACGATCTTCATCAACGGCAAATTCACGGCCCAACGGACGACCGGCGTGCAGCGCGTGGCCGCTCGGCTGACCCAGGCGCTCGATGCGCAGCTTTCGGACGGCGATGCTGACCGCTGGATCTTGCTCTGTCCGCCGGGCAGTACTGCGCCGGTGTTGCGGCATATCGCCGTGCGGCAGATCGGCCCCCCTGGTCTGCCGCGTCACCTGTGGGAGCAGCTCGTACTGCCCTTCGCGGCCCGCGGCGGCCTGCTCGTCAACCTCGCCGGCGCGGCGCCGTACGTAGCAGCGCGGCAGGTCTGTCTGCTGCACGATGCGGCGGTTTTCGATCATCCGCGCGCCTACACACGCGCCTTCGTTGGCTGGTATCGGCAGCTGTTCCGCCGGCTTGCACGCACTGCGGCGCGGTTGTTAACCGTGTCGGCGTTCTCGCAAGCGCGCTTGGCCCTGCACCTCAAGCTTCAACCGGGGCAGATCGGTGTGCTCAACAACGGCTGTGACCACCTCGACGAGGTCGTTCCTGACCTCGGCGTTCTCACCCGTCACGCGTTGGTCGGGACACGTTGCCTGCTCGCGGTGGCCAGCGCCAACCCCACCAAGAACCTCGCCTCGTTGCTGACGGCATATGCGCGGCTGCCGGCGGACCCCTTGCTGCGGCTCGTGATCGTCGGCGGGGCCAACGAGCGCGTGTTTGCTGCCGGTAAGACGCTCGATCCGCCCCAGGTCGTACGCGTCGGCCCGGTGGGTGACGCCCAGCTCGTTGCGCTCTATCTCCACGCCGCGGGCTTTGTCCTTCCGTCGCTGTACGAAGGTTTCGGCATCGTCGCGCTCGAAGCGATGCGGTGCGGCTGCCCGGTCGCGGCGGCTCAAGCGGCCGCCATTCCCGAGGTCTGCGGTGATGCGGCGCTCTACTTTGACCCGCAGTCCGTGCCCGCCATCGCGGACGCGATGCAGCGCTTGCTGAGTGACACCTCGCTGGTCGATCAACTGCGCGCTGCAGGCCAGGCCCGCGCGTGCATCTTCCGCTGGAGCGACGCAGCCGCTGTGCTCCGCGCCGAGGTGCTGCACTTGACCGCGAAAGAGGGTGCCGCATGAGGCGCGTGTTGCAGATCAGTAAGTTCTACCCGCCAGTCATGGGCGGCATCGAATCGGCGGCCTGGGAGCTGACCGAAGGCCTGAACGCCGCCGGCCTGCGCACCGATGTGCTCTGCGCCCACCAGCGGCCGGTGACGGCCACCGAGCGCTTCCCGGCCGGCTACGACGTGGTGCGCGCCGCCTCGCTCGGCATGGTGATGTCGACCTCGGCCGCGCCTGCGATGCTGGGCCACGCCCGCCGCATGGCCCGCGGCTGCGACGTGGTGCACGTGCATATGCCCGACCCGATGGCTGCGCTGGCGATCTGGACCGCGCGCCCGCGCGCCGCGCTGGTGGTGCACTGGCACAGTGACGTGATCCGCCAGCGCAAGGCGCTCAAGCTCTACGAGCCGCTGCAGAACTGGCTGCTGGCCCGCGCCGACGCGATCGTGGCCACCAGCCAGGCCTATGCCGACGCCTCCGCGCCGCTGCGCCGCTGGCGCGACAAGGTTGCGGTGATCCCGATCGGCATCAGCGACAACCGGGCGCAATCCAACCCCGCCACCGTGCAGGCGATCCGCCAGCGCTATCGCGGCCGGCGCATCGTGTTCTCGCTCGGCCGCATGACGTACTACAAAGGCTTCGACGTGCTGATCGACGCGGCTGCGGCGCTGCCCGACGATTGCGTCGTGCTGATCGGCGGCGATGGCGAATTGTTCGAGCACTACCACGACCTCGTACTCGAGCGAGGCCTGAGCGGCCGGGTGCACCTGCTCGGACAAATTCTCGATCACGAACTCGTGAGCCACTTCGAGGCCTGCGACGTGTTCTGCCTGCCGTCGACGGCGCGCGCTGAGGCGTACGGCGTCGCGATCCTCGAGGGCATGGTGACCGGCAAGCCGATCGTGGCGACCGACATCGCCGGCTCGGGTGTGCCGTGGGTCAACGTCGACGGCGTGACCGGCTTCAACGTGCCGGTGTTCGAGCCCCGGGCGCTGGCTGACGCTCTCACGCGATTGCTCGGGGATGGCGACTTGCGCGCGCGATTGGGCGCTGCTGCCCGGGAGCGCTACTTTGCGCATTTCGGCGCCGAGCGGATGACGCGCAAGACCATCGAGCTGTACGAAGCCTTGCCAAGGCGATCAGCCACGAGTACGCGGTGAGCTTGGCGGGCCTGAGCTGGGCATCAGCCAGGCGACATGGCAGTTGAGATTGTATGGAGTGAGTGCGGTCTGGCTGGTTGGAGGCCTCCTTGCCGTGTGTGGTCGACGCGATACATGGGGCGAGTAGACTTGCCAGCCACTCGCAGCCACTCTGCATCGCACGCGTACTTTTGATGCCTTCGTTTCCCTCACGCCACCGCCTTCTTTCCGTAGCCCTCGTCAGCGTCCTGTTGGCCACGGGTTGCGCCCAACTGCCGAACACGGGGCCCAGCGCCGGCGACGTTCAAAACACCCAGGCCCAGCCGGGCACCAGTGCCGTCCAGATCGTTGATGTCGACGATGCAGTTGCGAGGCAATTGCTGGCCAAGCGACGCTACCTATTGTTCTCCGAAAGCCTGGGCACAGACCGCGGACCTGCCAACGACATTGGCAGCGGCGACGTGCTGGAAGTGAACATCTGGGAGGCGCCGCCAGCCACGTTGTTTGGTAGCAGTGCCGTCGATCCTCGCTCGCCATCGTCAGTGAGATCGACATCGTTGCCCGAACAAATGGTCGATCGCGACGGCTTTATCACCGTGCCGTTTGCTGGTCGCATCCATGCTGCTGGGCAGAGCGCGCAAGCCGTGGAGGCCGAGATCGCGCGCAAGCTGAAGGGTAAGGCCAATCAGCCAGAAGCGCTGGTGCGAACAGTGCGCAATGCGTCTTCCACCGTCACGGTGGTGGGCGAGGTTGCCTCTAGCGTTCGCATGCCGCTGACCGCTGGCGGTGAAAGGCTTCTTGATGCGCTGGCCGCTGCCGGCGGCGTCCGTCAGCCCGTTAGCAAAATGACCCTGCAGGTCACCCGTGGTAACACGTACCAGTCGCTGCCGCTCGACGTCGTTATCCGCGATCCCAAGCAGAACGTGCCCCTGCGCGCTGGCGACGTCGTGACCGCCATCTTCCAGCCCCTGAGCTTCGTAGCGCTCGGCGCTACGGGCAAGAACGACGAGATCAACTTCGAGGCCCAAGGCATCAATTTGGCGCAGGCTCTCGCGCGCGTCGGCGGCTTGCAGGATTCGCGCTCCGACCCGAAGGGCGTGTTCGTTTTTCGTTTCGAGCCGGAGAATGCACTGGCTTGGCCCAAGCAACCCGTCACAACCACACCCGAAGGCCAGGTGCCAGTGGTCTACCGAATCGACTTGCGCAACCCGAACAGCTTCTTCGTCATGCAGAACTTTCCAATCAACAACAAGGATGTGGTGTACGTCAGCAATGCGCCAGCCGCAGAGCTGCAAAAGTTCTTGAACCTGATCTTCTCGGTGGCGTATCCGGTGCTCAGCACCATCCAGATTACCAAGTAGCGGCACGCATTCAAGCACGACGTGACCTCGATCTTTGAACTCCCTGACGAACTGTTCGTCGCCGAAGCCTACTTCCGCCTGCTCGGCAGGCCCTGTGATCCGGCTGGGTTTGTGGCCTACATGCGAACCTTGCGCGCCGGCCGCTCGCGTACCGCGCTGCTGCTCGACCTGCAGGACAGCGCCGAAGCCCGGGCTCGGCGTGACCCCCACTTGGCACCGGCGCGGCTGTCCGTCGATCCCTCGCTTTGGCCGGCGACGCTGCCTTGGTCTAGCCACGGGGTGAGCACGCCGCAGCGCCGCAAGTTGCTGTCACTCCGAGGCCCGAACTTCGTCGATGCCTTGTGCACTTTCGTCGCCCCGCGCCAAATGGACCCGGCCCAGCATGCACAGTGGCTTGCACAAGTCGACACGGTCGAGGAGCGTGCAACACTCTTGGAGTCCATCGAAGCCAAGCGGTCCTGGCTGTATCGGCTGGGCCTTCGGCACCGAGCCCGATCGATCCCCCGACCAGCGCGGCTCGCGAGCAGTTCCGTGCCGTTGGGTACAGAAGCCACGCAGCTCTCGCCAGCCCGATCTACCCCGCCGGCAAGCGCTGCCGACCGCTTCCAGCAATTGGGAGGCGCTGCTGTGTTCACTATTGCCACGCGCAGCTACCTGCCTTATGTGCGGGTGCTGATGCGTTCGGTCCGGTCGTTCCATCCAGACTTTCAACTGATCTGCCTGTTGGTGGACGAGGGAAATCCTTGCGAAAACGATGGCGATGGACATGGCCTTGAGCCCGAGTGGATCATCGTGACCGCCGCCGACCTCGGCATACCGGGATTCGCCGACATGACCTGGCGTTACGACACGACCGAGTTGTGCACCGCCCTCAAGCCGATGTTCTTCGGCTGGCTGCTGCGCCACACTGCGCTGCACTCCATCTACTATGTTGATCCCGACATCCGCCTGTTCGCCCCAATGGCCGAGGCACAAGAGATTCTGAGTCGTGGTGCGCCCATGATCCTGACGCCCCACGTCACAGCGCCGCTCGACGGTGATGCCCAGCCCAACACGCAGACTATTCTCAAGTCCGGCTGCTTCAACCTTGGCTTCGCGGCCATCGGGCGACACCCTGAGTCGACAGCGTTCGTCAACTGGTGGGCCGAGCGGCTTCGGACCGACGCGGTGGTCGACTTCGCGTCCAACCGGTTCACCGACCAGCGATGGTGTGACATGGCGCCTTGTTTCGTCGCGGGATTGGTGATCCTGCGACACCCCGGATACAACGCCGCGTACTGGAATCTCGCGCAACGCCGCCTTGAGCGAGATGGGTCCGGCACTTGGCTGGCCGACGGCGTCAACTTGGTCTTCTTCCACTTCAGCGGCGTCGATCCGGCCCGTCCGCAGCAGATCTCGAAGTACCAAGACAGGTTGCGATGGGAAGAACTCGGCGAGTGCCAAGCATTGTTCGGCGAGTATGTCGCTGAATTGATGGCTGCCAACTGGCAGAACGCCAGCCGCAGCCCTCGAACCTATGATTACGTGGACGGAGTCCACATTTCCCCCGCCATGCGCCGCCTCTATCGCGACCTGCATGAGCAGCCAACGCAACTCTCGCGGCAGGAGATCCTTTCCGAAATGCTGCAGCTGTGCGCCCTGCCCGCGCAAGCGACTTCCTCACCGTCCGCTAGCCTGTCAGCTTTGATGCGCCGGATTCATTCCAGCCGCACGGACCTGCAATCCACCTTCGATCTGGCCAAAGCCCATGGCGCCCGCGACTACTGCTCCTGGTTCTGGGCCAGCGGTGCCCTCGAGCACGGACTGGGCTCGCTCCTTCGCCGTGCGGCCCAGATACCCCACCCGCAAGCGGCCTCCTCCCATGGTCGATGAGTGCGCTGCGTGGCACTCCTCGCGTGTCGGACCTCCGCCGACGCTGCATGGAACCTGGCCATGACAGCAAGCCTGCGCCCGGTCAAGGCTGCCGTGTCGGCTGACGACCTGCTCTCTCGGCCCGATGCCGAGTTCGTGGCGTGCGCGTACCTGACGCTGCTGCGCCGACCCGCCGATCCCGAAGGCTTTCTGCACTACCTCTTGCAACTGCGAAGCGATGGCGACAAGTTCGCGGTAGTCCATGCCCTTTGCACTAGCGAAGAGGGACGCCTTCGCAGACCGAACCTGCCAGGCTTGCGTGCCACGCTGGCCCGCCAGCGCATCAAGCAGTTGCCCGTGCTCCGGCAGATCGTGGCGCTGCGCAAGTCGGAACAGCTGCGTGGAGCAACCGCGACAACCGATACGGCGGAGGCTGCCGCCACGCCGTCCCTGGAATTGCTCGATCCTGCGTGGTACCTGAAGACGTATCCAACCATCGTTTCCACGGGCCTCGGCCCTCAGGAACACTACGACGGCCTCGGCAGGGCCTATGGGCTGTTGCCCAACGCCGCGGCGGCTCAGCGGCTGCTGATCGACCCTCAGGCCTATCTCGATGCCTACGCTGACGTCGCGCAGGCGGGTATGGACCCGTGGGAGCACTACACTCTGCTCGGCCGGGCCGAGGGGCGAATTGCCGGTGTATCACTGCGCGTATTGCAATTCGATCGTGACTGGTACTTGAAGCGCAACCCCGACGTGGCCGTGGCCGGCGTGGATCCGTTCCAGCACTTCACCCGGGACGGCATATTGCACGGCCGCGACAGCTCGTCGTTCAAAGGCCTGGGAGACATTGAGCCGGAGCCGCTCGTGTACACCGATCCGCTGGCGGCCCCCGAAGTCAGACTGGTCGCCTTTTACCTGCCCCAGTTCCACCCGAATCCGGAAGACCATTGCGGGTGGGAACCGGGCTTCACCGAGTGGGCCAATATGTCCCTGGGTCGACCGTTCTATGCCGAGCATGACCAGCCACGGCTTCCCGGCGAACTTGGCTGCCATGACCTACGCAGTTCCAGAGTCATCAGAAGGCAGGTCGAACTCGCCCGCAGTCATGGCATCCACGGCTTCTGCTTCTATTGGGTCGGCAAGCGCTTGCTGGAGCAGCCGGTCCAGCAGTTTCTGGCCGACAGCAGCATGGACATCAGCTTCTGCTTCTGCTGGGCCAGCGAGAAATGGACGCACCGCTGGGACGGCCTGGACCAGGACGTCCTGACAGCGCAGAACCACAGCCTCGAAGACGACCTGGCCTTCATAGAGGAAGTCTCACGTGCCTTTGCCGACCCCCGCTACATCCGGGTCGATGACAAGCCGATGCTCGTGATCTATCGGCCTGAACTGTTGCCCGACACGCTGGCCACCGTCGCTCGCTGGCGTGACTGGTGCCGGGCGAAAGGCATCGGCGAAATCCACCTCTGCTCCCCCGGAGCCTTCGGAGGTGCGCCGCTTTCCAAGACGGGAATGGACGCGACCATCGAGTTCCCGCCCGCCACCGGTACCAACCAGGAGATCACACCGGCCGTGCCGTCCCGTGACCCGGCCTTCACGGGCCAGATCAACAGCTACTTGGTCGCCGCCAAGGCTGCGGGCGGCTATGTGCGCGGCTCCAATCTTGAATACCGCGGGGTGATGCCCGGCTGGGACAACACGGCCAGTAGGATGGAGCGCGGTGTTTCGTTCTACGGCGCGACACCAGAGCTCTACTCGGAGTGGCTGAACCACGCGCTGGAAGAAACGCGCCGCAACCTGCCCGCCGCCCATCGGCTGGTGTTCGTCAACGCCTGGAACGATTGGAGCGAGGGCGCCTACCTCGAGCCCGACGCCCGCCACGGCCATGCCTATCTCAACCGGACACGCGAGGCGCTCGCCGCCTTCGCACCGCCCGTCGTCAACGACGCGGATCTGCGCGCCAAGAGAGGCCCGACCGGACCCGTGGCGGTATTGGTGCATCTGCACTACGCAGATCTCTTCGAAGCCATCGCCGGATATCTGGACAACGTCCCGGAGGCTTTTGACCTGTACTTCAGCGTGCGAGACGGCACCTTCTCGCGTATGCAACAGCTGATCCAAGCCCGCTTTCCCCAAGCCACGGTGGTGTCTTACCCCAACCGCGGCCGCGACGTCCTGCCCTTCCTGCACATCCTTGCCCGCATCCGCGGTTTCGGCTACGCCGCCATCTGCAAGATCCACTCGAAGAAGTCCCACCAACGCGACGACGGCGATCGGTGGCGCGACGACGTACTGACCAAGTTGCTGGGCAGTCGCACGCGGGTCGCCGACATCCTCGGTCAGTTGCAAGGTGGTGCCGGCCTGGTCGCTCCAGCCGGGCATTTGCTGGACGGAACCACGTACCTTGGCAGCAATACGCGCCGCGTGACTCAGTTGGCAGCACGCATGGGCTGCCCCGCTGCATGGGTGCACGACTTCAGTTTCCCCGCAGGTACGATGTTCTGGTGCAGGCCCGAAGCGCTGGCGCCCCTGCTTGATTTGGCCCTGGGTCCCGACGAGTTCGAGCCCGAAGCCGATCAAGTGGACGGAACGACAGCCCATGCCTTCGAGCGCCTTGTTGGCCTGTCCGCCCGCAAGAGTGGTTTGACGATCGTTACCACAGCCGACACGCTCGAAGACGACTCCACCTCCTACACGTTCGCGGCGCCCACTGGCGGGCATGCCTGACGCTGACCACAGACACAACATGAGCACTGACAAGCACTGGGAAGCCTGGGGCTCCCGCGACCCGTACTACGGCGTCATCACCGATCCGAAATTCCGCAGCGCCGCGCTCACGCCGGAAGCGAGGGACACGTTCTTCCGCTCCGGGCAGGCTCACGCCGCGCACGTGTTGGCAACGATCCGTGTGCACATCGATCCAGGGTTCTCGCCGCAACGCGTGCTCGACTTCGGCTGCGGCGTCGGCCGCGTCCTCGTTGGGCTTGCCGACATCGCGCCCGATGTGCTGGGTATCGATGTGTCGCCGTCGATGCTGGCCGAGGCACGCCGCAATTGCGACGTTCACGGCATTCCACATGTCAAGCTCGCTCTTTCCGACGACGAACTGTCGGCCGTCGATGGTGACTTCGACCTCGTGCACACGTTCATCGTGCTGCAGCACCTGGAGATCGCGCGCGGCCGACACTTGTTTCAGCAACTGCTTCGGCGCATCCGCCCTGGCGGCGTGGGGGCGCTGCACGTCACGTTCGGCTTGGCGACGCTCGACAAGTCCTTCGGCCAGCCCGAGGCAGCAGCGCTCGCGGTTAAGGCGCAACCGTCCAGGCGCACCGGCTGGATGCGCCAGCGTAACGCGCCACCGGCCCCGACACCGCCCGACAAGAACGCCGACCCCGAGATGCAGATGAACTGGTACAACATGAGCGAGTTGATGTACCTCCTGAAGGCCGAAGGTGCCGAGCACTTCTTCGCCGAATTCACCGATCACGGCGGAGCCTTGGGAGCCTTCCTCTTCTTCCGTCGCAGCGCGCGCGCATAGCCGCTGAGACCTCGCTCCGTGCTTTACATAGGCAACCCTGCGCCAGTCTCGGCCGACGTCGCGTTTGGGCTGGCCCCTGGGGCGCTACCTCGATGGTTTCACGGTGTACCAGGTTGGATACTTTGAGTAGGCGACGTCCTCTCGGCAGTCAATCACGTTGAGCGGCAGTCTCTCAAGCGCCAGAAAGCGATCCACTGCCTCAACAACTAAGGGCCACTCCGGGCAGTAGTCGTCCCCAGCCATGATGCCGCCGGGCTTCAACTTGGGATACCAGTCGCGGAAGGTGGCCCCCGCCTCCTCGCCTGTGTGCGCGTAGCCGTCGACATAGATGAAATCGAAGTACTCGTCCGGGAAAAGATGCAGGGCATCGTCAAAGCGTAGCTTGACAAGGGTATTGGCGTCTCGGAACGGCACCAGTCTGGCAATCGCGCGCCGGTACTGATCGTCGTCATGCCCACGGTCGCCCGCGTACATGTCAATCGAATACAAGTGCGACAGGACCTTGTGCTGAAGGAAGCGCTCGGACAGGAACCCCTCCGCCACTCCCAGTTCGATGCCAACCCCACCCTGCCGCACCAGCTCGACGACATCGTCGCGCCGCATCAGTGCTTTCTTCCGTGCCTCGAAGACCCATTCGGCGGGCAGTTCGCCTGTCTTTTCCAGGACCAGACTGGAGCCGGCCGAGCCCATGGCGATGGCGCAGCCCACGGCCATCAACTCATCACAAAACCGCCGGACGCCCTCGCAGTGATTGAGCCGACCCTCCTGGGAAAGCCCAGGATTGGGCACTGCATCGTGATACACAACGAGCGCGGGCCGTCCATCGTGTCGAGACAGTTCTCCCCAATGTGCAATGGTGTCCGCCCTGACCCCTTCGTAGGTATGGTCCCCGTCAATGAACAGAAGACCGAACCGATGAGGCGCGCCCAAAGGCACGCGCGAGTCACCGATCATCAGATTCAGGCGGCCGGGCTGGGCGGCCTCGACCTCGGCAAAGAACAGGTCGCACGCTTCATGATGCTCGGGAGAGATGTCGATGGATACCAACGGCCTAGCGCCCCCGGCAGCCAGCAGCAAAGCCGTGGATCCGCCATGGCGACGCCCGATCTCCAGAATCGGGCCGGCAGTCATTCTTGCGGCGCGCCAGAGCAATGACGCTTCGTCAAAGTTCTGTCTCACGATGCCCCGGTTGTGGTTGTCGCAGCGGAACAGCCAGGCCATGTCCTCAAGGCCGAGCGACGTGCAGGCCTGCACCTGCGCACCTTGCGCCACGCTCTTTAGCGCGAAGTCCAGCGACGCCGCGAGCGGCGGGCTGAAGGAACCGTTGCCGCGCACAAGATCGTCCAGTGCTTGCACGGCGCGCTGAGTGTGGTCGAAGCGCCGCCCTCCCAACACATCGTCCAAGAACATAGCGATCTCCGGGTGACGTGTGCGCGCCCGATCCAGAGCGGCCAGCACGGCACCCACCGACATGTCCGTCGCCACCCCTGGATACCCACCCCACGCCGTCAGGCCGTGATTGGGAAGTAGAACCACGGGCTTGTGCAGATACAGCGCCTCAAGCCCGGCGGTGGAGTGCGGGGTCATTACCCAGTTGGCATTTGCCAGCAGGTCCAAGTAGGACTGTTCCGGAGCGAGTCGCCCTTTGACCATCGGTACAGGAAGCGACGATCGGTGCTCGATCAGATGGGTGTATTGAGGATGATTCCGCACGACAACGGGCAGTCCGGTCACCTGCTCGACCTCGCCCAACAGTTGCACCACTGGGGCCGCCTCGGGGACGCGCTGCGCAAGATAGAGGATGTAGCCATGCTCCTGACTTTCGATCGCCTTTAGGGCATCCAGCTTTGGAAGCCCCACGGGACGTGCTCTGCCACGCAAGGAAGGCAACAGCTCGGTCCGATGCCGTTCCCCGAAGCACAGCAGATGATCCGCGCAGAAACTCTGGTTGTAGAGCCACCAGGATTGAAAGAGACCGTGTTGAAGCCCGATCACCATCGGCCGTCGAGAGCGCTCGCACAGGATTCCGAAGATGGCGGCTGAGGGATAGGACTGCATGTCGCAAAGGAATACGACATCGATCGTCTCGTCGACGACACGATCCAGCAGTGCACGGAGTTGCGGCAAAGCAAGCCCGTCGCGGCCCAGCGTAGGTATGTCTTCTTGATACCGAATTGGGAGCGACAGTTCGTCCATTCGCTTGACGGAGGGATCTCCCGCCCAAGACAGGTATACCGCCTCGCAAACGCCGCCCTCTGAAATAAGGCGCGTGAACAGGCTCATCCAATTGTCGGTGTTGCGGAAGTTTGTCGAAATGACGATCGCGCGCATCGGCAAGACTCAATGAAAGGCGTACCTTGGAAACCTATTGCTCATTGGATACCACTCCTCTCCTAAGCGCATTTCACGCGCGGCGAAGGTCGTGGGCCGAGCGGGATCGACGTACTCGCTGATCTCGCTATTGCACTGTTAAGCAGCGGACAGCCCGCTACCGCATCGAGTAGCAGGCGCAGATTGTCGACGCAGAACGTGTGCAGTACGTGATTGGGGCGTCAGGGGCAATATTGAGCCGTTCAGGCTTTCCTTTGCTTCAAAGTCAGAACAGCTTCCAGCAACTGGTTCAACTTGCGCTCTCGGCGTTGATCGCCCCTCCAGCCACGCCACCATGAACGGCGCCTGCGCTCCACTTCCATAATCTGCTGGAACTGACGCAGAAACGCTAGCAATTGCGGGTTGCGTGCTGCGAATTCCTCTGAAGCTTCCATCTCACGTATGGCGCCCCGACGACCATCGCTCTTGCGAATCACCTCCAGGTAGTGAAGTTTTCCCAGCGGATCGGCGCGACGTTTCAGCAGCCGCAGGTACAAGGCTTCTGCAAACGCATCGTCGTCCAAGTTGGACAGGTCACTGTAAGGCCCCAAACCCTGGCGCGCCTCTGAGGATCTGGAAAGGTCGTACAACAGGGCTACACGGTCAACACCGATCAGCAGGCGGCTGACATGGCTGTCAAAGCCTCCGGCATCTGCTTCGCGGCCGAGAATAAATCGGTACGCAGCTTTGACAAAACCTTCACTGTCAAGGGCTAAGAACTCTCGAAATGGAATGTTCATTTCATCGTCTCATTTGGGTTCAGTGTGACATTCGCATTTTTTTCCAATTCCAGACATCTACGGAGCAACTGCTGCCACTCCTCTGTGGACTCAAGTTCCTCAAGCCGGATGGACTTCACGAGCTCAGTACGGCTTGGAGCAGTTGAAGACGCATTCTTTCGCAGCATTGACAGAAACTCGAAACCCACCGTTGAGTAGAATTGCTCTTCCGCCACCGAGATGTAATTTGCGATATTCAAATCCTGAATCAACAGGCGAAAACTGCTCGGCACGAATACCCACTCGTGTGCATCTAGGTATTCACTGGTATTCAATGCGTTCTTCAAAGCATCCACAGCCTGCGACGGCACATGCAAGAAATCCAGGTTTTCGGGCTCACCTCTGCTCCACGCCATTTCCCCTTTGTTCCGAACGAAATTGGCGTAGACGTCGAATATCGCACCCACATGCCGCTTGCGTTGGTACAAATGCGCATCAATCGCGGTTCCAGTACTGGACAGAGGGCGGAATTTATCAAAGCAGTATCGCTTATCCGGAACAATCAACGCGATTGTTCCACCTTCGTTTAGCGCTGCTTCGCAGTCCTTCAGAAACCCTATGATGTCACCAGTATGTTCAATCAGGTGGCTGGCGACGATCAGGTCAAACTTGATTTGATTCTTCGCAAAATAACCGACATCCGTACCGACGAAATCGACCTCCTCGATCTTCGATGTGTCAACTCCCCAAGCCTGGTATTTTTCGACAATGGCCTGCGTATCCGCATGATCCATGACTGTCGTGTCGAACCCGTCTGATTTAGGAACAATCGGATTGTATGACGGTCCGATCTCCAGCACGCGACGTCCAGCGGCAGCTTCACGAATTAGCGCTCTGAAATCCATGATTGATAATTCCTCATTCAGGCGGCAGATGATTTAAACGAAACAATCGCCTCGGCCAACTCGCCGGCGATGCCAATCGTAGGAATTTGGACATCCAAGATGACGGTATTCATGCCTGACGCGCGGTAAATCCAGTCGCAAATATCGTAGCCCCATCGAAAGGTTTGAAGTGCTCCGTCTGCATTGATGGGGTCTCCGTGATAGATGGGCGGGGGCATCAGCATAGGATGCGGCCGGACGGCCAGATGCACGATCTGCCCGTCGCGCAATTCGGCACATCTTTCACTTGGAATCGGTCCGTTATCCAAAGGAACCACGAACACATGAGCTCCCCCTGGTTTCAGAACGCGGCCGATTTCCCGGAATGCCGCTATAGGATCGAACACATGCTCCATAACATCGGACGTCAGAAACAGATCAAAGCTCGCATCCTCAAATGTGAGCTTCTCCAAGTTCTCGCTGCGATGGCCGCTTATGGGGTGCATTGATCCCGACGGGATATCTTGATGAAAATAAGACAGTGAGTAGTCAGGACATTCCGTGCGAATTTTCTGGTGCGCCTGCCGATCCGCCGAAGGCGAACTTTCGTGGATTCGGAGCTTGCGCCAGTTCGGGAAGAATCGCTCCAGGGCCGACCGCAACGCTCTTTCCCGGGGAACCGATCCACACCTCTCGCAGACCAAGTAGTCTCGGTACCAACGCTTCTCCCCTGGAGAATGGTCAATGAATGTCGTGGGCGCATCGCCACAGACCGAACATTCTCCCGGCCAGCGTTGATTCTTCTCGGGAAGGTTATACATGCCACTCCATCAGTAGCTGACGCTCGAGGAAAGCAAGATCTTTTGTGCAATGGCCCAGTGCGCCTCGTCCCGCACCATGCGTCCGTTGGAGGTTTCTCGGTACTTGATGGACATGTCCAGCGATGGCAGTTTCGCGGCAGGGTCAAAAAACTTGTCCTGCGCGTAAACAATTTGGTATTTCGGTGTCACGTGCATGACAAAGCTGTTTCTGCTTCTTCGAAAGTCGTTTATCCCCGCTCCACCATGCATGAGCTGAGGATGCCAGATTATCACATCACCCTTTTTTACGTGAAGCTCAGCCGGTACCAATCCAGCGTCCAGACACGCTTGCTGCACTCGCTTCTGGTAGTTGCTCCACAAAACACCGCTGTGCGCCTTGGGATTACCGTTCTCGTCCGGATCCAGCCTTCCGATTTCGGCTCTCAAGGAGAAGCTGTCCGGATGCAGATGTGACCCCTTAATGGCCGTCAACGCGCCGTTACTTTCATCCGTATCTTCGAGCGCGAGCCAGACCCCAAAATAGGCGTACCCCGGATTGGTCCAGAAATAGGGTGTATCCCGGTGAAAATCTTGAGCCGACCCTATTTCGAAATACAGCGACGTGTAGAGGGTGGCTGGCTCGCCAAACATGCGATCTGTGACCTGCAATGCGCGATTGTTTATGAATAATCGCTCCAATTCAGGAAGCACCAGATGCATGTTGACCATGCGGCGGTACCGTCCGCCGATCATGTCCTCGCCTTCCACGAGTTTGTCCACATGGGGTGCGATTGTTTCCTCCTTGAATCGCTTCCAGCGTGTCAAGAACTCATCAATGAGTCTCTCGTCCACCGCGTTCCTGACAACGCAATAGCCGTCTCTCATCAATCCGCTTACGTTGGGATCTTCCGATGAAGAAAATTGCTCTGGTTTCTCGTAGAAGCCGACGTTACTCATGATTCGTCCATTCTTTACCTAGGACCAACTGGATCCGTTAATTCAATGCTTGAGGACAGGAACACGCTTGTCCGCGTGTTCCAAGTCGAACAAATCGTCGTCAGGATGATCGATGGCGGCGGCCCTCATGCTGGCGCCTCTTGCCAACTGACAGAACGCTCGTTCCCAAGCGTGGGCAAGCGTGCCGTCCTGCTTGCCGTTTTCTGCCTCAAATTCGAACACCGCTTCAGGCATGGCATGGATGGCGAACAATGCGGCGGGCTTAAACCAGAACATCGTGCCGGCGAAGAAGGCCAGGGCGGGATCTGCCGCCGCCTTCTGTACGCCGCCCGCCGTCAGGATCGTGTGCAGATTCCCCTTGTTCGCACCCCAATATTTTTCGTTGGTCAGGAAGTACCTTGACGGCCCCACGACGCCCACGTCTGGGCGCCGGACCAGCGCCAGCGACTTGAAGACTGTCAACGAATCGCCGCACAAGGGCGCCAGTATCTGCCGCCGCCAGCTCTTGCCTTGTTCGCTGTAAAGGCTCTTTTTCGAGTGTAGTTTCAGCACCGCATCGTACTTGTCCAACATCCTGGCCCGCAGCAGCGACAGAAAGGGCCCGACGTCCCGTCCTTTGTTTTCGGTCAGCGCAATGGTCACGGCCAAGCCGCGTTTGCCCGTTGTCGCAAGGATCCGAGGGACGTCCGCTTCAAACGGCGTGGTGATGAACAAATCGAATGGCTCACAAATGTTTTCCAGATAGTCCAGTATTTCTTCCAGCAGGTCCACGTAGAACAGGTGCAAGGCCACGGCAACTCTGGCATTTTCGACCCGATGTTTGTTCGACTGCACCCATTCGCGGACAAGGCTCGCGCCCTTGGTTTGACTAAGCTGGGTCAGGCCTTGTCCATCCGACTTGTAAAACCCCTCCGTACTGCCCACCATCTGCTTCGCGCCAGACAATAGAGCTGGGGAGGCTGCGGCCCACACCGCATCCAGACCCAGCTTGTGCGGGTTGCTCCGGAGCAGCTCGCCTTTGGCAAAGCCCCAGCGCGCCGCCAGGTCCACCCCAGCCCAGTGAGTCCAGTTCACTTCCGACCACGAGATGCCGGCCTGCTCGACTTCTGCTTCATAGAAGGCCGGTGGTGCGAACAAGGCCTCTGCGGCGATGCCGTCTTTTTCGATGCAGCGCCCGAATCCGATCTCGTTGCGCAGAATGGTTTCGAACTTGGTATTTTGTGGTTCGACTCGATCCAGAAATCCGGCCAGCCAGCCTCGCGGTGTTTTGCCAAGGTCGACGTACAGCAAATACGATTGCAGGTGCCAGCCGAGCTGGGTCGAACTGGTGACGGCGCGGACCGCCGTGCTGCGTGCTGCACTTGCCAAGTCTTCCAGCAGCCTCTGGAATTTTTCCGCATCCAGCAGTACCAGGCTGGAGTTCAGGATGTAGATGCCCTCCGGCTGCTGGGCACGCGTCAGGTGCGCGTGCCCCACCCGGTAGCTGTAAAAGTCGTAGCCGATATTGGGGCGGCGGATCAGATCAATCGACGGCAAAGATGCAGGCAGGTCTCCGATGTCCGCCGACGTGGTAACGACCACGATGCGCTCCGCCACCCGCGTGAGCACGTCCAGCATGGCGAGGAAATTGTCGCGCCAGAGACTTTCCGGATCGTAATGCGCGACGATTGCGGCCTTCATGGTTTTCGCGCCTCATGGTGTCTTGCCGCGATGGATTGCCTGGCGGCATCCAATGTCCGTTCGCGCAAGGTCGCCAACGCCGCTGCCGGATTGAACCAGGCGGACTTCGCCACCGCTTCGAGATGGCCCAGCCCCGTTGTCTGGTCGGGTTCCAGATGGCAACCTTCGCCCCACTCGTTCCAGGCATTCACGAAAATGAAATTGTCTTCGTCGTTGGAGAAGTGTTCGCGGGTGTAGGCACGAAGGTAGCGCAGCCATTCGTTGAACAGCGCAGGATTCGCGCCGTGGAGAATGGTCGGCGTGTTCTGCCTGCGCGCGGTGTTGTCCCAGGACGGCATGGCCGCGCGGTACAGAGTGAAGTCCGGCTTGCTCCGGCCAAGACTCTGCTGTATCACCTTTGCGTAATCGACGATGCTGCCTTGAAAATCGGGGTTGGTGATGGCCGGCAGCACGTCCGGGTTGCTGCCGACACCGTTGAACTTGTGCGGCGGGAATTCCGTCAGTGCGTCCGCATCGACTTCGGCTGGGTGGGAAATGTCGTAGAAGTCCACCACGTTGATATGCAGCCCCGGAAAGCCCGCTGCTTCAACCGCCTTTTTCCAAGTGGAAAAAACCGCTTTGACATCCGGGATTTCCTTGGCGCGATAGACCACCAGCATGGGCTTTTCATCGACCCGGATGTATCGGCGATCATGGAAATAGGGCAGCAGCGATTGGATGAACTCCTCCGGATCCGACTCGGCATATTTCTGTTCCATGAGCACGCTGCGCGTGTCGCCGTCCCACGTGCGGGTCCAGTTTTCGTTCGCCCAGCACAAGCAATAATTGAAGTCGATGTCTGAGTTGAGGAAAGCTTCCACCGGCTTTTCAAGAATGCGACGGCCGCTGAACCAGTAGTAGTAGAAGCAGAACGCGTGCACGCCGTAGAGCTTCGCCATCTCTGCCTGTTCGCGCATCACTTCGACATTGGACAGGTCATAGAAGCCCAACTCACGAGGCAGATGCGGCTGGCAGTGCCCCACATAGTTGGGCTTACCCTTGATCACATTTGTCCATTCCGTGAATCCGGGGCCCCACCACTCGGAATTCTCCTGAATACGGTGGTACTGCGGAAGATAGAAGGCGATGAGCTTGGCGGCATCCCGTTCAAGGGCAACAGCGGAAAGCCCGGCTTCGTTTCCGGACAACACCTCGAACGCTTCGGCATAGGTGTCTCTTGCTTCGCTGACAGGAGCCTCGCTTGGCTTCGGTACTTCAAATTGGCGGGAGCGCAAGTTCTCGGCAGCTGCAGCCGGCCCGACAGCAAAAACCTCCATGTCAATGGCGACTTCTTTCAACCCATGATTGACTCGTCCCGTAAGTTCTACGAGAAATTGCGGGTCGTCATGAGTGAACCAACATCCCGTGGCATCTGCATGTGCCGCGTTCAACGCAACGACCTTACCAAGCGTCTGCTCGCCTGCTTGATCCGTCAGCAGCACGCGGTCAATCCGCACGACGGCATGGTCGTTGACCGGGTCGATGCGCAGCAACCGAACGATCGAATCCCGAGGAAACCCGTCGAAGACCAGTTGCTGCCTTCCGGTCAGAACTTGCTTTCTGAGCGAACTTTCTTCACTGAATCCATTGCCCGCGTCGACGAACAGCTGAGCGAAAAGCTGGCTCGAGCTCTGGTCTGCATATTTTTCCCATTCTTCCCCTTCGCCACTGGCCCCGGCCGGGGCTGCATGGGGGGTGGTGGTTGGCTCGTCGAACCAAGCTTCGGGTGGCGGTGCGCCGTGTCCCAGTTGCGGGGACTGCACCCGCAGTTTGCTGCCAGCCCAACGAAAGGGAGTTGTGATGCGCCAGGAAAGCGTGCGCTTGAGGAGGTGAACGGTGGTCGCCAACGCATTTCGTTCCTCAGCGACCTGATCGCGCTGATAGACCGCCCGGTCGCGCTGCGCGGTCATCTGCTGCAGGCCGGCGACGACGCGGTCCCTGTCGAGCGAAACGAGTCGCCGGTCGTCGGCGATCCGGTCTCGCTCGGAGGTTACTTGGTCGCGTTGCGCGGTTATCTGCTGCAGGTCGGCGACGACGCGGTCCCTGTCGAGCGAAATGTCTTGTCGGTCTGCGGCGATCTGGTCTCGCTCAAGGGCCGCCTGGTCGCGCTGCGTGGTCATCAGCTGCAGGTCGACAAGCACGCGGTCTCTGTCGAGCAAAATGTCTTGTCGGTCACTGGCGATCTGGTCGCGCAGAGCAACCATCTGCTGCAGATCGGCGACGACGCGGTCCCTGTCGAGCGAAATGTCTTGTCGGTCTGCGGCGATCTGGTCTCGCTCAAGGGCTGCCTGGTCGCGCTCCGCGGTCATCTGCTGCAGGTTGGCGAGGACGCGGTCTCTGTCGAGCGAAATGACGTGTCGGTCGCAGGCGATCTGGTCTCGCTCGGTGGCCGTTAGGTCGCGCTGAGCAACCATCTGCTGCAGGTCGGCGACGACCCGGTTCCTGTCGAGCGAAATGTCTTGTCGGTCTGCGGCGATCTGGTCTCGCTCAAGGGCCGCCTGGTCGCGCTGCGCGATCATCTGCTGCAGGCTGATGAGCGCGTCCATGCTGTGGCGGTTGAACGCGCTTCTGACTTCTGCAGGTCCGCGGGCGATGACTTCAAGGTCCATACTTATTTGCTTCAGCCCTGCTATGCGTCCGCCTTGTATTTCGATGAATACACTCGGATCCCTTTGCATGAAATAAAGCCCGGCAGCATCGGCATATTCCGCATTGGTCGAAGAGATGGATGCAGCTATCGCTACATCCTCCGCATTCAGCAGCGTGAGGTTTTCAATTCGAACGGCGGCGTGGTCGTTGAGCGGATCGAGGCGCAAGGCTTGTATAGCGGCGTCTTGGGGGAATCCGCTGAATACAAGCTGCTGTTTGCCGGGCTTGGCAGATCGTATGATGGAGTTTTCTTCGCTGTATCCATTGCCGATATCGAAAAAGACCTGCGCAAATGAAATCGGCGGTAGAGATTGGGAGGCATAGGCGCGGAGATGCTTTTCTTGTATCTCCAGTTCTGACGGCGAGTCGAGCCGCCAGCGAAGATATTCTTCATCGAGTAAGAACTCTGTTGGAACCAAGTAGTTCAGACAATAAAAACTCAGTCCCTTGGTGAACTCCGCGCTGTCCAACGGTTGTGCCGTGATGAACTTGTAAGGAGCATCTCCCAGGCATGTCACCGGAATTCCATGCAGCAATGCCTCGATCCCGAGACTGGAGTTGATGGTGTAGAGGTGTTCTATCTTGCCCAGGAATTCGGCTGTTGAGGCCGATTCGTCGCGCGCCGGTTCATTGGTGTGGCGCTGGCGGTAGGTGAAGTGCGCCACCGGATGATCTCGGACCAGAACTTCGGCAGCACTTGCATCTTCCAGCGCCTTGTTGATCAGCGCGGTGCTGTTGAATCCGTTGGCGAAAGCAATGATGTTGCTGTCATCTTCCACCTGGAGGGCGACGCCGCGCTTGAATTGAATCTTGCGATCCAGTTCACCGGTAGAAAAAATATCAAGCAGTTCTTGTCTTGAGAAGATGGGCAATTTCTTCTTTTCAGCTTGCAGCTTTCGATATCTGGCTTCGGCTTCGGTATTGCCATTGACGCCGGATGAGTCGAAATAAATGGTTGATAAAAAGCCCGGAGGCCGCAAGGAGCCCAACTCCTGGTGGATGACCTGAATCTTTCGTTCTTGGCAAGCCTTTACCAGGGAAGGGCAGTTACACCAAGTGACCACCGCGCGGATGGCTTCGCTCGCCGGAAGCCGGGCCAGCGCCTGTTCGTAAATTCCAGTCAGCTCCGGGACTTCCTTGGTCAGATAGTCTCGCCACGCCAGTTCCCGAGTGGGGTAGCTGTCCGCAAAAGCCCGCATCTCCTTGTCCGGAATCAGAGAATACGAAGCTTGGGATAAGCTTCTTCTCGCGGCCGAGGAAAGGTTGGACGCATGCCCGTCAGCATCAAGGTAGTCCGCAGAGAGGATGTAGGCCGCTTCTGCTCCGAGTTTCGAAAGCGCTGTGTGGAATATCCAGAGGTAGGGTGCTCTTTCGCCCCGAAAAGCAAATGGCAACAGGTGGATGGCAATCACGTTCGGTAGAAGAATTTTGTTTCTATAGCCGCTGGCCGATGACTGGCTCGACCTCGTTCGTATCGTTGGCGATCAAGCATTCCAGGGGCCACTTAATGGGTGGAGCAGGGGTCTCGGAATCAGGAAGGTTTCGTGAAGACAAACAGTCGGCCGAACGGAGAGGGCTCGCAATCGATCCGCTGTCCGGACAGGCCCGACCGAGCAAACAGCTCGAACAGGAATGGCTCGGTGAATCCCAGTTCGCACCAGCGCATTTTGCGCGTCATCACAACCGCCTCGCTGTGCAAACGTAAGCCCCATGCGTAGGGCACGGCCTCGCAGGTTTCGGCCACGATGGGCTCCCCGCCAAGAACGATCCGGCCTCCCGTTTCCAGCATGCTGACCAGGCGCGGCACCACGTCCCGGAACTCCAGGCAGTGGTGAAAGCTCTCGTAGAACCAGATCAGCCGGTAGCGCTCGCCCGGTCGGGGATTCACGCCGAATTGCCCCCGGTGCGCCGCGAGCGACACCTGAAAGAACGCCGCCTGCTCGCGGACGAAACGGCAGAAGGTCTCCGAGACGTCGACGGTGTCCACCTCAACGCCCAGCCGCGCCAAGGCCAGCGCAGTCTGGCCAAACCCCGCGCCGTATTCCAGCGCACGGTCGCCCGGCTTCAGACCGCTGTGCTTCAGCAGCATGCCGGTGGCCAGCTGATGGTCGGAGGCGATCGACACAGCCGCCGGGTCGCGGCGCTGAAAATAGCCGGGCCGGCGAACCGGATCGGCGTTGGACCAGCCTGGCTCCTCCTTCTCGTCCACTTCAGGGTCGTAGGGTCGATCGACCCCCGCCACCAGTTGCCACAGCCGGAGCTGTTGTTCGCGATAGAGATCGCTCCAGGGATCCAGATCGTGCCTGAACCAGTCGGGCAAGCGAAGATGGGCATGGCGGTAGGGATCCCAATCGCTGCCCTCGACGGCCCAGGTTCTGGCATGCAGATCGACCAGCGAGGCGATGTCGGCCGTATCGAAATGCGGCGTCCGTACCTCGGCGGCCCGAAACCGGTGGCGGACGCCATTCGCCACTCGCTTGACCCAGGGCTGCGCGTTCATGCGTCCGCCCCGTCGGCCGTACACAAGCGGTCGAGAAATGCCTGCCATTGCGGGAGCACGCGTTCAGGACTGTATTGCGCCGCGACCTCGGCGCCGCGCGCAACCAGCGCCTCGCGCCGCGTCTTGGCAGCCGGGTCCAGCATGCCGTCAAGGAGACCGGCCAGATCGGCTGGCGCGTAGGAGTCAAAATATTCGGCCGCGTCCGCATACACGTCGCGGTGCACGCGGATGTCCGAGGCCGCCACGACACCGCCGCAGGACATGGCCTCGACCCCCGAGAAGTCGAAACCCTCGCCGAAGCTCGGGCAGACCGTAGCCGCGGCATGTCGATACAGCAAACGAAGATCGTCTGCCGGCACATCCTGCAACAGGTGCAAACCGCCGCGACGCAGCCAGGGCAGGAAGCGCTGAAGGATGTGCTGATCGTCCCAACCCAGCGCGCCGACGCAGACAAGGTTCAACCGAGGGTACCGCCCCGAACGCAAAAGCTCCCACGCATCGAGCAGAGCCTGGTGGTTCTTGCGGGGCTCAATCGTCGAGACCATCAGCAGGTAGGGCAGTTGGCCTTCGACCAGGTCCTTCGCCGAGATGTCGGCACCGCCTTCGTGCGGCGCTTGGCGGTTCTTGCGGCTCCAGATGATCTCGGGCACGCGGTCGGCCGGCGCGTCCTCGCCCCGGAAATGGTGCGAGATCATGTTGGGGATGGTCACAGTACGAGCTTCAAGCTCGGGCAGGATCGAAAGCAGATCGCTGCGAGTGGCTTCCGAAACGCAAGCGAACCAAGCGCCATCGCGAGCGTTGCGTTTCAGGGCCTCGAAGTGCATCGCGCGATGCAGCGCTCGATTCTTGACGGTGTGGGGCATCAGCAGGGGCATGGCATCGTGGTAGCGCACGATCATCCGGGTGCGACCGCTGACCCGACCGGGATAGGGCGTCTCCGCAATCAGGAAGTCGATGCCGATGGTGTCCAGCCGAGGGTAAAGGGCCTTGCCCAGCATGCTCGTCGCCACCCCCAAGGCGTTGAGTGCCGACCACGGCCAACGGAAGATGCGATACGAAGCGGACGTGACGTGATCGAAGTCTCCCGCCGGGAGCGATTTGGCGAACATCGAGCGCCAGACGAAGTCCTTGAAATGCGTCGGATCAAACGCGGTGAGCGGAACCTTTCTGCCGACGAGCGAGCCCGCCACGGCCAGCGTCGGACCACCGTAGGTCAGCAGTTTGTTGCGCAGCCACTCCATGCGGTGCGACAACGCGCCCTGCTGCAAGGACACCACCACTTTCGATAACCGGCCGACAACGTCCGCCGGATCGCGGGGCTTGACGACCTCGCCGCGGCGAACCTGCAGACCCGGCTGCAGCGGGAGGTTGCCGCTCTGGATCAAGCCCAGCACCTGGACGCCAGGCAACCGGCCGAGTCCCCGAAACAGCAACCGAGTTTCTTGGGGAATGCCGCTGTACCCGTCGAAGGCGGGCCGCATGTCAAGCAGGATCTTCAAGCGCATCAATCGAACTGTGGCCCCGGCGGCGGCACGTACTGGCTGTCATAGAACTCGTACGCCTGCTCAACGTTCTCGAATTCATACAAGCGTCCCATGTGCAGCACGGCGGCTCGCTCGCAGTACATCCTGATGACGTTCTGATCGTGCGAGACCAGAATGAAGGCGCGATCCTTGCGCTTCTGGAAGAGTTCGTAGTGACAGCGGTCGCCGAAGCGCTGGTCGCCGACGGATAGGCCCTCGTCGATGAGAAAGCAATCGAACTCGATGGCCATCGACAGCGCGAAAGCCAAGCGCATCATCATGCCCGAGGAGTAGTGGACGACGGGTTCGCGCAGGTAGCTTCCCAGTTCGGTGAAGTCCTCGACGAACGGCAGCAGTTTGCGCCAGTCGGCGCCGTAGATGCGGCTGACGAACTTGAGGTTGTCCAGCCCGGACAGGTTGCCCTGGAATGCCCCCGTGAAAGCCAGCGGCCAGCTCACGCTCATCTGGCGGTCGATGATCCCGGTGCTCGGCAGTTCCGCTCCGCTGAGCAGCCGGATCAGGGTGCTCTTGCCTGCACCGTTGAGGCCCAGGATGCCGATGTGCCGCCCGCGCTCGAGCGTGAAGCTCACGTTGTCGAGCACGCGTCGCGGGCCAGAGCGCATGTGGTATTGCTTGGTGACGCCTTCGAGACGGATCATCGCTCCCCCACCCGGCGGCCGGCATCACGCAGGACCAGCAAGCCGATGATGGTCAACACAAGGTTGATGAAGCACGTATACGTGACATCGTAGTGTGTGCGCACGGTGTTGCCGAAGTAGCCGTCGCGCAGGAGTTCGACGCCGTTCACCATGGGCAGCAAGAGCACGACGCGCTGTGCCGCCGTCGGAAACCAATCCACCATGAACCCCGCCCCCGACAGCGGAAACATCAGGTACGAGATCGTGTGCCAGAAGCGTTCGATGATCTCGCTGTAGCTGGTGGCGGCTCCCATCAGGATGCCCAGCGCGGCGCCGAACCAGCACAGGAGCAACCAGCCGCCGAGTACTTTCATCATGTCCACCGGCGGCGAGATCCATGCCCCAGCGGTGAAGATGGAGCCGAGGATGATGAAGGAGCCGGTTGCGCCGCCGACCTCGAGCGCGATGCGAGTGATGAAGACGTCGAGCACGCGCACGTTGCGGTGGTACAGCAAGTTGGCGTTCTGCTGGATGCCTGCTGTGCAGCGGTTCGCGCTGTTGCGCCACACCAGCACCGACGAATAGCCGGTGACCGCGAAGGCGATGATGGGCATGGCCGACGACTTGTGCGCACCCATGAATGACCACAGCGTCGCGACGCCGAGCGTGAACATCATCGGCTCGGCAATGAGCCACAGCACGCCGATGTTCTCGCGACCGTAGCGGGTAATGACTTCGCGCAGCAACAGGGCGCGAATGACTCGCCCCTGTATGGCAAGCGACTCCATGAGCGATCCGCCCCTGCTCATCTGCTGGCAGTTCTCAACTCGTGTGCTCGCGCACGCTGACCAGCACCAGGCTCACGACGCCCCAAAGCATGAGCCCGACGAGGAGCACCGCTGCCACCGAGCGCAGCCGCCGCGGCTCCAGCGCCTTGTCCGGCCGATTGGGCTGCACCAGCCTCTCCAGGTACAGCTGCTTGCGCGCCGCCTCGTTGTGCGCGTTGTCCAGCGAGGTCAGCGCCGCCCCGAGTTGGCGGTCGGCGAAGGTACGCTCGAGCACCAGCCGCTCGTACGCCGGCGACTTGGCGCTCAAGCCCCCTTCGCGTCCGAGTACGCGCGCATTCTCGTCGGCGATCGCCGCGCGCAGCCCTTGCACGCGCGCCTCCAGCGAAGAGATCTGCGGGTTGGTCGGCGAGACCATGCGCACCTGAGCGAGCTGAGCCTCGGCAGTCAGAAGCTCTTCGCGCAAGCGCGCGACACTTTGCAGCTGGATCGCGCTCTGCCGTTCGGGATCGAACACCGAGCGGTCGCTGCGGTACGACGACAGTGCCACCGCCGCCGTCTTCGCGCGCTCTTCGGCGGCCTTCACTTCCTGCTGCGCCGACTGGATCAGATCCTGCCGGCTGCGGGTGTTCATGTTATTGACGAGTTGCTCGCCCATCTCGAGCAGCGCCTCGTTCATCTTGTCCGCGTCTTCCGCTGTGTAGGCTCGCACGAACAGCACAGTGATGGACGATGAGCTGTCGTACTCGACGGATACGTGCCTGAGGTAATGCCGGTACAGCGCCTCGAAGCTGTCGTCCCAACGTTCAGGCCCCGGGAAGCGGTTGACGAAGTCGATGCCGCTGCGCGTGAACAGATCGCGAATGTGCAGGTGATCTTGCAGCTGCTTCAGCGCATCGCGGCTCAGCATGAAGTCGTGTACCGCATACGTGTCGTCCTGCGAGCGCGAAAAGCCGCCACCCTGCAGCAGCGCGCTCAACCCCGTCGTCTGCTGCCGCTGCGGGCTGCGCACGACGAAGCGCGATTCGGAGATGTAGACATCCGAGGCGACCAGGCCGAAGTAAATCGCCGCCAGCAGCGTGGGGATCAGCACCGTCAGTAGGAAGACACCATCGAGACGCTTGGTCAGCGTCTTCAGGCGGGAAGGTTGCGCCGCAATCAGCGTCGCGGTGGAAGGGCTCGAGTCCAAGAGTAAGGTCCGTTCGCTTCAATTATGCCGGTCAAGGCCAGGTTCAGAACGGAACGGCCTGCGACAGCAGCGGGGCGGAGGCATCCTTGGCGGCCAGTTGCGGGGCAGACCCGATGTCCGGCCACTCGATGGCCAGCGCCGGGTCGGACCAGAGAATGCAACCCTCTGCCTGCGGCGCGTAGTAATCGGTCGTCTTGTAGAGGAAGTCGGCGCTGTCGCTGGTCACGAGAAAGCCGTGCGCCATGCCCGGAGGGACCCACATCTGCTTCTGGTTCTCGCCGCTGAGCTCGACACCGACCCACTGGCCGAAGGTGGGGCTGCCGCGTCGGATGTCGACCGCCACGTCGTACACGCTGCCTTGAACAACCCGCACCAACTTGCCCTGCGCATGCGGCGGCAACTGGTAGTGCAGGCCGCGCAGCACGCCCCGGGATGAGCGCGAATGGTTGTCCTGCACGAACGAGAAGTGGCTGCCGACCGTTTCGTCGAAGACCTTCTGGTTGAAGCTCTCGGTGAAAAAGCCGCGCGCGTCGCCGAACACCTTGGGCTCGAGGATCACGACGCCTTCTATGGCGGTATGGGTCACTTTCATGGACGTGTCTGCAAGGGCTGGTCGGGACGAAGGGGTGGTGAACAGAGCAGGGCGCGGTGGGCCGGAACTGCGCATTCTAGTTCGCACCAAAGCGGCACTCGGCGCCGTCAGCCCGGAAGCGCGATAATGTGGAGATGACCGAAAACATGATAGACAACGCCGCGACCGAGCTGCAAAGCATTGCGGCAGGTGACGGCCAAGCGCCGGCGTCCCTCGAATTCAACAGCGTCGGCCTCTCCGAGAGCCTGCAGCGCGCCGTCGCGGCGCAGGGTTACACGGTGATGACGCCGATCCAGGCCAAGGCGATCCCGATCGTGCTGGCCGGCCGCGACGTGATGGGCGCGGCGCAGACCGGCACCGGCAAGACCGCCGCGTTCTCGCTGCCGCTGCTGCACAAGATGCTGCGCCACGAAAACGCCAGCATGTCGCCGGCGCGCCACCCGGTGCGTGCGCTGGTGATCGCACCGACGCGCGAACTGGCCGACCAGGTCGCCGCCAACATCAAGGGCTACGCCGCGCAGACCAAGCTGCGTGTCGCGGTCGTCTACGGCGGCATCGACATGAAGCCGCAGACGCTTGAGCTCAAGGGCGGCGTCGAGGTGCTGGTGGCCACGCCGGGCCGCTTGCTCGATCACATCGAGGCCAAGAACTGCGTGCTGAACCAGGTCGAGTACGTGGTGCTCGACGAGGCCGACCGCATGCTCGACATCGGCTTCCTGCCCGATCTGCAGCGCATCCTGAGCTACCTGCCGAAGACGCGCCAGACGCTGCTGTTCTCGGCGACGTTCTCGCCCGAGATCAAGCGCCTCGCCGAGAGCTACCTGCAGGATCCGATCCTCGTCGAGGTGGCGCGGCCGAACGCGACCGCGACCAACGTCGAGCAGCGCTTCTACAGCGTCGCGACCGACGACAAGCGCGCTGCGGTGATGAAGCTGATCAAGGAGCGCGCGCTGACGCAGGCGCTTGTGTTCGTCAACTCCAAGCTCGGTTGCGCGCGCCTGGCGCGCTCGTTCGAGCGCGACGGCCTGCGCACGAACGCGCTGCACGGTGACAAGTCGCAGGACGAACGGCTGAAGGCGCTCGAGGCCTTCAAGCGCGGCGAGGTCGATGTGCTGGTCGCGACCGACGTCGCGGCGCGCGGCCTGGACATCGCCGACCTGCCCGCAGTGTTCAACTTCGACGTGCCGTTCAACGCCGAAGACTACGTGCACCGCATCGGCCGCACCGGGCGCGCCGGTGCGTCGGGCCTCGCGGTGACGCTGGTGTCGTCGTCGGACACGCGTCTGATCGCCGACATCGAGAAGCTGATCAAGAAGAAGATCGACCTCGAGCCGCTGGAGCTCGATGACGCGCCGCCGCCGCGGCAATTCCGCGACCGGGCGCGCCATGACGACGAGGCGCGCAGTGAGCGCCCGGCCGCGCCTGCGCGTTCGAGCTACGCGGCGCCGCCGCGTGCGCCCAGCGACCCGTTCTTCGACAAGCCCTACGAGGCCAGCACGACCGCGGCCGAACCGGCATGGGAAACCAAGGCGCCGGCCGCACCGCGCGGCCTCTCGCCCAACATCAAGCCGAAGAAGCGCGTGGCCGCGTTGTTCGGCGCGAAGCAGCCGGAGCCGGTCGAGTCCTGATCAGCGCACGAGCAGCGCAAAGACCGCTGGCACATCGGCCGGCAGCGTGGTGGGTTTGACCCTCCAGCCCTGGATGCTGTCGGTGCGTGTGAACGCTTGCGGCATCGTCAGCCCGCAGCTGACCGACAGGCGCGTGCTGGGCTGCAAGTGCGCCAGCAACGCGCCGAGCAAAGCCTCGTTGCGGTACGGTGTTTCGATCATCAGCTGGGTTTGATGCGCACGGCGCGACAGCGCTTCGAGTTCTCGAATGCGCGCGCCACGCTCGGCCGCGTCCACCGGCAGGTAGCCGACGAACGCGAAGCTCTGCCCGTTCAGTCCGCTGGCCGCCAGCGCCAGCAGCAGCGAACTCGGGCCGGGCAGGGCGATGACCTGGATGCCCGCGGCATGCGCGGCTTCCACCAGCGCCGCGCCCGGGTCGGCGACGGCGGGCAGGCCGGCCTCGGAGATCAGGCCGAGATCGACGCCGCGCAACGCCGGGGCGAGCAGGGCGCTCCAGTCGGCTGCTGATGCAGCGCGCGTGCCCTTCGGCGGACGCGGCAACTCGACAATCGTGAGCATCTGCAGGGGCTGCGCCAGCGGCACCACCGCGTCGATCCGTTTCAGGAACGCGCGTGTGGTCTTCGCGTTCTCGGCCACCCAATGCGTCAGTCGCGCCGCGGTGCGGATCACGGAGACGGGCAGCACGTCCTGAACGTCCGGGGGCTCGGCCGCGATGCCGAAGTCCAGCGTGTTCGGCACCAGGATCAGCGCGCCGCGAGCCGACGTCATCGCGCCGGCACCAGCGGGTCGATGCCGGCCGCGCGCAACAGCGCGCAGGTGCGGATCAACGGCAGGCCGACGAGCGCGGTCGGGTCGTCGGAGTCGATGGCCTCGAGCAGCGCGATGCCCAGCGTTTCGCATTTCGCGCTGCCGGCGCAGTCGTAGGGCTGCTCGGTGCGCAGGTAGTGCTCGATCTCGGCGTCGGACAGATTCCGGAACCGCACCGTGACCGGCGCAAGCGCCGTGCCGACGTAGCCGGTGGATGCGCGCACGACCGCCACCGCCGTCTGGAACACGACGCTGCGCCCGCGCATCGAACGAAGTTGCTCGACGGCGCGCTCGTGCGTGCCGGGCTTGCCGATGGGCGATCCGTCGAGATCGGCGACCTGGTCCGAGCCGATCACGACGGCGTCCGGGTGCAACGCCGACACGGCCTGCGCCTTCGCGAGTGCGAGGCGCTGCGCGAGCGCGGCGGGGGCCTCGCCGGCCCGCGGGGTTTCGTCGACATCGGGCGCGTGCACCTCGAACGGCAGCCGAAGCCGCTCCAGCAACTCGCGCCGGTAACGCGAGGTCGAACCCAGGATCAATGCCGGTCTCGTTGGCGTGTTCATTGGAATACCTTCGTGCGGCGCACTCCGGTATTCGCCCTTGGGGCGGCCCGGCGTGCTCATGCATCGATTCTCCCATCGCGATTTACACTGACGCGATGACAGCGCGTGAATTCGATCCCTTCCGGCTCGACGTGGTCGCCTTCGCCAAGGAGGCCGGCGAGCTGGGCGGCTGCTGGCCGCTCGCCCAGTTCGACCGCATCGCCGAGTCGGCCGTGCCCGGAGCCCCCGTGACCGATGCCGACGAGGTGAGCTGGGGCGTGCGCGGCGAGCAGCGCCAGCTGCGCGGCGGCGATGCGCAGACCTGGCTGCATGTGAAGGCGGCCACCCACGTGTCGCTCGAATGCCAGCGCTGCCTGAAGCCGGTCGATGTGCCGCTGCAGATTTCGCGCAACTTCCTGTTCGTGCACGGCGAAGACGCCGCGGCCCAACTGGATGCCGACAGTGACGACGATGTGTTGGCGATCACCCGCGCGCTCGATCTGCGCGAGCTGATCGAGGACGAGCTGCTGCTCGCGATGCCGATCGTGCCGCGCCACGAGGTCTGCCCGGAGCCGCTGGTGCCGGCGGCCGAGGACGAGCTGGCCGACGACAAGCCGAATCCGTTCGCGGCGCTGGCGTCGCTGAAGCGCACGAATCTGAACTGACACGCGCGGCCCATGGCAGCGTGCTAGAATCACAGGCTTTCCCGCAGGCGTGGAGTTTGTCGACGCCCAGCAATACCGCGTTGAGAGCCTGCCGATTCTGCAGGTTCAAGGAGAACCCCATGGCCGTTCAACAAAACAAGAAGTCACCTTCCAAGCGCGGCATGCACCGTGCGCACAATGCCCTGAACACCCCGGGCACTGCGATCGAGCCGACCACCGGCGAGAACCACCTGCGTCACCACATCAGCCCGACGGGCTTCTACCGTGGCCGCAAGGTGCTCAAGACCAAGGCCGACGCGTAAGGCGTCTCGCTTCCGCACGCCGACCGTTCGCCGATGAACGGTGTATTTCGCCTGGCGGTGGATGCCATGGGCGGCGATCACGGCCCGTCCGTCACGCTGCCGGCCTGTCGCTCCTTTCTGGCGGCGCACCCTCAGGCCGAAGTGATTCTGGTCGGTCGCGCCGAGGCGCTGGCCGAGGCTGTTTCGTGGCCACGCTGCCAGGTGGTCGCCGCCAGCGAGGTTGTCGAGATGGACGACCCGATCGAGGTGGCGCTGCGGCGCAAACGTGACTCGTCGCTCCGGATCGCGCTCAATCAGGTTAAGCCCGATGCCGCCGGCCACTCGGTCGCGCACGCCTGTGTCTCGGCCGGCAACACCGGCGCGTTGATGGCGGTGTCGCGCTACGTGCTCAAGACGCTCGAAGGCATCGACCGCCCGGCCATCGCCGCGGTGATGCCGAACCAGCTCGGCCGCTACACCACCGTGCTCGATCTGGGCGCCAATGTCGATTGCACCGCCGAGCACCTGCTGCAGTTTGCGGTGATGGGCAGTGCGCTGGTGGCTGCCGTCGACGGCAAGGAGAACCCGTCGGTCGGCCTGCTCAACATCGGCGAAGAAGAGATCAAGGGCAGCGAGGTGATCAAGCAGGCCGGCGAACTGCTGCGCCGTGCGTCTGACGCCGGCCACCTGAACTTCTACGGCAACGTCGAAGGCAACGACATCTTCAAGGGCACCAGCGACATCGTCGTCTGCGATGGTTTCGTCGGCAACGTGGCCCTGAAGACGGCCGAAGGCGCCGCGGCGATGTTCGTCGGGGTGATGAAGGAAGAGTTCACCCGAAACCCGCTGACCAAGCTCGCCGCGCTGATGGCGATGCCGGTGCTCAAGCATTTCCGCGCCCGCCTCGACCACCGCCGTTACAGCGGCGGCGCGCTGCTGGGCCTGCGTGGGCTGGTGTTCAAGGCCCACGGTTCGTCCGATGCCTTCGCGTTCGAGCAGGCGCTGAATCGGGCTTATGATGCCGCGAGCAACGGCTTGCTCGAGCGCGTCCACGACCGGATCCTCGAGACCTTGGCCGCCAAGCCGGCCACGCCCAGCGACATGGATGGGCCGGACAACGGGCCCGACGCCAGACTCACCGCATGACTTCTTCCTCGCCACGCTATTCGCGCATCACCGGCACCGGCAGCTACCTGCCCCCGAAGCGCCTGACCAACGACATGCTCGCCGCGCAGCTGGCGCAGGATGGCATCGAAACCTCCGACCAGTGGATCGTCGAGCGCACCGGCATCCGGGCGCGCCATTTCGCCGAGCCCGACGTCGCTTGCAGCGATCTCGCCGTCCATGCCGCGCGGCGCGCGCTCGAAGCGGCCGACGTGGATGCCGCCGCGATCGACCTGATCATCGTCGCGACCTCGACGCCCGACATGGTGTTCCCGTCGGCGGCCTGCATCGTTCAGCAAAAGCTCGGCGTCGCCGGCTGCGCGGCGTTCGATGTGCAGGCCGTGTGCTCGGGTTTCGTCTACGCATTGACGGTTGCCGATTCGATGATCCGCACCGGCGCCGCGTCGAAGGCGCTGGTGATCGGTGCCGAGGTCTTCTCCCGTATTCTCGACTTCAAGGACCGCGGCACCTGCGTGCTGTTCGGCGATGGTGCCGGCGCGGTTGTGCTGGAAGCCAGCGACACGCCGGGCATCGTCGCGAGCGAGCTGCATGCGGACGGCCGGCACGTCGACATCCTGTGCGTGCCCGGCAACGTCTCGGGCGGCCACGTGCTCGGCGACCCGGTGCTGAAGATGGACGGGCCGGCGGTGTTCAAGCTCGCGGTCGGCGTGCTGTACGACGTTGCGCTGTCGGTGCTGCAGAAGGCCGGCCGCGCGCAGACCGACATCGACTGGCTGATCCCGCACCAGGCCAACATCCGCATCCTGCAAAGCACCGCGAAGCGGCTCAAGCTGCCGCTGGACAAGCTCATCGTCACGGTCGACGAGCACGGCAACACCTCGGCCGCGTCGATCCCGCTCGCGCTGGACGAATCGGTGCGTGCCGGCAAGATCCAGCGCGGCGACACGGTCCTGCTCGAAGGCGTCGGCGGCGGCTTCACCTGGGGCGCGGTGCTGCTCGATCTCTGAGCGGCCCCACCCATCTTCGTCGGCAAACTCCTCTTCTCTGACAAGACAGCGATGACCACATTCGCATTCGTGTTTCCGGGCCAGGGCTCGCAGGCCGTCGGCATGCTCGACGCCTGGGGCGACAACCCGGCCGTGACACAGACCCTGAGCGAAGCCTCCGACGCGCTGGATCTCGACATGGTGCGGCTGATCCACGCCGGCCCGAAGGAACAGCTCGACCTCACGACCAACACCCAGCCGGTGATGCTGACCGCGGCGATTGCCTGCTACCGCGCCTGGCGCGCCGACGGGCAGCCGGCGCCGAGCGTCGTCGCCGGGCATTCGCTGGGCGAGTATTCGGCGCTGGTCGCGTCCGGCGTGCTGACGCTGGCCGACGCGCTGCCGCTGGTGCGCTTTCGCGCGCAGGCGATGCAGGACGCGGTGCCCGTCGGCGTCGGTGCGATGGCGGCGATCCTCGGCATGGACGCGCAGACGGTGCGCGAGGGCTGCGCCGAGATCGCTGCGGCCAGCGGGGAAGTGGTCGAAGCGGTGAACTTCAACGACCCGAAGCAGACCGTGATCGCCGGCACGAAAGCGGGCGTCGAGCAGGCCTGCGAGGCGCTGAAGGCCAGGGGCGCGAAGCGCGCGCTGCCGCTGCCGGTGTCGGCACCGTTCCACTCCAGCCTGATGAAGCCGGCGGCGGATCGCCTGCGCGAGCGGCTCGCCGCGACCCACTTCAGTGCGCCCGCGATCCCGGTCATCAACAACATCGACGTGACGGTCCAGTCCGACGCTGCGGCGATCCGCGACGCGCTGTACCGCCAGGCCTTTGGCCCGGTTCGCTGGGTCGAGACCATCCAGGCGATCCGCGCGCGCGGCGTGACCCACATCATCGAATGCGGCCCGGGCAAGGTGCTCGCCGGCATGGTCAAACGCGTCGACGCCGAGGCGATCTCGGCGCCGCTGCTCGACCCGGTGTCGCTGGCGGACGTGAAAGGATTGCTCGCATGAGCGAAATCAAGACCGCGGGCCAGATCGCGCTCGTCACCGGCGCCTCCCGCGGTATCGGCCGCGCGATCGCGCATGCCTTGGCGGCTCAGGGCATGAAGGTGATCGGCACGGCCACCACCGATGCCGGCGCCGCGGGCATCGGCGAGGCGTTGGCCGCATTCGAGGGCTGCCGCGGGCTGTGCCTGAACGTCAACGACGGTCCGGCGCTCGACGCCGCCATCGACGCGATCGTCAAGGAACACGGTGCCTTGCAGGTGCTCGTCAACAATGCCGGCATCACGCGCGACACGCTGTCGATGCGCATGAAGGACGACGACTGGGACGCCGTCATCGATACCAACCTGAAGGCCGTGTTCCGCGCCAGCCGCGCCGCGATCCGGCCGATGATGAAGCAGCGCTATGGCCGCATCGTCAACATCACCTCGGTGGTCGGCGCCAGCGGCAACGCCGGCCAGGCCAACTACGCCGCCGCCAAGGCCGGCGTGGCCGGCATGACACGGTCGCTGGCGCGCGAGCTCGGCAGCCGCGGCATCACGGTCAACTGCGTCGCGCCGGGCTTCATCGAGACCGACATGACCAAGGCCTTGTCCGAAGCGCAGACCAGCGCGCTGATGGCGCAGATCCCGCTCGGCCGGCTGGGCCACGCGAGCGACATTGCGCATGCGGTGGCGTTCCTGGCCTCGCCGCAGGCCGGCTACATCACCGGCACCGAACTGCACGTCAATGGCGGCATGTTCATGAGCTGAACCCCACAGCGCAACTTTCTTCGCCGGATCGTCCCGACCGGCACGCGGCCAGGTGTCATAGAGCCACCACTCTAGAGGCCGTAGAATCTCGGGCTGTTTCTGTAAACACTCCCGGAGGAGTCATGAGCGATATCGAAGCACGTGTCAAAAAAATCATTGCTGAGCAACTCGGCGTTCCCGAAGCCGATGTGATCAACAACAAGGCCTTCGTCGCCGACCTCGGTGCCGATTCCCTCGACACGGTCGAACTGGTGATGGCGCTCGAGGACGAGTTCGGCATCGAGATCCCCGATGAAGAGGCCGAGAAGATCACCACGGTGCAGCTGGCGATCGACTACGCCGTGAAGCACCAGAAGGCTGCTTGAGTCGGTTGTTGACATGAGCCGTCGTCGCGTCGTCGTCACCGGTCTGGGCCTGATCAGCCCCGTGGGCAACACGGTGGCCGAGGGTTGGGCCAATCTGCTGGCCGGGCGCTCCGGCATCGCCAACATCACCAAGTTCGATGCGTCGAACTTCGCCTGCAAGTTCGCCGGCGAGGTGAAGGGCTTCAAGGTCGAGGATTATTTCCCGGCCAAGGACGCCCGCCACATGGACACCTTCATCCACTACGGATTGGCGGCGTCGATTCAGGCGGTGCGCGATGCGGGGCTGGCGACCAACGACGCGCTCACCGAAGAGCAGGCCGAGCGCATCGGCGTGCTGGTGGGCTCGGGCATCGGCGGCCTGCCGCTGATCGAAGACACGCACGCCGAGCTGACGAACCGCGGCCCGCGCCGCATCACGCCGTTCTTCGTGCCGGCCTCGATCATCAACATGATCTCGGGCCACGTGTCGATCACCTACGGCTTCCAGGGCCCGAATCTGTCGATCGCGACGGCCTGCACGACGGGGCTGCACAGCATCGGCGAAGCTGGCCGCCTGATCGAATACGGCGACGCCGACGTGATGGTCGCCGGCGGCGCCGAATCCACGATATCGCCGCTCGGTGTGGGCGGCTTCTCGGCGGCGCGTGCGCTGTCGACGCGCAACGACGATCCGCAGACCGCGTCGCGCCCGTGGGACAAGGACCGCGACGGCTTCGTGCTCGGCGAGGGCGCCGGCGTGCTGGTGCTCGAGGAGTACGAACACGCGAAGCGGCGCGGCGCGAAGATCTATGCCGAGCTGGTCGGCTTCGGCATGGGCGCCGATGCGTTCCACATGACCGCGCCGAATGTCGACGGCCCGAAGCGGGCGATGAAAGCCGCGCTGCGCAACGCCGGCATCAGCGCCGACCAGGTTCAGTACCTGAACGCGCACGGCACCTCCACACCGCTCGGCGACGTGAACGAAAGCAACGCGATCAAGCTGGCCTTTGGCGCGCACGCCAAGGACGAGCTCGTCGTCAGTTCTACCAAGTCGATGACCGGCCATTTGCTGGGCGGCGCCGGTGGCATCGAATCGGTGTTCACGGTGCTCGCGGTGCAGAACCAGATCGCGCCGCCGACGACCAACATCTTCAACCAGGATCCCGAGTGCGACCTGGACTACTGCGCCAACACGGCGCGCGAGATGAAGATCGAGTACGCGCTGAAGAACAACTTCGGCTTCGGCGGCACCAACGGCTCGCTGATCTTCAAGCGCGTTTGACAGCAGCGCAGCAGCTTCAGCCCCGCGCCCATGCGCGCATCTCCGGCATGTCAGGTTTCGCTGCGCCGTTTCGGCGCGTGGCGCGTCGCGGTGGTCGTCCTCGTGGCGGCGGGCGCCGCGGCGATGGCGGGCTGGCTGGCCGGCCGCGACCCGCCGGCGTCCACCGGATTGTCGATGCTGGTCGCTGCTGCCGCGCTGCCGGTGTTCGGCTGCGCGGTGTCGCTGTGGCGCGTGCCCGCACAAAACCTGCGCTGGGATGGTCGGGCCTGGCAGCTCGACGCCACACCGGGCGAGTTGAGCGTGGCGATCGACCTCGGCGCGTGGATGCTGCTGCGGTTCAGCCCCGAGGGGCAGCGGCGCAACAGCCACTGGCTGCCGATCCAGCGCCTCGGCCTGGAGGCGCAGTGGCACGCGCTGCGCTGTGCCGTCTACTCGCCGCGGCCGCGTGCCGAGCCGTGAGGCCGCTGCGATGAACGGGCCGGATGCCGACGCCCCGCTGATCGCCCGCGTCAAGGCGGGCGACGTCAAGGCCTTCGAGATGCTGGTGGTGAAATACCGCCGCCGCATCGAGCGCCTGATCGGGCGCATGGTGCGCGATGTCGATCTGGTGCCCGACATCGCCCAGGAGACCTTCATCCGCGCCTACCGCGCGATCCCGCAGTTTCGCGGCGAGAGCGCGTTCTACACCTGGCTGTACCGGATCGCGGTGAATACCGCGAAGAAGCAGCTGATGGAGCTCAAACGCGACCCCTTGGTGACCGAATCGGCCCGTGCCTCGCGCGACGAGGACGACGACAGCGGCTCGCGCGTCGAAAACGAGCTGACCGACGGCGAAACCCCGGATGCGGTGCTCGCCAGCAAGCAAATTGCGGCGGCAGTGAACTTTGCGATCGAAGCTTTGTCCGACGACCTTCGGCAGGCGATCACGCTGCGCGAGATCGACGGTTTCAGCTACGAAGAGATCGCCGAGTTGATGAACTGCCCGATCGGCACCGTGCGGTCACGGATATTCCGCGCGCGGGAGGCGATCGCGTTGCGTTTGCGTCCGCTGCTGGATACGCGCGACGGCGAGCGCTGGTAAGGTTGATGGAGATGGACATGCTGTTTGATTCTTCGAAACGTGATGCGGTGGCGTTCGAGCGCTTGTCCGCACTGGTCGATGGCGAGCTCGACGGCGATGCCGCCGCCCAGGCCTGCGGCGACTGGCGCGAGAACGGCGAGGCGCGCGCCTCGTGGCATGCGTACCACTTGATCGGCGATGTGCTGCGCTCCGACGACCTCGCCCGTGACCCTGCGCGCGACCTTGGTTTTCTGGCGGCCTTGCGTGCCCGCATGCAAGACGAGCCCATCGTGCTGGCGCCGCAACCGCTCGAACCCACCGCGCCCGCTGTACCCGCGGTCGTCCACGCGGCGAATGGCGCGCGCGGCGGTCGCTGGTCCTGGATCGCGCCCTCGGCGGTGGCGGCTGGTTTTGTGGCGGTGGCCGGTGCCGTGATGCTCACCCGCGGTCCGGGTGCGCCGGCCGATGCGTCCGTCGGCGCGAGCAGCTTGGCGCAGGTCGCGCCGGCCGCACCGCCGTTGACGGCGGTGTCGACGCTGCCCAGCGAACCGCCGGCGCAGATCGCCAGCGGCAAGCTGATCCGCGATGCCCGCCTGGATCGCTACCTGGCGGCGCACAAGCAGTTCGCCGGCAGTTCTGCGCTCGGCGTGCCCTCCGGCTTTTTGCGCAACGCGACGGCCATCGAGTCCGAGCGCTGATGTGGCCGTCGACGCGGCCGATGATGCGGCGCCCGTTCTCGATGCTGGCGCTGGCGAGCGCGGTCTGTGTCGCCGCGCCCGCGGTCTGGGCGCAGGCAAGCGCCGCCGTGGGCGATGGTGCGGCCCAGGCACGTGAGGTTCGGGCCTGGCTGCTGCGCATCCACGAGGCCGCGAGCCACCGCAATTTTCAAGGGACTTTCGTCGTCAGCGGCGGCGGCTCGGTGTCGAGCGCGCGCATCGCCCACTTCTGCGAAGGCCCGAACCAGTTCGAGCGCAGCGAATCGTTGGATGGCCTGGCGCGCCATGTCTATCGCCACAACGACGTCGTGACGACGCTGTGGCCGGCCAAGCGTGTCGCGACGGTCGAGCAGCGCACGATGCTGGCGGAGTTCCCGGCGCTGCTGCAGGCCGGTGACGACCGCATCGCCGAGTTCTACGAGGTGCGCCCGCAAGGCGCCGAGCGCATCGCCGGGCACGAAGCCAACGTGCTGGTGGTGAAGCCGCGCGACGGCCACCGCTATGGCTACCGGCTGTGGGCCGAGCAGGCGACCGGCCTGCTGCTGCGTGCCGACGTGCTTGGCGAGCGCAACGAGGTGCTGGAGACCTCGGCGTTTTCCGATGTGGCCATCGGCGTGAAGCCGCAACCCGAGTCGGTGCTGGCGCCGATGAAGAAACTCGAGGGCTACCGCGTCGTGCGGCCGGTGCTCACCCCGACCAAGCTCGAGGCCGAAGGCTGGATGCTGCGCCAGACGGCGCCCGGCTTCAGGGAGGTGAGCTGCGTGAGGCGGCCGATGGACAACGCCGCCGTCGGCGACAGGCAGGTCCTGCAGGCCATCTATTCCGACGGCCTGACCTATGTGTCGGTCTTCATCGAGCCCTTCGACGCGCAACGTCACACCCGACCGATGCTCGCCAGCGTCGGCCCGACGCAGACCTTGATGCAGCAGCAGGGCGACTGGTGGGTGACCGTCGTCGGCGACGTGCCTGCGGCGACACTGCGCACGTTTGCCAAAGGCCTCGAACGTTTGAAAAAATAGAGGCGGTGAGCGCCGCCGCGTGCAGCAACGAAAACCCCCGGGAGCGACCTCTTGAACATCACGTCACGCCGTTCTGACTTCTCGGCCCTGCGCCGGCGCATCGGATTGGGTGCGCTCGCGCTGGGCCTGGGCATGACCGGCGCACTCGCCGCGCCGCCGGTGGGCGCGCAAGGCCTGCCCGATTTCACCGACCTGGTCGAGAAGGTCGGCCCGGCGGTGGTGGGCATCCGCACCACCGAGCGCACGCGCACGGCGCGCGGCGGCTCGGAGATGGACGAGGACATGCTGGAGTTCTTCCGCCGCTTCGGCCTGCCGATCCCGAATCAACCGAACAAGCCGAACCCGCGCACGCCGCAGCAGCCCGCGCCCGACGCCGAGCCGCAGACGCGTGGTGTTGGCTCGGGCTTCATGCTGAGTGCCGATGGTTATGTGATGACGAACGCGCATGTCGTCGATGGCGCCGAGGAGGTGTTCGTCACGCTGACCGACTCGCGCGAGTTGAAGGCCAAGATCATCGGTGCCGACAAACGCTCGGACGTGGCGCTCGTGAAGATCGAAGCGAGCGGCTTGCCGACCGTGCGCATCGGCGACGTGAATCGCCTGAAGGTCGGTGAATGGGTCATCGCGATCGGCTCGCCGTTCGGCCTCGAGAGCACCGTCACCGCCGGCATCGTCAGCGCCAAGGCGCGCGACACCGGTGACCTGGTCAAGCTGATCCAGACCGACGTGGCGATCAACCCCGGCAACTCCGGCGGGCCGCTGATCAACATGCGCGGCGAGGTCGTCGGCATCAACTCGCAGATCTACAGCCGCTCGGGTGGCTACATGGGCATCTCGTTCGCGATTCCGATCGACGAAGCGATCCGTGTTTCGGACAGCCTGCGCACCAGCGGGCGTGTGATCCGCGGCCGCATCGGCGTGGCCATCGACCAGGTCACGAAGGAAGTCGCCGAATCGATCGGCCTGGGCAAGCCGGTGGGCGCGATGGTGCGCAGCGTCGAGTCCGGCGGGCCGTCAGAAAAAGCCGGCGTCGAGGCGGGCGACATCATCACCAAGGTCGACGGCCGTGCGGTGGAGAAGTTCGGTGACCTGCCGCGCATGGTTGGCATGGCCAAGCCGGGCGCGAAGATCACGCTGCAGCTGTTTCGCCGCGGTGCCTATCGCGACGTGACGGTCACTGCGGTCGAGTTCGAGCCCGCCGAACGCGCGGCAAGCGCCAATGCGCGCGAGCCTGCAAAACCCCCCGCAGGCGTGAGCGCGCTGGGGCTGGGCGTGGCCGACCTCACCGACGCACAGCGGCGCGAGCTCAAGATCAAGGGCGGCGTGCGGGTCGAAAGCGTCGATGGCGCTGCGGCCCGAGCCGGTGTGCGCGAGGGCGATGTGCTGCTCTCTCTCGACAACACCGAGTTGACCAGCGCAAAACAGTTCGAAGCCCTGGTGGCCAAGCTCGACAAGGCAAAAGCAGTGACCCTGCTCGTGCGTCGGGGCGATACGGTCAATTTCCTGATCTTGCGGCCGACGAAGTGACGGCAAACCCGGTGATGCTGCCGGGTCTTTCCACAAAGTGGGAGTTCACGGGTCGTGAATTGCTACCGCTTGGAAGTTGCGATGAAGTTGACCAAAAGTCAGTAAATGCTTACATCAGAATCAGAGGGTCGATTGCTGTTGCCAGCCGCTACAATCGTGTCTTCGAGGCAGCGGTTTTTGCCGAATTGGTCAATGAAGCTGGCCTCGAGAATCTATCCCCAAGCCATCCACAAGCGTTTGTGGATAACTTGTGCATGACTTATCCTGTTGGCAGCCTGCAACGACGAGAAATCGAGCAACGGCGCGGTTTGCAGCGCGGCTCTTTTGACTACAATGAAATCCCAACAAGCAGTTGCCATACGTTTTGTTGGAAGGCGCGTCATTGATTCGACGTGCCTTTTTTTTAGCTTCAGCACGGCCTTTCGGGCCTTCACATCGCTTTGCGATTGAGAGCTTTCGCTGAAACGGCTTCGCCGTTTTGTCTCCGCGTCAAGCTCCACTGAAGAACATCGCAGCAAGCATGGATCACATCAGAAACTTTTCGATCATTGCCCACATCGATCACGGCAAGAGCACGCTTGCGGATCGTTTGATTCAGCGTTGCGGTGGTTTGTCCGACCGCGAGATGGAAGCGCAAGTGCTCGACTCGATGGACATCGAGCGCGAGCGCGGCATCACGATCAAGGCGCAGACGGCGGCGCTCGTCTACACCGCGCGCGATGGCAAGGTCTACAACCTGAATCTGATCGACACGCCCGGTCACGTCGACTTCTCGTACGAAGTGAGCCGTTCGCTGTCGGCCTGCGAAGGCGCGCTGCTGGTCGTCGACGCGAGCCAGGGCGTCGAGGCGCAAACGGTGGCGAACTGCTACACCGCGCTCGACCTCGGCGTCGAGGTCGTCCCGGTCCTGAACAAGATGGACCTGCCGAACGCCGATCCCGAGAACGCGAAGTCCGAGATCGAAGACGTGATCGGCATTGACGCCGACGACGCGATCCCGTGCAGTGCCAAGACCGGCGAGGGCATCGACGACATCCTCGAGGCCGTGATCACCCGCATGCCGGCGCCGCGCGGCAACCCGGAGGCGCCGCTGCGCGCGATGATCGTCGACTCGTGGTTCGACAACTACGTCGGCGTCGTGATGCTGGTGCGCGTGGTCGACGGCACCTTGCAGCGCGGCGAGCGCGTCCGCATGATGGCCAGCGACGCGGTCTATGGCGCCGACAGCCTGGGCGTGTTCACGCCGAAGTCGGTGGCGCGCGAGCGGCTGAATGCCGGCGAGGTCGGCTTCATCATCGCCGGCATCAAGGAGCTGCAGGCGGCCAAGGTCGGCGACACGATCACGCTCGAGAAGAAGCTGCCCAACAACAAGGGCGTGGCCACCGAGGCGCTGCCGGGCTTCAAGGAGATCCAGCCGCAGGTCTTCGCGGGCCTCTATCCGACGGAGGCGAGCGAGTACGACCAACTGCGCGACGCGCTCGAGAAGCTCAAGCTCAACGATTCGTCGCTGCGCTACGAGCCCGAGGTGAGCCAGGCGCTGGGTTTCGGTTTTCGCTGCGGCTTTCTCGGCCTGCTGCACATGGAGATCGTGCAGGAGCGGCTGGAGCGCGAGTTCGATCAGGATCTGATCACGACCGCGCCGAGCGTCGTCTACCAGGTCGAGCTCGGCAATGGCGACGTGATCCAGGTCGACAACCCGTCGAAGATGCCCGACCTGGGCCGCATCAACGAGATCCGCGAGCCGATCGTGCTGGTGCATCTGTACATGCCGCAGGACTACGTCGGCCCGGTGATGACGCTGGCCAACCTGAAGCGCGGCACGCAGATCAACATGGCCTACCACGGCCGCCAGGTGATGCTCACCTACGAGATGCCGCTGGCCGAGATCGTGCTGGACTTCTTCGACAAGCTCAAGAGCGTGTCGCGCGGCTACGCGTCGATGGATTACGAGTTCAAGGAATACCGCGGCGCCGACGTCGTCAAGGTCGACATCCTGCTCAACGGCGACAAGGTCGATGCGCTGTCGATCATCGTGCACCGCAGCCAGAGCCAGTACCGCAGCCGCGCGGTCGTCGCCAAGATGCGCGAGCTGATTTCGCGCCAGCAGTACGACGTCGCGATCCAGGCCGCGATCGGGGCCAACATCATCGCGCGTGAGACAATCAAGGCGCTGCGCAAGAACGTGATCGCCAAGTGCTACGGCGGCGACATTTCGCGCAAACGCAAGCTGCTCGAAAAACAGAAGGCTGGCAAAAAGCGCATGAAGCAGATCGGCTCCGTCGAAGTGCCGCAAGAAGCGTTTCTGGCCATCCTCCAAGTGGAAGACTGATGGGTGCTCTGACCGGTTTGCTCTATGGCCTGCTCGCAGTTTTTCTCGGTGGCTGGTATTTCGGCAAGTGGAGCGGCAACTTCTCGCTGCTGCTGCTGATCCTCACCGTCGTCACGTTTGCCTACTGGCTGGCCGAACATTTCGTGTTCGCGCCGCGCCGCAAGGCGGCCGCGGCCAACCTCGAACAGCAGGACGCCGAGCGCCGCGAGCGACTCGCGCAGCAAGGCATCACGAAGGTCGACAGCGATGTCGCGCAGGCGCGCGAGACGCTGCTGATGCAGCCCTGGTGGCTCGACTGGACGGCCGGCCTGTTCCCGGTGATCCTGGTCGTGTTTCTGCTGCGCTCGTTTTTGTTCGAGCCGTTCAAGATCCCGAGCGGCTCGATGATCCCGACCTTGCTGGTCGGCGACCTGATCCTCGTCAACAAGTACCACTACGGCGTGCGCCTGCCGGTGATCAACAAGAAGATCATCGCCAACCACGAACCGCAGCGCGGCGACGTGATGGTGTTCCGCTACCCCAAGGACACCAGCATCGACTACATCAAGCGCGTCGTCGGCGTGCCCGGTGACGAGGTGTCGTTCCGCGAGCAGCGGCTTTATGTCAACGGCGTGCAGGCGCCGCTGGAGCAGACGCCGCCGCCGGGTTTCTACGACGAGGACCTGCGCCTGTACTTCCCCGAATACCAGGAGAAGCTCGGCGCCGTCTCCCACCGCATCCTGCTGAACACGGCGAGCCAGCCGTTCTACGGTCCGGAAGACAAGATCACCTTTCCGTTCCGCGAGAACTGCCGCTACAGTGCCGAAGGCGTGACCTGCAAGGTGCCGCCCGGCAACTACTTCATGATGGGCGACAACCGCGACAACTCGCAGGACTCGCGCTGGTGGGGTTTCGTGCCGGACGAGAATATCGTCGGCAAGGCATTTTTTGTGTGGATGAATTTCGGTAACTTGAAGCGCATCGGCGGGTTTCAGTGAGCCGCGCGCATCGACAGGAGCTTTCAGGCATGACGGCACGACGCAAGGATCAACGCGGCATCACACTCTTCGGCCTGATGTTCTGGGCCATCGTGGTGGGGTTCCTCGCGCTCCTCACGATGCGGGTGCTGCCGACGCTGAACGAGTACTTCACGATCCAGAAGGCCGTCCGGAAGATCGCCACCGAGGGTGGTGGTACCGTGCCCGAGATCCGCAACGCCTTCGAGAAGCAGAAGGAGATCGAGTATTCGATCCAGTCGATCAGCGGCAAGGACCTGGTCGTGACGAAAGAAAATGACAAGGTCGTCGTCAGCTTTGCCTACGACAAGGAAATCGAGCTGATGAAGCCGGTCTACCTCTTGATCAAGTACGAAGGCCGCTCCAAGTAGTCGGCCTGTTTTACCGATTCGTGCTCCCACCATGGAATCCCGCCTCGACGCATTGCAACGGCGCATCGGCCATCGCTTCGGCGACGCCAGCCTGCTGACGCGCGCGCTGACGCACCGCAGCTTCGGTGCCGACCACAACGAGCGCCTCGAATTCCTCGGCGACGCCGTGCTCAGCCTGGTGATCTCCGGTCTGCTGTTCGAGCGCTTCGCCGGCTCCGATGAAGGCGATCTGACGCGCGTGCGCGCTCACCTGGTGCGCGAAGAAAGCCTGCACCGCGTCGCGGTGCAGCTGGGCCTGCCCGAGGTCTTGCGCCTGGGTGAGGGCGAGGCACGCGGCGGCGGCGCGCAGCGCGCGTCTATCCTCGCCGACGCGCTCGAGGCGCTGATCGGCGCGACCCATCTCGACGGCGGCTTCGAGGCCGCGCGTACCGTGGTCGCCGGCCTGTTCGGCGAGGTCATCAACACGACCGACCTGACGAGCTGGGCCAAGGACGCCAAGACCGAGCTGCAGGAATGGCTGCAGGCGCGCCGCCTGCCGGTGCCGACCTACCGCATCAGCGCAACGCGCGGCCAGGCGCATGCCCAGACCTTCGAGGTCGAGTGCGTGGTGCCGGCGCTGCACCTGGTCGAATCGGGCGAAGGGCGCTCGCGCCGCGTCGCCGAGCAGGAAGCCGCGCGCCGCATGCTCGACGCGCTGAAGCTCAGCGACCAGCCGGGCGGCCCGCTCCAGTCCTAGCCTGAGCCCATGACCGATACCGAACCTGATCCCGCGGCCGCCGCGCAGCGCTGCGGGCTGATCGCGATCGTCGGCCGGCCCAATGTGGGCAAGTCGACGCTGCTGAACGCGCTCGTCGGCCAGAAGGTCAGCATCACCTCGGCCAAGGCGCAGACGACGCGGCACCGCATCACCGGCATCCGCACCGTCGACGAGGCGCAGTTCGTGTTCGTCGACACGCCGGGTTTCCAGACCAAGCACAGCGCGGCGCTGAACCGCACGCTGAACCGCACCGTCACCGGAGTGCTCTCCGACGTCGATGTGGTGCTGTTCGTCGTCGAAGCCGGGCGCTTCGGCCTGGACGACGCGAAAGTGCTGGCGCTGATCCAGGAGCAGGGCGGGCAGGACGCCGGCAAGCCGGTGTTCCTGATCGCCAACAAGCTCGACACCGTGGTGCGCCGCGCCGATCTGGCGCCCTGGCTCAAGGGCATGCAGGACCGCCACGCGTTCGCCGAGTTCGTGCCGCTCTCGGCCCGGAAGGACGCCGATGTGCAGCGCCTGCTCGGCATCGTCAAGCCGTATCTGCCGGTGCAGCCGTGGTTCCACGAGGAAGACGCGCTGACCGATCGCAGCGAGAAGTTCCTCGCCAGCGAGATCATCCGCGAGAAGCTGTTCCGCCTGACCGGCGACGAGCTGCCCTACACCTCGACTGTCGTGATCGACGAGTTTAAGGAAGAGGGCAACCTGCGCCGCATCTCGGCCAGCATCGTCGTCGAGCGCGAATCGCACAAGGGCATTGTGATCGGCAACGGCGGCGAGCGCCTGAAGCGCATCGGCTCCGAAGCGCGCCAGGAACTCGAGACGCTGATGGACGCGAAAGTGTTCATCGAACTGTGGGTCAAGGTGCGCTCGGGCTGGGCCGACGATGAGGCGCACCTGCGTTCCTACGGCTACGAGTGATGGCGGCGCGCAGCCCCCGTGCGCCGCTGATGGCCTTCGTGCTGCACCGCTACGACTGGAGTGAATCCAGCGTGATCCTCGACCTGTTCACCCGGGAGCAGGGCCGGCTTGCGGTGGCGGCCAAGGGCGCGAAAAAGCCGTACTCGAACTTCCGCAGCGTGTTGCTGCCGTTTCAGCGCCTGCAGGTTTCGCTGAGCGGCGCGGCGGCGCGGGACGAATCCTCCAACAGCGAGGTGCAGAACCTGCGCGGCGCCGAGTGGGGCGGCGGTGCGGCCATGCTCACCGGCGCGGCCTTGTTCAGCGGCTTCTACCTGAACGAGTTGCTGATGAAGCTGCTCGCGCGGCACGACCCGCACGCGGTGCTGTTCGACGTCTACGCAGGCACCTTGCCCGAGCTCGCCTCGAACGACGAAGCCCGTGTGCAGGCCGCGCTGCGCGCCTTCGAGCTGACGCTGTTGCAGCAGACCGGCCTGCTGCCCGACTTGAGCCTGGTCACGCTGACGCAGGCGCCCGTGCGCGGCGAGCGCCGCTACGGCCTCGCGCCCGAGGCCGGCGTTGTGGCCGAGGGCGAGATCGCAGGAGACGCGCTGATCGGCCTGCAGGCCGCGTTGCAGCACGGCAGCGTGCCGGCCCTGCAGCAGGCCTGCCGCGCTGCGCTCCCCGAGCTCAAGAGCGCGCTGCGCGGCATGATCCAACACCACCTCGGTTCGTCGGTGCTGCGCACGCGCCAAGTGATGATGGACGTGCAGAATTTGTAGTTGAACGATGCCGGAGAATCAACGCATGAATCCGCTCCTCACCACCGGCATGCCCGCGCAGCGCGGCACCGCGCTGTCGGTCAACGTCAACAAGGTCGCGCTGTTGCGCAACACGCGCAGCCTGGGCATCCCGAGCGTGCTGCGGGCCGCGACGCTCGCGCTCGAGGCCGGCGCGCACGGCATCACGGTGCATCCGCGGCCCGACGAGCGTCACATCCGCGCGCACGATGTGTTCGAGCTCGCCGAGCTGCTGACGCGGTGGCCGCAGGCCGAATACAACATCGAGGGCAACCCGCTGCACAACTTGATGGCGCTGCTGCGCGAGCTGGTCGCGAAAGGCCGGCGGCCGCAGCAGGCCACGTTCGTGCCCGACAGCGTCGCGCAGTCCACCTCCGATCATGGCTGGCGCTTCCCGCAGGACGCCGACGTGCTCGCGCCCCTGATCGCCGAGGCCCACGCGCTCGGGGTGCGCGTGAGCCTGTTTATGGATCCGTTGCCCGAGGCGATGGCCGCGGTGCGCGCGCTCGGCGCGGACCGCGTCGAGCTCTACACCGAGAGTTACGCACGCGCCCACGGCACACCCGATGCCGCACGCGTGCTGGCCGGCTTCACCGCGACGGCGCAGGCCGCTATTCAACATGGCTTGGGGCTGAACGCCGGCCACGACCTGAACCGCGACAACCTGACCGACTTCCTGCGCGCCGTGCCGGGCGTGCAGGAGGTCTCGATCGGCCATGCGCTGATCGCCGATGCGCTCGAGCTGGGCTACACCGAGACGGTGCGCGGCTACCTGAACTGCATCGCGCGCGCTGCATGATTTACGGCGTCGGCACCGACATCTGCGACGTGCGCCGCATCGCCGCCACGTTCGAGCGCCGCGGCGAACGCTTCGCCGAGAAGGTGCTCGGCCCGCACGAGATCGAAGTGTTTCGCCAGCGCCTGGCCAAGGTGAAGGCGCGCGGCGTCAGCTACCTCGCGACGCGATTCTCGGCCAAGGAAGCCTTCTCCAAGGCCATCGGCATGGGCATGCGCATGCCGATGACCTGGCGCGATTGCGAGGTCGTGAAGGCGCCCAGCGGCAAGCCGCAAATCCGCCTGCACGGCGAGCTCGCCGCGTGGTTCGAGGCCCGCGGGCTGCGCGCGCATGTCAGCGTCACCGATGAAACCGACTACGCGGCGAGCTTCGTCGTGGTCGAACAGAACGAGAACCTTTGATGACCACCTCTTCGCCCGCGACCCCGGTGTCGCATTCACCGATCGTGCTCGACATCGCCGGCACGTCGCTGAGCGCCGACGACCGGCGCCGGCTCGAGAACCCGCTCACCGGCGGCCTGATCCTGTTCACGCGCAACTGGGTCGATCGGCGCCAGCTCACCGAGCTGACCAGCGAAGTCAAGACGATCCGCCCCGACATGCTGATCTGCGTCGACCACGAGGGCGGCCGGGTGCAGCGCTTTCGCACCGATGGCTTCACGCACCTGCCGCCGATGCGCGTGCTCGGCGAGATGTGGATGAACGACGGCAAGCGCGGCGCCGGTGCCGGAGCGCTGACCGCCACCGATGCCGCGACCGCGGCCGGCTTCGTGCTCGGCGCCGAGTTGCGCGCCTGCGGGGTCGATCTCGCGTTCACGCCGGTGCTCGACCTCGACCACGGCCACAGCGCCATCATCGGCAACCGCGCATTCCACCGCGACCCGCGCGTCGCCACGATGTTGGCCAAGAGCCTGATGCACGGCCTGCTGCTGACAGGCATGCACAACTGCGGCAAACATTTCCCCGGCCACGGCTTCGTCGAGGCCGACAGCCATGTCGCGGTGCCGATCGACCGGCGCAGCCTGAAGGCGATCCTGGCCGACGACGCGCGGCCCTACGAGTGGCTGAGCACCAGCCTCGCCGGCGTGATGCCGGCGCACGTGATCTACCCGAAGGTCGATGCGCTGCCGGCCGGTTTTTCGGAGCGCTGGCTCAAGGACATCCTGCGCCTGCAGCTCGGTTTCACCGGCGCGATCTTCAGCGACGACCTGAGCATGGAGGGCGCGCGCCGCATCAACGGCGCGCTGGTGAGCTTCAGCGATGCCGGCGCGGTCGCATTGAATGCCGGCTGCGATCTGGTGCTGCTGTGCAACCAGTCGCTGAACGGCGGCCGCGCGGTCGACGACCTGCTCGACGGCCTGGCCGAGGCCGAGGTCCAGGGCCACTGGCACTGCGACCCCGACAGCGAGGCGCGCCGACTCGATCTGCTGCCGCAGACCGCGCCGTTCACGTGGGACGAGCTGATGCACCTGCCGGCGTACCAGCGCGCGCTCGAACGCCTGCCGTGACGGTGGCGCTTCAGTAGGTCTCGCCGGAGGGCCGCCGCGGCTTCAGCGGTGGCGGTGCGAGTTCCAGCTGCGCACTCAGCTCGCGGCTGGCCTGCGCGCTGCCGAGCTCGATCTGCTGCGTCGCCACGTCGGCCTTCTGATACGGGTGCCAGACGTGCAGCGTGTAGCGCCCGGCCGGCAGGTTCGCGAGCTGCGCGCGGCCGTCGGCGGCCGACTTGGCGAACCACGGCGAGTCGAGCACGACCACATAGGCCAGCATCCAGTCGTGGATGTTGCAGCCGATGACGACCACGCCGGCCTTGTCGAACACGATCGGCTCGCTCGGTGTGCCGCTGTAGAGCTGGATCTCGAACGACAAGGCCTTCGAGAACGAGTAGACGTGGTGCTTGACCTTGTCGCGGTTCGGAAACAGCACGCGCGCGCCGGTGCCGACGACGGTGACGAAGGGGTCGAACTCCTGATCGGCCTGGCGGATCTCAGCCGGCTTGGGCGCGCTCTTCGGCGCGCTGGCAACGCTCTCCAGCCAGACCACCGCGTCGCGCACCGCGGCGCCTTGCGGGTTGGTCACCGCGACCGTGAGCTGAGCCGCGGACGCGGGACCCGAGATCGAGGCGAGCAGCAGGGCCGCTGCGGCGAACGCGGATCGCATGGGTCGCCGGCGGGCCTGGGTCAAGGCGCTGCGGGTGTCAGCGGCGCCGACGGGTCGATCTGCCAGACCTCGCTGACGAGCTTCGCGTCGCGATAGACCAGCACCTGGTGGACGCGCACCGTGGTCTTGCCGACGTACTCCGCGTTCACAGTCAGCGTCACACCCTTCGGGTTGCCGCTTTGGGTGATGGTGCTGCGTTGCAGCGTGCGCGCCTGATGGTCGTTGGCGGCAGCGAACTTCTTCCACAGCTCGCGCATCGCGTCGCTGCCGCGGTAGCGGCCATCGAGCGCGCCGCCGATCCAGTCCATGTAGGGCTCGTCGCCATAGGCGCTCATCACCGCGTCGACATTGCCCGCGGCGATGGCCTTCAGGTGAGCCTCGGCCGCACGTTCGTCGAGCGGTCCGGCGATTGCCAGCACGGGCAGACAGAAAGCCGCGGAAAACAGCAGGCGCGTGAGCTTCGACATCGCAGGACTCCTTCGGAATGGGCGGATCACGCTGCGATTTCGGCACTGGCGGTCGGAAATGAAACACGCCGCCGGGGCGTGAGCCGCGGCGGCGTGTCAAGGTTGACGATTCAAGTCGTCGTCAGACCGGTGGCTGCGATCCTTGGGTCTCGAACGGCAGTTTGAACTGCGACAGGTCCTTGCGCGTTTCGACCAGCACCAGCGGCCCGTCGTTCGCGACCTCGATGGGCTTGCGTTCACGCGGAACGTGCACCGGTGCCGGCGTCGCCGCCATCGCGGCCTGCACGGCGCGAATCTTCTCGGCGTCGGAGTTCACCCACTGCAGGCCGGCCGCTTCGGCCACGGCTTGCAGCGAGTCGGTCGGCAGCACGAACGGCGCGACGGCCACGGCGACCGGTACGGCCGGTGCCGCCACTGGCGCTGGCGCGATCACCGCCGCTGGCGTCGGCGTCGGCGCGACGAACGCTGCGGGCGCTTCGGCCACCGGCTCGGTCGTCAGCTCATCCGCCACGACGGCACTTTCGGGCCGCGCGGCGCTGTGCGCCACCGGGGCTGCTGCTTCGGCCCAGGCTGCTTCAACTGACGCTGCGGGCTCGGGGGTCGATGCGTCGGTCGGCACCGCGCCGTCGGTCGACACAACGCCTTCCGGGCTGCGTTCACGGCGATTGCGATCACGGCCACGACCCCGGCGGCGTCCTTCGCCGCTTTCGCCGCCCTCGCCAGCTTCGCTGCGCGCGGTGGTCGCATCGACGATCTGCTCGGCCTCACCCAGCGCCTGCGGCGCATCGCTGGCGACGGCTTCTAGGGCGTCGCCAGCGGCGACCGCGGCCTGACCGTTGGTGTCGGCACCGGCGTTTGCGTCATCGCGATCGCGTCCACCGCGTCCACCACGGCGGTTGCGGCGACGGCCCTGGCGTTCGGCCTGGGCTTCGCCACCTTCAGCGGCGTCGCCGGCCAGCGGCAAGGTGTCGACGAAGGCCTCCTGCTGTACGGCTTCGTCGCCGGTGCCCTCGGTGACCGGTTGCGGGCGGCGCGGTTCGCGCTCGGGGCGCGGGCCGCGGCGGCCGTCGCCACGGCCCTCGCCACGGGCTTCACCGCCGCGTTCGCCGCGGTTCTCGTCGCGCTGGCGCGGTGCGCGCTCTTCGTTGCGCGTGGCCTCGAGGTTCTCGGTGCGTGGCGCGTCGTCGCCGGCCGGGCGCTCGGCACGTTCCGGACGTCGGCCGCGACCCTCGCCACGGTCGCTGCGCTCACCGCGCTCGCCGCCACGACCTTCAGCACCGCGTTCGCCACCGCGGCCTTCGCCACGCTTGCCGTCACGGCCGCCGTCGCGGCCACCGCGGCCACCACGGCCGCCGCGTTCACCACGTTCTCCGCGCTCGCCACGGCCTTCACGGGCCTCGCCGGCCTTGGGCGCGACGACGGCAGGCGCTGCCGCCGGGGCCGCTGCGGGCGTGGCGCTGTCGCCGCCGAACAGGCTCTTGACCCAGCCGAAGAAGCCGCCGCCGGCGGGTGCCGGTGCAGGCGCCGCCGCTACCGGCGCAGGGGCCGGCACGATGATCGGCTCGGCCTTGGGCGCGGCCACCGGTGCCGGCGTCTCGGGCAGGATGCCCTTGATGACCGGCTCTTGTTTCGCCTTGCCCTTCTCGCGCCGCGTGATGCCGACCTCTTCTTCCTGCTCGTCGACCATCGTGTAGCTGGCCTGCAGGTTCTCGAGGCGCGGGTCGTCGTGGCGCAGGCGCTCGAGGCGGTAGTTCGGCGTCTCGAGGTTCTTGTTCGGCACCAGCAGCACGGTGACGCGCTGCTTCAGTTCAATCTTGGTGATCTCGGTGCGCTTCTCGTTCAGCAGGAACGAGGTCACTTCGACCGGCACCTGCACATGCACGGCGGCGGTGTTGTCCTTCATCGACTCTTCCTGAACCATGCGCAGGATCTGCAGCGCGCTCGATTCGGTGTCGCGGATGTGGCCGGTGCCGTTGCAGCGCGGGCAGGTGATGTGCGAGCCTTCGCTGAGCGCCGGGCGCAGGCGCTGGCGGCTGAGTTCGAGCAGGCCGAACTTGCTGATCGAGCTGAACTGCACGCGGGCGCGGTCCTGGCGCAGCGCGTCGCGCAGCCGGGTCTCGACCTCGCGCCGGTTCTTCGACTCTTCCATGTCGATGAAGTCGACGACGATCAGGCCGCCCAGGTCGCGCAGCCGCATCTGGCGTGCGATCTCGTCGGCGGCTTCGAGATTGGTGCGGGTCGCGGTCTCTTCGATGTCGGAGCCGCGCGTCGAGCGCGCCGAGTTCACGTCGACCGAGACCAGCGCCTCGGTGTGGTCGATCACGATCGCGCCGCCCGAAGGCAGGTTCACGGTGCGCGAGAACGCGGTCTCGATCTGGTGTTCGATCTGGAAGCGGCTGAACAGAGGCGCGTCGTCGCGGTAGCGCTTGACCTTGTGCGCCGTCTCCGGCATCACGTGGGCCATGAACTGCTGGGCCTGGTCGAAGATGTCGTCGGTGTCGATCAGGATCTCGCCGACATCGGCGGTGAAGTAGTCGCGGATCGCGCGGATCACCAGCGACGATTCCTGGTAGATCAGGAACGCGCCCTTGCCGGCCTTGGACGCGCCGTCGATGGCGGTCCAGAGCTTGAGCATGTAGTTCAGGTCCCACTGCAGCTCGGGCGCGGTGCGGCCGATGCCGGCGGTGCGCGCGATCAGGCTCATGCCCTTCGGGTACTCGAGCTGGTCGAGGTTTTCCTTCAGCTCTTCGCGGTCTTCGCCTTCGATGCGGCGCGACACGCCACCGCCGCGCGGGTTGTTCGGCATCAGCACCAGGTAGCGGCCGGCCAGGCTCACGAAGGTGGTCAGCGCCGCGCCCTTGTTGCCGCGCTCTTCCTTCTCGACCTGGACCAGCAGTTCCTGGCCGTTCGAGATGCAATCCTGGATGCGCGCGTCGCGGACGCTGGCGCCTTCGCGGAAGTAGTTCTTCGAGATTTCCTTGAACGGCAGGAAGCCGTGGCGGTCTTCGCCGTAGTCGACGAAGCAGGCCTCGAGCGAGGGCTCGACGCGCGTCACGACGGCCTTGTAGATGTTGCCCTTGCGTTGCTCGCGGCCTTCGATCTCGGTCTCGAAGTCCATCAGCTTCTGGCCGTCGACGATCGCCAGGCGACGCTCTTCGGGCTGCGTCGCGTTGATCAGCATGCGTTTCATTCGTGCACTCCTTCGCGCGGCGTCATTGAATTCGCCGCGCACATCACACAGTCACCTCCGGCAGATGCCGGTCAGGCGACGACTCGATGCACGAGAAAACTGCGAACGTTGCTAAAGGGTGTCGCCCTGGACTGCGGAGGTGCGGCAGCGGTCAGCAGACCGGCCGCTGCACCTGGATCTGCAGCGTTGGCGCGTGCGTGACAACGGGTTCAGCGCCTGTCGGCCACCGGCGAGCCACGCCGGACGAGCTCGGCTCACCGCAGGCTCTTGGCCTGGGAGCGGAGCGCGCGAAGCGCCGTGGTTCGGGGGTGGGGATCGACATCAGCTGAGGTCCGCTGGACGCAAGCAGGAGCGACGGATTCGACGCTGTCATCAGCGTGGCTCGGTCTCCTGCCCGGAAAAACCTTTGAATGGGCTCGTTCTTTGTTTGCTCTGCCACCTCGGGCCGTTCGGCCGCATCGTCACTTGGGGACGGTGCCCGCCGCTTGGCAACCGAGGCGTTGCATCACCTTGTGGCCGAGGCGCTCTTACCAATGCGCTCCGGCCGCCACCTGCTGCGGTATCGATCCCGAGACTAAACTCAGAAGAATCAAACACTTATCGCAATAACGTGGTGCAACGCATTATAGGGGCCAAACCCAAGGTCGCCGGCCCCCCGCCCGCACCGGCGGTGCACCGCGTGCTGATCGACGAAGCGTCCGAAGGCCAGCGGCTCGACAACTTCCTCGTCAAGCTGCTGAAGGGCGTGCCCAAGACGCATGTGTACCGGGTGATCCGCTCGGGCGAAGTGCGGGTCAACAAGGGCCGGGCCGGCGCCGACACCCGGCTGGCGCTGGGCGACGAGGTCCGCATCCCGCCGGTGCGGGTGGCCGAGAAGGTCGATGCGCGGCCGGCGCCGGCGCGTGAGTTCGCGATCGTGTTCGAGGACGAGCACCTGCTGGCGATCGACAAACCCGCCGGCGTCGCGGTGCACGGCGGCAGCGGCGTGAGCTTCGGCGTGATCGAGCAGCTGCGTCAGGCGCGGCCCACCGCCAAGTTCCTGGAGCTGGTGCACCGGCTCGACAAGGAGACCTCGGGCCTGCTGCTGATCGCGAAGAAGCGCTCGGCGCTGGTCGCGCTGCAGGACCAGCTGCGTGTGCATTCGGGCGACAAGGCCATCGGCAAGACCTACGCAGCGCTGGTGATTGGCGAATGGCCGGCGGGCCGCAAGGTCATCGACGTGGCGCTGCACAAGTACCTGACCGGCGACGGCGAGCGCCGCGTGCGCGCCGTCGATGACGATCACGACGCGGGCAAGCGCTCGATCACGCTGGTGCGGATCGCGGCGCAGTTCAAGGGCTTCACGCTGCTCGACGTGACGATCAAGACCGGCCGCACGCACCAGATCCGCGTGCACCTGACGCACGAAGGCCATGCAATCGTCGGCGACGAGAAGTACGGCGACTTCGCGCTCAACAAGACCATCGCGCGCAACACCGGCTTCGATCGGATGTTCCTGCACGCCGGCCACCTGCGCTTCACGCACCCCGCGAGCGGCGAGGTGATCCAGCTCGCCGCGCCCTTGCCGGCAGAATGTGAAGCCTTGATGCACACGCTCGCCTCCTCCTCATGACCTCCCCGCGGAATTTCGATCTGGTCGTTTTCGACTGGGACGGCACGCTGTTCGACTCGACCGCGCTGATCACGCGTTGCATCCAGGCCGCCTGCGTCGACGTCGGCGTGCCGAGGCCCAGCGACGAGCAGGCCAGCTACGTGATCGGCATGGGCCTGATCGAGGCGTTGCAGCACGCCGCGCCGGGCCTGGCGCGCGAACGCTACCCCGAGCTCGGCGCGCGCTACCGGCATCACTACCTGGCGCGCCAGCACGAGCTGATGCTTTTCGACGGCACCCTGACGATGCTCGAGGCGCTGAAGGCACGCGGCCACCTGCTCGCGGTCGCGACCGGCAAGTCGCGCCGCGGGCTCGACGACGCGCTGAACAGCTCGGCGCTGCGCGGCCTCTTCGACGCGACCCGCACCGCCGACGAGACTGCCTCCAAGCCCGACCCGCGCATGCTGCACGAGCTGATGAACGACCTGGTCGTCGGCCCGGAACGCACGCTGATGATCGGCGACACGACGCACGACCTGCAGCTCGCGCTGAACGCCGGCGTGGCCAGCATCGGCGTGAGCTACGGTGCGCACGACCACGGCGCGTTCGAGGCCTTCCCGACCCGGCACATCGCGCATTCGACGGCCGATCTGCACGACTGGCTGGCACGCCATGGATGAGCCGGCCAAGCCCGCAGCGCTGCCGCTGTGCGCGTCGAGCGAGCTGGTCGAGAAGGGCAACGCCTTCGTGTTCGACGTGCTGCAATTTCGCGAGCCGGCGCGCGCGTTCGTGCTGCGCTTCGACGGCCAGGTCGTCGCCTACCTGAACCGCTGCCTGCATGTGCCGACCGAGATGGACTGGCAACCCGGCGAGTTCCTCGACAGCGGCAAGGAATTCATCATGTGCTCGATCCACGGCGCCGTGTACGAGCCGCTGACCGGCCGCTGTGCCGGCGGCCCGTGCGGGCGCGGCAAGCTCACGATGATCGAAGCGTTCGAACGCGACGGTCAGGTCTATTGGTATCCTTCGCGCGACACGAAACCTGCCTTTGCCGAGTGAGATGCCAGGTGGCGTCTGAATCGGCACTTCTATGACCCCTTCCGAAGATCAATTGCCGGCCGCCTCCTCGCCGGCGTGGAGCGCCACGGCCGAGAGGCTCGCGCGCGACCTGCTGAACGAACGCCGCAGCGATCGCCGCTGGCGCATCTTTTTTCGTCTCGTGTGGCTGTTCCTGTTCATCGTCGTCGCCTTCGCGCTGCTGGCGACGCGCACCCACAACGCCGCGCCGACCGGTCCGCACACCGCGCTGATCGAGGTGCGCGGCGAGATCGCGGCCAACGCGGAGGCCAGCGCCGAGAACCTGTTGCCCGGCATCCGAAGCGCCTTCGAAGCCGCGGATGCGCGGGCCGTCGTGCTGCGCATCAACTCGCCCGGCGGCAGCCCGGTGCAGGCCGGCATCATCAACGACGAGATCCGCCGGTTGAAGAAGTTGCACAACAAGAAGGTCTACGCCGTCGTCGAGGAGAGCTGCGCGTCCGGCGCGTACTACATCGCGGTCGCCGCCGACGAGATCTATGCCGACAAGGCCTCGGTCGTCGGCTCGATCGGCGTGCTGATGGACAGCTTCGGCGTGACCGGCCTGATGGACAAGCTCGGCGTCGAGCGGCGCCTGCTCACCGCCGGCGAGAACAAGGGCATCGGCGACCCGTTCCTGCCGCTCACCGATAAGCAGCGCGCCTACATCCAGGCCACGCTCGACCAGATCCACCAGCAGTTCATCGGCGTCGTCAAACAAGGCCGCGGCCAGCGGCTGAAGGAAACGCCGGAGATGTTCAGCGGCCTGTTCTGGAATGGCGAGCAGGCGCTGGCGATGGGCCTCGTCGACCACCTCGGCAACCTCGACTTCGTCGCGCGCGAAGTCGTCAAGGCCGAAGAACTGGTCGACTACACGCCGAAGGAGAACGTCGCCGAGCGCCTGGCGAAACGCTTCGGTGCGGCCGCCGGTGCCGGCGCGGTCAAGGCCGTGCAAGGTGCCGCGACGACGCTGCGTTGACCCTCCCGGGCGCGCTCCGCGCCCTTTCCCCTGTCCCCTGAAGTTTTCCGAGAAGAGTCGTCCTTGTTCAAGAACCTGATCGTGTATCGCATCGCTGCCGGCTGGTCGGTCGGCGCGTCCCAAATGCAAGAGAGCCTGGAGAAGGCACGCTTTGTCGAATGCGGCGCGACGCAGCCGATCTCCAGCGGCTGGGTCGAGCCGCGCGGCGTGGCCCACGCGCCGCTGGCCGAAGTGGTCGCCGGCCAGCTGCTGCTGAAGCTCGCGACCGAGCAAAAAGTCCTGCCCGCGGCAGTCGTGAAGCGCCGCGTCGATGAGATGGCCGCGCAGATCGAGAAGAGCAGCGGCCGAAAGCCCGGCAAGAAGCAGAAGAAAGAACTGAAGGAAGACGCGGTGCTCGAGCTGCTGCCGCAGGCCTTCACGAAGCAGGCCGCGATCAATGTCTGGCTCGATGCCCAGCACATGCTGCTGCTGATCGACGCGAGCAGCCCGGCGCGTGCCGACGAGGTCGTCAGCCTGCTCGTCAAGTCCTTCGAGGGCCTGAGCATCAGCCACGTGGCCACGGTCGAATCCGCGGCGGTCGCGATGACGCGCTGGCTGGCCAGCGGCGAGCCGCCGGCCGGGTTCACGGTGGATCGCGAGTGCGAACTGAAGTCGGCGGACGAGATGAAGTCGGTCGTCCGCTATGCGCGCCACCCGCTCGACACCGACGAGGTGCGCCGCTACGTCAACGAGGGCAAGCTGCCGACCAAGCTCGCGCTGACCTGGCAGGGCCGCGTGTCCTTCCTGCTGACCGACACGATGCAGATCAAGAAGATCACCTTCCTCGACGGCGTGTTCGAGGGCAGCAGGCCGGGCAAGGACGAAGCCTTCGATGCCGACGCGGCGATCGCGACCGGCGAGCTGCGTCAGATGATCCCGGACCTGATCGACGCGCTCGGCGGCGAGCAGCCGCTGCCGGCGTGAAGATCACGCGACCAGCATCCCCTTGGTCTCGATGAACCTGACCACGTCGGCCAGGCCGTCGTGGGTCTTCAGGTTGCTCATCACGAACGGCCGCGCACCGCGCATGCGTTTCGTGTCGGCGGCCATCACGTCGAGGTTCGCGCCGACATAAGGCGCGAGGTCGGTCTTGTTGATCACGAACAGGTCGCTCTTCGTGATGCCGGGGCCGCCCTTGCGCGGGATCTTCTCGCCCGCCGCGACGTCGATCACGTAGATCGTCAGGTCGCTGAGTTCGGGGCTGAAGGTGGCCGCGAGGTTGTCGCCGCCGCTCTCGATGAAGACGATGTCGGCGTTCGGAAACTTCTCGAGCATGCGGTCGACCGCCTCGAGGTTGATCGAGGCGTCCTCGCGGATCGCAGTGTGCGGACAGCCGCCGGTCTCGACGCCCATGATGCGCTCGGCGTCGAGCGCGCCGGCGACCGTCAGCAGGCGCTGGTCTTCCTTGGTGTAGATGTCGTTGGTGACGACGACGAGGTCGTAGCGCTCGCGCATCGCCTTGCACAGCATCTCGACCAGCGTCGTCTTGCCCGAGCCCACCGGGCCGCCGACGCCGACGCGCAGCGGTGGGAGTTTTCGGGTGCGGTTGGCGATGTGGTGCAGGGTGCTCATCGCGCCGATTATCGGTGCGATCAGCGCGGCGTTCAGCGCTGCGGCGGTGGGCCGCCGGCATTGCCGCCCGCGGGTCGCGCCGCGAGCACGCCGTTGGTGAGCTGGCAGACGCCGGTGAACGATTCGCCGTTGCGGCCGCTGAACGTCACCTGGGCGCCGGCGGTCTTGCCCTTGCAGGCCGCGATCGCCTCGGGCGGCGGCCCCGGAGGCGGTCCGCCGGCACCGCTGGCCGGCGGCGCGGCGGGCGTGGTCGCCGCCTTGCTGGCCGGGGGCATCAGGCCGGAGAGCAAGGCCATGGCGAAGCTCAGAAAGATCAGCAGGGCGTAGCGTCGTGCCGTCATGATGTGTTGCTCCTCGGTCAGGCGGCGATGCCGACCGTCAACGCGAGCGCATAGCCTGCGCTCACGCTGCCGGTGATCGTCGGCGTTTCCAGCGTCGCGCCGTCGCTGAAGACGTTGTCGGTGGAGAGCGAGACCTGGCTGAAGTTGGTCACGCTCGCGCTGTAGCCGCTGCTCGCATACACCGTGTCGCAGGCGGCCTCCGTCATCGCGATCTGCGAGGTCTTGACCACGTTCGATACGCTCGTCGCCGTGGCCAGGCTCGGATAGACCTCGAAGTGGATGTGCGGCCAGCGGCCTGAATAGCAGGCCGGAAAGATCGTCGTGAACGTGACCTGGCCGCTGCTGTCGGTCGCCTGCACGCCGCGCAGGTAGTTCTCGCCGGTGATGCCGGCGGAGTACAGCGAATAAAGCCCCGCCTGGTTGCAATGCCAGATGTAGATCGCGTAGCCGGCGAGGCTGGCGCAGCTCGAGTTGGTGTTGACCAGCGTGAGTGTCACCGTCAGCGGCACGCCGGCTGCAGTCGTCGTCGAGCTGCCGAAGCTGGAGCGGATGTCGCTGCGCACGATGCCGCTGAGCGCCAGCACATTCAGCGACGTGGTGCCGTCGGCGGGATAAGGGCCATTGGTCTCGGTGGGGATCACCGAGCAGCTGCCGGTGGAGGAGGTGGTGGTGGTCGTGGTGGTTCCGTCGTACACCGAGGTTCCTGAGTCGCCACCGCCCCCGCAGCCGAGCAGCGGCAGGGCGCCGGCAGCGCTCGCACCGGCCAACCAGCCGAGTGCGCGGCGGCGCTTTATCAGTGTGGCATTCAGGGTTTGCAGGTCGTGGGCAAGGCCGTGAGGGTGATCGTGCATGTTCATGGGGATGGCTGGTGTTGAGCGGCGAGACAGCACCGCAGATGACGCTGTGGCCACGATGCTAGAAGCCTCGTGTGTCGGCGGTTGTGCGCCCGTGTGTCGAAGTTGACAAGGTTGTCAAGCCGGTTCCGGTAGGCCCTGTGGAGCGCGGCCGATGCCCGGAGGTGAGGCTGGGAACGCAGGGAAGGGTGGCGGCCAGCCGGGCGGCGGCGGGCCGCCTGCGCCCCCAGGCCCAGGTCCCCGAGGCCCACCTCTCGCGTCGCCGGAGTCAGGCGATGTGCCCGTGCTCGACAGGCCGATGACGATGCCCGCGTGGTAGCCCGTCGTCGCGCTGCCGCTCACCGTCAGCAGCTCGGTGCCGATGCCGTTGCCGAAGACCGGGTCGCGGGCGTAGCTCGGCGTGTCGCGGTTCTGGCCCTTGGGGTACAGGGCCGCGCTGTCGTAGGCCGCGGCGGTGACGGCATCCGGGAAGCACAGCTGGGTCGTGGCGGCCGCGACGGCGTGGGACGACAAGGCCGTGCCGGCCAGGAAGATCTGCACATGGATGTGCGTGAGCCGCGACACGTACCAGCCCGGGAAGATCGTCGCGAACGTGACCCGGCCGTCGCCGCCGGTCAATTGAACGCCGCGCAGAGAGGTTTCGCGCGCGCGCGAGCCTCGCTCTTGGGCCGAGTAGCCCGAGTAGCCCGAGTAGTCGCCGTCGGCATCGCAGTGCCAGATGTAGACGGCTGCACCGCTGAGCGCGGCGCAGGCCTTGTCGTGATCCACGATCTTCAGCGTCAGCGTCAAGGGGATGCCGGCCTTGCCTTCGGTGATGTCCCGGCGCACCAGGGCCGGGTTGTCGAGCACCGAGAGGAGCGGAAACGGGCCGGCCGTCTCGACGGCCGTGATCACACACGCGGTGGTCGAGGCGTTCGCCAGCGCCGCCTCGACGCGGGAAGCCGCCGCCGTCGCGTCGCTGCCCGACGCGGGCGCGAGCTTCGAACCTGCGCTGCGGCACGCGGCCAGCGAGGTGGCGCCAACCGCCCCGAGCGCACCCAGCGCGGCGCGGCGCGCGGTGTCGGGCGCACCGCCGTGCCGGTGATGGTTGAGCTTGCGCTGGGTCATTCGCACTCCTGAGGGTTGTCGCGATCGCGCCTCGGAACAGCCGCTGCCGCGAGCCGGATTGTTCGTGCCCCATGTCAAGCCCGTGTTGCGCCTCCTTGTCGGATTCGACACGACTCACTTGGCCCGTGCCGCGACCCGAAACCCCACCGAGTGATAGGCGCCGCTGGCCGAGCGGCCTTCGCCGCGGCCGCTGGATTTGCCGCTGGCCGCGGTCGCGTACCACGAGCCGCCCTTCACGCAGTTGACCTGCGTGTCGGCTTCTGCGCCGTTCGTCGCGGTGTTCAGCGTGGATGTCCATTCGAATGCGTTGCCGGCCATGTCGTCGCAGCCGCACCAGCTCTTGCCATCCTCGTAGCTGCCCACCGCGGTCGAGTAGCCGCCGTAGAGACTGACGAGTTCGCGGAACTGGTCCGAGTTCGCGAAATCGGCCCAGGTCTTGTTGGTGTCGGCGTCGTACTGCCAGCCGGTGACCGCGCCGCTGCTGCTCATGCTCAGCACGCTGATGAGCGCCGCCGAATCGTCGGCCAGTGCCGTGACGCCACCGGCGAGCGCCGTGACGACGCTGTCGTTGGCGTAGGTCAGGGTCGTCAACCCGGAACTGTGGAGCAGGTACTGCGTGCACAGCGCATTGCAGTTGAACGCGGTGCTCAGGGTGCCGGTCGTGGTGTTGTAGCTGACGCCCGCGGCGCTGCCCCACGGGTAGCTGTAGCTGGTGTTGCTGCCCAGCGCGGCGTACTCCCACTCGCCCTCGGTGGGCACGTAGAACTCGTAGCCGCTGATCTGCGTCGTCAGCCACGCGCAGTAGTCCGCGGCGGCCTCATACGAAATGAAGAAGACGGGATGGTTCTCTTTGCCGGCCGGATAGCTGCCGCCGTTCCAGTACTGCCCCGTGACCTTGGCGGTGCTGGGGTAGTAGCTGCTGCCCAGTGCGTTGCAGAAGGCCCTCCAGTTTGCGTTCGTGACGAGGAACCTGCCCATGAAATAGGGCACCAGCGTCGCGCTGGCCGAGGTGTCGCTGGTGACGCCGGTGACGGGGTCGGTGGTCGAGCTGGCGGCGCTCTCGTGAAAGACATAGCTCACCGTGCCGGAGGCGACGACCGGCACGAAGTCGGCGATGGTCGGCACGGTGGCGGTCGTGCTGGTGCCGGCGTTGGCCCAGATCCACGGGTCGGTCGAGGTGCCGGTGGTGGTGACGCTGCTCGAACTGGTCACGGCGCTGCTGGTGTCGGACCCACCGCCGCCGCATCCGAGCAGCGTGGTGACGCCCCAGCCTGCGAAGGCACCGAGGACCGCCCGCCGGTCGAGTGCGGTGGCGCGGTGTGCGGCTTCATCGTGGTCGATCGACATCTGGCGACTTCGAGTCGAGCTATCTGCTGAGCCGATCGTCCAGCATCGCGAGCCGCTCGCGGGCCGTGGCCTCGCCATGGAAGCGCGAGATCGTGTCGAAGAGGGCGCCGCGCAGATGCCACAGGTCGTCGGCGCGACGCATCTGGTTCAGGCGCTTCAGCATCCTGCTGCGCTCGAAGGTCGGGACGTCGGCGAGCAGCAGCAGGCACTGCTCGCGCAGCTTGTCGATGTCGGGCGGGGGTCGGGTCGACCCGAAGGTCGACATGCACGCTTTTCGCAGCGATTGAAACGTGACCATGATGAGTCGTCTGGGCGGGGGCGCCTGCGTCAGGCTGAGATGTTGATCGTCATCGAGGCCGCATACCCGCTGCTCGTGTCGCCGCCGTTGATGGCCAGCATCTCGGTGCTGGTGCCATCGCTGAACACGTTGTCGGCGGAGAAGCTCGTCACCGAGGTGTTCTGGCCGCGTGCCGAGTACAGGCTGGAGTTGTAGACCGCCGTCGTGGTGGCCGTCGGAAACGCCAGCTGCGTGGTGGCGGTGGCGGTGACCGCGAGGTTGTCGTTCAGGTAGACCTGCGCATGGACGTGCGTGATGCGGCCGATGTACCAGCCCGGGTAGATGGTCGTGAACGTGACCTGGCCGTTGCCGTCGGTGACCTGGATGCCGCGCAGGTAGGTCAGGCCCGCCTGGCCGGCGTTGCCGCTGGTGCTGTAGCCCGAATAGAGGCCGTCCTTGTCGCAGTGCCAGATGTAGACCGCTGCGCCCGAGATCGGCGTGCAGCTGCTGTTCTGGATCGTCAGTGTCAGCGTCAGCGGAACGCCGGTCTTGCCTTCGGTCATGTTCGATCGGACGATGGCCGTGTTCGACAGGATCGCCAGCAGCGGATACGGGCCGGCCGTTTCGGTGGCCGTCAGCGTGCAGGTGCCGGCCGTGGCGGCGGCGCGCGTCACCACCAGCGTGTAGGTGCGCGTCGCGCTGCCATCCTCGGCGGTCACCACGACCGACAGCGTGTTGCTGCCCACGCTCAGGGCCAGCGCCGCCGAGGCGCTGCCGCTCGCCACGGTGCTGCCGTTGACCTTGATGGTGGCGGCACTGCTGGTGGCGGTCGGGGTCAGCGTCACCGACGCGATGCTGTTGACCTCGGTCGCGGCGTAGCTGGTCGTGGCGGTGGCGAAGGTGGGCGAGAGCGTGCCCGACGACAGGCTCAGGCCGGCCAGGCTCGCATCGCTCGAGGTACCTGCCGCGGCCCGCGTGACGACGATGCTGGTGCTGATCTGGGTCGTGCCGTCGGCGGCCGTCACCACCACGTGCAGCGTGTTGCTGCCCACGCTCAGCGCGACCGCGCTCGAGGCGCTGCCGCTCGCCACGCTCAGGCCGTTGACCGTGACGCTGGCCGCGCTGTTGGTGGTGCTGGGCGTGACCGTGACCGAGCTCGTCGCGTTCGCCACCGCGGCGGTGTAGCTGGTCGTGCCCGAGGCGAACACCGGTGAGAGCGTGCCCGCGGAGAGGTACAGGCCGCTCAAGGTGGCGTCGGTCGACACGCTCGCGGCGGCCCGGGTCACGGTGACGGTGTAGGTCAGCGTCGTGCTGCCATCGGGCGCGGTGACGATCAGCGTCAACACCGTGCTGCCCACGTTCAGCGCCAGTGCGCTCGACGCGCTGCCGCTGGCGACGCTCACGCCGTTGATCGTGATGACCGCGCCCGTGGCCGCCGACGGCGTGAGCGTCAGCGTGCCGATCGAATTCGCGACCGCGAGCGTGTAGCTCGTCGTGCCCGACGCGAAGCTGGGGGAGAGGCTGCCGGACGAGGGGACGAGGCCGCTCAGCGTGGCGTCGGTCGATGCGCTGGCCGACGCCCGCGTGACGCTGACGGTGTACGTGCTCGTGGTGCTGCCATCGCCCGCGGTGACGACGACCGACAGCGTGTTGCTGCCCACGCTCAGCGCGATCGCGGCTGAACTGCCGCCACTGGCCACGACACTGCCGTTGACCTTGATCGTCGCCGCGTCATCCGCGGCGGTTGGGGTGAGGGTGAGCGAGCTCGTGCTGTTCGCCACCGCGGCCGTGTAGCTCAGCGTGGCGCCGGTGAAGCTCGGCGACAGGCTGCCTGCCGACAGGCTCAGGCCGCTCAGCAGCGCATTGCTCGAGGTGCTGGTGCCGCTCGTGCCGCCCCCGCCGCAGGCGATCAAGCCGAGGGCGCTCAACGCACTGAGCGCGCCCAGCGCGCCACGGCGGCGGGCGGTGACTTGAGAGAGGGTGGAAGGCATCAGGTTTTCCGAGCAAGGATGGAGGTGGTCGATTCCAGGCGCCCATGGCGGCGACAAGCCGGGTGGGGCGGGCACGGCGGCATCCTGCACGTCGCGCATGTCGGGTGTTTGGCCTGCTTGTGTCGAGGCTGACATTGTTGTCACCTCGGGCAAGCCCAATGTCTGCGGGCGCGGTGCCCGCGCGCCGCGCTACGCCAGCGGCAGCGCGAACTCGGCCCGCAAACCGCCTCCGGCACGGTTCGACAGCGCCAGGCGTCCGCCGTTGCGCTGCGCCAGATCGCGCGCGATATACAGCCCGAGACCGGTACCGCCGGTGCTGCGGCTGCGCGACGACTCGATGCGGTAGAAGGGCTGGAACACCGCCTCGAGCTGTTCCGGTGCGATGCCGGGGCCGGTGTCGTCGACGAGCACCTGCACTTCGTGCGCGCGTGTCGAGACCGACACCGCGGCCGAGCCACCGTAGCGCAGCGCGTTGCCGATCAGGTTGCCGAGCACGCGCTTGAGCGCTGCGGGCTGTGCGAACACGACAGCCGGTGCAGCGTCGTCGCCTGCCAGCTGCACCGGTTGCCCCTGCTCGGCCAGGTCGTCGATCAGCGCCAGCACCAGCGCCGCCAGGTCGACACGTTCGCGCTGGCCGCGCGAGTGGGTCTCGCGCATCATCTCGAGCACGCTGCCGATCAGCGCGTCCATCTCGTGCACGTCGGCCACGCAGCGCTGGGTCTGCGGCTGCTCGTCCAGGGTCTCGAGCCGCATGCGCAGCCGGGCCAGCGGGGTGCGCAGGTCATGCGAGATCGCCGCCATCAGCAGCGACTGGGCGTCGAACTGCGTGCGCAGGCGCTGCGCCATCGTGTTGAAGACCTGGGCCGTCTGGCGCACTTCGAGCGTGCCGCGCTGGGCGTCGAGCACGGGCAGTTGTCGGCCGTCGGCGAGCGCGTGGCTCAGGCCTTCCGAGGCGTCGGCGAGCCGGCGCATGGGCGCGGACAACCAGCGTGCGCCGAACCAGGCCGCCACGCCGATGGCGACGAAACGCACGAAGTAGTCGAGCCAGAGCGCGCTCGCCGGCAGGCCGCGATCACCGGACGCGCCCGGGCCGCCGGGACCTCCAGGGCCACCGGGACCACCAGGCCCGCGGGGATCCGCGGCAGGCGGCGGACCGGGCGGGGGGCCGTCGCCTCGCATCGGTCCCTGCGGCGGCGCGCCAGGCGGTCGTTCGCCAGGCGCCATCGGTGACGGCGATCCGCCCATCGGCGGCAGCGAGGGCAGCACCGGCAGCGGGCGGTCGCCCTGCGGCCCGCCGCCGGGCAGCGCGTGGACCTGGGTTGTGACGGTGTATGCGAGCAGGTGGCTCGCCACCAGCGCGACCCACATCAGCACGAACAGGCGCCGGAACAGCGTGTCCCCGAACCACCTCGACCACCATGCTTTCACGGCAAGGCGTCCACATCGGCGTCGAACGCGTAGCCCTCGCCGCGCACGGTGCGGATCAGCGCCGGCTCGCGCGGCGAATCGGCGAGCTTCTGGCGCAGCCGCGAGACGGCCAGGTCGATCGCGCGATCGGTCACGTCCGCACCCGAGCTGCGCGACAGATCGAGCAGGCGATCGCGGCTCAGCACGCGGCGCGGGTGGTCGATGAATGCGGTCAGCAAGCGGAACTCGGCACTCGACAAGGCGACGACCACCTGCTGCGGCGAGCGCAGCTCGCGGCTCAGGCGATCGAACACCCAGCCCTTGAAGCCCACGCGTGTGCTGGGCTCGTTCGCGGGTGCTGCGCCGACGCCGCGGGCCGATCCGCAGCGCCGCAGCACCGCGCCGATGCGCGCGACCAGCTCGCGCGGCTCGAACGGCTTGGGCAGGTAGTCGTCGGCGCCCAGCTCCAGGCCGACGATGCGGCTCGCCGGATCGCCCTGCGCGGTCAGCATGATGACGGGCAGTGTCGAACTGCTGCGCACCCAGCGGCACAGGTCCAGGCCGTTGGCGTCGGGCAGCATCAGGTCGAGCAGCAGCACGTCGAAGCGCTCGCTCGCCGGGCCGGGGACCAGCGTGCGGCGCAGCTCGGCGCCGCTGGCCAGCGCGGTCACGCGCATGCCGTAGCGCTGCAGGTAGTCGGCCACCAGCGTGCGCAATTCGGCATCGTCGTCGACCAGGAGTGCGTGTGTCATGGGCCCGCATCATCCCTGAATTTGCGCAGGCACGGAGCGTGCAGAATCAGAAACTTCACCGACCCCATCGAGGCCCGCACCATGAACCTGCGCCGCTCTGTCCTGTTAGCCGCCGCATCCGTCCTGCTGACGGTCGGGTCTTTGTCGGTGGCACAGGCCCAGGAGGTGCTGCGGGTCGTGACCGACCCGACCTTCCCGCCGATGGAATTCGTCAAGGACGGCAAGCGCACCGGGTTCGACATCGAACTCACCGAGGCGCTGGCGGCGGCGATGGGCCGCAAGATCGAGTGGATCGACATCGACTTCAAGGGCCTGATCCCGGCGCTGGTGTCCAAGCGCGCCGACCTGGCGATGTCGGCGATCTACATCACCGACGAGCGCAAGAAGGTCGTCGACTTCAGCGACCCGTATTTTGCCGGCGGCCTGGTCGTGCTGACCACCCGATCCGGCCCGATCAAGAGCTTGAAGGATCTGGACGGCAGACGGGTCAGCGTGCAGGTCGGCACGAAGTCGGTCGGCTTCCTGAAAGACAACCACCCGAAGATCGAGCGCGTCGAAGTCGAGAAGAACCAGGAGATGTTCAACCTCGTCGAGATCGGCCGCGCCGATGCCGCCGTGACCGGCAAGCCGGCCGCGAAGATCTTCGCGCAAGCCAAGCCGTCGCTGCACGTGCTGGCCGAGCAGCTCACGACCGAGGACTACGGCATCGCGGTGCGCAAGGACGCGCCCGAACTTCGCGCGGCGCTCAACGCCGCACTGAAGAAGATCAAGGTCGACGGAACCTACGACAAGCTGCTCAACAGGTGGTTCGAGTCCTCGAAATGAGGGCCCTCGACGAACGGGTGCGTTCGTCTGTCCCCCGAGGGGATGGCGGGCCCGCTTGGGAGCGGCCCGGCGCTGGTCCCGCTTAGGCTCGCGGGCGGGCGCCGATGGAACTCGATTTCGCGCCGGTCTGGGCCGGGTGGCCGGATCTGCTGCGCGGCGCACGCGCGACCATCGAGGTCACCGCCGCGTCGCTCGGCCTGGGCTGCGTGCTCGGTCTGTTCGGTGGCCTCGGGCGGCTCGACCCGGCGCGCCGGCCGCTCTACGCGATCAGCAGCGCCTACGTGCTGCTGATCCGTGGCACGCCGCTGCTGGTGCAGCTCTTCCTGCTGTTCTTCGGCCTGCCCCAGTTCGGCATCGTGCTGCCCGCGTTCGCATGCGGCGTGCTCGGGCTCGGGCTGTACTCGGGCGCGTATGTCTCCGAGATCGTGCGCGGCGCGATCCAGTCGATCCACCGCGGCCAGGTGCTCGCCGCGCAATCGCTGGGCATGACGCCGCGCCAGGTGATGCGCCATGTGGTGCTGCCACAGGCGCTGGTGCGCATGATCCCGCCGCTGGGCAACGAGGTCATCGCGCTGATCAAGAACTCGGCGCTGGTCTCGCTGCTGACGATCGACGAGCTGATGCACGAAGGCCAGAAGATCATCGCGGTGTCGTACCGCTCGCTCGAGGTCTATCTCGCGGTCGCCGCGGTCTACCTGCTGCTCACCGGGACGATCGCGTGGGTGCTGCGGCGCATCGAAGACCGGCTCGGCGCGAGCCGGCGCACGGGCTGACTCGCGCGCCTCAGGAGCGGAACAGCCGCGAGTACTGCGACTCGTGCTGCGCCGACAGGATCGCGAGCATCGGCGTGAACGCCTGGCGCTGGCTGTCCATCAGGCTGGCCGCGAGATCGACAGCCTCGGGCAGTTCGTCCACCAGCGCCGCGAGCACGCGCTGGCCGGCGGCCTGGCCCAGCGGCACCGCCTTCAACGCGGCCTGCACCATGTTCTCGGCCCAGCCGAAGCCGAAGCTCAGCAGCGATTCGCGCAACGGTGCGCCGGTCTGCACCGCGGCGAGCGCGAAGCCGATCGGCCAGGTCGGCGCCGGCGCCAGGGCCTTCAGCGCGTCGACGCGCGGGTCGTGCTCGCCGGCGCGGTTGCGCAGCCATTCGACCAGCGAGCGGCCCATCTGCTGCGTCTGCTGACGCAACTCCGCGGTCTCGCGGGTCGTCGTCACCCAGTCGTTGAGTTCGGCGATGTGGGCCCGGTCGTCGCGTTGCCATGCCTTGAAGGCCTTGGCGCAAACGGCAAGGTCGCTGCGCGCCAGGCTCAGATGCAGTTGATCGCACAACCAGCGCGACGCATCGGCCTCGCCGGTGATGCGGCCCGCCTCGACCGCGGCTTCCAGCCCTTCGGAGTAGCTGAACCCGCCGACCGGCAATGCCGGTGACGCGAGCCACATCAGCTGCAGCAGCGCGCTCGCGCTGACGGGCCGGGCCTGCTCGCGCATCAGTGGTCGTGCTGGCAATCCGGGCCGTGCACGTGCGGCGTGTGCTCGTGCGGGTGCTCATGCTTCGCGTGATCGTCGTGATCGTGCCCATGAGCATGTCCGTGATCGTGACCAGCATGGCTCGCGTACGCGCCGCCCTCGGGCTCGAAGGGCGCCAGCAGCTCGGTCACGTCCAGGTGCATCTTCTTCAGCATCTCGGCCAGCACGTGGTCGGGCTCGATCTGCAGGTGCTCGGGCGTCAGCTCGATCTGCACGTGCCGGTTGCCGAGGTGGTAGGCCGCGCGCACCAGATCGAACGGCGAGCCGTGCGCGGTGCAGGGCGTGACGCGCATCACCGCCTGCGGCTGCGCGACGACCTTGATCAGCGAGCCATCCTCGGCCACCAGCACGTCGCCGCCGCGCACCGCGGTGCCACGCGGCAGGAACACCCCGAGCGCGCGGCCCTGCGAGTCGTCGGTGTCGAAGCGGCTCTTCTGGCGTGTGTCCCAGTCGAGCACGACGCTGGCCGCGCGCTTGAGCAGCACCGCGCTCAGGCCCTGGCCGCGGGGAAGGAGTTTGTTGACGGTGATCATGGACGCAGGCTACCAGAGAGAGCGCGCGCCGCTGCACGAACGAGGCACCGGCTTGTGGCAATCGCGAAACGCCTTGCGCACATTCCGGGGGGGTGGCGGGCACATCGGGTGGTTGGTTCGGACAAGGAGGGTGCGCGGGGCAGCGGCAGTTTCTAAGCTGTGCTCTGTCCTCGCTCTCGTCGCATGGGACATGGACCCACCGAAACCAACTCATCAAAGGAAGAGCATGAAAAAATTCGCAATGCTGGCGGCTCTCGCCGCCATCTCGGGCGGCGCCTACGCCCAGTCGTCGGTCACGCTGTTCGGCGTCATCGATGAAGCCGCACGCTACGTGAAGAACGGTGACCTGAAGATCAAGTCGCTGGCCAGCGGTGGCATCAACACCAGCCGCCTCGGCGTTCGTGGCACCGAAGACCTGGGCGATGGCCTGAAGGCCGGCTTCTGGCTCGAGACCGGCCTCAACGCCGACAGCGGCACGCAGTCCGATGCCACGCGCTTTTGGAACCGCCGTTCGACCGTCAGCCTGATGGGCAACTTCGGTGAAGTGCGCTTGGGCCGTGACTTCACGCCGACCTACACCGGCTACTCCGACTACGACCCGTTCGGCGACAACGGCGTGGCCGCATCGAGCAAGTTCGATTCGTCGCTCGGTACCGCGCGCGACACCGGCACCCGTGCTGACAACCAGATCATGTACCTGTTGCCGAGCAACATCGGCGGCGTGTACGGTCGGGCTGCCGTGGCGTCGGGCGAAGGCACCGCGGGCAAGAAGTACTACGGTGGCCGCATCGGCTATGCCGCAGGCCCGGTCGATGTGTCGGTCTCGTACGGCCAGACCACGGTCGCTCCGCTGCTGGGTGAAGACAAGTTCAAGACCGCCGACGTCGGCGCGTCGTACGACTTCGGCGTCGTGAAGGCGATGGGCTACTACACCCAGTCGAAGTTCGCGGACCAGAAGATCGCGACCTACAGCATCGGCGTGATCGCGCCGTTCGGTCAGAGCCAGGTCAAGGCGGCGTACACCCACGCGAACGCGTCGGGCACGAACGCGGCCGGCGTCAACGTCGATGCGAACGACGCGAACCAGTTCGCAGTCGGCTACATCTACAACCTGTCCAAGCGCACCGCCGTCTACGGTACCGCGGCCTACGTGAAGAACAAGGGCGTCGCGACCTTCGCGGTCGCCTCGGCTCCGACGCTGGTGGCCGGCGAAAAGTCGACCGGTCTGGAAGTGGGCCTGCGTCACGCCTTCTGATCGACCCGCCTCACGCCGGGGCTGACCCGGCGTGATGCACCAAAGGCCGCGTTCTCACGAACGCGGCCTTTTTTTTCATTGTGGGTTTTCACTATGAGGAATTCAATAACGATCATTACGAAACTGTAATCAAGCCGCCATTTTCCTGTCAGCCGCGCATTTCTATCGTCATGCCAACCCCAACCCGTGGCCCCGCGGCGATGGAAATGGCGCCAGACGCCTGTCCTCGTGCCGCCCGCGCCACACTTTTTTACGGACAGCAGCATGCGCAGACAGGATGTTCAACTTCTCGCCCTCGCCAAACAAGGCGACACCGCCGCCCGTTGCGAGGTCGGCCGCCGTTATCTGCTGGGGGCGGACGGCTTCCCGCGCCATGTCGCGACCGGCCTCGACTACCTGACCCACCCGAACGTGCGCGAGCTGCCGCTGGCCGCGCGCGTCATCGCCGAAAGCCTCGCGCTCGAAGACATTCTTCAGCTCCAGCAGGACGGCGCGCTCGCGCGCGCCGCGGCGTCGGGCAGTGCGCTGGCGCAGGTCAAGCTCGGCGTGTGGCTGCTGGTGCGGCACCAGCGCCAGAGCGAAGCGGTGCGCTGGCTCGACGCCGCGGCGGCCTCCGGCCACGACGCCGCACGACGTGCACTCGCCGCGCTCGATCAACCCGGCAGCGACGACGCGCTGCCCGAGTTCCTGCGCACGTTGACCGTCTCCGGCGACCTGGACGGACCGGTCGTGGCCGTGATCGCCGCGCGCCACGCGCTCGCCGAGCGCGAGCTCGCGCGCCTGACCAGTTGCCTGCGCACCGCGCTCGCGCTGAGCACCGGTGGGACCGCCGGGGTCACGTCCGAGCTGGCCGAGCTGATCACTGCCGCGGTGCGGCTGGCGGAAGAGTCGGCGCAGCCGCTGATCGGCCTCGCCCCGCAGGCGATCGAGACGGCGCTGGACATGCGAACCAGCCGCGGCGATCGCGACGCGGCCTACGCGCTGGGCCGCGCGCTGTGCGGCATTGCCTGCGGCGTGCTCGAGCCGGCGTCGCTCGCCGGCGGGCTCAACATGCGCAAGGGCGTCGCGCTGTTGTTGCGTGCCGCAGATGCCGGTCGCGACGAGGCCTGGCTGCACCTGTACCGCATGCATGGCGATCACAACCTGTCGGTTGCGAACCCGCAGATGGCGCGCTTCTGCCTCGAAAAGGCCGCGCTCGGCGGCCAGACCGAAGCGCAACGCAAGCTCGGCGCGCTGATGCTGCGCAGTGCCGATTCGCTCGCCGATTCGGAGCAGGCGATCCAGTGGCTGCATCAGGCCGCGAGCGTCGGCGACCCGCACGCACGACGCCTGATGAAATCGCTGGTGCTGCCGCTCGACGGCAGCGACGCCGATGCGGCCGCCGCGATCGAGCTGGTGCGCCACGACGACCCGTGGCTCGCGGTCCGCCTGCAACTCGCGCGCGAGTTCGGGCTGACCAAGCTGGAGGCGCTGTGCGTCGACCCGGCCGAGGGCATGCGGCCGTGGGGGCTGGTGGTGGGCAAGAACCCGTTCATCACGCAGATCCGGCTGTCGGCGGCACGGGCGATCCCGGCGATGTCGGACGCGGCGATGAGCGTGCTGAAGCGCGCCGCCGCGTTCTTCGGCCAGGCCAGCCGCGACGCGATGGCCTTCGAGGGCGACCTGCGCCGGCGCTCGCTGCGCCAGCGCCGCGCGTTCGAGCGCCATGGTCTCGATGAAGCGATGTTCTTCGCCACTGCCACGTCGATGACCCTGGAGGCGCTGCGCTTCGGCCCGAAGTGGGCGTTCCGCGCGAAGGAGCCGTTGCAGATGGCGCTGGCCGCCTGACGTGACGGACAAGACCGCACGGCGGTGATGCGCCGGTCGATCATGGATACTTGCAGCCCTGCCATGCGTATCCTGATCGTTGAAGACGAAGCCAAGACCGCGGCCTATCTGTCCAAGGGCCTGACCGAGCATGCCTACGTGGTCGATGTCGCGAGCAACGGCATCGAGGGCCTGCATCTCGCGACCTCGGGTCCGTACGACCTGATCCTGCTCGACGTGATGCTGCCCGGCCTCGACGGCTGGGGCGTGCTCGACGGCATTCGCCGCCAGCGCCAGACCCCGGTGTTGTTCCTGAGCGCGCGCGACGAGGTCACCGATCGTGTCAAGGGCCTGGAGCTCGGTGCCGACGACTACCTTGTCAAGCCGTTCGCGTTCTCGGAGCTGCTCGCGCGCATCCGCACGCTGCTGCGCCGCGGCGCCGCGCCGGCCGCGACCGCCGAGCCGCGCTACCGGCTCGCCGACCTCGAGGTCGATCTGGTGCGCCGGCGCGTCAGCCGCGGTGGCGAGCGCATCGACCTGACGGCTAAGGAGTACGCGCTGCTCGACTACTTCGCGCGCCACACCGGCGAGGTGGTCTCGCGCACCCTGATCGCCGAGCATGTGTGGGACATGAACTTCGACAGCGACACCAATGTCGTCGATGTCGCGGTGCGTCGCCTGCGCGCGAAGCTCGACGACCGCTTCACGCAGAAACTGATCCACACGATCCGCGGCGTCGGCTACGTATTCGACGCGCGCGACGAGTGACGACGGTGCTGTCGTTCCACTTCATCCGATCGCTGAAGCGCTCGCTGACGGCGCAGATCAGCCTGTCGATCGCGGTGATCTCGATCCTGCTGGTCGCCGGCAGCGGCTTGCTGATCACGCGCCTGGCCACCCGCGAGTTGCGCGAGGGCACCGAACTGATCATGTTCGCGAACCTGCTGCTGCTGCGCGAGGATCTCGCCGCGGCGGACTACGACCTGATCACCGCGCCGCGCCGACTCGTGCAGCGCATGGACCTGCAGCTCGGCCACCTCCACATGGCCCTGCTCGACGATCAGCGCCGCGTCATCGCGGCTTCCGAGCGCTTCGAGGTGCCGCTGTCGGCACTGCCGCGGCAGGCCTTCTCGGTCGACCAGCTGCCCTCGGGGATCGAACACGCCGATGTGCGCGCGATGGGCAAGGCGCTCGGGCCGCTGACGACGCAGTGGGTCTCGGCCGATCGCCGCACCTACCGGCTGCTGCTGGCGCGAATCCCGGTGCCGGCAGCGTCGTCCGCCGCGCGGCAAACGCAGGCGGTGCTCGTGGCCTTCGCGTACGAGTCGACCCAGACGCGCGAGATCGTCACCAACGAGCTCGAGATCTTTGCCGTCACCTTGCTGATCGGCGCGCTGGCGTCGGCGCTGATGGGCGTCTGGATCGCGCGCCGCATCCTCGCCGGGCCCAGACGCCTGGCCGCGGCTGCGAACCGCATCAGTGCCCAGCCGCTGAGTGAGCGTCTCTCACTCGATCACACGCCGACCGAGCTGGTCGACTCGACGCATGCGTTCAACCGCATGCTCGACCGCGTCGAAAGCTCGTTCCGGCGCCTCAGCGAGTTCTCGTCCGACCTCGCGCACGACCTGCGCACGCCGATCAACAACCTGCTCGGCGAAGCGCAGGTCGCGCTCGCGAAGCCGCGCTGCGCCGACGAGTACCGCGCGGTGATCGAGTCGGCGATCGAAGACTACGAGCGCATCTCGCGGCTGATCGAGAACATGCTGTTCCTCGCGCGCGCCGACGACCCGCGCGCCGCCATCAACCGCCACTGGATCGACTTGCGGCCGCTGCTGGCGCGCGGCCGCGGCTACTACGAGCTGCTGGCCGAAGAGCGCGGCGTCGGCATGACGCTCGACATGCAAGGGGCCGAGCCCGCATGGCAGCAGGTCTGGGCCGACGAGACCCTGCTGAATCGCGCGATCGGCAACCTGGTGTCGAATGCGCTGCGTTATGCGCCGCGCGGCACCAGCATCGGCGTGACGACGCAGGTCCACGATGGCGGCGGCGTCACGCTCGAGGTCGCCAACGACGGCCCGCCGATCGCGCCCGAACACCAGACGCGCATCTTCGACCGCTCGTTCCGCGCCGACGAATCGCGCGCCGGCTCGGCCGCCGGCTCCGGGCTGGGGCTGGCCATCGTCAAGTCCATCATGGACCTGCACGACGGCACGGTCTCGGTGATCAGCGGCCCGGGCCGCAGCACGGTGTTCCGGCTCTGGTTCCCGGGACCGAAGAAAGTGTCCGGCAGCGGCGCTGGCGGCGGCGACCGTCGCCTTGCGCAAACCGGCACCGTGACGCCCCGCTAGAACAGAAAATAGCGCTGCGCCATCGGCAACTCGGTTGCCGGTTCGCAGGTCAGCAGCACGCCATCGGCGCGCACTTCATACGTCTGTGCGTCGACCTCGATCTTGGGCGTGCCGCTGTTGTGGACCATGTCCCGCTTGCCGATGGTTCGCGTGTTCTTCACGACCTCGGTGCGGCGGCGCAACCCGAGCTGGGCCGGCACGCCGAGCTCGGCGGCAGCCTTCGAAATGAAGGTGAGGCAGGTGTTGTCCATCGCCGAGCTGAAGGCGCCGAACATCGGGCGGTAGTGCACCGGCTGCGGTGTCGGGATGCTGGCGTTCGGGTCGCCCATCGCGGCCGCGGCGATCATGCCGCCCTTGATGATCAGGCTCGGCTTGACGCCGAAGAATGCCGGCTTCCACACGACGAGGTCGGCGAGCTTGCCGACCGCGATCGAGCCGACCACGTGCGAGATGCCTTGCGTGATCGCCGGGTTGATCGTGTACTTCGCGATGTAGCGCTTGACGCGGAAGTTGTCGTGGCGCGCGTTGTCCTCGGGCAGCGTGCCGCGCTGCGCCTTCATCTTGTGCGCGGCCTGCCAGGTGCGGATGATGACCTCGCCGACGCGGCCCATCGCCTGGCTGTCGGACGACATCATCGAGAACACGCCCAGGTCGTGCAGGATGTCCTCGGCGGCGATGGTCTCGCGCCGGATGCGGCTCTCGGCAAACGCGAGGTCTTCGGCGATCGACGCATCGAGGTGATGGCACACCATCAGCATGTCGAGGTGCTCGTCGATCGTGTTGACGGTGTACGGCATCGTCGGGTTCGTCGACGAGGGCAGCACGTTCGGCAGGCCGGCGACCTTGATGATGTCGGGCGCATGGCCGCCGCCCGCGCCTTCGGTGTGGAAGGTCGCGATCGCGCGGCCCTTGAACGCGGCCACCGTGTCCTCGACGAAACCGGATTCGTTCAGCGTGTCGGTGTGGATCGTGACCTGGATGTCGTGCCGGTCGGCGACGCTGAGGCAGTTGTCGATCGCGGCCGGCGTCGTGCCCCAGTCCTCGTGCAGCTTCAGGCCGTAGGCGCCGGCCTCGACCTGCTCTTCGAGCGCGCGCGGCAGCGAGGCATTGCCCTTGCCCTGGAAGCCGAGGTTCATCGGAAAGCTCTCGGCCGCGCGCAGCATCGAATGGATGTGCCACGGGCCCGGCGTGCAGGTCGTCGCGAAGGTGCCGGTCGCCGGGCCGGTGCCGCCGCCCATCATCGTCGTCACGCCGCTCATCAGCGCCTCTTCGATCTGCTGCGGGCAGATGAAGTGGATGTGGGTGTCGATGCCGCCGGCGGTGATGATGTTGCCCTCGCCGGCGATGATCTCGGTGCCCGGGCCGATCACGATGTCGACGCCCGGCTGCACGTCCGGGTTGCCGGCCTTGCCGATCGCCGAGATCAGCCCGTTCTTCAGCCCGATGTCGGCCTTCACGATGCCCCAGTGGTCGATGATCAGCGCGTTCGTGATCACGGTGTCGGCGACCTCGGCCGCGAGGCGCTGGCTCTGGCCCATGCCGTCGCGAATCGTCTTGCCGCCGCCGAACTTCACCTCTTCGCCGTAGCCGCCGGCGGCCAGGGTGTAGTCCTTCTCGACCTCGACGATCAGGCCGGTGTCGGCCAGGCGCACGCGGTCGCCGGTGGTCGGGCCGAACATCTCGGCATAGGCGCGTCGGTTGATCTTGGCCATCACGCCTCCCGCCGGGCCGCCCCAAGGGAGGCGTGCGCCCCCTCGGGGGGCAGTGCGGCGGCGAAGCCGCAAACGTGGGGGTGGTATTTCATCAGAGCGCCCCTTGCACGAGGCCGCGGAAACCGTAGACGGTGCGTGCACCGGCGTAGTCGACGAGCTCGACGGTGCGCTGCTGGCCGGGCTCGAAGCGCACCGCGGTGCCCGAGGCGATGTTCAGCCGCATGCCGCGCGCCGCGTCGCGGTCGAAGCGCAGCGCGGCGTTGGTCTCGGCAAAGTGGTAGTGCGAGCCGACCTGGATCGGGCGGTCTCCGGTGTTCTCGATCACCAGCGACGCGGTGCGCCGCCCGGGGTTGAGGTCGTGGTCAGGGCCATCGGTCAGCAGTTCGCCGGGGATCATCGTTCAGTCCTTCAGGCAATCGGTTGGTGCACAGTCACCAATTTGGTGCCATCGGGGAAGGTGGCCTCCATCTGGATCTCGGGGATCAGCTCGGCGACGCCGTCCATCACGTCGGCGCGCGTGAGCCAGGTCTTGCCCTCGCTCATCAGCGCGGCCACGCTCTTGCCGTCGCGTGCGCCTTCCATGATCGCGGCGCTGATCAGCGCCACCGCCTCGGGGTAGTTGAGCTTCAGCCCGCGCGCCTTGCGGCGTTCGGCCAGCAGTGCGGCCGTGAAGATCAGCAGCTTGTCTTTCTCGCGGGGCGTGAGTTCCATGGGGTGAAGGTAGCAGGAGGCGTACCACGCAGCATATCCGGACCGGTGTCGCAGTGGCACAGGCCTTGCACCAACTCGGGTCATGAGTGCCGTTCCGACCTTGCCGCTGGTGGTCACTGCCGAGAGCCTGCCTCGTGTCGGGCAGGCCGTGCCCGCGGCGTCCGGCACCAAGCCAGTGCAGCAGGTCGTCAAGGTGCGCCGCGACTACAACAGCTGGGTCGCGCGCGAGACGATGGAGGACTACGCGCTGCGCTTCACGCCGCGCTCGTTCCGCAAGTGGTCGGCGCTGCGGGTCGCGAACACCGCGTTCGGCGCCGCATCGTTCCTCGTGCTCGAGGCGGTCGGCGGCACGCTGCTGGTCGAGTACGGTTTCATCAACGCGTTCTGGGCCATCCTCGCGACCGGCCTGATCATCTTCATGGCCGGCTGGCCGATCAGCGTCTACGCGGCCAAGCATGGCGTCGACATGGACCTGCTGACGCGCGGTGCCGGCTTCGGCTACATCGGCTCGACGATCACCTCGCTGATCTACGCGAGCTTCACCTTCATCTTTTTCGCGCTCGAGGCGGCCATCATGGCCTACGCGATGGAACTCGCGTTCGACATCCCACCGGCCTGGGGCTATCTGCTGTGTTCGCTGATCGTGATCCCGCTCGTCACGCACGGCGTGACGACGATCAGCAAGCTGCAGGTCTGGACGCAGCCGCTGTGGCTGCTGATGCTGATCGTGCCGCTCGCCTACGTGCTGAACCAGCACCCGCAGGTGCTGAGCGAGATCTGGCACTACGGCGGCGAAGGCCCGGACGGCGCGCGCCCCGCCGGCTTCGACCTGATGAAGTTCGGTGCCGCGATGACCGTCGGCATCGCGCTGATCACGCAGATGGGCGAGCAGGCCGACTACCTGCGCTTCATGCCCGAGCCGCAGCCGGGCCAGAAGGCCCGTTGGTGGGCCGGCGTGATCATCGGCGGCCCGGGTTGGGTGATTCCCGGCGTGCTGAAGATGCTCAGCGGCGCGCTGCTCGCCTACCTGGCGATCGGCTACTCGGTGCCGCCCGATCGTGCGGTCGACCCAACGCAGATGTACCTGGTTGCGTACAACGCGGTGTTTTCGCAGTACGGCCTCGCGGTCGCGGCGACCGCGCTGTTCGTGTTCGTCTCGCAGCTCAAGATCAACGTCACGAACGCGTATGCCGGCTCGCTCGCGTGGTCGAACTTCTTCGCGCGGCTCACGCACAGCCACCCGGGCCGCGTCGTGTGGATGCTGTTCAACACCGCGATCGCGCTGATGCTGATGGAGCTCGACGTGTTCCAGGCGCTCGGCAAGGTGCTGGGCCTGTACTCGAACATCGCGATCGCGTGGATGATGGCCGTCGTCGCCGATCTCGTCATCAACAAGCCGATGGGCTGGTCGCCCAAGGGCATCGAGTTCAAGCGCGCGCACCTGTACGACGTCAACCCGGTCGGCGTCGGCGCGATGGGCGTGGCCTCGCTGCTGTCGATCGTCGCGTGGCTCGGCGTGCTGGGGCCGATGGCGCAGGCGTTCTCGGCGCTGATCGCGCTCGTGACCGCGTTGATCGTGTCGCCGCTGATCGCGTGGGGCACGCAGGGCCGCTACTACCTGGCGCGCGAGCCCCGTGTGAACGAGGACGAGGGCAGCTACAAGCGCCTGACCCGCTGCGTGATCTGCGAGCGCGACTACGAGCGTGACGACCTTGCGCACTGCCCGGCCTACCAGGGCGACATCTGCTCGTTGTGCTGCACGCTGGATGCGCGCTGCGACGACCTGTGCAAGCCGCACGCGCGGCTCTCGGTGCAATGGAACGGCGCGCTGCGCGCGCTGCTGCCGCGCGCCGTGTGGCCGTACCTCGAAACCGGGCTCAGCCACTATGTGCTGTTGATGGCGGTCGTCGTGCCGCTGCTCGCCGGCCTGTTCGCGCTGCTGTACCACCAGGGCGTGCCGCTGCTCGCGAGTGCAGACGCAGCGGCCTCGGCCACCGCGCTGCGCCTCGGCTTCATCAAGGCCTTCGCGGCGCTGCTGCTGGTCAGCGGCATCGTCGCGTGGTGGCTGGTGCTGACGCACAAGAGCCGGCAGGTGGCGCAGGAAGAATCGAACCGCCAGACGCAGGCGCTGAACGAGCAGACGATGGCGCTGCGCCACGAGATCGAGTCGCACCGCCGCACCGACGAGCAATTGCAGCAGGCCAAGCGCAGCGCGGAGCTCGCGAACCAGGCCAAGAGCCGCTACATCACGACCGTGAGCCACGAGCTGCGCACGCCGCTGAACAGCATCCTCGGCTATGCGCAGCTGCTCGAGGAAGACGCGTCGGTGCCGGCGCACCGGCGCCAGGCCGTCACGGTGATCCGGCGCGGCGGCGACCACCTGCTGTCGCTGATCGAAGGCACGCTCGACATCGCGCGCATCGAGGCCGGCAAGCTGCGGCTCGAGAACAAGCCGATGCGCTTTCGCGATTGCGTGCAGGAGATCGTGCGCATGTTCGAGCTGCAGGCCGCGGCGAAGGGCATCGAGTTCCGCCGCGTGCTTGCCGGGGCGCTGCCCGAGGTCGTGCGCGCCGACGAAAAACGCCTGCGCCAGATCCTCATCAACGTGCTCGGCAACGCGGTCAAGTTCACGCAGGCCGGCCGGGTCGAGTTTCGCGTCAGCCATGCGCGCGAGATGGCGGTGTTCGAGATCGAGGACACCGGCCCCGGCATCCCGGCCGACGAGATCGAGCACATGTTCGAGCCGTTCGCACGCGGCAACGAAGCCGGCGGCGGCACCGGCCTCGGGCTGACGATCAGCAAGATGCTGACGCAGCTGATGGGGGGCGAGATGACGGTGCGCAGCAGGGTCGAGGGCCAGCGCGCCGAGGCCGGCCCGAGCGGCACCGTGTTCCGCATCCGCCTGTTCCTGCCCGAGGTGCACGGCGCGCGGCTGCCCGCCGAGGCGCCGCGCCGCGCACGCACCGGCTACCTGGGCGAACGCAAACGCATCCTCGTCGTCGACAACGAGGAGGTCGAGCGCGAACTGCTGGTGAGCGTGCTGGAGCCGCTGGGCTTCGAGATCGAGAGCGTGGCCTCGGGCCACGCCTGCCTCGCGTGGCTGGCCGATCATCGCGCCGACGCGATCCTGATGGACCTCGCGATGCCCGGCATCGACGGCTGGGCCACGCTGCGTGCGATCCGTGCGCAGGCCTTAAGCGCTGCGCCGGTCGCGATCGTCTCCGGCAACGCGTTCGACAAGGGCCTGGAGAACGACGTCGGCATCTCGATCGAGGATTTCATCCTGAAGCCGGTGCGCGTCAACGAGCTGCTCGACTGGCTCGGCACGCGCTTGCAGCTCGAGTGGATCGGCGCCGTGCCGGCCGCGCTGCCGGTAGCGGAGCCGGGTGACGCGATCAACGGCGCCTTGCCGGACGCCGAGCATTTGCAAGCGCTCGACGAGCTCGTGAGCCTGGGCTACTTCCGCGGCATCGTGCGCAAGCTCGACGAGATCGAGGCGGCCGATCCCGCGCACGCCGGCTTCGCGGAGCAGCTGCGCGGCCTGGCGCGCCAGTTCCAGCTCGACGCGATGACGCGCGTGATCCGCCAGGCACTGGTCGCGCGGCAGGAGGCACCGTGAACCAGCAACCGCTGCCCGACCGCACGCTGCTCGACCGGCAGAGCGCCCACATTGTGCTGATCGTCGACGACGTGCCCGACAACCTGTCGGTGCTGCACGACGCGCTCGACGAGTCCGGCTACATCGTGCTCGTCGCGACGAACGGCGAGAGCGCGCTGCAGCGCGCGGCGCAGGCGCTGCCCGACATCGTGCTGCTCGATGCGGTGATGCCTGGCATGGACGGCTTCGAGGTCGCGCGCCGCCTCAAGGCGCATCCCGAGACCGCGCACATCCCGATCATCTTCATGACCGGCCTGACCGAGACCGAGCACGTCATCACCGCGTTCGGCGCCGGCGGTGTCGACTACGTGACCAAGCCGATCCGCGCCCAGGAGGTGCTCGCGCGCATGGCGGTGCACATGAAGAGCGCGCGCCAGGCGATCCAGGCCACCCAGGCGCGCAACGCGCTCGACGCGTTCGGCCACGCGACCATGGCGATCCACATCCTTGATGCCGACGGGCCGGCGCGCGCGGTGTGGCAGACGCCGCTCGCGCGCGGCCTGATGCACCGCTACTTCGACGCGGCCGCCGGACAGGTGCCCGATGCCGTGCTGGAGTGGCTGCGCCACGAGGCCGCGGTGGCGGCGCAGGGCCGCGAGCCGCGCACGCTGAGTGTCGAGAAGGACGCCCGCCAGCTCGTGCTCGCCTTGCAGCAGCGCACCGGCGACGACGACCTGCTGATCGTGATGCGCGAGGTCTCCGACGCGGCCGTCGTGCAGACGCTGGTGCAGGCGCTCAAGCTCACGCTGCGCGAGGCCGAGGTGCTGTACTGGGTCGCCAAAGGCAAGACCAACCGCGACATCGGCGACATCCTCGGCAGCAGCCCCGCGACGGTGAAAAAACACCTCGAACGCGTCTACGTCAAGCTCGGCGTCGAGACACGCACCGCGGCCGCGGGCATCGCGATGGCGCGGCTGCGGCAGCTGAACGTGAGCATCGCGGGCTGACCGGCGGGGAGGGGCATCGCGGCGCTGGCGGGCAGGGCGCGCCGTGGCGCGCCATCATCACGCTCTTTGCGAGGAGCCCCACCGATGGACTACATCAGACTCGGCCGCACCGGCCTGAAGGTGTCGCGGCTGTGCCTGGGCTGCATGAGCTATGGCGAACCCGAGCGCGGCAACCACCCCTGGACGTTGGGCGAGGCGCAGAGCCGGCCGTTCCTGAAGAAGGCGCTCGATCTGGGCATCAACTTCTTCGACACCGCCAACGTCTACTCCGCCGGCAGCAGCGAGGAGATCGTCGGCCGCGCGCTGACCGAGTACGCACGCCGCGACGATGTCGTGATCGCGACCAAGGTCCAGGGCCGGATGCGGCCGGGGCCGAACGGCGCCGGGCTGTCGCGCAAGGCGATCCTGGCCGAGATCGACCACAGCCTGAAGCGCCTCGGCACCGACCACGTCGACCTGTACCAGATCCACCGCTGGGACTACACGACGCCGATCGAAGAAACGCTCGAGGCGCTGCACGATGTCGTGAAGGCCGGCAAGGCGCGCTACATCGGCGCGTCGTCGATGTTCGCGTGGCAGTTCGCGCAGGCGCTGGCGATCTCGGAGCGCCGCGGCTGGACCCGCTTCGCGACGATGCAGCCCTACGTGAACCTGCTCTACCGCGAAGAGGAGCGCGAGATGCTGCCGCTGTGCCAGGCCGAGGGCATTGGCGTGATCCCGTGGAGCCCGCTGGCCCGCGGCCGGCTGACGCGCGACTGGGATGCGCAGAGCGCGCGCGCCGAGACCGACGAGTTCGGCCGCGGCCTGTATGCGAAGACGGCCGATGCCGACCGCAAGGTCGTCGAGACGCTGAGCGCGGTGGCCGCGGCACGCTGCGTGCCGCGTGCGCAGGTGGCGCTCGCGTGGGTGCTGCAGAAATCGGCCGTCACCGCGCCCATCATCGGCGCGACGAAGCTGGGCCAGCTCGACGACGCGGTCGCCGCGCTCGCGCTGACGCTGGCGCCCGAAGAGGTCGCGGCACTCGAGGCGCCGTACGTGCCGCACGCGGTCGTCGGCTTCTCGTGAACAACCGCTGCCGCTACTCGAGCTTGCCGATGCGCCGCACCACCTGCGTCATGCTGGCCGCGTCCTTGTCCCAGTAGCTCTGGAACTCGGACGCGTCGAGGTACTCGATCGGGCTGCCGGCCTTGGCGACGACCTGCCGCACCGTCGGGTCGGCGGCGACCTTCGCGGCGGCCGCGCGCAGGCGCTGCACCACGTCTTCGGGCGTGCCGCTCGGCACGAACAGCGCCGACCACTGCGCGAAGCGAACCGGGTAGCCGGCCTGCGTCAGGCTCGGCACGCCGGGCAGGGCGGCGAGCGGCTGGTCGCCCCAGTGCGCGAGCGCGCGCAGCTTGCCGGCCTGGATCTGCTGGACCACGGTCGACGGGCCGCTCGCCACCGCGTCGATCTGGCCCGCCAGCAGCGCGACGATCGCGGGCCCGGCGCCGGTGTACGGGATGTGTGTCATGCGAAAGCCAGCCGAGGCCTTCAGCATCTCCATCGGCACGTGCATCGTGCCGTAGTTGCCCGAGCTGCCGTAGTTGTAGGTGCCCGGCTTGACGCGCGCATCGGCGACGAACTCGGCCAGCGTGTGCCACGGGGCATCGGCGCGCACCACGAGCACGGTCGGGTCGGCCGTGAAGCGCGCGATCGGCCTGAACTGGTTCAGCTGGTAGCTCGGCTTGCGCTCGAGGAGGCGGTCGGCCTCCGGCAGGATCGAGATCGACGACAGGCTCAGCAGCAGCGTGTAGCCGTCGGGCGCGGCGCGTGCCGCCTGGCCGATGCCGAGCGCACCGCCGGCGCCGACCTTGTTCTCGACGACCACCGTCTGCTTCAGCTCGCGCGCCAGCGCCTCCGCGACCGGCCGCGCCACGGTGTCGGCGACGCCGCCGGGCGGGAAGGGCACGATCATCGTGATCGTCCGTTCGGGGTACGCCGATTGCGCCTGCGTGACATCTGCGCCAGCCAGCGTGATCACCAGCAGCAGACCGGCCCGCAGTGCGGTGGCGGCGCCCATCAGACGAACCGGTTCTCGATCGCGCCGAGCCCGTCGATCGCGATGCGCACCACGTCGCCGGCGCGCAGAAAGGTCGGCGGCGTCATGCCGAGGCCGACACCGGCCGGTGTGCCGGTGGCGATCACGTCGCCCGGGTACAACGTGATGCCGCGCGCGCAGGTCTCGATCAAGGTCGGGATGTCGAAGATCAGGTCGGACGTCAGCGCGTCCTGCCGCAATGCGCCGTTGACCCAGCAGCGCAGCCGCGTGCGCGCGCCGTCGAACTCGTCGGCGGTGACGATCCACGGGCCCATCGGGCAGAAGGTGTCGAAGGACTTGCCCAGATCCCACTGCTGGTGGCGCATCTGCACGTCGCGCGCGGTCACGTCGTTGACGATGGTGTAGCCGAACACATGGCGCATCGCGTCGCGGCGTGCGATGTTGCGCCCGCCGAGGCCGATCACGACGGCGAGCTCGGCTTCGTAGTCGATCTGCGACGACACGGCGCCGGGAGGCAGCTGCACATCGTCGTGCGGCCCGATCACGCAC
>Ga0307517_10000173_pt1 | contig 105751 bp, 100 predicted proteins | sample 23_EM_MG_FD_194515 | JGI IMG/M metagenome (GOLD analysis project Ga0307517, IMG submission 194515) | Populus trichocarpa ectomycorrhiza microbial communities from riparian zone in the Pacific Northwest, United States - 23_EM | ecosystem: Host-associated > Plants > Roots > Unclassified... | reverse complement strand
CCGCGCTGATCATCGTGCTCTCGGTGATGAACGGCTTTCGCAAGGAAGTGCAGGACAAGATGCTGTCGGTCATCGCCCACGTCGAGGTGATGGCCGCCGACGGCAACGCGCTGCCGGATTGGCGCGACACGCTCGCGAAGATCCGCGCCGTGCCCGAGGCCGGCACGCAGGTGCTGGGCGCCGCGCCGTTCGTCGCGTCGCAGGCCTTGATGGCGCGCGGCGACGACATGCGCGGCGTGATCGTGCGCGGCATCTCGCCGAACGACGAGGCGACCGTCACCGACATCGCTGCGAAGCTCAAGGACACCGTGCTCGCGCGTCTCGTGCCGGGCAACTGGGGCATCGTGCTCGGCATCGAGCTGGCGCGCTCGCTGGGCGTGCGCGAGGGCGACAAAATCACGCTGATGTTGCCGGGCGGACAGGTCACACCGGCCGGCGACGTGGTGCGCATGAAGCAGATGATGGTCGTCGGCATCTTCGACGCTGGCCACTACGAGTACGACAGCACGCTCGCGCTGGTGCACGTCGACGATGCGGCCAAGCTGTTTCGGGTCGAGGGCCCGACCGGCGTGCAGCTGAAGCTGAAGAACGTCAACGACGCGCGCCAGGTCGGCAGCAGCTTGCAGGCCGCGCTCGGCCCGCAGTACAGCGTGCGCGACTGGACCCGCACCAACGCGAACTGGTTCTCGGCGGTCGAGCTCGAGAAGCGCCTGATGTTCATCATCCTGACCCTGATCGTCGCGGTGGCCGCGTTCAATCTGGTCTCGACGCTGGTGATGACGGTCACCGACAAGCAGGCCGACATCGCGATCCTGCGCACGCTGGGCGCGAGCCCGCGCTCGGTGATGGGCATCTTCATGGTGCAGGGTGCGCTGTCGGGCGTGATCGGCACGCTCGCGGGCGTCGTGCTCGGCCTCTTGATCGCGTTCAACGTCGGCACGCTGGTCGCGATGATCGAGGCGCTGCTGCGCGTGAGCTTCCTGCCCTCCAGCGTCTACCTGATCAGCCGCATGCCGAGCGATCCGCAAAGCGGCGACATTCTGCCGATCGTCGCCATCTCGCTGCTGCTGTCCTTCGTCGCGACGCTGTACCCGAGCTGGCGCGCGAGCCGCGTGCAACCCGCCGAGGCCTTGCGCTATGAATGACGACGAGATCGTGATCCGCACCAGCGGCCTGCACAAGCGCTTCACCGAGGGCAGTGGCGACAGCGCGCTCGACGTGCACGTGCTGCAAGGCGTCGACCTGACCGTGACGCGCGGCGAGACGCTCGCGATCGTCGGCGCGTCGGGTTCGGGCAAGAGCACGCTGCTGCACCTGATGGGCGGGCTCGATGCGCCGACCGCGGGCCGGGTGCAACTGCAGGGCCGCGACTTTGCCGGCATGGGCGCCGCGGCCCAAGGCGACTGGCGCAACCAGCACCTCGGCTTCATCTACCAGTTCCACCACCTGCTGCCCGAGTTCAGCGCGCTCGACAACGTCGCGATGCCGCTGCGCATCCGGCGCGAGACCAAGCCGCAGGCGCGTGCACGCGCGCAGGACGTGCTCGCGCAGGTCGGCCTGGCCGATCGGGTGCGGCACCGGCCGTCGCAGCTCTCGGGCGGCGAGCGTCAGCGCGTCGCGATCGCGCGTGCGCTCGCCGGATCGCCGGCGTGTGTGCTCGCCGACGAACCCACCGGCAACCTGGACCGCGAAACGGCCGATGGCGTGTTCGCGCTGATGCTCGCTCTGACGCGCAGCCAGCGCATGGCCTTCGTGCTCGTGACGCACGACGAATCGCTGGCCGCCCGTTGCGACCGCGTGTTGCGCCTGAAGCTGGGTCGGCTGACTGATTGACCGTCAACTGCCGGGACAGGCCACGCGCTGGTATGGGTATTCGATGCGGCGCAGCGTGCCGTTGCGCGGCCCCTCGATCCACGCCAGCAGATCATCGCCGTGGCGCCGGTAGGCCACACGCTGCGGGAAGTCGTGCTGCAGATTCTCGAACACGACACTGGTGTCGCCGATGCTGATCGAGGTGAACACGGTCCGCGCCCGGCCGGACGGGCTGACGTCGTAGTCGATCAGCTCGCCGCGCTCGCGCAGGATCACGGCCTCGTGCGCCACCAGCGTCTCGGCGTGCACCGTGCGGCTCATGCCCTGCATGCTGCCGGCGCGCGGCGCCATCCACTGCTCGTCGACCGTGCGTTCGCCGTTGCTGAGCGACCAGCAGCCGGCCAGCCACGCGAGCCGCTGGATGCCCGTGGGCTGCGCGCACGCGGCCGCACCCGCGAGCAGCAGCGTCAGCGGCCAGAGCGAGGCGGTGCGCATGGTGGTCGACGTGTCGTCACTTCGGCTTGCGCACCGCGAGCACCGGCTCGACGATGCCTTGCACGCCGACCAGGCCGAGCACCGTGCTCAGCGACATCTGCGCGCCCTCCCAGGCATTGCGCGGGTCGAACCATTCGTCGCGCGTGTGCCAGCCGCTCGACTCGCCGCCCGAGCCGAGGATGATCGCCGGGATACCGAACGACATCGGCACGTTCGCGTCGGTGCTGGAGCCGCTGAGCCGTGCTTCGCCCTTGCCGAAGGCGGCGATGACGCGCACCGCGGCCTGCACGATGCGCGTGTCCGGCGCCGTTTCACCCCCGGGGCGGTCGCCGATGACCTTGGTCGTGTAGCTCACCATCGTGTCCGACTTGTTGGCGCCCCAGCGCTTGTTTTCCTCGGCCACGGCGTCGGCCAGCGTCGCGAGAATCTTCTTCTCGGTGTCGAGCAGCGCGGCCATGTCGTTGGAGCGGATGTCGATCGCCATGCGCGCGTCGCCCGCGATCGTGTTGACGGAGGTGCCGCCGCCGACCGTGCCGACCGTGAACGTGGTCTTGGGCTCCTTCGGGGTGCGCACCTCGCCGATCTTGCTGATCGCGCGGCCCATAGCATGGATCGCGCTGGCGGCGCCGAAGGCCTCGAAGCTGTGCCCGCCGGGGCCGGTGAAGCGCACCTCGTAGCGGTGGCTCGCGGTGCCGATCGTCGTGATCGCGTTCATCGGGCTGGGTTCCAGCCCGACGAAGCCGTCGATGGCCGGGCGGTTGCGGAACACGGCCTTCATGCCGCGCAGGTCGCCCAGGCCTTCCTCGCCGGTGTTGGCCACGAACACCAGGTCGCCGACGGTCTGCACGCGGTTCTCCTCCAGTGCCTTGATCCACGACAGCAGCACCGCGAGGCCGCGTGTGTCGTCGGCGATGCCGGGCGCGTACCAGCGGCCGTCCTTCTCCTTGATCTTGACGTCGGTGCCGGGCGGGAACACGGTGTCGAGGTGGGCCGAGACCAGCAGTGTCGGGCCCTTGCCGCTGCCCTTGCGCACCGCGACCACGTTGCCTTCGCCGTCGATCGCCGCGTCGCTCAGCCCGAGAGCCTTGAAGCGCGACAGCATGTACTCGGCGCGCTCCTTCTCCTTGAACGGTGGCGCCTCGATCTCGGTGAGCAAGCGGAGTTCGGCGAGCGTGCGCGCGTCGTCGGCCTTCACGTCGGCGAGCAGCTTCTTGATCGGCGGCGCATCGAGCAGCTTCGTGTAGGTTGTGTCGATCGCGGGCGAGGGTGCCGCCGGGGTGCGCGTCTGCGCGCTGCACGCGCCGGCGGTCAGTGCCAGCGCGGCGAGGACGATCGAGGTGTGGCGCGAACGAACGAGCATGGGGTCTCCAGGGGTATGAACAGTCAGGCGAGCAGATCGCCGGTTTCGGGATGGCGCTGCATGTAGGCGCGTGCGTACGAGCACAGCGGCCGCACCGTCCAGCCGGCGGCGCGGGCATGGGCCAGCGCGGCGCGCATCAACGCACCGGCGATGCCGCGGCGCTCGAGGCGCGGCGCCACGCCGGTGTGGGTGATGCTCATCACGCTCGCCTGAAGCCGGTAGTCGAGCTCGCAGGTCTCGCCGTCGACGACGACCTGAAAGCGGCCACGGTCCGCCAGGTGCTCGATTGCGAGCGGCATCGAAGAAGCGGTGTGCGACATGCCGGCATTGTGCCGTTGCGCCACCGCGCCGGTGTTCAGCGCGGGTTCAATCGCAGCGGCGTGATCTCGATCGAATGTTTGCCGTCGCCCAGCCAGCAACTGCCGTCCTGCACGCTGAGCTGCAGCTGCATCGTGCGTTGCGCGAGTCCGGCCAGCGCCTGGCTCTGCGCCACGTCGATCTGCCACGCCTCGATGTTGCTCGCACGCGCGACCTTGTTCGCAATGCCGGCCCACCAGATCGGTGTGCTCGCGCTGTAGCTGAGCACGCTGACGCGGTCGGCGCGGCCGCTGGCCCGCAGCAGGCGCTTGTCGTCGGGCTGGCCGACGTCGATCCATTGCTTGATCTCGCCGGTCAGGTCCTTGCGCCAGAGCGCGGGCTCGTCGGTCTCCCACAGGTCCTTCGCGAGCTCGAGGCCGCCGTGGTCGGCGTCCGCAGGCAGGTTCAGCGCCAGCGCGAGCAGGCGGATCATCATGCGCTCGTCGGTCTCGGACGGATGGCGCGCGATCGTCACCGCATGGTCGACATAGATGTTGCGGTCCATGTCGGCGATTTGCAGATTGGCCTTGAAGATGGTCGCCTTGATGGCCATGGTGGGGATGCTTGAGTGAGCCGGGGATTAGACCAGAGACAATCGCGCTCACCTCCCGAATCGAAAGCACGCCATGAGCATGAAAAAAACCGACCTCGTCAAGAACCTCGCGAAGAAGCTCGACGGTCGCATGAAAGCCGCCGACGTGCCGGGCCGTTTCGGGCAAGGCGCCGCCGAGCTGGTGGATCGGCGCGAGCAGCGCCGGCGCGACACCGCGGCCGGCCTGGTGCCGTTTGCCTGCAAGCTGCCAGCCGAGCTGGTGAAGCGCCTGCACGAGCGCGCGGCATCGCACGAGGGCGGCGTCAACGCGCTGCTGGCCGAGGTGTTGACGAAGGCGCTGGCCTGACCTGAAACGCAAAGAGGCTCCGTCGGAGCCTCTTCGGAGTGGAAGGCGCAGGCGCCTGCCGCGTCAGCGCATCTTGCGGCGGCGCGTCAGCGACGCGCCGATCAGGCCCAGGCCCAGGAACATCATCGCGTAGGTCGAGGGTTCCGGAACCGCGGCGGTCACGGTGACGGCGTCGAGCGAGCCGCCCAGCGAGTCGTTGACGCCGATCGCGCGGAAGCTCAGCGTGTCCGAGCCAGTGCCGGTCACGGTGTAGTTGAACACGTGCCAGTCGTTGTCGCTCAGATTGCTGCCGTTGGCGGTGACGGCCGCGAGCGCGAGGCCGTCCCACAGCACCTGGATCACGTTGCTTCCGGCGCTGACGCCGGGACGCGCCGAGTACGCGAACGACAGGTTGTAGGTCGCGCCGGCCACGGTCGTCAGCGTCTGCGCCATCGCGCTGTTGCTGTAGGAGTCGAGCTCGACGAAGTTGACGCCGTCGAACGCCGCACCGGCGACGTTGTTGCGCAACTCGATGCCCGAACCGCTGACCGTGGTCCAGCCGTTGATCGAGTTGTAGACGCTCCAGCTGCCGGCCGCCTGAGCCTGGTCTTCGAAGCTGCCGTCGACGACGAGGTTCGGGCCCGCATGGGCGGCACCGAAGCAGGCGGCGAGCAGGGCGGCGAGGAGGAGCTTTTTCATGGTCGGGGATCCCGTGTCTGGGGACGCAGCACCTGCTGAATCCGTGACGAAGTGTTTCATGCGACCACAGCAGCACGCACCCCGCAACCGAGGGGGCACACCACACTCGGAGTGTGAAAAAGGTCGTATTTCCGGGCGCTCACCACCGCGTGTCAGGCCGCGTACAGTCCGGCGACCAAGGCAGGGCGCATCACGCGCCGGGAGCATGGCATGGCCTCAGACGAGTTCGACCTGTTCGTGATCGGCGCCGGCAGCGGCGGCGTGCGCGCGGCGCGCATGGCGGCGGCGCAGCACGGCGTGCGGGTCGCGGTGGCGGACGACGCGCCGCTGGGCGGCACCTGCGTCAACCTCGGCTGCATCCCGAAGAAGCTTTACAGCGTCGCGGCCCACTATGCCGAGAGCTTCGAGGAGTCGCACGGCTTCGGCTGGTCCGGCACCGCGCCGGCGTTCGACTGGGAGGTGCTGAAGGCGAATCGCGCGCGCGAGATCAGTCGGCTCAATGCGATTTACGCCCGGCTGCTGGTCGATGCCGGGGTGGAGGTGTTGCGCGGTCGGGCGCGCGTGGTCGGTCCGCATGCGGTCGAGGTGGACGGCCGCCTGCATCGCGCCCGCCGCATCGTCGTCGCCACTGGCGGCCGGCCGGTGCTGCCGGCGCTGCCGGGCGCCGAGCTGGCGATCACGTCGAACGAGATCTTCGACCTGCCGCAGTTTCCGCAGCACCTGCTGGTGGTGGGCGGGGGGTATATCGCTTGCGAGTTCGCGTCGATCTTTCGCGGTCTGGGCGCACAGGTCACGCAGCTGTATCGCGGCGAGCAGGTGCTGCGCGGCTTCGACGACGACGTGCGGCATTTCCTCGCCGCCGAGATGGGCAAGAAGGGCGTGGCGCTGCGCACGCGCGCCGACGTCGTCCGCCTCGAGCGCGACGCCGCTCGGGTGCGTGCGGCGCTCGCCGACGGCAGCAGCGTGGTCGCCGACCAGGTGCTCTACGCGGTCGGTCGCACGCCGAACACCGCGGGCCTGGGGTTGCAGGAGATGGGCGTCGAACTCAGCTCGAACGGCGCGGTGATCGTCGACAAGCATTACCGCAGCAACGTCGCCAGCATTCACGCGCTCGGCGACGTGATCGACCGCCTGCACCTCACGCCGGTGGCGCTGGCGGAGGCGATGACCCTGGTCGATCACCTGTACGGCAGCGGCCAGCGCGAGATGGACTACGCGCTGATCGCGACCGCGGTGTTCACGCACCCGAGCGTCGGCACGATCGGCTTGTCGGAGCAGGCGGCGCGCGAGCGCCTGGGCGCGGTGCGGATCTTTCGCACCGAGTTCAAGGCGCTCAAGCACACGCTGTCGGGCAGCAGCGAGCGCACGCTGATGAAGCTGGTGGTCGACGCGGCGAACGACCGCGTCGTCGGCCTGCACATGGTCGGCGCGGAGGCCGGCGAGACGGTGCAGGGTTTCGCGGTGGCGATGAAGGCCGGTGCGACCAAGGCGATGTTCGACGCGACGATCGGCATCCACCCGACCGCGGCCGAGGAATTCGTCACGATGCGCGAGCCCGTGATGGCATGATGCGCGCCTGCCGAAAACGATCCGACCCGCCATGAGAACCCTCGCCACTTCGTTGCTCACGCTCTCGCTGCTCGCCACCGGCGCCGTTTTCGCGGCCGACAAGCCGAAGAAGGAGGGCGCGTTCGGCAAGGGCGGCGGCGCGATGCTGACGAAAGAACAGCTGCGCAGCTGCATGGCCCAGAAGGACAAGGTCGCGCAGCTGGACGACGAGCTGACCAAGGAGCAGACCGCGCTCGCGGCCACGAAGGACGAGATCAAGGGCAGCGGCGAGACCCTCAAGGCCGGCCTTGAAACGCTGGACCGCAGCAACGCCGAGGCGGTGGCCGCGTACAACGAGCAGGCCCAGGCCCGCGACAAGCAGATCGACGACTACCAGGCCCGCGTCAACGCGTTCAACACCCGCGTCGAGGCCCACAAGAGCGACCGCGAGGCCTATGCCAAGAGCTGCGAGAACCGCCGCTTCTTCGAGGAAGACGAGATCGCGATCAAGAAGGGCAAGTGACCTCGGCGCGGCGCCCGATGCCTGGGGCCGGCCCCTAGAATCGCCGCTTCTCCCACCCCGAGAAGCGCCATGACACTTGCCACGAGCAACCCGCTGCTGCAGCCCTGGAACACCCCCTACGGGCTGCCGCCGTTCGACGCGATCGGCGCCTCGGATTTCGAGCCCGCCTTTGAGGTGGCGCTGGCGCAGCACCGCGCCGAGGTCGAGGTGATCGCCGCCGACCCGCGGCCACCGAGCTTCGACAACACGATCGCGGCTGTCGATCGATGCGGCCGGCTGCTCGATCGCATCGACAACCTGTTCCACAACCTCACGTCGAGCGAGACCTCGCCGGCCTTGCAGGCGGTGGAAACGCGCCTGGCACCGGTGCTGGCCGCGCACCACAGCGCGTTCTTCATGCACCGCGCGCTGTTCGCGCGCATCGATGCCTTGCACGCGCAGCGCGACACGCTCGCACTGTCGCTCGAGCAGCGGCGCGTGCTCGAGCGCTATCACTTCGACTTCGTGCGCGCCGGTGCCAAGCTCGAGCCGGGCGCGCAGAAGCGCTATGCGCAGATCATGGGGCGGCTGGCCGAGCTCACGACGCGCTTCGGGCAGAACGTGCTGGCCGACGAGTCGGCGTTCCAGCTCGTGCTGCGCAGCGAGGCCGAGGCGGCCGGCCTGCCCGAGTTCGTGCGCGCCGCGACGCGCCAGGCGGCGCTGGACCGCGGTCTGAACGAGGGCATGCTGATCACGTTGTCGCGCTCGCACATCGTGCCGTTCCTGACCTTCTCCGAGCGCCGAGACCTGCGCGAGCAGGCCTGGCGCGCCTGGACCAGCCGCGGCGAGCATGCCGGCGAGCACGACAACCGCGAGGTCGCGCGCGAGATCCTGACGCTGCGCAACGAGCAGGCGCGGCTGCACGGCTTCGCGTGCTACGCCGACTACGCGCTGGCCGACACGATGGCCGGCGGCCAGGCCGCGGTGACCGCGCTGCTGAAGCAGGTCTGGGAGCCGGCCAAGGCGCGCGCGGCCGACGAACAGCAGGCCTTGCAGGCGCTTGCGCTGTCGCGCAGCGAGACCATCACGCTCGAGCCCTGGGATTGGCGTTTCTACGCCGAGAAGGTGCGCCAGCTGCGCTACGACCTCGACGAAGCGACGATCAAGCCCTACTTCCCGCTCACACGCATGGTCGAGGCGGTGTTCGATTGCGCCCAACGCCTGTTCGGCCTGACCTTCATCGAGCAGCCGGCGATCAAGGTCTACCACCCGGACGTCAAGGTCTACGAGGTGCGCGGTGCCGACGATGCGGTCGTCGGCGTGTTCCTGCACGACAACTTCGCGCGTGCGAGCAAGCGCAGCGGCGCGTGGATGAGCTCGTTCCGGCGCCAGTCGCGCAACGGAAGCGACGGCGTGATCCCGATCGTCATCAACAACAACAACTTCGCGAAGGGCGCGCCGGGCGAGCCGACGCTGCTGAGCTTCGACGACGCGCAGACGCTGTTCCACGAGTTCGGCCACGGCCTGCACGGCCTGCTGTCGAACGTCACCTACGAGCGGGTCTCGGGCACCTCGGTGCTGCGCGATTTCGTTGAGCTGCCGTCGCAGCTCTTCGAGCATTGGCTGAGCGAGCCCGAGGTGCTGAAGCGCCACGCGCGCCACCACCAGACCGGCGCGGCGATTCCCGATGCGCTGATCGAGAAGCTGCAGCGGGCGCGCCTGTTCAACCAGGGCTACGAGACGGTGCGCTACACCGCGTCGGCGCTGGTCGACATGGCGGCGCATGCGCGCACCGACGCGCAGGTGCCCGACGTGGTGGCCTTCGAGCGCGACGAGCTCGCGCGCATCGGCGCCCCCGCCGCGGCCGGCATGAACCACCGGCTCACGCACTTCCAGCACCTGTTCGCGGGCTCGGGCTACGCGGCCGGTTATTACGTCTACCTGTGGGCCGAGGTGCTCGATGCCGACGGCTTCGACGCCTTCGTCGAGGCTGGCAACCCGTTCGATCCGGCGGTCGCGCTCAGGCTGCGCCAGTTCATCTATGCGTCGGGCAATTCGCTCGAGCCGTCCGCGGCCTACCGCGCGTTCCGCGGCCGTGCACCGACGGCCGAGCCGATGCTCAAGCAGCGCGGCCTAGGGCCTGTTAACGCTATGGGAGGGCACGCGTGACTCAGCAAACAGGCGCCCGCAAGGCGCAAAGCGCAGGCGTAGCCGCGCCTACGGCGAGCATTTGCAACGCGGCGGGCGCCTGTTTGCTGAGATCACCCGAAGGGCCGGTACCCCATGGACCGCAGGGCCGCGTTGCACGCTCGTTGTGTGCCAGAGGCACACCGCCTCGCGTGCGCCTTGCCCTGCGGCCCATGGGGTACCGGCGCGTGCCCTCCCATAGCGTTAACAGGCCCTAGTCGGGCAGACCTGATCAGGCCGATTCGACCGGGAAGCGCTGCGCCATCGCGGCGAGGAATTCCTTGAAGCGGATCGGCTTGGTCCAGTAGGCCTCGAAGCCGCTGGCCAGCGCGCGTGCGATGTCTTCGGGCATCGCGTTCGCCGACAGCGCGACGCAGGCGATGGCCGCCGTGTCGGCATGCGCGCGCAGGCGGCGCAGCACCTCGAAGCCGTCGAAATCCGGCAGCTGCATGTCGATCAGGATCAGGTCCGGGCGCAGCACACGGGCGCGCGCGACGCCGTCCGTGCCATTGGCCTCCGAGGCGATGCGCACCCCGGGCAGCTGCGCCATCAGCGCTTCGACGAGCAGCACGTTGACGGCGTTGTCCTCGATGTACAGCACCTGGGCGGAGCGCTGAGGCGGGGCGCCCGTCGGCGCCGCGATCTCGGCGATCGCCTCGCGCTCATGCGCGTCGGGCGACCACGGCGCAGTGCCGTTCGCGCCATCGGCGTGCGGCAGCGTGACCTCGAACTGCGTGCCGCGGCCGGGTTCGCTCGTGACCGTTATGTGGCCGCCCATGCCTTCGACGAGCGCTCGCGCGATCGTCATGCCGATGCCCGAGCCCTCGATGCCGTCGCCCTCGCGCCCGAGGCGATTGAACGGCTCGAACAGCTGCGCGAGCTGTTCGGCGCTCATGCCGCGGCCGGTGTCGCGCACGCGCAGCTGCGCCCGGTCGTCGCGCAGCTGCGATTCGACGAGCACCTCGCCGCCGTCGCGGTTGTACTTGATCGCGTTGCTCAGCAGGTTCAGCAGGACCTGGTGCAGCCGCGTCAGGTCGGCGAGCGCGCTGCCGTCGAGCGAGCCGGTGCGGATCGTGATGCGTCGGGCCGCGGCCGCCTCCTCGACCAGCGGCAGTGCGCGCGCCACCGCGAGCGCCAGCGACACCGGGCGCAGATCGAGCTTGAGCGTGCCGGCCTCGAGGCTGGACAGGTCGAGTGCATCGTTGATCAGCGCGAGCAGGTGTTCGCCGGCGGCGCGGATGTGGCTGAGCTTGTCGAGCTGGTCCGAGCCCGGCCGCTGGCGCGCGTCGATCTGCAGCAGCTGCGTGAAGCCGAGCACCGCGTTCAGCGGCGTGCGCAACTCGTGGCTCATGCGCGACAGGAACTGCGATTTCGCCTGGCTCTCGCGCTCGGCCAGCAGCGTCTGCTGACGGGCGAGCTCGGCGTTCTTGTGGTCGGTGATGTCCCAGTTCACGCCGACGCGCCGCACCAGCTGGCCCGCCGCATCGAACAGCGGGGCCGAGCGCGATGCGAGCCAGCGGTACTGGCCATCGGGCCAGCGCACCCGGAACTCGTACGCGGTGGCCTGCGTGCCGCCGTGCGGATCGGGATTGGTGTCCAGCACATGGCCGCGGTCGTCGGGATGGGTGAGCGCGAGCCGCTCGTCGCGGTTCAGCGAGATGGCGCGTGGTGCCAGGCCGCGCAGCCGGAACATCTGCTCGTCCCACAGCGCGGGCTGGCCGCTGTCGTCGGTCTCCCAGGTGCCGATGCCGGCGTGCCGGGCGATCAGCGCCGCGCGTTCGTTCGCGGTGTGCAGCGCGGCCTGCGCGACGTGGCGGTCGGTCACGTCCATCGCGATGCCGAACGCGCGGGTCGGGTCCGCACCACTGCGGTCGAGGTCGGCGCGCAGCACCATCCAGCGAGTCTGCCCGTCGCGCATGCGGATCCGGAACTCGATCTCGAACGCGCGCGTCTCGCGCGCCATGAACGCGCGCGTCGTCGCGGCCACGCGCTCGGCATCGTCGGGGTGCACGCAGCGCTCGATCCACTGGCTCAGCGTCGGCGGTTCGGGCTCGCCGACCAGGTCGAACAGCTCGTACATCTGCGCGTTCCACTCGGTCTCGCGCGTGCCGACCAGCGTGCTCCAGATGCCGATGCGTGCGGCGTCGGCGGCTGCCTCCAGACGCCGCGTGAGCTGTTCGGCGCGGCGCGAGTGCTTGACCTGTTCGGTCACGTCGAGCGAGACGCCGAGGAAGCCGACCGGTTCGCCGTCTGCGCCGCGTTCGATCACGCGGCGCACCAGCAGGTAGCGCCAGGCGCCGTCGGCGCGCCGGTGCCGCACCTCGACGTCGATCGGCACGCCGGTGGCCAGCGCGTGCGCCGACGTCGCCGCGAGCTTGGCGACGTCGTCCGGGTGCGTGACCGAGCGCGCCTCCTCGAGCGTCAGGCCTCCCGCCTTGTACGGAATGCCCAGCACCTTGAAGCCGTGCTCGTTGTACGTGATGCGGTTGGTCTTCAGGTCGTGACGCCAGATCACGATGTCGGCGAGCTCGGTGACGAGCTTGAGCTGGGCGGTGGTGGCATCGAGCGAGCGCGCGAGCTCGTAGACCTCGGTGTCGTCGACCATGATGCCGATCGCGCGTTCCGGCGTGCCTTGCGCCGAGTTCTTGACCTCCCACTGCGATTGGATCCAGCGCGTGCTGCCGTCGGGCTGCAGCACACGGTAGCGCCGCGAATAGCGGCCGGCCTGGCGCGTGGAATCGATATAGGTGCTCGCCTTGTCCTCGGGATGCATGTGGGACAGCGCTTCGGCGTGATCCGGTGCCTCCGTGGTCGGCTCCATGCCCCAGAAGCCGAACACGTGGCGGTCCCAGCGGCCGACGCCGGTCGCGACGTCGCGCTCCCAGACGCCGATGCGGCCGAATTCCTGCGCCATGTCGAGCAGTTCGGACAGGTGCTGCGCGCGCGCGGCCAGGGCGTGGCTGGCGGTGACATCGCGCAAGGTCCAGAGCCGCTCCTCGCCCAGGCCGGTGATGCGCGCCTGAACCCAGAGGGCCTCGCCGCTGGGGCCGCGCAGCGCCAGTTCGGTGTCGTCGATCTGACCGTCGCGCAGGGCCGTGCTCAGCGCGTCGTGCGAACCGCCGGGCTGCCAGTCGGGCGGCGCGACGCTCAGCAGATTGGCGCCCGGGGCCAGCCCGGTGGCGCGCTCGAAGGCGGGATTGCACCAACGCAGCGCGCCGGCCGCGTCGGTCAGCGCGAGCAGGTCGTGGCTTTGCGCCAGCCATGCCGCGAGCAGCGCCGCGGAGGGTGGCGCTGTGGACAAGGGCAGGGCACTGGTGGGATCACTCATGTGGCGCCGGCATCGCGCAGCTGCTGCGCGAGACGAGCGACACCGGTACCCCGAAGTCTAGCGGCGCCGCCCGGCGACGCTCAGGCGACCTGGAGCACGAGCTTGCCGAAGTTCTCGCCGTTGAAGAGTTTCAGCAGCGTCTCGGGGAAGGTGTCCAGGCCGACGACCACATCTTCCTTGCTCTTCATGCGGCCGTCCTTCATCAGGCCGGCAAGCTCGGCGACCGCGACCGGGAAGCGTTCGACGTAGTCGAACACGACGATGCCTTCCATGCGCGCACGGTTCACCAGCAGCGACAGGTAGTTGGCCGGGCCCTTCACCGGCGTCGTGTTGTTGTACTGGCTGATCGCGCCGCAGATGATGATGCGGGCGCCGCGGGTGATGCGCGTGAGCACCGCGTCGAGGATGTCGCCGCCGACGTTGTCGAAGTAGATATCGACGCCCTTCGGGCAGGCATCCTTCAGTTGGGCCTTGACGGAGTCCTTGGAGTCTGTCCCGTTCGGGCCAGGGGCCTTGTAGTCGATGCAGGCGTCGAAGCCCAGTTCCTTGACGACCCACGCGCACTTGGCCGGGCCGCCGGCGATGCCGACGACGCGGCAGCCCTTCGCCTTGGCGAGCTGGCCAACGGTCTGGCCGACCGCACCGGCAGCGCCCGAAACCACGACGGTCTGGCCGGGCTGGGGCATGCCGACATCCATCAGCCCGAAGTAGCCGGTCATGCCGGGCATGCCCAGCACGTTGAGCCATTGGTTCGGCGTGCCCAGGCGGGTGTCGATCTTGAACAGGCCGTTGCGCTTGATCTGGTCGCCCGGGACCAGGCAGTATTCCTGCACGCCCGGTGTGCAGCTGACGATGTCGCCGACCTTGAACGCCGGGTTCTTCGACGCGATGACCTCGCCGATGCCGCCGGCGCGCATCACCTCGCCGATGCCGACCGGTGGGATGTAGCTCTTCGCATCGTTCATCCAGCCGCGCATCGCCGGGTCGAGCGACAGCGAGAGCGTCTTGACCAGCACGCCGCCGTCGGCCGGCTCCGCCACCGGCTCGGTCGTGAAGCTCCAGTCGTCGCGCGTGGGCAGGCCGTTCGGGCGTGCGGCGAGACGGATCTGGTGGTTGGTGAGGGTGGCGAGCGTGGTCATGGTCGGTCTCCGAGAGGCGTGAACCGCGAATGGTAGGCGGCATGCGCCGGGGTGCAAGTCACCGATGCGACGCCCATAAAAAAACCGCGGCAAGCCGCGGTTTCGTTTGCAGGGCTTGCGCCCGGCGGGTGCTTACAGAACCTTGATGTTCGCAGCTTGCAGGCCCTTTTGGCCTTGCTTGACTTCGAATTCGACGCGCTGGTTTTCCAGCAGGGTCTTGAAGCCGTTGCCCTGGATGTCACGGAAGTGGGCGAACAGGTCAGCGCCGCCCGCGTCTTGAGCGATGAAGCCGAAGCCCTTGCTCTCGTTGAACCACTTCACGGTACCGGTTTGGGTCGTCATGGAAAACTATCCTATCTATTTCAAATAATGCGCGGCACATGCAGCGCATGCAGCGACACTCAAGAAACGATCAGGGGGATTTCTAACGACGCCTGCTGCGAGAACCGCAACAAGTAGGGGAAGAATCTCGAACAACCACTGTCTTGCGTATAACTGTGGGCCGAATGTACACGAAAAGCGGCCGTGCCGTGACGTGACGTGATCTCCATGTGCCTGCACGGGTGCACTGTGTCGTTCAGAATCGACACGAATCACCTCAGGAGACGGCATGACCGACCACTGGAAGCATGACGGCGTGCGCGTGATCGGCGCCGATTCGCTCGACCCGAATACCGCGCAGACGCCCGGCATGGACCGCAAGGCCGCGATCAATTTCGCGCGTGTCGGCGCGAACAAGCTGTGGGCCGGCACCGTCCACATCCACCCCGACGCGAAGACCGGCGCGCATCATCACGGCCCGCTCGAGAGCGTGATCTACGTCGTGAAGGGCCGCGCGCGCATGCGCTGGGGCGATGCGCTCGAGTTCACCGCCGAGGCGGGGCCGGGCGACTTCATCTATGTGCCGCCATTCGTGCCGCACCAGGAGATCAACGCGAGCGCGACCGAAGTGCTCGAATGTGTGCTCGTGCGCAGCGACGGCGAGGCGGTGGCCGTCAACCTCGACATCGCGCCGATCGAGAAGCCCGAGACCGTGCGCTGGATCGATCCGACCCACCCGCAAGGATGAGCATGGCTTTGCGACTGTCTGTTCTCGACCAATCCGTTTCCGTCGCCGGCAGCACCGAAGACGCCGCGATCCGCGACACGCTGGACCTGGCGCAGCATTGCGAGCGCCTCGGCTATCACCGCTTCTGGGTCAGCGAACACCACGGCCTGCCGACCATCGTCGGCAGCGCGCCCGAGATGCTGATGGCCGCGATCGCGGCGCGCACGACGCGCATCCGCATCGGCAGTGCCGGCGTGATGCTGCCGCACTACAGCGCACTGAAGGTCGCCGAGCAGTTCCGCGTGCTGGAAGCACTCGCGCCGGGCCGCATCGACCTCGGTGTCGGCCGTGCGCCGGGCGGCGACATGCGCACCGCACGCGCGCTGAACCCGAACGCCCACGCGGCGGCCGATGCGTTCCCGGAGCAGGTGCGCGACCTGCAGGCCTGGACCTCGCTGCCGTCGCACCAGGGCATCAGCGCGCATCCGCTCGGTGCCCACGCACCCGAGGTCTGGATTCTCGGGAGCTCCAACTATGGCGCGCAGCTGGCCGCGCATTTCGGCTTGCCGTACGCCTACGCGTATTTCTTCGTCGACGGCCAGGGCGCCGATGAAGCGCTCGCGTTGTACCGGCGCCTGTACCGCCCGAGCGAACGCCACCCCGAGCCGCAGGCCACCGTCTGCGTCTGGGCGCTGGTGGCCGACACCGACGAAGAGGCGACCCACCACGCGCTGGTGCGCGAGCGCTGGCGGCTCGACCGCGAGCGCGGCATCCTCGGCCCGCTGCAGGCGCCCGACGCGATCGCGGCGCGTGGCTTCACGAGTGCCGAATGGCCGACCGTCGAGACGATGCGCCGCAAGGCCTTCGTCGGCAGCGCAGCGCAGGTCGGTGCGAAGCTGCGGGCACTCGCGAGCGAATTGCAGCTCGACGAGATCGTCGTCAACACCTGGGCGCACGAGCCCGCGGTGCGGCGCGTCTCGTATGCCTTGCTCGCGTCCGAATTCGGGTTGGGTGAATCATGAACACGATCGCCTTCGAGCTGCGCGGCGAGTACATCACGCTCGACGCCTTGCTGAAGGCCACCGGCCTCGCGCCCAGCGGCGGCATCGCGAAGCTGATGGTGGCCGATGGCTTGGTGCAGGTCGATGGCCGCGACGAGCTGCGCAAGACCTGCAAGATCCGCGCGGGCCAGGTCGTGAGCCTGAGCGGCGCACGCATCAGCGTGGTCGCGGTGCCGGCCTGATCAGGGCTTGACGACGCCGAGGCGCTGCAACTCCAGGCCCGCGGCGACGTGCTCGATGTAGTGCGTGATGCCCTTCGCGCGCGCCTTCTCGAACGCGTCTTTCGCCTTCGCGGCCTGCGACTGGCCGAGCCAGTACTCGCCGATGTAGAAGTGGGCTTCGGCGAGCGCGAGTTCGCGGTCGTCGCCGTCCTTGATGGCGACCTGCGCCAGCAACTGCTCGGGGCCGATCTGCCCGGCGAGCATCGCCAGCGCCGGGCGCGGCCACGCGCCCTTGGCGTCGGCCGCGGCGACGAGCTCGGCGGGCAGCGGGCGGCCGAGGCGCTGCAGCGTGACGGCCTGCCAGAGCTGCGCGAAGACCTTGGCGTTCGCGTCCGGCCGATCGCTCGCGGCCTTCGCGAGGTCGTCGGCCGCGGCCTCCGGCTTGCCGCCCAGCAGACGCGCCTGGCCGCGCCGGTAGTAGGCGTCGCCGGCGTTCTGGCCGAGCATCAGCGACTGGCCGAAGTCGGCCTCGGCCGCCGCGAAGTCGCCGCGCGCAAATCCGATCGCGCCGTGGCAGAACCACGCGACCGCGAGCGAGGGCGCGATGCGCACGGCTTCCTGCACGTCCTTCCAGGCCGGTTCGAGGCGACCCAGCGCGAGCTGCGCGTCGGCGCGCAGGCACAGCGCCTGCGCGAGATCGTCGCCGCCGAGCTGGCCGGCGTCGATGGCCTTGCCGCTGCGTTCCACCGCGGCCTGCGCACGCGCGATCAGGTTGTCCTGCAGCGTCTTGCGGCCGATGCCGAGAAAGCCGCCGTTCGTGACCTGGTGGGGCGCGACCACAAACGTGCCGCCGACGCCGCGCTCCATTTTCTTGAGCTCGTCGAGAAAGGCCGGCACCTCGCCCGCCGGCACCTCGCGGCTCAGCGCCTCGAAGTTCAGTGTCGCGCGTGCGACGTTGCCGCGAAAGCTGCGCGTGAGCTCGGCGCTGAATTGCGGCGTGCCGAAACGCTGCGTCCGCGGCTCCTGCACGGCGCTCACGCTGGATGGCCATTGCATCTCGGCGTCGTAGACCACGGTCACCGGAAATGCCGGCAACCCGATCGCGAAGTTCCGGGCCGCCGCGGGCGGCACCGCCACCGAGCCCTGCATGTTGGCCGGCACGAAGCGCATCACCCAATTGCCGTCCACGGGGCTCGCAAGCTTCGGGATCTTGAAGCGTGCGCGGACCGTGATGCGGTTCTGCTCGAGCTCGTCGCCGAGCTCGGGCGTGCCGATCACGCTCGCGCCCGGATAGCGCCGCTCGATGCCCGCGAGTACGGTGCGTGCGAGGCGTGCACTGTCCAGGCGCGCCAGCGTCAGCCGCATCGTTTCGGCGCCCAGCCCGACCCATCGCTGCGTGGTCTCGAGCTCGCCGTCGTCGCCGAAGGCATCGAGCCGGAATTTCTCTCTCAGCTCGTTGCGGAAAATCTCGCGCCGGTTCGGCGAGCGCAGCAGCGTGAGCGCGCGCGTGTCGCGGCCGTCGACGACGAGCACGCTCGCGTCCTCCAGGCCCTGGCCCAGGCGCTCGACCGGCCCGCGCTGGCCGAGCCGGGTCGCGTCCAAAACCACATCGCGCCCGTCGATGCGCGCCTGCACGACCGCATGGTCGAACGCAAGCGGCGTCGCGAGCTGCTTGGCCGGGCCTTGCGGCGAGCCGAGCGAGGCCAGCACCACGCGCGCCGGGATGCCCAGGGTCTGCAGCACGCGCATCAGCAGCAGCGACTTGTCCTTGCAGTCGCCATAGCGGTTGCGCAGCACCTCGGCCGGCGCATGCGGGCGGTGCGAGCTCTCGCCCAGCGCGACCGAGTAGTAGCGGATCTCGGACTGCACCCATTGCAAGGCCTGCGAGGCCTGTTCCGATCGCGACGGCAGCCGCTGCAGGCGCTGGATCAACGGCGCGAGTTCGTTCGGCAGCGGCGCGTCGGCCGGGAACAGCGCATCGGCCCAGCGCGCCACGTCGGCCCAGTCGGCGAACTCGCTGAACTGCAGGAAACGCAGCGGATACGCGCCGCGCGGCAGCAGTGGTTCGATCTCGACCGGCGCGAGCTCGCGCTCCTCGAAACGCAGACGGCGCATGCCGTTCGCCGTGGTGACGCTCGGCGTCAGCGTCGACGGCGCGCCATCGCCGACCCACTTCCACTGGATGGTGCGGCCCTCGGGCGCGATCAAGGTGACGCGGCGCAGCTGCACCGGCACCGGGCGCTGCCACGAGGTCGTCTGCACATAACGGGCGCCGAAGATCGGGTTTGCGCCGGTGATCGAGTACTGCAGGTGCAGTGTGTCGCCGACGCGCACATCGGGCAGCAGCAGGCTCGCGGTGATCACGCCGTTGTAGACGCCTTGTTCGAGCCCGACCTCGCGCTGCAGAAAGCGCACCGGCGCGGTGGCGGTGTGGTCGATGACCTCGCCGCTGCCGCGCAGGATCTCGACCTTGTGCAAGGCCAGCCGCTGGTACTGCGGATTGAAGTGCATCGCGACCTGGCCGATCTGGCCGAGCACGTTGGCGTCGTTCACCTGCTGGGCCACGTTGACGAGCTGCACCGGCTGGTCGGCGACGAGCAGCTGCGTGTCCTCGAGCCGCACCACCAGCGCGCGGCGCGTGGCGGCCGCGTCGGGCGGCACCGGCAGCACCTCGGCCCAGGCCGGCAGCGGCGCGCCGCGCGCGAAGGCGGTCGCCGCGACGTTGATCTCCTTCAGCGGCGTCTCGGCCGGCGCCGCAGGCAATTGCGCACTCGCCTGCAGCGACCCCGCGACGAGCAGCAGCGGCACGGCAAGGCGTCGAAGGAACAAGCGGATCGAAGGCAAGGCGGCGTCGCTGGCGGCGGGGAGTTCGGGGATTGAATCACAAGCCCTCGCGATGGTTCCGTTCCGCGGCATGATGGCGGACATGACGACGAACCTGCTTCCACCACCGATCACCGCCGCGGCGCGGCTCACACCGGCGTTGCGCGACCGCGGCCACGCCGCGCTCAGCGCCTCCGGGCTGCGCGAGCTGCTGCACACCTCGGCCGCCGAACTCGATGCGCTGCGTGCGTCCTGGGACGACCTGCCGCCCGACGCCCACCTGCGCGACGGCGGCCGCTACCGGCGCCGGCGCCACTCGTGTTTCGTCGTCGACGCCGACGCCGTGACCCAGGTGCCGCACCGCGCGCATTGGCAGCCGCTCGAATACAACGCGCTGCACGGCGGGCTCGAACGCTGGTTCGAACCGATGCACACCAGCGTCGTCGCGGCTCCGGTCTGGGCGACGCTGCTGCGCGCCCTCAGCGCCGAGTGCTCGGCCGTGAAGGGCTCGCAGCCCTGGTACGTGGAAGCGCATCAGTTCCGCATCGACACCACCGACGGCATCGGCCGGCCGACCCCCGAGGGCGCGCACCGGGACGGCGTCGATTTCGTCGCGGTGATCCTGATCGACCGCGCCGGCATCAAGGGCGGCGAAACCCGCGTGTTCGATGCCGACGGCCCCGCCGGTCTGCGCTTCACGATGAGCGAGCCGTGGACGACGCTGCTGCTCGACGATGCGCGCGTGATCCACGAGAGCACGCCGATCCAGCCGCTCGCGCCGAACGGCCACCGCGACACGCTGGTCCTGACCTTCCGCGCCGGCGCCTTCCAGGGCCCGTGAAATGGGGCACCCGGTGGCGGAGTACCGCCACCACCCGCCGAGCGGGTGCTCGGCCGCCTTGGGAGCGGCCCGGCGGCGGCCGAGTTAGAGTTATTTGAGCAGTGTCGAGCGCAGGAACATCACGGTCGCGTAGAACTGGAAGTCCGCGTTCTCCTTGCGCGCGAAGCCGTGGCCTTCGTTCTCGGCGCGCAGGTACCAGACCGGTTGCCGGCCCTCGCGCACCTTCGCGACCATCTGCTCGGCTTCGGTGTAAGGCACGCGCGGGTCGTTCTTGCCCTGCACGACGAACAGCGGCTTGGCGATCTTGGCGGCGTTGGTCAGCGGCGAGACGCGCTGCAGGAACTCGCGCATGGCCGGGTCGCGTTCGTCGCCGTATTCGACGCGGCGCAGGTCGCGGCGATAGCTCTCGGTGTTCTGCAGAAAAGTCAGGAAGTTCGAGATGCCGACGACGTCGATCGAGCCGGCGATGCGCGCCGAATACGTGGTCGCCACCGCCAGGCTCATGTAGCCGCCGTAGCTGCCGCCCGAGACGACGACGCGCGACGCATCCAGCGCCGGCTGCGTCGCGATCCAGTCGAGCAGCGCCCCGATGTCCTTGACCGAGTCTTCGCGCTTGACGCCGTTGTCGAGCGACAGAAAGGTCTTGCCGTAGCCCGCCGAGCCGCGCACGTTGGGCTGGATCACCGCGATGCCGAGTTCGTTCAGAAGATAGTTGTAGCGCCCCATGAAGCCGAGCGTGGCCTGGCCCTCGGGGCCGCCGTGGATGTCGATCAGCACCGGGCGTTTGCCGGTGAAACGCGCCGGCGGCTGGTTCAGGATGCCGGAAATGGTGCGGCCGTCGAAGCTCTTCCAGCGCACGACCTGCTCGTCGGCGAAGCTGCTCATGTCGACGCCGGCCGGGGCCGCCGAACGCGTCCATTGTTCGATCTTGCCGCTGGCCGGGTCGAGCGCGTAGATCTGGCTCGGGCCCTTGGTGCTGTTCAGCGAGAACTCGAGATCGGGCAGCTTCGTGTGAAAGCGCGTCGAGCCGAGGCTGCCGGCTGGCAGCGCCGGCGCCTTGATCTCTTGCAGCGTGCGTGCGTCGAACAGCCGCAGCTCGTCGCGGCCGTCGACATTGGCCTGGGCCGCGAGCAGCGTGCCGGCATCGTTGACGCTGCTGCCGCTGACGTCCCAGGGGATGTGCCGGGTGAACGGGACGAGTTGCCGATCTTTGAACCGGTACAGCATCAGTTCGCGGAACTCGCTGCCGCGGTCGCTGGTGACGAGCAGGCCGGCGTTGTCGCGCGTGAAGTCGCCGCTGAAATGGGTGGCCTTGTCGCTGCTGCTGGCCGCGGGCAGCAATTGCGTGAGCCGGCCGCTGGCGATGTCGAGCAGCCAGACCTGCGACTCGCTGGCCGAGAGGTAGCGCGTCAGCGCGATCTGTTGGTCGTCCCACGACACGCTGCTCGCGCTCCAGCCGCCGCCGGGCAGCTCGGCGAGCTTGCGTTTGGCCTGCGGTTGCAGCGGGTCGAGCAGCGACAGCGTCTGCGAGATGCTGGCGCGCGAGCCGCCCTGCGCGGTGCGGTCCAGCGGCACCGACAGCGTGATCAGCTGGCCGGTCGTGTGCGTCCAGGCTTCGAGGCTGTGGCGCTCGTTCGAGTCGGTCAGCAGCGTGACGCGCTTGTCGGCGAGGTCGAGGCGGTAAAGCTTGTCGGCCTCGTCGCCGCCGCTGCTGCGTGCGAACACCACGTATTGCCCTTCGCTCGGCTCGTAGCTGGCGACGCGCACCGGGTCGGTGGTGGTGGTCAGTTGTTCGGGCTCGGCCATCGGCGCGGCGACCCGGAAGAGCTGCGTGGTGCTGGCGCCGGCGGGGCGGTGCGAGACCAGCATCTCGCGGCGCAGCGGGTGCCAGTCGAGGAACACATGGCCGCGGAAGTCGGTGTACTTCGCGACTTCGGCCGCGACGCTCGCCGGGATCGGCGGAATGCCTTGCACGACGAGGTTGGGGTTCGGGGCGATGACGGCGCCCGGGGTGACCGGTGCCGTGGTGGAGCAGGCGGCCGTGAGAGCCGCCACCGTGGCGAGCATGGACGCGGCGAGAGTGAGTGATCTCATGCGGATGCGGCGCGGGCTTGTGGCGGCGCCGTTCAGGTGGGACAAGGCGCCGATTGTGGCAAACGGCGGCGCCCGCCGACGCAGGTTCATCCCGCGGGCCTGCAGTTCACGCGCCGCTTCCGACGGTTCGTCGCAAGCGCATGGAAGGGCGCGGCCGGCGTGCCGATACTTCACTCCATCGACACCGAAGACACCGAAGGAGCCCACGATGAAGAACCTCACCAACCACCTGACCCGCATCACCACGATCGCCGCGGTGGCGGCGGCCGGCTTCATGATGCAAACGGCGCACGCGGCTCCGAACGATGCGCGGGTGATCCAGCTGCCGACGGTCGTCGTCACCGCAAAGCGCATCCCGGTCGTGCAACTCGAGACGGTCGTGATCGTCGCGAAACGCCTCGCGCCGGCGAGCACCGTGGTGGCGCAGCGCACGCAGCGCAATCCGCCGGTCTGAGACACGGTCGACGCGGGGCCGCTCCCAAGGCGGCCGGGTCCCCGCCCGGCGGGTGGTGGCGGTAACCCGCCACCGGGTGCCTCATGTCGTCAGGCGTCGCGCACGTCGGCGACGGGATTCGTGCCGAAGTCGGCGCGGTTCAGGTAGGCCAGCACCCGGGCAGCCGCGTCCTCAGGCGACGTGAGCTGCCCTTTCTCTTTCAGGCCGACGAAGTTGGCCAGCTCCGGGAACACCGCCGGATCACCGGCGCGCAAGTGCTGCTGCATCTCGGTGTCGATCACGCCGGGCGCGAGCGACACGAGCTTGGCGCCGTTCGGGCGCTGCGCCTCGTCGAGCGCGAGGGCGCGCGTCAGGTGGTCCAGGCCCGCCTTCGACGCGCAGTACGAGGCCTGACTGGCCATCGCGCGCCGGCCCAGACCCGACGAGATGTTCAGCACGCGCTTGGACGCGGCCCAGGTGCGGGTCGCGCGCAGGAATGCCGCACTCAGCAGCAGCGGCGCCTCGAGGCCGACGCGCAGCGCCGACGACAGCTCGACATCGCTGCACTCTTCGATCGGACCGATGCGGGTGAGCGCTGCGGCGTTGTTGATCAACGTGACGCTGGCGAACGCGTTTGGATCCTGCGCGGCCAGCCACGCCTCGAGCCGCGCGGCGGCCTCGACGGGCTGCGCCAGGTCGATCGTCCATTGCTCGCAGCCCGGGCCGGCGGCGTCGAGGGCCGTATTGCGGCGGCGCGACAGGCACAGCAGCAGGTGATCGGGGGCGAGCAGCTGCCGCGCCATCGCCGCGCCCATGCCGCGCGACGCGCCGGTCAGGACGAACAGATGGCGCGCCATCAGGCGCCGGTCACGCGAGCGCGTTTTGCTGGATTCCGGCGATCGCCCACTCGCGGCTGCCGTCGGCGGGCTTGACGAGGTGCCAGACCTCGTCGAACGGCGCGGCCACGCCATCCTTTTCTTCGCGGATCAGGCCGTGGAAACGCACACTGACGAGTTGGCGCTCGGTTTCGCTGGCGACATCGAGCACTTCGGCGTCCACACGCACCACGTCGGTCTGCTGCGAGGCACTGCCGCGGTCCTGCAGGTCGAGCTTGATCGTCGCGAACATCTCCGGTGTCGTGAAGTTGCGCAAGTCGTTCAGGTCGGCGCTGTCGTTCGCGGCCTGCATGCGGATGAAGATCATCTTCGCGATGCGCTCGAACGCCGGGGCGTCGAAGCCGGCCGGCAGTGCGCTGGTGCTGGTCGTGGCCGGGAGCGCCGCGCTCGGCAGCATCGGGCTGGCCGCGGGGCCGGTGGTGGCGCCATTGAAAAGCATGCCGTTCGGTGTCGCCATCGCCGGGCCTGCGCCCGCGGCACCTGGCATGAAGCGCCGCATCAGGAAGCGGATCACGAACACGGCGACCAGCGCGATCAGCAGCATCGTGATGATGTTGCCCATCGCGGCGCCCATGCCGAGGTGGCTCATCAGCGCCGCGATGCCCAGACCGGCGGCGAGGCCGGCGAGCGGGCCCATCCACGAGCGCTTGGGCGCGGCGGCGGCGGCCGCACCAGCCGTCGCCGGGGTGGTCGGGCTGGCCTGGGCCGGTTGTGCCGGCTGGGCCGGGGCCGCCGCCGGCGGCGTGCGGGCCGGCACGCTGCGTTGCATGCCGGACGAAGTGCCGCCGCCGATGCGCCTCGCGTCGGCTTCGAATGGGGTGGCGACGCCCGCAAACAGCACAGCCGTCGAGAGAGCCAGGGTCATCAGCGATTTCATAAGACGGTTCCTTGTTCGGGGTCGCCGCGATCATACGGGGGCGGCGTTGACCCTTCCGTGATGTGCGGCCGCGTTGCAAAAAGGCAAGAGTGCTTGAGCCATTTGCGCCGACCCGGTTGACGGGCGCCGAGCCGGCGTGCAAGACTTCGCGCCCCGACGCCGCATCCCCGCGGCGTCATCGATTCGCAGGAGGTACGCCATGAATACATCGATGACCACTGCCCTCTCGTCGGCTGCTGCCTGACCCGCGATTGCCGGATCTCGTCTGATCTGAGTTTTCCCGCCGCGTTCCGCGCGGCCGACGTTCCCACACCCTCCAGTTGCACCGCGTGCAGATTCACGCGAGGCGAATTCGCGCATGGCCGCTGGCCGTGCGCCGTGAGAACGAAAGCACAGACACACCATGATCGAGATCCCTTTCGAGCGCCTGCGCACCCTGGGCCTGACGCCCGCGCTGGCGAACCGGGCCGCCGTGGCGGCCGAATCCGAAGATCCACTCGCGGCGCTGCAGCTGATGCGCATCACCGAAGTCCACCGCGAGACGGTTCGTGTGACCGACGGCGCGCACGACCTGAGTGCGCGTGCGCTGCCGCGCCTGATGCGCGCGCTGTCCGATGACGAAACCGCGCTCGCGGTCGGCGACTGGGTGCTGGCCGCGACCGACGCACACGGCCAGACCTGGGTGCAGGCGCAGGTGCCGCCGATGTCGCACATCAGCCGGCGCGACGCCGACGGCCGGCGCCATCCGGTCGTCAGCAATGTCGACACCGCGCTGCTGGTGATGGGCCTGGACGACGACTTCAACGTGCGTCGCCTGGAGCGTTACCTCGCGCTGGTCCACGCGACGGGTGGGCACGCCGACGACGCCGGCGTGCAACCGCTGGTCGTTCTGACCAAGGCCGACGTCGCGGCGCACACGCCCGGGCTGATCGCCGCCCGCATCGAGGCCTTGAAGGGACGCCTGGCGGCGGCGATCGACCTGCTGATCGTCGACGGCACCGACCCGGACACGGCACAGCGCCTGTCGCCGTGGCTGGATGCGGGCCAGACGCTGGTGCTGCTGGGCTCGAGCGGCGCCGGCAAGTCGACGCTGACGAACACGCTGCTCGGCCAGAGCGTGCAGGACACCGGCACGGTGCGCGAGCACGACAGTCGCGGCAAGCACACGACTACCTCGCGTTCGTTGCACCGCCTGCCGGGCGGCGCCTGCGTGATCGACACGCCGGGGCTGCGCGCGCTGCGGCCTGACATCGACGAGGCCACGCTGGCCGCGAGCTTCGCCGACATCGACACGCTTGCGGCGCAGTGCCGCTTCCGCGATTGCAAACACCACGACGAGCCCGGCTGCGCGGTGCGCGAGGGCGTGCCCGACGATCGTTTGCGCAACTACCACAAGCTGTTGCGCGAGGCACGCCGCGACACGATGAGCGTGCTCGAGCGTCAGCAGCAGGTCGCGGTGTGGAAGGCGCGCGGCCGCGCGGCGCGCGTCAACATGAAGGCCAAGCGCGGCTGATGGAGCCCCTCGACGAACGCGTACGTTCGTCGATCCCCCGAGGGGATGCGGGCCGGCTTGGGGCGGCCCGGCGCTCGACCCGCTCAGAACGGTATCGCCGAGTCGATCGCCATCGGTGCGCCGCTGACCGGATGCGCGAAGCGCAATTGCGCCGCGTGCAGCAGCAGCCGGCCCGACGCCGCGAGCGCTTCGGGCGGGGCGTACAGCGCGTCGCCGAGGATCGGATGACCGATTGCGAGCAGGTGCACGCGCAGCTGGTGCGCGCGGCCAGTGACGGGCTCGAGCTCGAGGCGCGTGCGATCGGCTTGCGCATCGATCACGCGCCAGCGCGTCAGCGACGGCTTGCCGTGTTCGCGATCGACCTTCTGCAGCGGTCGGTTGGGCCAATCGGCGATCAGCGGCAGGTCGATCTCGCCCTCGTCGGGCAGCACCCGGCCGTGCACGAGCGCGACATAGCGCTTGTGGACGTCGCGCTGCGCGAACGCGCGGCTCAGCTGGCGTTGCGCGTTGATGCCGCGCGCGAACAGCATCAGCCCCGAGGTCGCCATGTCGAGCCGGTGCACGACCAGCGCATTGCCGAACTCGGCCTGCACGCGCGTCGCGAGGCAGTCCTGCAAGTGCGCGCCGCGGCCCGGCACCGAGAGCAGGCCGCTCGGCTTGTCGACGACGAGGCAGTCGTCATCGACATGCAAGACCACGACGCTCACGCGCCGCCGCCGGTCAGCCGGTCGCGCTGTGCGAGCGGGCGGAACAGCCGCGTCCACAGGCCGGCGACCATCAATGTGCCCAGGCCGCCGAGCAGCACCGAGGCGACCGGCCCGAGCAGCGCCGCGGTGACGCCGGATTCGAATTCGCCGAGCTGGTTCGAGGCGCCGATGAACACCGAGTTGACCGCGCTGACGCGGCCGCGCATGTCCTCGGGTGTGTCGAGCTGCACCAGCGACTGGCGGATCACGACGCTGACCATGTCGGCCGCGCCGGCGACCACGAGCGCGGCCATCGACAGCCCGAACGAGGTCGAAACGCCGAACACCAGCGTCGCGGCGCCGTACAGCGCGACCGCGCCGAGCAGCACGTGACCGGCGCGGCGCGTGATCGGCCAGCGTGTCAGCAGCAGCGACAGCGTGAACGCGCCCGCCGCCGGCGCCGCGCGCAGCAGACCCAGTCCCCACGGCCCGGTGTGCAGGATGTCCTTCGCGAAGATCGGCAGCAGCGCGGTCGCGCCGCCGAGCAGCACCGCGAACAGGTCGAGCGAGATCGCGCCGAGCACGACCGGCCGGTGCCGCACGAAGTGCACGCCGGCCATCAGCGTCGCCAGGTTCATCTCGCGGCTCGCGGCCGGCGCGTGGTCGTAGCGCACGCCCTGGACGAGTCCGCCGGCGAGCGCGAACAGCGCGGCGCACACCGCGTAGACGGCCTGTGCGCCGCCCACATAGACGAAGCCGCCGAGCGCCGGGCCGGCGACGATGGCCGCCTGCGAGCCCATCGAGCTGAACGCGAGCGCGCGCGGCAGCACCTCGGGTGGAACGAGCGCCGGCGCGAGCGCCTGCTGCGCCGGCATCTGGAAGGCCTTCACGACGCCGAGCAGCACCGAGACCGCCAACAGCAGGTCGCGATGAGCCCAGTGCAGGTGTGTGGCGATCATCAGCACCAGCGCGATCATGACCTGCGCGAGCATGCACAGCGCCGCGATGCGCGCCCGATCGAAGTGATCCACGACATGGCCTGCCACGAGCACGAGCAACAGGGCCGGCAGGAACTGCAGCAGGCCGACGAGGCCGAGGTTCCACGCGCTGCCGGTCAGGTCGTACATCTGCCAGCCGACCGCGACCATCAGCATCTGGTTGGCGCTGGTGCTCGCGAGGCGCGAGTACCAGAAGCGCATGAACGCCGGAAAGTCTCGAAGAGGAGCGCGCTGCCTCACCGTTGCATGTCGCCCGAACTCAGCATGCGCACGCCGGGTGTCGCCGCGAGGGTCGCGGCGAGGAGCGACTCCGCCACATCGCTCGCGCGGATCGGCCGCACGCCGCGCGGCACGAGCGCCATCACCGGGTTCAGCAGCCGCGTGATCCAGACCTCGCCGGCACGCGTCGGCTGGCCGAGCGCGGCCCGGTCGCCGATCAGCAGCGACGGTTGCGCGATCACGATCGATTCGTAGCCGAGCTGCGCGATCGCGGCCTGCATCTCGCCCTTCAAGCGGTTGTAGAACACACTCGAGTTCGGATCGGCGCCGAGTGCCGAAACGACCGCGAGGCGGCGCGCCCCGGTCGCGCGCGCGGCGCGTGCGGTGGCGACCACGTGGTCGAAATCGACGCGCCGGAAAGCGGCCTGCGAGCCCGCGACCTTGATCGTGGTGCCGAGTGCGATGAAGACATCGTCGACCGCGGGCACCGGATCGGGCAACTGCGCGAAATCGACGACATGCGGCGTGATGCGTGCGTCGGCCTCGAGGCCGGGCACCGCGCGGCGCAGCAGCACATGCGTGTGCCGGTAGTCCGCGCGCTCACGCAGCCGCGCGAGCAGCGCGGCACCGATCAGGCCGGTCGCACCGGCGAGCAGCGCGGTGCGCGCCGGGGACTTGGAATCAGCCATGCGGGCACTGTACCCGCATGGGGCTCAGCGCTTCGGTGCTGTGCCCAGCCGCGCCGGCGGGCGGCCGCTGCGCTGGCCGTCGGAACGCGGGCCGCTCGGGCGTGCCGGCGAGCGCGAGTCGTTGTTGCCGCCTCGGCCCCCACCACCGCCGCCGTTGTGACCGCCACGGCCGCCACCGCCACCACCGGCGTGGTGCCGATGGCCGCCGCGGCCGGCGCCTTCGCCGATCACCATGCGGCCGAGCACGATCGGCTCGGCCTTCTCGCTCGGGTGCGGCGCGAAGCCGGGGATGATTTCTTTCGGGATCTCGCGCTTGATCAGCTTCTCGATCTCGCGCAGGAAGCCGTTCTCGTCGACGCAGACCAGCGACACCGCTTCGCCCTTCGCGCCGGCGCGGCCGGTGCGGCCGATGCGGTGCACATAGTCTTCGGGGACGTTCGGCAGCTCGTAGTTCACGACGTGCGGCAGCATGTCGATGTCGATGCCGCGCGCGGCGATGTCGGTCGCGACCAGCACCGTCAGGTCGCCGGTCTTGAACTCGGCCAGCGCCTTGGTGCGCGCGCTCTGGCTCTTGTTGCCGTGGATCGCCATCGCGCTGATGCCGGCCTTCAGCAAATGCTCGACGAGCCGGTTCGCGCCGTGCTTCATGCGCGTGAACACCAGCACCTGGTCCCAGTCGTTTTCCTTGATGAGGTGGATCAGCAGATCCTTCTTCATCTCGCGGCCGACCGGGTGCACCTTCTGTGCGATCGTCTCGGCGGTCTGGTTGCGGCGCGCCACTTCGATCAGCACCGGCTTGTTCAGCAGCCGGTCGGCCAGGGCCTTGATTTCTTCGCTGAAGGTTGCGCTGAACAGCAGGCTCTGCTTCTGTTGCGGCAGCACCGCGAGCACCTTCTTGATGTCGTGGATGAAGCCCATGTCGAGCATGCGGTCGGCTTCGTCGAGCACGAAGATCTCGACATGCGACAGGTCCATCGTGCGCTGCTGGAGGTGATCGAGCAGGCGGCCCGGCGTCGCGACCAGGATGTCGATGCCGCGCCGCAGCTTGTCGATCTGCGGCTGCATGCCGACACCGCCGAAGATCACCGCGCTGGTGAGCTTGCTGTACTTGCCGTAGGTGCGAACGCTTTCTTCGACCTGCGCGGCGAGTTCGCGGGTGGGCGTGAGGATGAGTGCGCGGATCGGCAGCCGGCCTTTCGCGTCGCGCACGGCCGGCTTGGCCATCAGGCGGTGCAGCATCGGCAGCGTGAAGCCGGCGGTCTTGCCGGTGCCGGTTTGTGCGCCGCCCATCAGGTCGGCGCCCGACAGCACGGTGGGAATGGCCTGCGCCTGGATCGGCGTGGGCGTGGTGTAGCCGTATTCGTGAACGGCACGCAGCAAAGGCTCGGCCAGGCCGAGATCGTCAAAAGACATGGGATTCCAAACGGAGGGATCGGCCCGTCGCTCTCTTTTAAGAGGGCGCCAGTCGCAGGCGGAAGGGGTGTGCGGTGAGCCGGTTGCGTTGCCTTGAGGGCGGTGCATCAACTCGGTCAGAAGCGACCTCAGCGCGGTGACTGGTGACCGGGCTGTTGGCGCATTCTAACCTGTCGGGCCCTTGGCCTCGATGCGCGTCTCGACGGCGCGCGCCTGTTCGACCAGCGTGCGCTCGCGCAGGCTCATGCCCGGCGCTTGCGCGCGGGCCTCGCGCGCGAGCCGCAGCGCCTGCGCCGGATCGGCCGGCAAAGCCAGGCGCGCCAGCCCCAGCGTTGCGCGGGCACGCAGCCAGCTGCGCGTCGGCGACGCGGCGGCCGGGTTGTCGTTGCCAGCCGCAAGTGCGCCGGTGTAGGCGACACGTGCCTCGTCGGCGGCGCCGCCGCGGCCCTCCAGCACCTCGCCGAGCACGACGCGCGCCTCGCGCGCCGCCAGCGAGCCGGCGCCGAGTTGCTGGTCGAGCAGCGGCATCGCACGGCGCAGGTCGGCGAGCGCCGCATCGAACTGGCCCAGCCGCGCTTCGGCCTCGGCCTGGCCGACCAGCGTCGCCGCCCAGGCGGCGCCGCCTTGGGCTTCCCAGCGTGCGGTCGCGACGCGCCAGCGTGGCAGCGCCTCGGCCGCGTGGCCGTCGTCGAGCGCGGTGCGCGCGAGCGCGAGGTTGATGCGGTCGATCGCGTTGCCGACCTGGCGCGAGGCATCGCTGGCGGCGATCTCGAGCGCGGCCTGCAGCGTCGCCTGCGCCTCCTGGTGGCGTCCGAGCTGGTGCTGGGCCAGCCCGAGTTCGCCGCGCACCAGCGCGCCGAGTCGGTGGCGCGCGCCCATCGTCGAGTCGAAGATCTCCAGCGTCTGGCGCAGCTCGAGTTCGGCGTCGCCGAAGCGCCCGGCCTTCAGGAAGGCCTGGCCCAGGCCGTAGTGGCCGGCACCGACGCCGAAATCGCGCAGCTGGACCTGCTCGGTGCTCAGCGCGATCGAACGCCGCAGCTCGCGCTCGGCGGCCGGGAAGTCGTCGAGCTGGCTGTAGGCGTTGCCGAGCCAGCGGTGCGCGATCGAGCGCATCGCGTGGCGCGGCTGATGCGCCTCGAACGCCGCCGTGGACCGCTTCAGGAAGTCGATCGCCTGCGGCAGCCGGCCGGCCTGCACCGCGTTCGCGCCCAGCCGATACAGCGCGATCGGGTAGCTCTCGCCCGCTTGCAGGCCGCTGCCCTCGATGATCGCGATCGCCTCGAGCGCGAGCGCGTCGGACTCCTTGGCCTGGCCGAGCTGGTAGAGCGACAGCGCGCGCGACACCAGCGCATCGGCGTACTTTGCGCTCGTCGGTCCATAGGTCTCGCGCGCCAGCTCCAGCGCGCGGCGTTCCAGCGGCTCGGCCGCGTCGATCAGGCCGAGGTTGTTCTGCAGTCCGCTGATCGTCGTCAGCAGTTCCAGCCGCACGGCCGGCGCGAGCTGCCGATCTTCGAGCAGGCGCTTGCCGCCCTGCTGCAGCAGTTCGCGCGCGGTCGTGTCCTGCGTGGTCTTGCCGTCGCCGACGCCGGTGGTGTTGAAGACGCCGAGCAGGTAGTCCTTGATCGCCGTCGCGTTCGCCGCCTCGGTGCGCGCGAGGGCGGCCTGTTCGCGCGCCACACGCGCCTGCCACAGCGTCGCCGCGACGCCGCCGACGATCGCGATCGTCACGAGCACCGCGGCCGCCGTGCCGGCCTTGTGGCGCTGCACGAACTTCGACGCGAGGTAGGCGGGTGTCGGGGCCTGCGCGCTGACCGATTCGTGGCGCAGGAAGCGGCCGATGTCGCCGGCGAAGGCCTGCACCGACGCGTAGCGCTCGCCCGGCCGCTTGCGCAGCGCCTTCGCGGCGATGTGCTCGAGATCGCCGCGCAGCTGCTGGCGCAGGCGCTGCGGCGAGGTCGAGCGCCACGCGGCGACTTCGGCGCCGTCCTGCGCCGCGAGCGGCGTGAGCACTTCGGCGCTCAGGCGGCGCGGTTCGGTCTCGACGATCGCGCGCGCCAGCTGCACCGCGGTGCTGGTCGGCGTGCCATAGGGGCGCTGCCCCGCCAGCAGCACGAACATCAGCACGCCGAGCGCGTAGACATCGGTCGCGACCGTGACGGCCTGGCCGTTGATCTGCTCGGGTGCGGCGTACTCGGGCGTCAGGCCGGCCACGCCCAGGCGCGTCAGCTCGGCCGCGTCGGGCGTGTCTTCGAGCAGCTTCGCGACGCCGAAGTCGAGCAGCTTCACGTGACCGGCATCGGTGACGAGGATGTTCGCGGGCTTCAGATCGCGGTGCACGATCAGGTTCGCGTGTGCGAACGCGACCGCGTCGCAGACCTGCAGCAGCAGCGCCAGCCGTGCCGCCACGTCGAGCTTGCGCAGATCGCACCAGCGGTCGATGCGCTCGCCGGGCACGTACTCGAGCACCAGGTAGCGCGTGCCGCTGCCGGCCTGTCCCGCCGCGAGCAGGCCGGCGTCAAGGAGCTGCGCGATGTGCGGGTGGGTGAGGCGCGCGAGCAGCTCGCCTTCACGCGCGAAGCGCGCGTTGATCATCGCCGCGGTGGCCGGATCGTGTGGCGCGACGCGCAGCAGCTTGACCGCCGCACGCCCCGCGTACAGGCCGTCGCTGCGGGTCGCGGCCCAGACCTCTCCCATGCCGCCGCTGCCGATCACTTCGCGCAACTCCCAAGGCCCGAGGCGCGCGCCGGGTCTCGCCGCGGCGGCGGGCGGGTCGGGGTGGGGGTCGGGAGGGTTCATTGTCGGCGGGGGTGAGGATTCTATGCACGCGACTGGCTTAAGCTCGCTGCAGCTGGCCCCCGATGCCGAGGAGAGACGATCATGAGCAAGAGCGTGACGGCAGCAGCCTGCGCGATGGTCTGTGCGCTCGCCTGCGGTGCGGCGCTGGCCGAGCCTGACCCGGAGGCGCTCAAGCGACAGGTCGCCGACACCGAGCGGGCGTTCGCGCGCAGCATGGCCGAGCGCGACCACGTGGCGTTCACGCGCCACCTGTCGGAACAGGCGGTGTTCTTCGGCGGGCCTGCGGTGCTGAACGGCAAGGCGGCGGTGGCCGCGGGCTGGCAGCGTTTCTTCCAGACCAAGGAGGCCCCGTTCTCGTGGGAGCCCGACCAGGTCGAGGTCACGTCCGACGGCTTGCTCGCGCACTCGACCGGCCCGGTGCGCAACCCGGCAGGCAAGCCGATCGCCCGCTTCAACTCGGTCTGGCGGCTCGAGGCGCCGAATACGTGGCGCATCGTCTTCGACCGCGGTGAAGCTTGGCAAGAGCCTGCGAAATGAACTAACGGCCGCGAAGCGGCGACAATAACGGGTTGGCAGCCGCGTTCTGCGGCCTGCACCCCCAGCTTTTCAGGACATTCCCAGGACACCCATGGCCCAGTACGTCTTCACCATGAACCGCGTCGGCAAGATCGTTCCGCCGAAACGCCAGATCCTCAAAGACATCTCGCTCAGCTTCTTCCCCGGCGCCAAGATCGGCGTGCTCGGCACGAACGGCTCGGGCAAGTCGACCCTGCTCAAGATCATGGCCGGCCTCGACAAGGACATCGAGGGCGAAGCCACGCCGATGCCGAACCTGAAGATCGGCTACCTGCCGCAGGAGCCGGTGATGGACCCGGACCAGACCGTGCGCCAGGCGGTCGAGGAAGGCATCGGCGGCGTGCTCGCGGCGAAGAAGCGCCTCGACGAGGTCTATGCCGAATACGCCGAACCCGACGCCGATTTCGACAAGCTCGCCGCCGAACAGGCCGAGCTCGAAGCCATCATCGCGACCAGTGGCAGCGACAACACCGACCTGCAGCTCGAGATCGCCGCCGATGCGCTGCGCCTGGCCCCTTGGGACGCGGTGATCGGCGTGCTCTCGGGCGGCGAGAAGCGCCGCGTCGCGCTGTGCCGCCTGCTGCTCTCCAAGCCCGACATGCTGCTGCTCGACGAGCCGACCAACCACCTGGACGCCGAATCGGTGGACTGGCTCGAGCAGTTCCTGCAGCGCTACCCGGGCACCGTGGTCGCGATCACCCACGATCGTTACTTCCTCGACAACGCCGCCGAGTGGATTCTCGAACTCGACCGCGGCCGCGGCATCCCGTACAAGGGCAACTACTCGACCTGGCTGGACCAGAAGGAGCAGCGTCTCGAACAGGAGCAGAAGACCGAGGATGCACGCACCCGGGCGATGAAGAAGGAGCTCGAGTGGGTGCGTGCGAACCCCAAGGGTCGCCAGGCCAAGAGCAAGGCGCGCCTCGCGCGCTTCGAGGAGCTGTCGGACACCGACTACCAGAAGCGCAACGAGACCAACGAGATCTTCATCCCGGTCGGCGAACGCCTCGGCCACGAGGTGCTCGAGTTCGAGGGCGTGAGCAAGAGCTTCGGCGACCGCGTGCTGATCGATGACCTGTCGTTCAAGGTGCCGGCCGGTGCGATCGTCGGCATCATCGGGCCGAACGGCGCGGGCAAGTCGACGCTGTTCCGCATGATCGCCGGCAAGGAGCAGCCCACCACCGGCACGGTCAAGATCGGCCCGACCGCGCGCATGGCCTTCGTCGAACAGAGCCGCGAGTCGCTCGAGGACGACAAGACCGTGTGGCAGGACGTCTCCGGCGGCCTGGACAACATCGTCGTCGGCAAGTTCGTGATGCCGTCGCGGGCCTACATCGGCCGCTTCAACTTCAAGGGCAACGACCAGCAAAAGCTCGTCGGCAGCCTGTCGGGCGGCGAGCGCGGCCGGCTGCACCTGGCCAAGACCCTGGCGCAGGGCGGCAACGTGCTGATGCTCGACGAACCGTCGAACGACCTGGACGTCGAAACCCTGCGCGCGCTCGAAGACGCGCTGCTCGAGTTTGCCGGCAGCGTGATGGTGATCAGCCACGACCGCTGGTTCCTGGACCGCATCGCGACCCACATCCTGGCCTGCGAAGGCGACTCGAAGTGGGTCTTCTTCGACGGCAACTACCAGGAGTACGAGGCCGACAAGAAGAAGCGCCTCGGCGAGGAGGGCGCCCGCCCGCACCGGCTGCGCTTCAAGGCCTTGAAGTAAAGCACAGCCGTCGCTGGCAAAATAGCGCGGCGCGTGTTGAACTCATCGCGACGGCACACGCTCTGACCCGGGCGGCACGCGGCAAACCCCGCCTGCCGCTCATTTCATTTTGGTGCACTGCCCATGACCACCAGCCTGCCCGCTCTCGCCCCGATTCCGTCCGCGCTGCGGCGCCTCGTGCTGCCTGGGGCGCTGCTTTGGCTGGCCGGTTGTGCGTCGCTGACGACGACACCGGCGGCGGCGCCGGCGGCCCCGAGCGCGGCGGCTTCCGCGAACGGCGCGGGCACGCGGCCGGTCGCTGCGGCGACGCCGGCCTCGGGCGTGCCGCCCGGCACACCGCAACCCGCGGTCGCGCCGCCCGGCAGCCCGGCGCCGTTCGCGACCGTGATCAAGGACGCGAAGAAGATCGACGGCCTGGTCACGCTGTACCAGAAGGACGAGAAGGTCTGGATCGAGCTGCGCCCCGAGGATTTCAACAAGCCCTTCTTCCTGTCGCCCAAGCTCGCCACCGGTATCGGCGAGGCGATGGTGTACGGAGGGCTGATGGACGACGAGCGCGTCATCGAATTCCGCCGCGTGCACAACCAGGTGCAGATGATCGCGCTCAACACCGAGTACACGGCCAAGGCCGGCACGCCGGAAGGCCGCTCGGTCGCCGCGTCGTTCTCGCCCAGCCTGCTGGCAAGCACGCCGGTGGCGAGCGCCGTGCAGCCCGAGCGCAAGTCGGTGCTGATCGATGCCGGTGCGCTGTTCGTCAACGACATGCTGGGCGTCGGCATGCGGCTGCAGCGCAGCTACCGCCAGGGTTATGCCTTCGACGGCCGCAACTCGGCGATCACCGCGATCCATGCGACGCCCGAGGCGGTGTCGCTGCAGGTGATGGCGCACTTCGCGACCGGCACGATCGCGGTGCCGCAGCCCGGCACGCCGCCCGGCGCGCCGGTGCCCAGCGTGCCGCGCACGCTGCCCGATCCGCGCAGCATGTTCGTGACGATGCACTACACGCTCGCGCCGCTGCCCGACAAGCCGATGGCCGGCCGGCCATCGGATGCGCGGGTCGGTTATTTCACGACGACCCGCTTCGACTTCAGCGACGACCTCGCGCGCACGCCGGCGGTGCGCAACGTGAACCGCTGGCGGCTCGAGAAGAAGGAGCCCGACGCGGCGCTTTCGGAGCCCGTCAAACCCATCGTCTACGTGCTCGACCGGACCATTCCGGTGAAGTACCGCGCCACGATCACGGCCGGCATCCTGGAGTGGAACAAGGCCTTCGAGAAGATCGGCTTCAGGGACGCGATCCAGGTCAAGATCCAGCCCGACGACGACAACGCCATCGACACGCTGGACGGCGGCGCCTCGGTGCGCTGGATGACCAACAGCTCGCCGTCGTTTGGCGCGATCGGGCCCAGCCACGTGGACCCGCGCAGCGGCGAGATCCTGGCGGCCAACATCGGCATCGAGAGCCTGTCCTCGCGCACCCAGCGCGCGGCGCGTTCGCAGATCCTGAGCAGCAACGCGACCGACTGGAGCAAGCTGATGCAGGTCGGCGGCGAGTCGAGCACGCAAGTCGGCGGACGCGGGTTCGACCCGAGAGCGTGCGAGGCCGCCGAGCTCGGCGCCGAGCAACTCGGCTACGCGCTCGACGTGCTCGCCGCGCGCGGCGAGGTCGATCCGGCCAGCCCGGAGGCCGAACAGTTCGTGCTCGACTACCTGAAGGACGTGACGATGCACGAGGTCGGTCACACGCTCGGGCTGCGCCACAACTTCCGCGCTTCGCGCGCGTTCAGCGATCAGCAGCTCAGCGACCCCGAGTTCACGCGCACGCGTGCACTGACCGGCTCGGTGATGGAGTACGCGCCGATCAACCTCGCCGGTCCCGGCGGCCGGGCGGTGGCGCCGTTCCAGACCATGCTGGGCCCGTACGACTACTGGGCCATCGAGTACGCGTACAAGCCGATCGCGCCGGCCGACGAAAAGGCTGCGCTCGACAAGATCGCCGGGCGCAACGGCGAACCGGAACTCGCCTACGGCACCGACGAAGACAACTACCTCGGCATCGATCCCGAGGCGCTGCAGATGGACCTTGGCAACGACGAGGTCGCGTTCGTGCGCAAGCGCTTCGCGATCGCGCGCGATCTGTTCAAACGCCAGGAATCGCGTCCGCTGCCGCCGGACCAGGACTACGCGGTGCTGCGCCGCTCGCTCAATTACGCGATCAACGACGTGGCCCGCTCGGTCGGCGTGCTGGCGCGCCAGATCGGCGGCGTGCGCACCTTGCGCGACCACCCCGGCAGCGGCCGCGACCCGCTGCAGCCGGTGCCGGCCGCGGCCCAGCGCGATGCGCTCGACGTGATCTCGCGCGGCCTGTTCACGGCCGACAGCTTCGTCGTCAGCCCGGCCTTGCAACGCCGCCTCGCGCCCGACTTTCAGGAGCGCAGCGAATCGCTTCAATTCGGCTCGGCCGCGGTCTCGACCGAGTTCTCGCCGCCGCAGCGGGTGCTGGCGGTGCAGCGCACGCTGCTGAACCACCTGATGAGCGATGCGGTTGCGGTGCGCATCCTCGACAATCAGAGTGCCGGGCGCGCGAATGAATCGTTCCAGCTCTCCGAACTCTATGGCCGCCTGGACCGCGACATCTGGAGCGAGCTGCGCGGCGGCGGCGACATCGCCGCACCGCGCCGCGAGCTGCAGCGCGAGCACCTGAACCGCATCGCGGCGCTGCTGCTGCGTCCCTCGACGGGCAGCCGGGCCGATGCGCGCGGCCTGGTGCGTGCCGAGGCGACCGACCTGCTCGCGCGCATCAAGAGCGCCGAGGGCAGCTCACGCCTGAGCGCCGATGCGCGTGCACACCTGAAGGACTGCGACGAGACGCTGTCGCAGGCGCTGTCCGCACGGCTGGTGCGCGCCGGGGTCTAGTCATGATGCCCCTCGTTCGCGGCGTACCGCGAACGATCCCCGTGGGGATGGCGCCCGGCCGGGGCCACGAAGGGGCCTCTTCGTGGCCCTTGGCGGCCGGGCGCTCGGGCGCCGACCTCACTGCGCGCGCTGCATCGCCGGCTCGAGGCGCTCGGCGGCGGCGACTTCCGACGGCGCGAGCCGCTTGGCGGTGATCACCACGGGCTCGAGTTGCACTACCGGCACCGGCGCGTGCAGCGCGCCGTTGAACACCGCGGAAGCGATGGTCAGCGACCCGACCATCAGCACGCTCAGGGTCAGCGTCGCGAGGAAGAGGCGGTCGATCATGATGGGCTCCTTGGGGTTCGTCGGCGCGAACACCGGTTCGCGTTGGAATGAACTCTAGGAGCCGCACTGCGGGTGCGACAGCGCCGTGCGATGGACTGCGCCGCGATGCGCTCGAAGCGCGGATTGAGCGGATGAACGCGCGGGCCGGCCTACGGCGCGACGCGCCACAGCCAGGCCGCTCCGCGCACGCCTGACGAGTCGCCGTGCAGGCTGCGCTTCAGTTCGGTGCGCACCGGATCCTGGAGCCCACCGCTGAACACGAAGCGCTGCCACAGGCGCGGCACGTTGACGAGCAGGCGGTCGAGCCTCGACAGGCCGCCGCCGAGCACGATCACATGCGGATCGAGCAGGTTGATGACCTGCGCAAAACAACGCGCCAGGCGCAATTCATGGCGCTGCAGCGTCGCCTCGCAGCCGGCGTCACCGTGCGCGGCGCCGGCGCCGATCTGCTGCGCGGTCAGGACCGTGCCGGTGTGCGTCTGGTGGTCGAGCGCCATGCCCGGCCCGCTCACCCAGGTCTCAGCGCAGCCGTGCTGGCCGCAGTAGCAGGCGGGGCCGGGCAGCTCGTCGGCCGTGGCCCAGGGCAGCGGGTTGTGGCCCCATTCACCGGCCAGCCCGTTCGGGCCGACGAGCTGCTGGCCGTTCACGACCACGCCGGCACCAACGCCGGTGCCGAGGATGACCGCGAACACCACGCCCGCACCGGCACCGGCGCCATCGGTGGCTTCGGACAGCGCCAGGCAGTTGGCGTCGTTCGCGACGCGCACCGGGCGCGCCAGCAGGGTCGCCAGATCGTGCTGCAGCGCCTGGCCGTTCAGGCAGGTCGAGTTCGCGTTCTTGATCAGGCCGGCGGAGGTCAGCGTGCCCGGCGTGCCGACACCAACACTGCAATCGCTCAGCCCGAGATCGGTTTCGGCGCGGCGAACCAGCGCGGCGACGGTCTGCAGCGTCGCTCGGTAGTCGCCCGCGGGGGTCGGCACACGCTCGCGCCAGCGGCTGCTGCCGTCGGGGTCGAGCACGATGGCTTCGATCTTGGTGCCGCCGAGGTCCACGCCGATGGCGGGCCGCGACGAAGAAGAGGAGGCGGGAGGGATGGAAGAAAAGATCGTCATGCTGGACGCGAAGCGTACCAGCCGCCGGCGATGAAAAAAGCGCCTGACACCCGGAGTCCGGTGGGCGTCAGGCGCATGACCAACGAGAGACTGGCCGGCGCGCGCCGGCCAGCTGATGACGATGAATGCTCAGCGGGCGCTGGACGGCAGGCGTTTCGCGGTGACGACGACCTGCTCGAGCTGGATCACGCGCATCGTCTTGGCCGACGCGCCGGGGGCGGTCTGCTGAGCGCTCGCGGTGAAGGCCAGCGATGCGGCGGCGACGATGGCGAGGGAGGCGGCGAAGGCGACGAGGCGGCTGATGATCATGACGGGCTCCTTGAGGTGTTCCGCAAGCTGTCGTGTTGCGATGGAACGAACTCTAGGAGCCGGGCCCGGCGCGCACCAGCCGCTTGCGATGAACCGCTGCCGCCGCCGGATGAACTGCGCGCGGCGCGGACGAGTGACTCGCGTGCCCCGGGCTCGGCCGGCGCCGGGCCGCTCCCAAGGCGGCCGAGCACCCGCCTGGCGGGTGGTGGCGGTACTCCGCCACCGGGTGCCCCATTTCGTCAGATCGGCGCGGTGCGCCGGGTCAGCCAGGCCAGCGCGTCGCCGCTGACGAGCGGGCCGAGGCGCTCGCGCACGGTCGCGTGGTAGGCGTTGAGCCAGTCGATCTCGTCGGCGCGCAGCAGATCGCGTTCGATGCAGCGCGTGTCGATCGGGCACAGCGTCAGGGTTTCGAATCCGAGAAACTCGCCGAAGCCGCTGCCCGCGACGGCGTCCGCCGGCACGTTCATCACCAGGTTCTCGACCCGGATGCCCCAGCGTCCGGGCCGGTACAGGCCGGGCTCGATGCTGGTGATCATGCCGGGCTCCATCGCCATGTGCGCGTCGGGGATGACCTTGGAGATGCTTTGCGGGCCCTCGTGCACGTTCAGGAAATACCCGACGCCGTGGCCGGTGCCGTGGCCGTAGTCCAGGCCGTGCTGCCACAGCGGTGCGCGCGCGATCGCGTCCAGCATCGGCGACAGCGTGCCGCGCGGGAACCGGGTGCGCGACAGCGCGATCGTGCCTTTCAGCACCAGCGTGTAGTCGCGCCGGTGTTCGGCGTTGATCGTGCCGATCGGCCAGACGCGCGTGATGTCGGTCGTGCCGCCGAGGTACTGGCCGCCGGAGTCGATCAGCAGCAGGCCGTCGCCCTCGATCACCGCGTGCGATTCGGGTGTCGCGTGGTAGTGCGGCATCGCGCCGTTCGGGTTGTACGCGGCGATGGTGTTGAAGCTCAGGCCCTTGAAGCCGGGGCGCTTCGCGCGCTCGGCGCTGAGGTGCTCGTCGATCGTGAGTTCGGTGATGCGCTCCTTGCCGATGGCCGATTCGAACCACGCATAGAACGCGCACATCGCGGCGCCGTCCTGCGCCATCGCCTCGCGCACATGGGCGGCTTCGGCGGCGGTCTTGCGGCTCTTGAACAAGGTGCTCGGGTTGATCGCCTCGACCACGCGCGTCTTCACATGGCCGCGCAGGCCGAAGGTCACGCGCTTCGGGTCGATCAGCAGGGTCGATTCGGTGGGCAGGCCGGCGAGCACGCGCGCCGCGTCGGTGTAGGGCGCGAGGCGCACGCCGTCGCGCGCGAGCACCGAGCGCAGCGCCGATGGCACTTTGCCGTCGGCAATGAACAGCGTCACGCCGCTCGCCTCGATCAACGCGTGGGCCAGGAACACCGGGTTGAAACTGACATCGGCGCCGCGCAGGTTGAACAGCCAGGCGATGTCGTCGACGGTCGAGATGAAATGGTGCGTCGCGCCGTGCGCGACCATCGCTGCACGGACGTTCGCGAGTTTCTCGGACCGCGACAACGGCGCCTGCGGCGCGAGGTGCTCGTAGACCGGCGCGGTCGGCAGGCCCGGCCGCTCGGGCCAGACTTCGGCGAGGGCGTCGAAGTCGGTGCGCAGCTTGACACCGGCCTGATCGAGCGCGGCCTTCAGGAACTGCGCGGCGGCCAACCCGAGCACGCTGCCGTCGACGCCGATGGTCCGGCCCGCCGGCACGTGGCGCGCCAGCCAGCCGACGTGCTCGGTCGAGTTGCCGGTGGCGATCTTCTCCAACTCGGTGCCGGTGCCCGCGAGTTCGGCCTCGGCCTGGACCCAGTAGCGACTGTCCGCGAACACCACCGCGCGGTCCAGCGTGACGACCAGCGTGCCCATCGAGCCGGTGAAGCCCGACAGCCACTGCCGGCCCTGCCAGCGCTCCGGCAGGTATTCGCTCAGGTGCGGATCGCTGGAGGGCACCAGCACGGCGGCGAGGCCGTGCTGCCTCAGGGCGTCGCGCACCCGTTCGATGCGCAGGCGGTGGGTGGAGGTTCGGGTGTCCATGGTGTGGCTCCGGGAAGAATGGGGTCGGTCGTGCCGACCGCCGATTCTAGGAGGCCGATGCGAGGCGGGTCATTGCTTGCCGGGCTCCCCGGCCGGCTCCGCCACCACCCGCGCCGAGCGCTCATACGTCCAGTAGGCCCAGCCCCAGTCCATCATCACGACCAGCCGGTTGCGAAAGCCGATCAGGAAGTAGATGTGCGCGAACAACCAGAACAGCCACGCGAAGAAGCCCGAGAAGCGCAACGCGCCGAAGACCGGGACGGTGAGGTCGACGACCGCGGCCTTGCGGCCGACGGTGGCCAGGTTGCCGTAGTCCATGTACCTGAACGGAAGCGTCGCCTCGCCGCGCAGCCGGCGCAGCAGGTTCGCGGCCGCGGCGCGGCCCATCTGCTTGGCGCCGGGGCTGACGCCGGGCACCGGTGTGGGCTCGCCTTTGCCATAGCTCTTCGCGGCGGCAAGGTCGCCGATCACCGCGATCTCGGGGTGGCCCGGCACGCTCAGGTCGGGTTCGACGACGACGCGGCCGGCGCGGTCCAGCGTCGCGCCGGCGCCTTGCGCGATGGCCTTGCCGAGCGGTGAGCCGGCGACGCCGGCGGCCCAGATCACGGTCTTGCTGGGCAAGCGGTGCGTCGTGACCGTGTCGCCGTCGCGCGTTTCGTAGTTCACGCCGTCGGCGTCGATGCCGGTCACCTTGCAGCCGGTGCGCACGTCCACGCCGAGCTTGATCAGCTGCTCGCGCGCGCGCTGCGACAGCTTGGGGACGAACGCGCCGAGCACACGGTCGGAGCCTTCCATCAGCACGACGCGGGTGTGGGTCGAATCGATGCGGCGGAACTCCTGCGGCAGCGTGTGCTGCGCGATCTCGGTCATCGTGCCGGCCATCTCGACGCCGGTCGGCCCGGCGCCGATCACGACGAAGGTCATCCACGGCTCGCGCGCCGCCGGCTCGGTGCAGCGCTCGGCGCGCTCGAACGCACCGATCACGCGCGCCCGGATCTTGAACGCGTCGTCGAGCGTCTTCAGCCCAGGCGCAGCCGCGGCCCAGTCGTCGTGGCCGAAGTAGCTGTGGGTGGCACCCGCGGCGACGATCAGGTGGTCGTACTCGAGGATGTCGCCGCCGTCGAGCAGCACGCGTCGCGCCGCCACATCGACGTTGGTGACCAGCGCCTGCAGGATCGTCAGGTTGCCGCGCCGCATCTCGCGCCGCAACGTGTGGCGGATCGGCGCGCTCACCGCCGGTGCGCTCAGACCCGCGGTCGCGACCTGGTACAGCAGCGGCTGGAACAGGTGGTGGTTGGTGCGGTCGACCATCGTGATCTCGACCTCGGCCTTCGACAGCAGGCGCACCGCCTCGATGCCGCCGAAGCCGCAGCCGATGATCACGACACGGGGCTTGCCCGCGCTCATGCCGATGCCCCTGTCGTCGCGGCACGCAGCCGGTTCTCGACCATCTGGATGTGGCTGCGCAGCGAGTACAGCTCGTCGGCATAACTCAGCGGCACGCTGATCCCTTCGACGCGCGCCTCGATCGCGCCGAGCTTGGCCAGCAGCTGGTCCGGAGGCTCCTTGCCCACCGCGTTCTCGACGTCGCGCAGCTGCGCATACCAGCGAAAGATGCGCTTGCGGATGCGGAACTGGTACAGCGGCGGCAACATCCGCGACAGCGGGATCAATGCCGCGACGATGGTGACGAGCACCGGCCACATGCGGTCGATCAGGTTCGCGAGCCAGAACGGCAGGTAGCGCTGCAGCAGCGGCGTGCCGGTGGTGAAGAAGCGCTGCGCCTCCTTCGCGAGCGGCTGCTCGGTGCCGCCGGCCTTCGGAAAGTCGCCCTTGTGCTGGAACCATCCCGCATTGCCATGCACCTGCTGCGCCGCCTGAACGAACAGCTGCAGCAGCGCCGGATGGGTGTCGGCGCGCGCGACCAGCGTGGCCGTCGGCGCGAGCAGGCGCACGTCGCGCGGCGGCACGTCGCCGGCGAGGTCGACCACGCCGCGCGGCAGGATCACCGGGCTCAGGAACGGGAACTGGCGCGTGTAGGCGTCGGCCTGCGCGAAGTCGTACAGCGCGATGCCCGGCGTCTGCAGCAGCATCTGCACGATCAGCGCCTCGGGCGCGGACGCGAACACGACGGCGTCGAGGTCGCCCGCGAGCAGGTCGACGGTGGCCGGCGTCTGCGACTTGCGCACCGGGGTCAGCGCGGCCAGGTCGACCTTGTTGGCCTCGATCAGCTTGCGAAACAGGTTCGGCGAGCCGCTGCCCTTGGCGCCGATGTTGACGCGCCAGCCCTGCAGCTGCGACAGGCTGGTCAGCGTCGGCGTGTGCAGCAGGCGCTGCGCCGAATCGATGCGGTAGAACAGCCAGACCGGCTCATAGAACAGGCTGCCGAGCGAGACCTCGCCGACCTCGTCGTCGTCTTCGGCGGCCACCGCGTTCGCCTGCCGGTGCGAGCGCTCGCCGGCGCCGCCCTGCACGAACGCGATGTCGACCCCCGACTTCGGATCCCGCAACAGGCGCAGGTTCTCGGCCGCACCCTGGGTTGCGCGCAGCTCGACGGTGACGCCGTAGGTCTTCAGGATCTGTGCGTAGCGCTTGCCGAACTCGGCGTACGCGCCCTGTTCGGTGCCGGTCGCGAGCACGACCTTCTTCGGTGGTGTCGGGTCGAGCACCCAGTAGGCGACCGCGAGCAGCGCGATCGTGAGCACGATGAACGGCCCGAACGTGACGAGCAGGTCGCGGAACGACAGCAGGGTGTGGCGAAGCGTGGCGGTCATTTGGGAGTACCTTCGTGCAATGCACTCCGGTATGCGCCCTTGGGGCGGCCCGGCGGGCGCATGGCCCGCACGATACCGCGGCGCGGCGTGACGGCGTGAAACGGCTGTTTACAGAACCGGCGCCGCCGCGAGCAGCGCGCGCGTGTAGGCATGCTGCGGCCGGTCGAACACCGCGTCGCGGCTGCCCTGCTCGACGATGCGGCCGGCCTCCATCACGACGACCCGGTCGGCGATCTGCTCGACCGCGGCCAGGTCGTGCGAGATGAACAGGCAGGCGAAGCCGTGCATCTTCTGCAGGCGCTGGAACAGCGCGAGCACCTGGGCCTGGATGCTCATGTCCAGCGCCGACACCGGTTCGTCGGCGACGACGAACGCCGGCCGCCGCACGATCGCGCGCGCGATCGCGACGCGCTGGCGCTGGCCGCCCGAGAGCTCGTGCGGAAAGCGTCGGCCGAACCCGCTCAGGCCAACCTCGTCCAACACTTCGGCGACGCGCGCCTGCATCTGCGCGGCCGACATCCCCGGCACCAGCCGCAGCGGTTCACGCACGGCCTCGCCAATGCGCTGACGCGGGTTCAGCGACGAGTACGGGTCCTGGAAGACGAGCTGACACGCGAGCCGGAAGCGATGCAGCGCCGCGCCGCCGGTCGCGACCGGCTGGCCTTGAAACCGCACCTCGCCGCCCGAGGCCGGCAGCAGCCGCAGCATGGCCCGGCCCAGCGTGGTCTTGCCCGAGCCGCTGCCGCCGACGACCGCGACGGTCTCGCCCGCATGTACCGTCAGATCGACCGTATCGACTGCAAGGTGAGAGCCGCCGCGGCCGAACCAGCCGCGTGCCTTGGTCGGGAACGCGACGCTCAGTTGCCGCGCCTCGAGCAGCGGCACCGGCGTGCCCGCGCGCGCCACCGTCGGCGCGCGCCGCGGCAGCGCGTCGACGAGCTGGCGCGTGTACGCATGCGCCGGCGCACGCAGCACCTGCGCGGTCTCGCCGATCTCGACGCGCTCGCCCTGGCGCAGCACGACGACGCGCTGCGCATAACGCGCGACCAGGCCGAGGTTGTGCGTGATCAGCAGCACCGCGGTGCCCTGTTCGCGCGCGAGCTCGGTCATCAGGTCGAGCACCTCGCCCTGCGTCAGCGTGTCGAGCGCGGTGGTCGGTTCGTCGGCGATCAGCAGCGCGGGCTTCAGCAGCATCACGCTGGCCAGCATGATGCGCTGGCGCATGCCGCCGGAGAACTCGTGCGGCCAGGCATCGATGCAGCGCTGCGGGTCGCGGATCTGCACGCGCGCCAGCATCGCCAGCACGCGCTCGCGGATCTGCGCGTCGTTCAGGTTGGTGTGCAGCTTCAGCCCTTCGGCCATCTGCGCGCCGATGCGCATGGCCGGGTTCAGCGACACCATCGGCTCCTGAAACACCATGCCGATCTTCGCGCCGCGCAACGCACGCAGCGCTTCGGGCGCGAGCGTGAGCAGATCCTCGCCGTCCATCGTGATGCGCCCGCCGGTGTTGCGGATGCCGGGCGGCAGCAGGCCGAGGATCGCGCGCGCCGCCATCGTCTTGCCGCTGCCCGATTCGCCGACGATCGCCAGGAACTCGCCGCGCTTCACGTCGAAGGACACGTCGTTGACGACGGTGTTGCCGCTGCGCTCGGCGACGAGGCGCAGCGCGTCGACGCTCAGGAAGGGCGCGCTCTCGTCGCTCATTGCATGCGCGGGTCGAGCCGGTCGCGCAGCGCGTCGCCCAGCAGGTTGATGCCCAGCAGCGTCAGCGCAATGCACAGCCCCGGCGCGAGGCCCAGCCAGACCGCGGTTTCCAGGTAGCTGCGCGCGCCCGACAGCATGTTGCCCCAGGTCGGCGCCGGCGGCGCGACGCCGAGGCCGAGAAAGCTCAAAGCGCTCTCCGACAGCAGCACCCAGCCGAACATGCTGGTCGACAGCACCGCGACCGGCGCGATGCAGTTGGGCAGCACGTGGCGCGCCATCGTCACCCACTCGGGGTTGCCGATCATGCGCGAGGCCTCGACGTACTCCTTCTCGCGCAGCGACAGCACCGTGCCGCGCACCACGCGCACGACCGAGGGCGCGTAGGCCAGCGTCAACGCGAGCACCAGCCCGATCCGGCTCGCGCCGATGATGACCATCACCGCGAGCGCGAGCAGGATGCCGGGGAAGGCGAGCAGCGCGTCGTTGACCGCCATCAGCACGCGGTCGGTCCAGCCGCGCACGAAGCCCGCGAGCACGCCGACGACGGTGCCGAGCAGCACCGCACCGACCACCGTGAACAGCGCGATGAAGCCGCTAGCCGCCGCGCCGGCCATCGCGCGGCTCAGCACGTCGCGGCCGAATTCGTCGGTGCCCAGCCAGTGCGCGGCCGACGGGCTCTTCAGCTTGTTCATCATGTCGACGCCCAGCGGGTCGTACGGCGTCCAGACCGCGGCGATCAGCGCCACCACCATCACGATCGCGATCAGCGCGCCGCCGATCAGCGCATTCGCGCGCAGCTTCATGTGAACCCCTCGCCGAACGGGTACGTTCGTCGATCCCCCGAGGGGATGCGGGTCGGCTTGGGAGCGGCCCAGCGCTCGCCCCGCAATAGATACGCTGGCGCAGAAATCTTCATTGCGCCGCCACCCGCGGGTCGAACAGCGGGTAGCACAGGTCCACCAGCAGGTTGATCAGCACATAGATCAGCGCGGTGAACAGCAGCACGCCCTGCACGACGGGGTAGTCGCGCGCGAAGATCGCGTCGACCAGCAGCCGGCCCAGGCCGGGCAGCGTGAACACGGTCTCCAGCACCGCGATGCCGCCGAGCAGATGCCCGAGCACGAGGCCGATCAAGGTCAGCGTCGGCGCGAACGCGTTCGGCAGCACATGGCGCAGCAACACGCGCGACTCCGGCGCGCCCTTCGCGCGGGCGTGCGTCACGTACTCGAGACGCAGCACCTCGATCGCGCTGGCGCGCGACATGCGCGTCAGCACGCCGGTCTCGATCAAGGCGAGCGTGACGATGGGCAGCACGATGTACAACAGGCCCTGGTGGAAGTCTTCGGTCAGCGGCACATAGCCGACGACCGGCAACCAGCCGAGCTTCATGCCGAACGCGAGCAGCAGCAACAGCCCGAGCCAGAAGCTCGGCACCGACAGCAGCAGCGTCGCACCGCCGACGATCGCCACGTCCAGCGGCTTGTCCTGCTTCCAGGCCGCGATCAGCCCGGCGGGCACCGCGATCAGGGCGGCGATCAGCACCGCGACCAGCACGATGGAGGCGCTGACCTGGAAGCGCTCGAGGATTAGCGGCAACACCGCCTGGCCATTGCTGATCGAGTGGCCGAAGTCGCCTTGCAGCACGCGGCCCAGCCAGTGCGCGAACTGCAGCGGCAGCGCCTGGTCGAGCCCGAGCTGCTGGCGCGCTTGCGCGATCTGGCCGGCGTCGGCCGAGTCGCCCAGCATCAGCAGCACCGGGTCGCCGGGGATCAGGCGCATCAGCACGAACACCGTCACCGCGACCAGCAGCAGTGTGGGCAGGGTCATCAAGACCCGGCGGGCGATGTAGCCGAACATGCGGTCAGCAGCGGGCGAGGGCGGTCAGCGCAGGTGCACGTTCCACAGCCGCGGCACTTCCGCCGGCCAGGTGCGCAGGCCTTGCACGCGCTTGTTCGCGGCGACGAACTGCAGGCCGTTGTAGAGCGGGATCAGCGGCACCTCGTCGAGCATGCGCTTGTGCAAGTCGTCGAGCACGGCCTGGCGCTTGACCTTGTCGGTGATCTCCATCGACTCGACCAGCTTGGCCTGGACCTCGGGGTTGTCCCAGACCTTGCGGGGCTGCGTGGCCTTCGGCCCGGTGACCATCTCGAACGACAGCGAGGGGTCGAGCCGCGGCGAGTAGACGAAGGCCTGGGTCTGGTAGTCGCCCTTGGTGTAGCGGTCGAGCTGGGTCGCCCAATCCAGCACCTCGATGTCGATCTTGATGCCGGCGCGCGCCGCGAAGGCCTGCGCCAGCACCGCGGTGTCGTACGAGGCCATGTAGCGCTTGTTCGTCAGCATCTTGATCGGCTGGCCGGTGTAGCCGGCCTCGGCAAGCAGCTTCTTGGCCTGGGCAATGTCGCTCTTGAAGCCGACCGCCTGCGCTGCGCTGTAGTACGGGCTCACGACCGGAATCATCGAGTTGTTCGGCTTCGCGAGCGCGTTCGTCACGCCGCGCACCAGCTCGGGCGTGTCGATCGCCAGCGCGAGCGCGCGGCGGATGCGCACATCCTTCAGCAGCGGATCGCGGGTCTGGATCAGGATCGCGGAGACGCCGGCGTGGGTGAATTTCTCGATCGTCAGGTTCGGCTGGCCGTTCAGGTCGCCGAGCTGCGCAATGCCGATGTCGGTGAGCAGGTCGATGCCGTTGCTCAGCAGCGCGGCCTTGCCCGCCGCCTCGTCGGGGATCACCAGGAAGCGCAGCCGCTCGACCTCGGCCTTCTTGGCCCCGGTCATGCCGTCCATCGGCTCGCTGCGCGAGGCGTAGGCCGGAAAGCGCTGCAGCTCGACGTATTGCCCGCGCTTCCATTCGCCGAGCTTGAACGGGCCGGTGCCGATCGGCGCGATCCACTTGCCATCGGCGCCGACCGACGCGCGGTGCACGATGCCCGAGCCGCCGCAGTCGATGCGCGCCATCGTGGTCAGGAACAGCGCGGTCGGCTTCTCGAGCGTGAACACCACGGTCTTCGCGTCGGGCGCGCTGACGCTCGTGACCTTGGCGATGCCGCGGCCGTCGAAGTCGGGCAGGCAGCGCCACTGCGTCGCCGGCGCGAGGTAGCGCTTCCAGCTCCAGACCACGTCGTCGGCCGTCAGCGGCGCGCCGTTGTGGAAGGTGACGCCGTCGCGCAGCTTGAAGGTGTAGGTCTTGCCGTCCTTCGAGGTCTCGATCTTCGACGCCAGCAGCGGCCCCGGCGTCGTGTCCTCGCGCATGCCGACCAGGCCTTCGACCATGTGCAGCACGACCACGTCGGTGTTGAAGTCGCGGTTCACGCCCGGATCGGTGGAGCGGATGTCGGCGTTCAGGCGCAGGCGCAGCAGCGGGGCCGGCGCCTGCGCGAGCGCGGCGCTGGCGAGCGCGGCCAGCGTGGCGGCCGCGACGGCTTTCAAGAGGGTATGGTGAGGCATGCGGGGCTCCAGCGGTGCGAGATCGACGGCGGGGTGGACGCGCGCGGTTCAGGCCGCGAGGGCTTTGAAACTGCTTTCGAGGTGGTAGCGCGTGAACTCGCGGTTCAGGCTCGGCAGCATCGCGACCTCCATCACGCCGAGCGCCGGTTCCATCACGACCATCGCGACGGTCGCGGTCAGGTTGCTGGCCAGACTCTGCCGCGGCGGCCGGCACACCGACCACGGCGACGCGAAGTTGTCGAACAGCGCGGTCTGCACGGTCTCGCGGTCGATGCGGCCCAGATGCGGTTCGAGCAGGCCGCGCACGCGCAGGTCGCGGTACAGGCTGTCGGGCGTGCTCGCGATGCCGGTGTCGGTGAGCTTCGACAGCGCGACCGGGCTGAGCCAGTGGTTCGCGTGCACCAGCAGGCCGTCGCGCGGGTGCACCTGGAAGCTCTCGTTGGGCGCGCACTCGAAGTCGATCGCCAGGCCTTGTGCATGGCTCAGGATCATGTTGTTCGAGGCCGACTTGGGGGTCACGTAGATCGCGCGCATCGCCAGCGCGAGGTGCTCCTGCTCCAGCACCTTGCGGCGGATCAGCGCCAGCGGCACGCCGAGGCCGCGGTAGTCGCGCTCGCTCTCGAGGTAGTTCGCGGTGATCGCGATGCCGACCGAGTTCATGCCGCAGCGGCCGAGCGCGCCGGCCTCGGTGAAGGTCAGCACATCCGGGCCGTGCTCGCGCCGCACCTTCAGCACCACGGTGGTCTCGGCGCATTCGGCCTTCCAGTCCCAGTTCTGCGCATGGATCAGCCGGCCGCCGGCGGTCGCCTGCGGCAGCGCGACGACGCCGGTGCAGCCGTCGGGGTCGTCGTCGGGTACGCCGCCGCGTGCGCGCCGCGTCGCCATCTGCAGCAGCTCGGTGCGGGCGTTGAGCAGCACGATGGCCTCGAAGTCGATCTGCGCGCCCTCGGCGATGCCGCGCATCTCGTCGACGAAGCTCTCGTCGAAGGCCGCGATCGTCGGCAGATACTCGGCGACTGCGGCGCGCACGTCGGGCCAGTCGAAGGCGGAGCGCCGCAGCTGCTCGATGTAGTGACCGACGCCGCGGTGGATGCGGGCCGAGGCCTGCTGGCCATAAGACACGCCGCGCGCATGCGGCGGGCCGTAGATTTCGATCAGCGGTGAGGATTCGATCATCGGTCGGGCCTTTGGGGGTGGGGCAATGCTTGCGGCGAATGATGATGTATTTTATGATCACATGCAACACTTGATTGAAGGTGGCAGATGAGGGCGTCCACGAAGTCGAACGGCCGCAGCGAGGCGCCGGAATCGGCGCTCTCGCCGCTGCAGCAGCGCATCGCGGCGCAGGTCGTCGAGGCGATGCGCGCGCTCGCGCCCGACACCGCGCTCTCCGAAGTGAGCCTGGCGCAGCAGCTGGGCGTCTCGCGCACGCCGGTGCGCGCGGCGCTCGCCGCACTGGCGCAGCGCGGCGTGCTCAAGCGCGTGCCCGGCGCCGGCTACCGCCTGCACGGACCGCGCACGCGGCTCGCCACGCTGGCGCTGGATGCGCCGGTGAACGACGCGGATCGCGTGTTCCTTGCGATTGCAAAAGACAGGCTAGAGGGGGCGCTGCCGACCGAGGTCTCGGAGGCCGACCTGATGCGCCGCTACGAGGTCACGCGCCCGACCGTGCTGAAGGTGCTGGCACGGCTCGCCGAGGTCGGCCAGGTCGAGCGCAAGACCGGGCACGGCTGGGCCTTCATGTCGTCGATCAGCGACGCGGCCACGCGCATCGAGAGCTACCGCTTCCGGCTGCTGATCGAGCCGGCGTCGTTGACCGAGCCGGGGTTCAAGCTCGATGCCGACTGGCTCGCCGACATGCGCGCGCGCCACGAGGCGATGCTGCGCAAGGCCTGGCGCGACTCCGATGCGATCACGCTGTTCGAGCTCAACGCCGAGTTCCACGAGGGCCTCGCCGCGGCCTCGGGCAACCGCTTCTTCCAGATGGCGATACAGCAGCAGAACCGGCTGCGGCGCTTCGTCAATGTCTACTGGACGCACGGGCCGGAGCGCGTCGCGGTGTCGTGCCGCGAGCACCTCGACATCCTCGCGCGGCTCGAGGCCGGCGACAACGAAGTCGCCGCGGCGCTGATGCGGCGCCACCTGCAGCAGGCCAGCGTGCTCGCCGACCCGGGCGGCTGACGGTCGATCGAGGGCATCCAGCGCAGGGTATGCTTTTCGCATGCGACTGCTGTTGGTGGAAGACGACCGGATGATCGGCGAGGGCCTGCGGGGGGCACTGCGCCTCGAGGGCCACGCGGTCGACTGGGTGCGCGATGCGGCCGCCGCGCAGGCCACGCTCGCGAGCGAGCGCTTCGACCTCGTGCTGCTCGATCTGGGACTGCCGCTGACCGCCGCGCCCGGCGCCGAGACGCAGGCCAGCGGCGGCCTGGCCGTGCTGCGTGCGCTGCGTGCGCGCCAGGACACGACGCCGGTCATCGTGCTGACCGCGCGCGACGGTCCGGGCGACAAGGTCGCCGGGCTCGATGCCGGCGCCGACGACTACCTCGTCAAGCCCTTCGACCTCGACGAACTCGGCGCGCGCATCCGTGCGGTGATGCGCCGCCACAGCGGCCGGGCCGAACCGGCGCTGTCGTTCGGCGGTGTCACGCTCGACCCGGCGACGCGCCAGGTCACGCGCGATGGCGTGGCGGTGTTGTTGTCGGCGCGCGAGTTCGCGGTGCTGGAGGCGCTGATGCAGCGCCCCGGCGCGCTGCTGTCGCGCGCGCAGCTCGAGGACCGCCTCTACGGCTGGGGCGAAGAGATCGAGAGCAACGCGGTTTCGGTCTACATCCACCAGCTGCGGCGCAAGCTCGGTGCCGACTTCATCCAGAACGTGCGCGGCGTCGGCTACGTCGTCGGCGCGGCGCCCAAGCCGGCTGCATGAACTCCATTCGGGTTCGGGTGCTGCTGGCCTTGCTCGGCATGCTGGCGATGACCGCGTTGGTGCTGGGCGCGCTGACCTACCGCAACGTGCTGGCCGAGACCGAGGCGCTGTTCGACTACCAGTTGCGCCAGATGGCGCTGTCGCTGCGTGACCAGGGCGAGATCGCGCCGGCGCAGGCGAGCACGCTGAACGACGAGCAGCTCGATTTCGTCGTGCAGATCTGGACCGCCGACGGCCGCATCATCTATCCGCCGCGGCTGCGCGCCGATCTGCCGACGCGCGCGCTGCTGGGCTTCGCCGACATCGCGGTGCAGGGCAAGACCTGGCGCACCTTCAGCGTCGCCACCGGCGAGCGCGTGATCCAGGTCGCGCAGCCGCTGCAGATCCGTCAGCAGCTCGCCGCCGATGCGGCGCTGCGCAGCATCGCACCGCTGTTCCTGATCGCGCCGGTGATGGCGCTGCTGCTGTGGTGGCTGGCGGCGCGCCTGCTCGCGCCGCTGCGGCGCCTGACCGATGGCGTGAAGGCGCGCGACGAACAATCGCTGCAGCCCTTGCCGGCCGCGGGCCTGCCCGACGAGGTCGCGCCGCTGGTCGGCGCGCTCAACGGCCTGCTGCAACGGCTGGGCGCGTCGATCGGCGCGCAGCGCGCGTTCGTCGCCGATGCGGCGCACGAGCTGCGTTCACCGCTGACGGCGCTGAAGCTGCAGATGCAACTGCTGCAGCGTGCACCCGACGAAGCCGCGCGCCAGGAGGCCACGCGCGCACTGACCGCCGGCATCGACCGCGCCGCGCGCCTGGTCGAACAACTGCTGACCCTGGCGCGCGCCGAACCCGGTGCGCCGGCCACGGCGCAGGGGCCGATCGATCTGAGCGAAGTGGTGCGCGAGGCCGTCGCCGAGACCGTGCCGTTCGCGAACTCGCGCGGCACCCGCATCGAACTGTTTGCCGACGCGCCGGTGATGCTGCAGGGCGACGCCGCGGCACTGAGAGCGCTGGCGCGCAACCTCGCTGACAACGCGCTGCGTTATTCGCCGCCCGGCTCGCGTGTCGAGCTGCGTGTGCGGCTGGACGCGGGCTTGCCGACCTTGCAGGTCGACGACGCCGGCCCCGGCATAGCGGCCGCCGATCGCGAGCGCGTGTTCGACCGCTTCTACCGCCACGCGGCCGGCGACGAGCCCGGCACCGGCCTCGGACTGGCGATCGTGCGCAGCGTCGCGCAGCAGCACGGCGCCACCGTGACGCTCGGCGATTCGGCGCTCGGCGGCCTGCGCGTGGTGGTCCGGTTCGGGGGCCGAACGAGTTGACCGACGCGCAGCGTCTTAATCCTGGCTTAACCGGGCGCTAACACACGCCTAACCGGGCGACCCTATCTTCGGTGGCATGCGCGAAGTCCGCGCGGATCGAACACAGAAGGAGTCGCGATGAACATCAAACTCAAACCACTGGGTGCCGCCCTGATCGCCGCCGGCGTGCTCGCCGGCACCGCGAGCGCCATCGACCTGCCGGCTTGGCTGAAGAGCAAGCCGACGCCGGTGCAGAGCACGGCGCCGACCGGCAGCAGCATCGCCCCGACCGACGCCCCCGCGCCGATACCGCTGCTGAGCGCGCAAGGCGTGCCGAACTACCGCGCCATCGTCAAGCAGAGCGGGCCGGCGGTGGTCGGCGTCACCGTCGCCGGCATGCACCAGGCCACGGCCGAAGAGCAGGGCCTGCCGCAGGGCATGGAGGATGACCCGTTCTTCAAGTTCTTCCGCGGCATGCCGGGCTTCCAGCAGCGCGGCCCGCGTGGCGGCCAGGTGCCGTTCAAGGGGCTGGGCTCGGGTTTCATCGTCAGCTCGGACGGGCTGATCCTGACCAACGCGCACGTGGTGCGCGAGGCCAAGGACGTGACCGTCAAATTGAGCGACCGGCGCGAGTTCACCGCCAAGGTGCTGGGCTCGGATGCGACCACCGACATCGCGGTGCTGCGCATCAACGCCACCGGCCTGCCGGTGGTGCGGCTGGGCGATCCGCGCCAGCTCGAGGTCGGCGACCCGGTGCTCGCGATCGGCGCGCCCTACGGCCTGGAGCAGAGCGCGACGCAAGGCATCGTCAGCGCCAAGGGGCGCTCGCTGCCGGGTGACAACACGGTCGTGCCGTTCATCCAGACCGATGCCGCGGTGAACCCGGGCAACTCGGGTGGTCCGCTGTTCGACGGCGGCGGTGCGGTCGTCGGCATCAACGCGCAGATCTACTCGCAGAGCGGCGGTTTTCAGGGCCTGAGCTTCGCGATCCCGATCAACGTCGCGCTGAAGGTCAAGGACCAGATCGTCGCGACCGGCAAGGCCACGCACGCCCGCCTCGGCGTGACGGTGCAGGACCTGAACCAGTCGCTCGCCGAATCGTTCGGTCTGAAGAAGCCGGATGGTGCGTTGATCGCGAACGTCGCGCCGAACAGCGCGGCGGCCGCGGCGGGCCTCAAATCCGGCGACGTGATCACCGAGGTCAACGGCGAGCCGGTGGTGCGCGGCGGCGAGTTGTCGAGCCTGATCGGCCTGGCCGCGCCGGGCGAGAAGGTCAGGCTGAAGGTGTGGCGCGATCACGCGCCGCGCGACATCGAGGCCAAGCTCGCGAGTGCCGAGGCCGACAAGACCGAGGTGGCCGACGCGAGCGGCGACGCGCAACGCGGCCAGCTCGGCCTGGGCCTGCGCCCGCTGACGCGCGACGAGCGCCGGCAGGTGGGCGTCGAGCAGGGCATGGTGATCGAGAACGTCGCCGGCCCGGCGGCACGCGCCGGCATCGAAGCGGGCGACGTGCTGCTCGCGATCAACGGCAAGCCGGTGCAGTCCATCGAGCAGGTACGCAGCGTGCTCGCCGGCAAGCCCAAGAGCGTGGCGCTGCTGGTGCAGCGCGACGGCGACAAGATCTTCGTGCCGGTGAAGCTCGGCTGAGTTCGGGAGCAGGGCCGCCCTGGCGGGCTGTCCATCCCTGAACCCCGCGCCGCCACCCCGCTGCCATTCGCAGCGCGGTGGCGGCTTGATTTCGTGGACAAATTCGCGAACGCCCGACGCCTGTGGCGCGCCGGCGTTCGCTCGCGACACGCTCGTGTCGGCGCGTCCGCTTAGCATCGGCCCCGTCCAATATTCTTCACGGGAGACACGGTGCTGAACCGACGAATCGCGCTGGCGCACGGCGCGCTGCTGATGACCGCCCCGCTGCGGTCTTTCGCCGCTGCGCCCGAACCCGCGGCCAGAATCGGCGCTTCGGCGATTCGCTTCGCAAGCGTCGCCCAGGCGCGGGCGGTGCTCGGCGCGGATGACGACTGGGTCGCGGCCACCGGCGCGTTCCACCGCAGCGCGACGCTGGGGCTGAGCACGCCGGTCAGTCGTGAGCAGCTGCGCGCGTTCTGTGCCGACGCGGTACTGCCGTGGTCTCCGGCGCTCGAGGGGCGCTGGCGCAAGGCACTCGCGACCCTCGCGCCGCGATTCAACGAGTGGCGCCTGCCATTGCCACCCGAGGTGCTGCTGATCCACAGCAGCGGCCGCGATGCCGCGAACGCACCGTACACGCGGCAGAACGCGGTCGTGCTGCCGGTGGAGGCGGTGCCGTCCGACGATCCGCGCGCGGATGTGTTCGTGCTGTCGCACGAGCTGTTCCACGTCGTCTCGCGCCACGCGAGCGGCCTGGCGACGAGGCTGTACGCGCTGATCGGCTTCGAGCCGGTCGCGCCGCTGCAATGGCCGGCCGAGTGGGTCGAGCTGCGCATCGCCAACCCCGACGCCACGCACGACCGGCATCTGATGCGCACGACGCTGAACGGCCGCGCGGTGGCACTGATGCCGCTGCTGGTGGCGCGGCGCGCCGAGTTGAAGCCCGGCGAGACCTTCTTCGACGTGCTCGATGTGCGGCTGCTCGAGGTCAACGTCGGCGATGCGACGCTGCCGGTGCGCCGCGATGGCCGGCCGGTGTGGCACGCGCCCGAAGCCGTGCCCGAATACCTGGCACGCCTGGGCGGCAACACCGAGTACATCTTCCACCCCGAAGAGACGATGGCGGACAACTTCGCGCTGCTCGTCTCGGGCCAGCCGGTGCCGAACCCGGGCCTGCTCAAGCGCATCGAGGCGGTGTTGTTGGCGAATTCAAAGAGGAGCGCGGCGTGATGAAGAAACTGATCCTGGCCCTGCTCATCGCCGCGGGCGGCTGGTGGTACTTCGTCGGCGGTCGCAAGCTGACCGAGGAACACGTCGCGGCGTTCTACCGGACGCAGGAGGCAGCGACGCTGAACCGCCAACCGGAGCAGCTGTGCGCGCTGCTGGCCGCGGAGTTCTCGTCGACCGCCACTGTCACGGTGAGCGGCGCGCGCCGAAACGATGCGCAGGACAAGGCGCAGACCTGCGAGGCATATCGAGGCCTGTACGCGAGCTTCGAGCAGCTCGGCGACAAGATGGGCGGCACGCTGCAGCTCGATTCGGACTACAAGATCCACAGCATCACGATCGCGCCCGACGCCAAGACCGCGATGGTCGACGTCAGCAGTTCGCTCGACGTGGCCGGCTCGATCATGAACATCCGCGCCCGCAGCACCGATACGCTGGTGCGCCGCAACGGCAAGGTGCTGCTGCTGCGCAGCGAGGGCACTGGTTCGGTAGGAACTGGTTCCTAGAGATCGGTGCGCAGCTTCCAGATCTCCGGGAACAGCACCACGTCGAGCATCTTGCGCAGGTAGCCGACGCCCGAGGTGCCACCGGTGCCGCGCTTGAAGCCGATCACGCGCTCGACGGTCGTGACATGGCGGAAGCGCCAGAGCCGGAAGGTGTCTTCGAGATCGGTGAGCTCTTCGCCGAGCTGGTACAGATCCCACCAGGCCGTCGGGTCGCGGTAGACGACCAGCCACGCGGCCTCGACCGCGTCGCTGGCCTCGTGCGCTTTCGTCCAGTCGCGCTCCAGGTTCGCGGCCGGGATCGCGATGCCGCGCCGCGCGAGCAGGCGCAGCGCCTCGTCGTAGAGCGACGGCGCGCGCCACACCGCCTCGACCCGCGCGAGGATGTCGGGCCGGTGCGCGTGCGGTTTCAGCATCGCCGCGTTCTTGTTGCCGAGCATGAACTCGATGCAGCGGTACTGCCAGCTCTGGAAGCCGCTGCTGTTGGAGAGGTACGGCCGGATCGCGGAGTATTCGGGCGGCGTCATCGTCGCGAGCACGTCCCACGCGTGCACGAGCTGCTCCATGATCTTGCTGACGCGCGCGAGCATCTTGAACGCGCTGCCGAGTTCGTCGCGTTTGATGCATTGAACCGCGGCACTGAGCTCGTGCAACAGCAGCTTCATCCACAGCTCGCTGGTCTGGTGCTGCACGATGAACAGCATCTCGTTGTGGTCCGGCGAGAGCGGGTGCTGCGCGCCCAGCACCTCGTCGAGGTGCAGGTAGTCGGCGTAGCTCATGTCGGTCGAGAAGTCGAGCTGCGCGCCTTCGTCGGCGACGATTTTTTCGGTCGGGCTGGTGGTCATCGAGGCCTCGCTGCTCAGGTCACCGCGGCGCGCTGGTTGAAGCGCGCTTCTTTCCACTCGCCCGAATCGAGCACGGCCTTCAGATGCTCGACCGCATCCCACACGTCGGCGAACGTGCTGTACAGCGGCGTGAAACCGAAGCGCAGCAGATCGGGCGCGCGGAAGTCGCCGATCACGCCGCGGGCGATCAGCGCCTGCATGATCGGATAGCCGCCGCCCTCGTGCGCGAAGCTCGCCTGGCTGCCGCGCTGCGCCGGCTCGCGCGGCGTGACGAGCGTGAGGCCGTGGCCGGCGCAGCGCGCCTCGACGAGCTCGATGAAGAGCGCGGTCAATGCCAGCGACTTGCGGCGCAGCGCGGGCAGGCCGCCTAGTCCTTCAGCGTGCAGGAACCCGTCGACGCCGCACTCGAGCGCCGACATCGCCAGCAGCGCCGGCGTGCCGCACACGAAGCGCTGAATGCCCAGTGCCGGCCGGTAGTCGGTCGTGAAGTCGAACGGCGCCTGGTGCCCCAGCCAGCCCGACAGCGGCTGGCGCAATTGCTCGCGGTCCATGCGCGTGGTGTGGCGCGGATGCGCCCACACGAAGGCCGGCGCGCCCGGGCCGCCGTTCAGGTACTTGTAGCCGCAGCCGACCGCGAAATCCGCGGCTTCCTCGATCGGGCCGGTGCCTTTCAGGTTGACCGGCACCGCACCGGCCGAATGGCACAGGTCCCACACCACCAGCGCGCCCGCGGCGTGCGCGTCGCATGTGACGCGGGCCATGTCGAACATGCGGCCGGTGCGGTAGTTCACATGCGTGAGCATCAGCACCGCAAGCTGGTTGTTCAGGTGCGCGGGCAGCTCATCCGCATCGATCAGCACCAGCGTCAGGCCGTGCTCGCGCGCCAGCGTTTCGGCGATGTAGAGGTCGGTCGGGAAGTTGCTGCGCTCGGAGACGATCACGCGGCGCGCGGGCGCATCGCTCTTCTGCAGCGCGATGGCGGTGCTCAGCACCTTGTACAGATTGATCGAGGTCGAGTCGCCGACGATCAGCTCGTTCTCGCCGGCGCCCACCAACGTCGCGATCTTGTTGCCGATGCGCTGCGCGAGATCGATCCAGCCGGCGGTGTTCCAGCTGCGGATCAGGCCGATGCCCCATTCGCTTTCGACGACTTCTTTCACCCGTGCAGCGGTTGCCTTCGGCAAGGCACCGAGCGAGTTGCCGTCGAGGTAGATCACACCCTCGGGCAGATCGAACTCATCGCGCAGCGTGCGCAGGGGGTCGTTCGCGTCGAGCGCGACGCAGTCGGAGCGTGTCGTCATGGCAGTTCTCTCAGCACGGCGCAGTCATGGGAGTTCGCGCAAGACTGCGCGAACGGGCGAGGCGTCGGCCAGCGTCAGTTTCAGGGGCAGGGCGATCAACTCGTAGTCGCCGGCGGGCACGTCGTCGAGCACCAGGTTCTCGAGCACGCGCAGGTTCAGGCGCAGCAGGTTGCGGTGGCTGTCAAGCGTCTTGCTGTCGGCCGGATCGACCGACTGGCTGTCGATGCCGACGAGCAGCACGCCCAGCGCCGCGAGCGTCGCGATGGTTTCGGGCGCGAACGCGCTGAACTCGGGCGACCACGCGGTCGGCGCCTTCACGCAGGTGCGCACCAGCACGCGCGGCGGCATGTCCTGCGTCAGCGCATGCGCGAGGTGCTCGGGCCGCACCAGCGGCCCGCAGCCGATCGCGTGGATCACGCGGCACGGGCCGAGGTAGGGCGCGAGATCGACCTGGCCGATGGTCGCGGCGCCCGCGCCGTAGTGCAGCGGCGCATCGGCGTGCGCGCCGATGTGCGGCGACATCGTGATCGCGCTCAGGTTGACCGGGCAGCCGGGTGCGATCGTCGCGGTCCACTGCTGCGAGTAGGCGGTGTCGCCGGGAAACAGCGGCGAATCGGGGGCGATGGCGGGGGAGATGTCCCAGAGCTTTTTCATGGCGAACGCGAAGGTAGCACCGCCGCGCGCCGAGCGGTGTCGGTAAATTCGCACACTGCGAAGAAGCGGGTGTTCAGTCGCCTGATGCGTGCGAGCGCACGACGGTCACGGTGCAGCCGGCCTCGGCGGCGACCTGCGCCGAGACGCTGCCGAGGTAGCGCCGCAGCCCACCGCTGCTGCGCGCGCCCATCACGATGTGATCGATCTGGTTCTTGCGCGCATAGTCGACGATCGCAGTGGCCGGGTCGGGCGCCTCGATCACGTGGAAGGTGACGCGCCCGGCTGGCTCGTCGCGCCCAGGCCCGGCCAGCGCCTGCGTCATCGGCCGGGCCCAGTGCTTCAGCTGCACCAGCAGATTCACGTGTTTGCTGGTGCCGTCGGTGTCGACCAGCTCGTCCATGCCGATGCGGTTGATCTTCATCACCGTCAGACAGGCCAGGCGCGCGCCGGGCGAGATCTGCAACAGCCGCTGCACCGTCTGGCGCACCGACTCCAGCAGCGCCGGCTCGGCGCCGAGCACGTCGACCGCGGCGAGCAGGATCGGACTTTTCGCGGTCTGCTCGGTGGCGCTCGCCGGGCTGCGGCGCTCGGCGCCGACGGCGCGGAACCAGCGTTTCATCACGCCCAGCCCGCCGGCGCGCGCGGCCCGGGTGGCGCGTTCGGTCAGGACGACCTGGTCCGGGTTCTGCAGATCGAAGGCGAGCTGCGCGGCGCTCTGGTGCCGGTGCTGCGGATCGACCTCGAGGCAGCGCAGGATGATCTCCTGCAACCAGGGCGGGCAATCGGGCCGCAGCTCGCGCGGTGACACCGGATCGCGGTAGAGCCGCTGACGCAGCCCGCGCACGCTGCCCGGGGCGCCGAACGGGCGCGCGCCGGTGGCCAGGTGGTAGAGCATGACGCCGAGCGAGAACAGGTCGCTGCGCGGGTCGTCGCGAATGAACTGGATCTGCTCGGGCGACATGTATGGCGAGGTGCCGATCAGCAGCTCGAACTCCTCTTCGAGCAGGTCGGGCAACTGGTCGTGGCGCGACAGGCCGAAGTCGATCAGCACCGCCTCGCCGCCGCGGCCGTCGGCGGTCTCCGGGCGGAACATGATGTTGCTCGGCTTCACGTCCAGGTGCACGACATGCTGGCGGTGCAGATCGTGCAGCGCGGTGGCGACCTTGGCGCCGATCAGCACGACCTCGTCGATCGGCAAGGGCGCGGCGTCGAAACGCGGCCGCAGCGATGCGCCGGCGATGCGCTCCATCACGATGTAAGGGAGGCGCGTGAAGTCGCCCTTGGCGATGAAGCGCGGCACGTGCGGGCCGCTCAGCGACGGCATGATCATCTGTTCGACCTCGAAGCCGACAATGGTGGTCGGGTCGTCGCCGCCCTTGATGCGCGGTACTTTCATGATCAGCGCCGGCTCGGCCTCGACCGCCGCGGGTTCGACCCGTGTCACGCGCCACAGGGTCGCCATGCCGCCCTGGTGCGCGCGCTCGTCGAGACGGAAGCCGTCGACGACCTGACCGACTGTCAGCGAGCTGGGCTGGATGGCCTGCTCACTCGCCATCGGTCAGGCGCTCGGCCAGGCGTTGCGGCAAGCCGGCGGCGCGCACCTTGGCGGCCGCGGCGGCGTGGTCGTAGGGCACGCGGTGGAAGGTGAGGGTGTGCGCGGCGCTGTCGAACATTGCATAGCAGGCGGCCGGGTTGCCGTCGCGCGGCTGGCCCGCGGAGCCCGGGATCGCCAGCCAGCGGCGCTGTTCGGATAGCGGGATCGTCACGCCCGGCGTCGGCGCGAAGTCGCCCGACTTGCCGGTGGCGCTCAGGTGGTACAGGGCCGGGATGTGGGTGTGGCCGCAGAAGGTGTAGCGGCAGGCAGTTGCGTGCAGGCTGCGCACCGCGTCGCTGCGGTTGACGATGTAGGGCCAAGCCGCCGGCGCATGGGCGCTGGCGTGGACGAACAGCGTCTCGCCCTCGGTGATCGACATCGGCAGTGCGGCCAGGAAGGCGAGCTGCTCCGGATCGAGCTGTGCGCGCGTCCATTCGACGACCTCGCGCGCCTCCGACACCATGCTGGGCAGCGCCCCCTGCACGACCGCGGCATCGTGGTTGCCGAGCACGGCGATCGCGCCCCGCGCGAGCTGCTCGCGCAGCCGATCGACGACCCAGCCCGGGTCGGCGCCGTAGCCGACGAAGTCGCCCAGAAACGCGTGGCGCTGCGCCCCCTGCGACTGCGCGTGCGCCAGCACCGCGGTCACCGCCTCGCGGTTGGCGTGCAGGTCGGTGATCAGCGCGAACTTCATCGCGACGACCGGGCGGTGTCAGCCGATGCGGCCGAGCAGCAGGTATTCCATCAACGCCTTCTGCACGTGCATGCGGTTCTCGGCCTCGTCCCAGACCACTGATTGCGGCCCGTCGATGACCTCGGCCTCGACCTCCTCGCCGCGATGCGCCGGCAGGCAGTGCATGAACAGCGCATCGGGCTGCGCGGCGGCCATCATCTCGCGGTCCACGCACCAGTCGGCGAAGGCCTTCATGCGCACCGCGTTCTCGGCCTCGAAGCCCATGCTGGTCCACACGTCGGTCGTGACGAGGTGGGCGCCGCGGCAGGCGTCGAGCGGGTTCTTGAAGATCTTCACGCAGGCGGCGTTGTTGACGCCGGCCCGCTTCGGATCGATCTCGTAGCCGCTGGGCGTGCTCACGTGCAAGGTGAAGCCGAGGATGTCGGCGGCCTGCAGCCAGGTGTTGGCCATGTTGTTGCCGTCGCCGACCCACGCGACGACCTTGCCCTGGATCGACCCGCGGTGCTCGATGTAGGTGAACACGTCGGCCAGGATCTGGCACGGGTGGTATTCGTTCGTCAGGCCGTTGATCACCGGCACGCGCGAGTTCGCCGCGAACGCGTCGAGCTTGCTCTGCTCGAAGGTGCGGATCATCACGATGTCGACCATGCGGCTGATCACGCGCGCGCTGTCCTCGACCGGCTCGGCGCGGCCGAGCTGGCTGTCGCCGGTGGTCAGGTTCACGACGGAGCCGCCCATCTGGTACATGCCGGCCTCGAAGCTCACGCGCGTGCGGGTGCTCGCCTTCTCGAAGATCATCGCCAGCGTGCGGTCAACGAGCGGCGTGTACTTCTCGTAGTTCTTGAAGCGCTTCTTGATCGTCAGCGCGCGCTCGAACAAGTAGGTGTATTCCTCGGCGCGGAAATCCTTGAACTGCAGGTAATGCTTGATCAGGCTCATGCCGGGTTTCATGGCGTTTCGTTGAGGAAGGTCTTGATCAACGGACACAGGATCGCGACGATCTGCGCCGCTTCGTCCGCGCTCAGGATCAGCGGCGGCACGAGGCGGATCACCTTGTCGGCCGTGATGCTGAGCATCAGCCCGGCCTCGGCCGCGCGCGTCAGGATCACGCCGCATGGGCGGTCCAACTCGATGCCCAGCATCAGGCCCTGACCGCGGATCTCGGCCACACCCTCGACCCCGGCGAGCTCGCGCTCCAGGCCCGCCTTCAGCGCCGCGCCGACGCTCGCCGCGTTCGCGAGCAAGCCGTCTTCTTCCATGATGCGGATCGTCTCGACGCCGGCGCGCATCGCCAGCGGATTGCCGCCGAAGGTTGTGCCGTGGTTGCCCGGGCCGAACACGTTCGCGGCCTTCGGGCCACAGACGACGGCGCCCACCGGCACGCCCGAGCCCAGGCCCTTGGCCAGCGGCATCACGTCGGGCAGGATGCCGGCCCACTGGTGCGCGAACCACTTGCCGGTGCGGCCCATGCCGCACTGCACCTCGTCGAGCATCAGCAGCCAGCCGTTCTGGTCGCAGACGCGGCGCACTTCTTTCAGATATTCGATGGTGGTCGGGCGGATGCCGCCTTCGCCCTGGATCACCTCGAGGAACACGGCGACGACGTTCTTGTTCGTCGCCGCCACGGTCTCGATCGCCTTCACGTCGTTCAGCGGCACGCGCACGAAGCCCTCGACAAGCGGCCCGAAGCCGGCCTGCACCTTCGGGTTGCCGGTGGCCGACAAGGTTGCGATCGAGCGGCCGTGGAACGCGGCTTCGTAGACGACGATCTCGGGCCTATCGATGCCCTTGTCGTGGCCGTACTTGCGTGCGATCTTCAGCGCCGCCTCGTTGGCCTCGAGGCCAGTGCTGCAGAAGAACACGTTCGTCAGGCCCGAGAGCTCGCACAGCTTCGCGGCGAGCTGCTCCTGCAACGGCACCAGGTAGTAGTTGGAGCTGTGGATGATCTTGCCGATCTGGTCCTGGAGCGCCGGCACGAGCTTCGGGTGCGCATGGCCGAGTGTGTTGACGGCGATGCCGCCGAGCCCGTCGAGGTATTTCTTGCCCTCGGTGTCCCACAGCCAGCAGCCTCGGCCGTGCGACAGCGCCAGCGGCACGCGGCCGTAGGTTTTCATCACGTGGGGCTCGGGCGAGGGCAGAGACAGCTTGTCAGGGGCGTTCATCGGGGCACTCCGCGTAGAAATGAATGAGCGGGAGTGCGCTGGTCACGTCCCGCTCGAGAGGAATTCTAAATCCCGGGCGTGAAATGCCGATGAATCCGCATGCAAGCCATTTCCCTGAACAGCGAACGTGCTGCACTGCAACACAAACACGGCACAATGGCGCGTGCCGCGAGGCGGCCCTTGTGGACAGAGCGTCCTGCCTGGCCGGCGACCTTCGGCCACACCGAACCGATGAGCAACCCCAAACCGCGTGAATTCTTCATCCAGGGCGTGACCCTGGACGGCCACACGTTTCGCCCCAGTGATTGGGCCGAGCGGCTGGCCGGCGCAATGTCGTGCTTCCGGCCCGACGGCGTGCGCAGCGGCATCGGCGCGTTCATCGGCTACTCGCCGCTGTGCGTGCCGCGAACGATCAACGGCATCAAGTGCGTGATCGTCAACGAAGAACTCAAGAGCATCGAGCCGATGGCCTGGGACTTCGTGATGAACTTCGCCAAGGACAATCAGCTCCAGCTGACCGAGGCGTGCCTGGTGCCCGAGCTGCCCAAGCGGGCCGGGTGACGAGGTCGATGACGCCGATCGGCGTCACCAAAGAGAAAGGGCTCGCAGTGCGAGCCCTTTGACCTTTTGCCCCTGCCTGATCAGGCGGCGACGGCGAGCGCCTTGACCTTGGCCGACAGGCGGCTCTTGTGGCGAGCGGCCTTGTTCTTGTGGAAGAGGCCCTTGTCGGCCACGGAGTCGATCACCGCCTGAGCGGTCTTGAACAGATCGGCAGCCTTGGCCTTGTCGCCAGCGACGACAGCCTTCTGCACGTTCTTGATCACGGTACGGAACTTCGAACGCAGCGCGGTGTTGGCGGCGTTGAGCTTCACGTCTTGCCGCACGCGCTTCAGACCCGAAGCGATGCGAACTGTTTTCTTCTTGGCTTTGGACGAGGTGGCCATGTGGTGTAGCTTATGTTGTGGGGCAAAGACCGCGAGTATAGCATTTGCTGCCAACGCGGCAAACCGCTGGCCGGTACGTGAGCAGACGCTACCTATAATCCGCCACCCATGAACCTGCTGCGGGCCGCCTCCACCATCTCGCTGCTCACGCTGGTTTCGCGCATCTCGGGCCTGGCCCGTGACGTCGCGGTCTCGAACGCCTTCGGCGCCAGCGCCTGGATGGACGCGTTCAACGTCGCCTTCCGCATCCCCAACTTCCTGCGCCGCCTGTTCGGCGAGGGCGCCTTCCAGCAGGCCTTCGTGCCGATCTTGGGCGAAACCCTGGCGCGCGACGGCGAGGCCGCTACCGGCGCGCTGGTCGACGCGGTCGCGACGATCCTGTTCTGGGCCTTGATGCTGACCTGCGTGGTCGGCGTGGTGGCCGCGCCGGTCATGGTGTTCCTGATGGCCTCGGGCCTGAAGGAGTTCGATGGCGCGGTGCTGATGACGCGCATCATGTTTCCGTACATCGGGCTGATCTCGATGGTGTCGCTCGCGGCCGGCATCCTGAACACCTGGAAGCGCTTCGTCGTGCCGGCGGCGACGCCGGTGCTGCTCAACCTCGCGTCGATCGCCGCGGCGCTGTGGCTCGGGCCGCTGTTCCAGCGCTGGGGCATCCACCCGATCTACGCGCAGGCGGTCGGCGTGATGGTCGGCGGCATCGTCCAGCTGGCGATCCAGTTCCCGGTGCTGCGCCGCATCGGCGTGCTGCCGCACATCGGGCTGCTGCCGGGCAAGATCCGTGCGGCCTGGACGCACCCCGGCGTTGCGCGCGTGCTGCGCCAGATGGCGCCGGCGCTGGTCGGCGTGTCGGTGGCGCAGGTCTCGATCCTGATCAACACCCAGATCGCGACGCACCAGGGCGTCGGTGCGGTGTCGTGGCTCGATTGGGCGAGCCGGCTGATGGAGTTCCCGACCGGGCTGCTCGGGGTCGCGCTGGGCGTCGTGCTGATCCCGCAGCTCTCGGCCGCGAACGCGCGCAATGACGCCGCCGCCTACTCCGGCCTGCTCGACTGGGGCCTGCGCCTCGTGATGCTGCTCGCCCTGCCGTGTTCGATCGCGCTGCTGGTGTTCCCGACCGCGCTGATCTCGGTGCTGTTCCACCACGGCGCGTTCGATGCGCTCGCGGTGCGGCAATCGTCGACCGCGCTGATGGGCTATGGCGTCGGCCTGATGGGCCTGGTCGGCGTGAAGATCCTGGCCCCTGGCTTCTATGCGCGGCAGGACACCCGCACGCCGGTGAAGATCGCGGTCGCCGTGCTGGTGCTGACGCAGCTGATGAATGTGGTCTTCGTGCCGTTCCTCGGCCACGTCGGCCTGGCGCTGTCGATCAGCGTCGGCGCGATGATCAACGCGCTGTGGCTGTTCATCGGACTGAAGCGCGTCGGCGCCTACACGCCGGAGCCCGGCTGGGGCGCGTTCAGCCTGCGCGTCGCGTTCGCGACCGCCTTGCTCGGCGCGCTGCTGTGGTGGGCCGAGCACCACATCGACTGGCTCGGCCTGGGCGGCCACCAGCTGCAGCGCATCGGCTGGACCGCACTGTGCCTGGGCGGCGCGGCGCTGCTGTACTTCGGCACGCTGCGCCTGAGCGGCCTGAACTTCAGGCAGTTCATGCGCCGCGGCTAAACTCGTGCACATGCCGGGCCCCATGACATTTGAGACGCCGACGGCGCTCGAATACTTCGCCACCCTCGTGGCCGACGACGCCAGCCTGTCGCTCGTCGAGGCCGCGGCCGCGATCGCGCACGACGAGTTCCCGCAGCTCGACACCCAGGCCGTGCTGGCCGAGATCGACGCACTCGCCGCCCGGCTCAAGAAGCGCTTCCCGGCCGACGCGGTACCGGTGCAGCGCCTGCGCTGGCTGAACCGCTTCTTCTTCCAGGAGCTCGGCTTCGCCGGCAACGTCAACGACTACTACGACCCGCACAACAGCTACCTGCACCGGGTGCTCGCGACGCGCCGCGGCATCCCGATCACGCTGGCGATCCTGTACATCGAACTGGCGACGCAGATCGGCCTGACGGCGCGCGGCGTGTCCTTCCCGGGGCACTTCCTGGTCAAGCTGCGCATGCACACCGGGCAGCAGCACGGCGAGGTCGTGATCGACCCGTTCACCGGCCAGTCGCTGTCGCGCGAGGAGCTCGACGAACTGCTCGCGCCGTACAAGCGCAGCCGCGGCCTGCAGGGCGACTTCGACGTGCCGATGGGCCTGTTCCTGCAGTCGGCCACGCCGCGCGAGACCGTCGCGCGCATGCTGCGCAACCTGAAAGAGATCCACCGCGGCGCGCACAACCCGGCGCGCCTGCTGCCGGTGTTGGAGCGCCTGGTCGTGCTGCTGCCGCAGGCCTGGGACGAACGGCGCGACCGCGGTCTGCTGTACGCCGAGCTCGGCCTCGTCGACGCGGCCATGCACGACTTGCGCGACTACCTCGAGCACGCGAACGACGCGCCCGATCGCGCGATGGTCGCGCAGCGGCTCGCGGCCTTGTCCCGCCCGTAGAATCCCGCCACCCCAGAAGAAGCGGTGACGGCACGCACGTCGCCCGCACCCATGACCCTCACGCCCGCGCAACGCCAAACCAGCACCTGGATCGCCCTGAGCCTGCTCGGCGCGCTCGTCGTCTGGCTGCTGGCGCCGGTGCTGACGCCCTTCATCATCGCCGCGGTGCTGGCCTACGTGCTCCATCCGCTGGTCGAGCGGCTGGCGCGGCGGCGCGTTCCCCGCGTCGTCGCGGTGGCGGTGATCGAGGTCACCGCCATCGTCATCGCGCTCGCGGTCGTGCTGCTGATCGTGCCGATCCTGTCGAAGCAGCTGCCGCAGCTGCGCGAGCAGATTCCGCTGTTCGCCGATCGGCTCAACACCGGCCTGTCGCCGTGGCTGGCCCGTTTCGGCATCGAGATCGCGCTGGACACCGCCAGCATCAAGGCCTTCGTGCTCAAGTACCTCGATGCCAACCTCGAGGACTGGATGGCGACCGCGCTGAGCTCGGCGCGCATCGGCGGCAGCATCCTGCTCGCGGTGATCGGCAATGTGCTGCTCGTGCCGATGGTGCTGTTCTACTTGCTGATGGACTGGACCCATCTGCGGCATCGCCTCGCCTCGCTGATCCCGCCGCGCCTGCGCGAACGCACCCACGGCTTCATCGACGAGTGCGACAGTGTGCTCGGCCAGTACCTGCGCGGCCAGCTGTCGGTGATGGTGGTGCTCGCGGTCTACTACAGCGTCGGGCTGGCGCTGTTCGGCTTCGATCTGGCGGTGCCGGTCGGGGTGTTCACCGGCCTGGCGGTGTTCATCCCCTACCTGGGCTTCGGCCTGGGTCTGGTGCTGGCACTGATCTCGGGCGTGTTGCAGTTCAGCGGCTGGCACGGCTTGATCGGCGTCGCGGTGGTGTTCGGCCTCGGGCAGTTGATCGAGAGCTTCGTGCTCACGCCGCGGCTGGTCGGCGAACGCATCGGCATGAGCCCGCTGACGGTGATCTTCGCGCTGCTCGCGTTCGGCCACCTGTTCGGGTTTGTCGGCGTGCTGATCGCGCTGCCGGTCAGCGCAGTGCTGGTCGTCGCGGTGCGGCGGCTGCGCGAGGTGTATCTGGCCAGCGAACTGTTCCAGGGATGAGACAGATTCCGCTGCCCATCGCCGCGCTGCCGGCGCCCGCGTTCGACAACTTTCTGCCCGGTGCGAACGCGCCGGCCATCGCCCACCTCGAGAGCCTGAGCGCGCCGGCCGCGCCGGTCTACCTCTGGGGCGTGAGCGGCAGCGGCAAGACGCACCTGATGCAGGCGCTGGTGCACCGCTTCGCGCAGCAAGGCACGCGCGCCGGCTGGTTCAGTGCCGCCGATCCGGCGCCGTGGGCCAACGACGACGCCTGGGGCCTGATCGCGATCGACCATTGCGACGCGCTCGATGCCGGCCAGCAGCACGCCGCGTTCACGCTGTTCGTCGAGGCGGCGACGCGCGGCCTGCCGGTGATCGCGTCGGGCCGCGTGCCGCCGGTCGACCTGCCGCTGCGCGAAGACCTGCGCACGCGTCTCGGCTGGGGCCACGTGTTCGCGGTGCTGCCGCTGAGCGAACCCGAAGCGCGCGCCGCATTGCGCCGCGAGGCCGATCGCCGCGCGCTGTTCTTCTCGGACGACGTGATGGACTACCTGCTGACGCGCTTCGCACGCGACCTGAAGCACCTGATGGCGCTGCTCGACCGGCTCGACGAATTCTCGCTCTCGACCAAGCGTGCGATCACGGTGCCGCTGCTGAAGCGGATGCTCGCGGAGGAGGGCAAGGGATGAAGAACCTGTGCCTGTTCGACCTCGACGACACCTTGCTGCCGATCGACTCCGACCACGCCTGGGGCGAGTTCGTGACCCGGATCGGCTGGGTCGATCCGGCCGATTTCGCGCGCCGCAACGACGCGTTCTACGCGCAGTACAAGGCCGGCGAGCTCGACATCCACGAGTACATCGTATTCGCGACCGAGCCGCTGCGGGCGCACACGCCGGCCGAATGCGCCGCCGCGCACCGCCAATTCATGGCCGAGGTCATCGTGCCGGTGCTGCAGCCCAGCGCGCGTGACCTCGTACGTACGCACCAGGCGCGCGGCGATGTGGTCGCGCTCGTCACCGCGACCAACGACTTCATCACCGCGCCCATCGCCCAGGCCTTCGGAATCCCCGAATTGCTGGCCGTTCGGCTCGCGCGCGGCGCCGGGGGTACCATCACGGGCTGCATCGCCGGCACGCCGAGCTACCGCGAAGGCAAGGTCACCCGGGTGACCGAGTGGCTCGCCGGGCAGGGCGCCGGCTGGGCCGACTTCGAACGCATCAGCGTCTACAGCGACTCGATGAACGACCTGCCGCTGCTGGAGCGTGCCACCGACCCGGTCGCGACCAACCCGACGCCGGCGCTGCGCGCCATTGCCGAAGCGCGCGGTTGGCGCATCCTGAAACTGTTCGATTGACCCGCTTTGACTGAAGCCCCGCGAATGATCAAGAAATTCATCGACAAGCTGCTCGGCAAGACCCCCAAGGCGGTGGACCACGGCGCGGCGCCCGCGGGCAAGCGAGTCGAGGTGCCGAAGAGCGAGCACCAGATCGACTCGAAGCTGGTCGACGAACGTGCCGTCAAGGTTGTCAGCACGCTCGCCGATGCGGGCTTCGAGGCCTACATCGTCGGCGGCGCGGTGCGCGACCTGCTGGTCGGCCTGCGGCCCAAGGATTTCGACGTCGCGACCAACGCGACGCCGGAGCAGGTCAAGGGCCTGTTCCGCCGCGCCTTCATCATCGGGCGGCGCTTTCGCATCGTGCACGTCGTGTTCGGGCGCGGCCGGCAGGACCGCGGCCTGTCCGAAGTGATCGAGGTTTCGACCTTCCGCGCGATGGTTGATGCGGCGGCGGCCGATCAGGTCAGTGGCAACGAGAAGACCTCGAGGAGTGATCTGGCCGGCAAGAGCCACGTCGTCGATGCCGAGGGTCGCGTGCTGCGCGACAACGTCTGGGGCCCGCAGATCGACGACGCGGCGCGGCGCGACTTCACGATCAACGCGATGTACTACGACCCGGTGCGCGAGATCGTCGTCGACTATCACGGCGGCATCAAGGATGTGAAGAAGAAGCTGCTGCGCATGATCGGCGACCCGGCCGCGCGCTACCGCGAAGACCCGGTGCGCATCATCCGCGTCGTGCGCTTCGCGGCCAAGCTCGGCTTCGAGATCGAGCCGAAGACGCGCGCGCCGATCAAGGAGATGGCCGCGCTGCTCGACAACGTGCCGGCCTCGCGCACCTTCGACGAGATGATCAAGCTGCTGCAGACCGGCCACGCGCTGGCCAGCATCACCGAGCTGCGCAAGCAGGGCCTGCACCGCGGTGTGTTCCCGGTGCTCGACGTGGCGCTCGACGAAGCGCAGCGCCACGACGGCCGCGAAAAGTTCATCCAGCTCGCGCTGGCCGACACCGACCGGCGCGTCGGCGAAGGCAAGCCGGTCGCGCCCAGCTTCATGCTCGCCTGCATGCTGTGGCACGACGTGCTCGACCGCTGGCAGAAGCTCAAGGCCAAGGGCGAGTCCGCGTTCCCGGCGCTGCAACAGGCGATCGACACGGTGTTCGACGCGCGCATCGGCGACATCTCGGGCCGCGGCAAGCTCGCCGCCGACATGCGCGAGATCTGGCAGATGCAGCCGCGCTTCGAGCGCCGCCAGGGCAACAGCACGATGTCGCTGCTCGAGCAGCCGCGCTTTCGCGCCGGCTTCGACTTCCTGCGGCTGCGCGGCGACGCCGGCGAGATCGACGCCGAACTCGCGAACTGGTGGGAAGACTTCTCGCTCGCCGACGACGAGGGCCGCCGCCAATTGCTCGAGGCCGTGCGGCCGACCGGTGCGGTCCGCCGCGTGCGCAGCAGCGCGCCCAAGGCGGCTGAGAGCCCGACCGCGGCGGCGCCCGACGTCGCCCCCGGCGACGCCGGCGAATCCGCCGAGGGCGACCCGGTGCGCAAGCGCCGCCGCCGCCGTCGCAAACCGGCCGGGGCGAGTGCTGCGGACGTCGCGAGCGAGCTGCCGCCGTCGTCCAGCCCGGGCCACGACTTCTGACGCCACCGAGGGGCACAGCGCATGAGCTCGCCGGGCCGTCCCAAGCGCGAATTGACCGCAGTGCGAAGCACGGAGGTTGCCTGATGAGCACGTCTGGCCTGAACCCGCACGCGCTGGCGCGCCTGACCGCGGCGTTCACGCGGCTGATCGACGCCCGACGCATTCCCGGTGTGGTCGCAATGATCTCGCGGCGCGGGCAGGTCGAGTACCTCGAGAGCCTGGGCCGACAGGACCCGCAGCGCGGCACGCCGATGGGTTCGGATGCGGTGTTCCGCATCCACTCGATGACCAAGCCGATCGTCTCGGTGGCGACGATGATGCTGGTCGAGCAGGGGGTGCTGCAGCTGAGCGACCCGGTGGCGCTGTACCTGCCGGTGTTCTCGGCCGCGCGCGTCGGTGTCGAGCGTGACGGGCGGCTCGACCTCGTCGCGCCCGGGCGGCCGATGACGATCCATGACCTGCTGCGCCACACCGCCGGGTTCACCTACGAGTTCTACGCGCCGTCGGCAGTGCGGCGCCGCTACGTCGCGGCGCGCCTGAACTCGCCGGAGCGCAGCAACGCCGAGCAGGTCGATGCGCTCGCCAGCCTGCCGCTGATGCACGAGCCCGGCTCGATCTGGGAATACAGCCGTGCCACCGACGTGCTCGGGCGTGTGCTCGAAGTCGTCACCGGCCAGCCGCTGGGCTCGCACCTGGGTGCCGCGATCTTCGATCCGCTGGCGATGCGCGAGACCGGCTTCGATTTGCCGCTGGCGGTGCTGGCGCGCATGACCGAGCCGTTCGCGCGTGATCCCGACACCGGCGTGCGTTCGACCTTGTCCGACGTGCACGCCGCGGCCACCTTGCAGAGCGGCGGCGGCGGCCTGCTGTCGACGATCGGCGACTACGCGCGCTTCGTGCAGCTGATGCTGAACGGCGGACGCCTCGGCGACGTGCGCCTGCTCGGTCGCAAGACGGTCGAGGCGATGACGACCGACCACCTGCTGACGATCCCGCGCGCGGTCGACACGCTGCCGCCCGACCACGGTTTCGGTCTCGGCTTCGCGGTCAAGACGCATCTCGGCGGCGGGGTCGAGCCCGGCTCGGTCGGCAGCTACGGCTGGAGCGGCTCGGCCGGCACGGCGTTTTTTGTCGATCCGCGGGAGAACCTGTTCGCGATCATGATGACGCAGGCGCCCGGCCAGTTCGACGAGGTGCGCGAGCTGTTCCGGCAACTGGTCTATGCCGCCATCGACGATTGAAAAGGGGGCGCCGACGCCGGTGTGTGCCGGCATCGGCCTGGGCGCGAACCTCGGCGATGCGCATGCCACGCTGGCCGCGGCGATCCAGGCGCTCGCCGCGCTGCCCGACAGCACGCTGCGCGCCTGCTCGTCGATCTACCGCAGCGCGCCCATCGACTCGAGCGGCCCGGACTACCTGAACGCGGTCGTGCTGCTCGACACGATGCTCACGCCGCAGGCCTTGCTGGCGGAGCTGCAGCGCGTCGAGCTCGCGCACGGCCGCGAGCGCCCCTACCGCAACGCGCCGCGCACGCTGGACCTGGACCTGCTGTTCCACGGCGAGCAGCGACTCGAGTCGCCGGCGCTGACCTTGCCGCACCCGCGCCTGCATGAACGCGCGTTCGTGCTGCGGCCGCTCGCCGAGCTCGCGCCCGAGCTGGTGATCCCCGGACGCGGCCGCGTGGCCGACTTGCTCGCCGGGGTCGCGGACCAGCACGCCGATAAACTCGCCGGATGAATGCCATTCCCGTTTCGATGCAAACCGTGCTGCTGCTGGCCGCCTCGAACGTCTTCATGACCTTCGCCTGGTACGGTCACCTGAAGAACCTCGCCGACAGGCCGTGGTACTGGGCGGCGATCATCAGCTGGGGCATCGCGCTGTTCGAGTACCTGCTGCAGGTCCCCGGCAACCGCATCGGCTTTGCCGGCGGCCTGTCGCTGGCGCAGCTGAAGATCACGCAGGAGGTGATCACGCTGGGGGTGTTCGTGCCGTTCGCGATGGTCTACATGGACCAGCCCTTCAAGCTGGACTTTGTCTGGGCCGGGCTGTGCATGGTCGGTGCGGTCTACTTCATCTTTCGCACCTGATGGGCGCCGCCGCCGACGTCGCCGGGCTGCAGCGCTTTCGGCACATCGTGATCGAGGGCCCGATCGGCGTCGGCAAGAGTACGCTGGCGCGCAAACTGGCCGCGCGGCTGGGCGCCGATCTGCTGCTCGAACAACCCGAAGAGAACCCGTTCCTCGCGCGCTTCTACGACGACATGCCGGGCTACGCGTTCCAGACCCAGCTGTTCTTCCTGTTCCAGCGCCTGAAGCAGGTGCAGGCCGCGGCCCAGCCGGGCATGTTCGCGAGCGCCGTCGTCGGCGACTTTCTGTTCGCGAAGGATTCGCTGTTCGCGCGGCTGACCCTCAGCGACGACGAGTTCCGCCTCTATTCGCAGATGTACGCGCAGATCGCGCCGCAGGTGCGCGAGCCCGATCTGGTGGTGTGGCTGCAGGCCGCGCCCGCCACGCTGCTGCAACGCGTCCGTCGCCGTGCGCTGCGCATGGAGCAGGGGCTCACGGCCGACTACCTGCAGCGCCTGTGCGATGCCTACGTCGAGTACTTCCACGCCTATGAAGGCGCGCCGGTGTTCGCGATCGGCACCGAGCATTTCAACCCGGTGGACCGCGAGGCCGATTTCGAGACGCTGCTGCAGCGCCTGGCCATGTTCAAAGGCCCGCGCGAGTTCTTCAATTCGCACGTCGAGATCCCGTTCGGCTGAGCCCTCACGCTTACACTCCCGCCGTGACAATTTGATGAGGCGTTCGCGACGCGGCGCACCCAGGGAGATTCGGAATGCTGTTCGGCAAGCTGCTGCCTCGCGAAGGCAATTTTTTTGAGCTGTTCAACCAGCATGGCGAATTCATCGTCGCGGGTGCACGCTCGTTCATTCTGCTGATCCAGAACTACGCCGACCTGGGCTTGCGCGAGAAGTACGCGAACGAGGTCGGCAACGCCGAGCGCCAGGCCGACCGCATCACCGCCGAGGTGAACCGGCTGCTGCACAAGACCTTCATCACGCCGATCGACCGCGAGCAGATCCACGGCCTGATCAACGCGATGGACGACATCCTCGACCTGCTGCAGGACGCCACCGAAACCATGTCGCTCTACGACGTGCGCACGATGACCGAGGACGTGCTGCGCCTGGGCGACCTCAGCGCCAAGTGCTGCGAGCGGGTGCAGCATGCGGTGTCGCTGCTGCCGCGCATCAGCCAGGCCGAGGTCGCCGAGGCCGCGATCAAGACCTGCGAAGAGATCGACAAGCTCGAGTCGGACGCCGACCGCGTGATGCGTTCGGCAATGTCCAAGTTGTTCCGGGAAGAGAAGGATGTGCGCGAGCTGATCAAGCTGAAGGCGATCTACGAACTGCTCGAATCGATCTCGGACCGCTGCGAGGACGTGGCGAACCTGATCGAGGGCGTCGTCCTCGAGAACTCCTGAGCCCCTGACGAATGGGCTCCATCCAGACCGCGTTCTGGGTCGTCGCGCTGCTGGTCGCGCTGGCGATCGCGTTCGACTTCATGAACGGCTTCCACGACGCGGCGAACGCGATCGCCACCGTCGTCTCCACCGGCGTGCTCAAGCCGCAGCAGGCGATCGTCTTCGCGGCGTTCTTCAACGTGCTGGCGATCCTGGTTTTCCACCTGAACGTGGCGGCCACCATCGGCAAGGGCATTGTGCTGCCGGGTGTCGTCGACCACCATGTCGTGTTCGGCGCGCTGATCGGCGCGATCTTCTGGAACGTCGTGACCTGGTGGTATGGCATCCCCTCGAGTTCGTCGCATGCGCTGATCGGTGGCATCGTCGGTTCGGTGATCGCGAAGGCCGGTGCCGGCTCGCTGATCGCCGCGGGCATCTGGAAGACGGTGCTGTTCATCTTCCTGTCGCCGCTGCTCGGCTTCCTGTTCGGCTCGCTGCTGATGGTGCTGGTGGCGAACCTGTGCCGGCGCACGTCGCCATTGCGGGTGGACAACCTGTTCCGGCGCCTGCAGCTGATCTCGGCCGGTCTGTACAGCCTGGGCCACGGCGGCAACGATGCGCAGAAGACCATCGGCATCATCTGGATGCTGCTGATCGCGACCAACTACTCCGCGGCCGGCGACAAGCTGCCGCCGAGCTGGGTGATCTGGTGCTGCTACCTCGCGATCGGTGCCGGCACGCTGTTCGGCGGCTGGCGCATCGTCAAGACCATGGGCCAGAAGATCACCAAGCTGAAGCCGGTGGGGGGCTTCTGCGCCGAAGCGGGCGGCGCGGTCACGCTGTTCCTGGCCACGGCGCTGGGCGTTCCGGTCTCGACCACGCACACGATCACCGGCGCGATCGTCGGCGTCGGTTCGGTGCAGCGCGCCTCGGCGGTGCGTTGGGGCGTGGCGGGCAACATCGTCTGGGCCTGGATCTTCACGATCCCCGCGTCGGCATTCGTCGCCGGCGTCTTCTACTGGATCGGGCGCGCGCTGTTCGTTTGAGTGGTCTGGGTCTCGGCTTCGTATTCGAAGTAGCGCTGCGCGCTGAACGCAAGCGTGGCCATCAGTACGCCGCCACCGATGACCAGCGCGAGCACCACACCGATGATCGTGGCCCAGCCCATGCGATGTTGCGGCCCGGTTGGGTTGAAGCGCGTGTTCCAGCGTTCGTCCGGCGTCAGGCCATAGAGGATCGCGCTGAACATGCCAATCGCCACCATCAGGCCGAGCAGCGGGATCAACAGCCACGCCAGATGATCATCACCACCCAGATGCCGCATGCGCTGCACGCCGTACAGCCCGACCAGGGTCGGCCAGACGAACAGCCAGCCCCAGCGGTCGCGAAACCCGTGCAGGTAGAACCGGTGCAGGCCGAGGCTGCCGGCGAGCACCGCGATCCAGGTCGCGAACGTCTTCGATTTGTAGGCTTGCAGGTCCGCGCTCATGTGCCGTCCTGCGGCTCGGCCGTGTGCCCCAGGCCGAGCGCCTTTTGCATGATCACCACATCGCGCCACTGGTCGAACTTCCAGCCCGCGGCCTTCATCACGCCGATGTGCTCGAAGCCCAGCGTGCGGTGCACGCCGATCGAGCCGAGGTTCGCCGAATCGCCGATCACCGCGAGCATCTGGCGCGCGCCGGCCGCCTCGCAGCGCCCCAGCAGCTCGGCCAGCAGCAGCTTGCCGAGACCCTGGCCTTTGGCCTCGGGCGCGAGGTAGACCGAATCCTCCAGGCAGAAGCGGTAGGCCTTGCGCGGGCGGAAGTGGTTCGCGTAGGCGTATCCCAGCACCACGCCGTCGCGCTGCACCACCAGCCACGGCAGGCCCTTGGACAGCACGTCGTCACGGCGGCGCGCCATCTCGGTTTCATCGGGCGCGTCGAGCTCGAAGGTGCCGGTGCCGTTCAGCACGTTCCAGGCGTAGATCGCGGTGATGGCGGCCAGGTCGGCCGGGGTGCTGGGGCGGATCAACAGGGCAGGCGTGCTCATCGGTTTCCTCTTGGCTGGGCGCTGAGTTTATAATGCGCGGTTTCGTTGATGGCCGGCCGGGTGGTCGGTGTATCTACATTGACGAGGATCGGGTGCCGAGTTGGGTGCCCAGCTACAGGATGCGATCTGCCTGACCTGCGTGTCTTCTTCGATGGAGGCGCGGTGTCCTGGTGCGGTGGATGCTTTGAACACATTTAAGGAACAGTCATGGTCGTGATCCGTCTTTCGCGTGGGGGTGCCAAGAAGCGCCCGTTCTTCAACATCGTCGTCGCCGACTCGCGCACCCGCCGCGACGGCCGCTTCATCGAGCGCGTGGGTTTCTACAACCCGGTGGCCTCGGGTGGCGAGCAGCCGCTGCGCGTCGCGTTCGATCGCATCGAGCACTGGACCAGCACCGGCGCGCAGATGTCGCCGACCGTGGCGCGCCTGGTCGCGCAAGCCAAGACCGCCGCCTGAGCGTTGTCTGGCGGGACGCCGCAGTGACCACCGCTGCCGGGCCGACCGCGAAACCGGTGGGTGCCGATCCCGCCTGGCCCGACGATGCGATCGAGGTCGGTCGCATCGTCGATGCCTGGGGCTTGAAGGGCTGGATCAAGGTCCAGCCTTTCGCTGCCGACCCACAGGCGCTGTTTTCGTCGCGCCGCTGGTTCATCCTGCCGTCCGAGAAGGCCGGCGTCACGCGCCCGGCCACCGTGGCCGGCGCGCTTCCCACGCTGCTGAAGATCACGCAGGTCAAGGACCACGGTGACGTGGTCGTCGCCCTCGCGCAGGAGGTGCCGGATCGCAGCGCCGCCGAAGCGATGCGCGGTGCGCGCGTGTTCATCGGCCGGACCAGCTTCCCGACCGCGGGGCCGGACGAGTTCTATTGGGTCGACCTGATCGGCCTCGACGTGGTCAATCGCGAAGGCGCCGCGCTCGGCAGGGTCGTCGGTCTGCTCGACACCGGCCCGCACAGCGTGCTGCGCGTGATGCCCGCCGACGACACCAAGGAAGAGGCCGAGCGCCTGATCCCCTTCGTCGCTGCGTATGTGGACGAGGTCAGCCTCGAACAGCGCCGCGTGACCGTCGACTGGGGCCTGGACTACTGATGAAGCCGCCGGCGATGCGCTTCGACGTCATCACCTTGTTTCCCGAACTGTTCGCGCCGCATCTGACGCAGGGCATCACGCGGCGCGCGTTCGAGTCGGGGCAGGTCGACGTCAAGCTCTGGCAGCTGCGCGACCATGCCGACAACAACTACCGCCGTGTCGATGACCGTCCCTATGGAGGCGGGCCGGGCATGGTGATGCTGGTCGAACCGCTGGTGCGCGCGCTCGCCGCGGTGCGGGCCGCACGTGGCGATGCGGCGCCGGTGGTGCATTTCACGCCGACTGGACGGCGCATCGACCAGGCGGTGGTGCGCGAGTTCGCGGCCTCGCCGGGCGCGATTCTGCTGTGCGGCCGCTACGAGGGCATCGACCAGCGTTTCGTCGATCGGCATGTGGATCTCGAACTGAGCCTGGGCGACTTCGTGCTGTCCGGTGGTGAACTGCCGGCGTTGGCCCTGCTCGACGCGGTCGCGCGCCTGCAGGAGGGCGTGCTGGGCGACGCCCAGTCGCACCAGCAGGACAGTTTCGAGGATGGCCTGCTCGACTGCCCGCACTACAGCCGGCCCGAGGTGCTGGCCGATGATGACGGCGATCAGGCCGTGCCGGCGGCCCTGCTGTCGGGCCACCACGCTGAGATTGCGCGCTGGCGGCGCGAGCAGTCGCTGGCGCTGACGGCACGCCGGCGCCCGGATCTGATCGCGGCGGCGCGCGCCGCAGGGCGGCTGAGCCCGGCCGACGAGGCGTATCTGAACTCACTTACGCTATAATCAAAGGCTTTTCGATCCTCTGCCCCGCAGGTGCACCGACGCGGCCCATGGCCGCAGTCACCGCGCCACCCAACTCCATCAACGCGTTGGCATGATCACTTAGGAGCTATCCGTGGACCTGATCCAGACCCTCGAGCGGGAAGAAATCACCCGTCTCAACAAGACCATCCCGCCGTTCGCGCCGGGTGACACCGTGATCGTCAGCGTCAACGTCGTCGAAGGCACGCGCAAGCGCGTCCAGGCGTTCGAAGGCGTCGTGATCGCCAAGCGCAACCGCAGCCTGAACTCGAGCTTCATCGTGCGCAAGATCTCCAGTGGCGAAGGCGTGGAACGCACGTTCCAGCTCTACAGCCCGCTGATCGCGTCGATCGAAGTCAAGCGCCGCGGCGATGTGCGCCGGGCCAAGCTGTACTACCTGCGCAGCCGCTCGGGCAAGTCGGCGCGGATCAAAGAAAAGCTGGCCTGACGGAGTCAGGCATCGTCGCAAGACGATGTTCGCGCACAGCGCGATGCCAGCTTTCGCCGCAGGCAAAAGCTCGCTTGATCGCGACGAGGCAGTTCGCTGCTTTGACCAAAGGCCGCCTCCTGTGGGCGGCCTTTTGCATTTCATCAGCACCATGGCCCTGAGCTTCGACCCGCAGAAATTGCCGATCGTCGGCGTGGACGATCATCTGCCCGCACTCGCGTCCGACGCGCTGCGCCCCGAGGCGCTGCGCCAGCGTTTCATGCTGCCGCCGATCTGGACGCCGGAGATCAAGCACGAGCCACGCTTCAACGACCGCTTGCCGGCCCACGCGTCGGTGCTGGTGGCGCTGGTGCAGCGCGACGAGCTGACGGTGTTGCTGACGCAGCGCACCGACCATCTGAACGACCACCCGGGCCAGATCAGCTTCGCCGGCGGGCGTGTCGAGTCGACGGATGCGGATGCGGCCGCGACGGCGCTGCGCGAGGCCCATGAAGAGATCGGTCTCGAAGCCCCGTTCGTCGACGTGCTCGGCGCGATGCCGACCTACACCACCGGCACCGGCTTCATCGTCACACCGATCGTCGCGCTGGTCAGCCCGGGGTTCACGGTGAACCCCGATCCGTTCGAGGTCGCCGAGGTGTTCGAGGTGCCGCTGGCCTTCCTGATGAACCCGGCCAACCACCGGCGCCACGCGGTCGAATTGAACGGCGGGCGACGCGAGTTCCTGTCGATGCCATGGGACGGTGTCGACGCCCAAGGCCAGCCGCGTCGCTACTTCATCTGGGGCGCGACCGCGGCGATGCTGCGCAATCTCTATCGTTTTCTCGCGGCGTAGGACAGCCGCGGGGCCGCTCCCAAGCCGCCCCGCACCCCCGCGGGGGATGGCCGCGATACACCGCGGCCGGGGGCTCCATTCCGTCGTCGCTATCATCCGCGCACATGAGTTTCTTTGCCGTCCTGTTCGCGCTGCTGATCGAGCAACTCAAACCGCTGCCGCGTGGCAACGTGGTGCACGACTCATTGACCGGCTGGATGCGCTGGACCGGCCGCAACTTCGACGCCGGCCGCGATCACCACGCGTGGGTGGTCTGGGGCATCACCGCGCTGGTGCCGGCGCTCATCGCCTGGGGTGTGCACGCCGCACTCGCACATGCAAACGTCCTGCTGGCGCTGGCTTGGAATGTGGCGGTGCTGTACGTCACGCTCGGGTTCCGCCAGTTCAGCCACTACTTCACCGACATCCGCGACGCGCTGGACCGAGGCGATGAGCTCGAGGCGCGGCGCCTGTTGTCGGAGTGGCGCCACCTCGATGCCAGCGAGCTGCCGCGCACCGAGCTGCTGCGCCATGTGATCGAGCATTCGCTGCTGGCCGCGCACCGTCACGTGTTCGGCGTGTTCTTCTGGTTCGTGCTGCTGTCGTCGTTCGGCCTTGGTCCGGCGGGCGCGGTGCTGTACCGCATGGCCGAGTTCGCGAGCCGCTACTGGGCCTTCAAGAGCCGCACCATCGACGCGCCTGTCAACGACCGGCTGCTCAGGCTCTCGCAACACCTGTTCAACCTGCTCGATCACGTGCCCGCGCGCATGACCGCGTTCGGCTTCGCGGTCGTCGGCAATTTCGAAGAAGCGGTGACCTGCTGGCGTCGCGACGCCGGGCTGTGGAAGCATCCGAACGAAGGCATCATCCTCGCCGCGGCCGCGGGTGCGGTCGGCGTGCAGCTCGGCGGCCATGCGGCGCCCGGCGTGACGCCGGACCGCTCGAAGACCTTCGAGGCCGGTGCCGCGGCCGAAGCGGTGAACGCCGAAGGGTCGACGCCAGGCCTGCCGCCCGAGCCGGGACACTTGCGCAGCATCGTCGGGCTGGTGTGGCGCTCGGTCGTGCTGTGGATGCTGTTGCTGGCGCTGCTGTCGCTGGCCAACTTGGTTGGCTGACAGGTTCTAGCGGCGCGAGACCAGCTCGCTCAGGATCTCGCCGTAGATCCGGTAGCGCGACTCGCTGATCTCGCCGCGTTCCAGCGCCGCGCGCACCCCGCAGCCCGGCTCGTGCTGGTGGGTGCAGTTGTAGAACTTGCAGTCGGCATGTTGGCGCAGGTCGGGCATCAGCTTGGCGAGCTGCTGCGCGTCGATCTGGCGCAGGCCGAATTCCTGGAACCCGGGCGAATCGATCAGTGCGGTGCTGCGCTCGGCGTTGTCCAGCCAGTACCACTGCGTCGTCGTCGTCGTGTGGCGGCCCGAGTTCAGGGCTTGCGAGATCTCGCCGATCTGCGCCTTGGCGTCGGGCGCGAGCAGGTTGATCAGCGTGCTCTTGCCGGTGCCGCTGGGCCCGAGCACGAAGGTGGCCAGCCCGTGCAGCAGCGGCATCAGCACCTCGCGCGCCTGCTCGGGGCGGGCCTTCAATGCGAGCTCGATCACGTCGACGCCGAAGGCCTTGTACGCTGCGAGGCGCTCGCGCGCCGCGGCGATCGAGGGCAGGTCGGCCTTGTTGAGCACGATGCGCGCCGGGATGCCGGCGCTCTCGGCCGCGACCAGCGCGCGAGCGAGCTGCGACTCGCTGAACACCGGCTGCGCAGCGACCAGGATCAGCAGCTGGTCGAGATTGGCGGCAAACGACTTGGTCTTCCATTCGTCCTGCCGGAACAGCAGGTTGCGGCGCGGTTCGACATGCTCGATCACGCCTTCATCGCCGGAGGCCTGCCAGCGCACACGATCGCCGACGACGCAGTCGCTCTTCTTGCCTCGGGGGTGACAGGTCAGACGTTCCCCTTCGGGCGTTTCGACGATGTAGTGGCGGCCGTGCCCGGCCACCACCAGCCCGAGATCGAGCGTGACGTTCTTGCTCAACGACGGCTGACCGGCGCGTCGGTCAGGCGACGAACGAGATCAACGCATCGGCCTTCGTCGCGCAGATGAAATCGTTGATCGAGACGCCGCCGACTTCGCGGGTGTTGAACCGCACGACGCAGCGGTCGTAGGTCACTGCGAGCTCGGGGTGGTGGTCTTCGGTGTTGCAGATCCACGCGAGCGCATTCACGAACGCGATGGTCTCGAGATAGTTCTTGAACGCGTAGGTCTTCTCGATCGAACCCTGATTCCGGTGCCAGCCGCTCAACTGCGCGAGGTGGTCGTGGATGACGGCGTCGCTCATCGGGGCGCCGCCCTGGAGCGCCTGGCAGCGCTGGTGCAGGAGATTGCTCATGGAGGATCTCAGGCAGGTTGCAGGGATGACTTCGGGCCGCGGCGCGACAGCGCCGCGAGCCGCTCGGAGGCAGGGGGGTGCGAGTAGTAGAAGCGCACGTACAGCGGGTCGGGGGTCAGCGTGGCGGCGTTGTCCTCCTGGAGCTTCAGCAGCGCCGCGGCCAGGTCGTTGCCGTCGGCCTGCCGACAGGCATAGGCATCGGCCTCGAACTCATGCCGGCGCGAGAGCTGTGCAAACAGCGGCGACACGAAGAAGCCGAACACCGGCGTCACCAGCAGGAACAGCAGCAGCGCGACCGCGTCGTTCGGAATGCCCAGCGACGGGCGCACGCCAAGCGCCAGGTAGAACCAGGTCTGGCCGGAAAGCCAGCCCAGCAGCGCGAAGGCGGCCAGGCTGATCGCGAACATCGCCACGATGCGCTTGATCACGTGCTTGTGCTTGAAGTGGCCCAACTCGTGCGCGAGCACCGCTTCGACTTCGCCGGGCGACAGCTTGTTCAGCAGCGTGTCGAAGAAGACCACGCGCTTGGCCGCGCCGAAGCCGGTGAAATAGGCGTTGGCATGCGCCGAGCGCTTGCTGCCGTCCATCACGAACAGCCCCTTCGCGGCGAAGCCGCAGCGCGCCATCAGCGCCTGCACGCGGACCTTCAGCGGCTCGTCGGCGAGCGGCTCGAACTTGTTGAACAGCGGCGCGATCACGGTCGGGTAGAACACCAGCATCGCCAGGTTGAAGGCCATCCAGACGCCCCACGCCCACAACCACCACAAGCCGCCCGCAGCGCCCATCAGCCACAGCACCAGTGCGGCGATCGGCAGCCCGACCAGCACGCCGACGAATGCGCCTTTGAGCGTGTCGGCCACATACAGCCGCCAGGTCATGCGGTTGAAGCCGAAGCGCTGTTCGATGCGGAAGGTGCGGTAGAGCTCGAAGGGCAGATCGAGCAGGCCGCCGATGATCGCGAACGCGGCCAGCAACGCGAGCTGGTAGGCCATGTTGCCGAAGCGCGGTTGAACGAAATCGCGCACCAGCGTGTTGAGCGTGTCGATACCGCCGAGCAGCGTCCAGCCGAGCAGCACCACGGCGCCGAAGGCCATGCTGATCAGGCCGAAACGGCCCTTCGCGAGCGTGTAGTCGGCGGCGCGCTGGTGCGCCGGCAGGCCGATGGTGTGCGCGAACGCGGCAGGCACGGCGCCGCGGTGCATGGCGACATGCCGCATCTGCCGGCTTGCGAGCCAGAACTTGAGCACGAGCGACGCGACCAGGGCGGCGCTGAAGGCGAGGGTGAGAATCAAGGCGGACGGCATGGGTGCAAGTGTAGACCTGCGAAAATGCCCGCATGGAGAACACTGCATGAATCAAACCACCCTGGCCCGCGCCGACGAGAACCTGATCTGGATCGATCTGGAGATGACCGGGCTGTACCCGGACACCGACCGCATCATCGAGATCGCCGTCGTCGTCACCGACGCGAACTTGGCCAACCGTGTCGAGGGCCCGGTGTTCGCGATCCACCAGAGCGACGCGACGCTCGACGGGATGGACGCGTGGAACAAGGGCACCCACGGCAAGAGCGGGCTGATCGACCGCGTCAAGGCCTCGACCATCGACGAGGCCCAGGCCGAGGAGCAGGTCATCGAGTTCCTGAAGCTGTACGTGCCCAAGGGAAAGTCGCCGATGTGCGGCAACAGCATCTGCCAGGACCGGCGCTTTCTGGCCAAGACCATGCCGAAGCTGGAGGACTTCTTCCATTACCGCAACCTGGACGTCAGCACGCTGAAGGAACTCGCGAAACGCTGGAAGCCCGCCATCCTGACCGGCTTCAAGAAGGCACAGGCGCACACGGCGCTGGCCGACATCAACGAGTCGATCGACGAACTCGCCTATTACCGCGAGCACTTGCTGTCGCTGTGATTCTTGCGGGAAAACCCGAACCGATATAGAATACGAGCTTCGCCCGGAATGTCGTTTTGAAACCGTGGCGTTTCGTTCATCCCCTCTGACCTCATCGAGCCTTCGCACAACATCCGCTGTGCGCTCTTCGAACCCAAGCTGCACCCTGAGCTTGCGGGAACGGTTGGCGGCGATGCCGTCGCTTTGACTGTTCTCGATTTTCTGCCCCCAGAGCAAGTCTGAGTGGGCCGGTTCGGACCTTCTCCCCAGCGACTGATTGGTTGCTCCCTCACCGGAGTGGCCGCTGCGTTGATGTGCGCCGCTCGCAAGAGCGACGTGTCCGGCGCGTGTGTTTGAAGAAGAAAGAAGACTGCCATGAGTTTTGAAGCCCTGGGCCTGCATGAAGCCCTGTTGAAAGCCGTCGCCAGCTCTGGCTACGAGACCGCCACCGACGTCCAGACGCAGGCGATTCCGCCCGCTGTCGAAGGCGCCGATTTGATGGTGTCCGCCAGCACCGGCAGCGGCAAGACCGCCGCCTTCATCCTGCCCGCGCTGCAACGCGTGCTGGCCGCGCGTGCCGGCGAGAAGACCCGCCAACGCGGCACGATCTACGGTCCGCGCGTGCTGGTGCTCGCACCGACCCGCGAACTCGCGATGCAGGTCGCGAAGGCCGCCGCGACCTACGGACGCTGGGTGCCGGGCCTGCGCGTGGCGACCGTCGTCGGCGGCGTCCCGTACCCGGCGCAGATCGCTGCGCTGCGTGGCCCGCTGGACATCCTGATCTCGACCCCGGGCCGCCTGCTCGACCACATCCAGACCGGCAAGTGCATTCTGGAAAACGTCGAACTGCTGGTGCTCGACGAAGCCGACCGCATGCTCGACATGGGCTTCATCGACGACATCAACACGATCAGCGAGCAGATCCCTGCGACGCGCCAGACCGTGATGTTCAGCGCGACCTTCCTCGGCCATGTGGGTCGCCTCGCACAGAACCTGCTGCGCGATCCGAAGCGCATCGACGTCGCCTCGCACACCGACACCCACGCCAACATCGAACAGCGCCTGCACTGGGCCGACAACGCGAACCACAAGAACGCGCTGCTCGACCACATCCTGACCCAGAAGGAGATGGAGCAGGCGGTGGTGTTCACGAGCACGCAGCGCGACGCCGACTGGCTCGCCGACCGCCTCGCCGACATGGGCCACCACGTTGCGTCGCTGCACGGCGGCCACCCGCAAGGCCGGCGCAACCGTGTGCTGCAAGGCCTGCGCAACAAGCAGCTGAAGATCCTGGTGGCGACTGACGTCGCCGCGCGCGGCATCGACGTGCCGACGATCAGCCACGTCATCAATTACGGCCTGCCGATGAAGGCCGAGGACTACGTGCACCGCATCGGCCGCACCGGCCGTGCCGGCCGCAATGGCTTGGCGGTGACGCTGGCCGAGCGCATGGACGCCGGCATGATCCGCCGCATCCAGCAGTTCACGACGCAGAACATTCCGGTCAACGTCGTCGCCGGCCTCGAGCCGAAGACGCCGGAGCCGAAGATGTACGCGCCGCGCCCTGAAGGTGGCGCGCCGGGCCGCTTCGGCGCCAAGCCGTTCGGCCACAAGCCGGGCTTCGGCAAGAAGCCGTTCGCACCGCGCGGTGGCGAAGGCTTCGCGCCGCGCGAACGCGCACCGTTCGACCGCGATGCCCGCTTCGAGCCGCGCGCCGCGCACGGCGCCGAGGCACCGCGCAGCCCGTTCGACCGCGCGCCGGCCGCCGGCCGCGTCGACCACAAGGCCGGTGGCAGCAGCTTTGCGCCGCGCAAGCCGGGGGCGCCGGCGAGCAAGGGCGGCTTCAAGCCGCAGCGTCCGCGTCCGGGTGGTTTCACGCGCTGATCTCGACCCCGATCTCCTTGAAAAGGCCCGCTGTCGCGGGCCTTTTTCTTGGGTGAGCGTGAATGAATTGCGTTGGTTTATAAATGAGAACGATTCGTATTAACATGATGCACATGACGGCCCGATCCAGGAGGCCGCGCCTCACGCCGCCCCAGCTTGCTCAGGAGCCGACCATGTGCCAGTCCGACCCGACCCAACTCGAATCGCTGGTGCGCCAGACCGTCGCCGCTACCGGCGCACCCGTCGTCGGGCTGCACGCGCCGCCGGCCGGTTCACGCCGGCGCCGTCTCTGGGAGCTCGATGGTCATGCCCATTGCCCCGTCATCGGCGTGTGCCTGCCGATCACGGTGCTGCGGCGCGTCATCAACAAGGCTGTCGGCGGGCAGGCGATCGGCGACGACTACGAGATGCACTGTGCTGCCATCGCCGAATGCAAACGCCGCTCGGTGATCGCGGAGGCGGCGCAAAAAGAGCTCGACCGGCGCTACGTGGTCGCGCTGCGCCAGTCTGCACAGGCCAAGACCCGCGACGCCCTGGCCGCGTGGTGGGGCGAGGCGAGCGCCGGCAAGGACGTGGCCGGCGCGCTCTGGGCGGTGCTCACGCACGCCCGATGCGACAGCCTGCTCGAGCACCGGGTGCTCGGCGACATGCACATGCTGCAACACCAGGTCGGGATGGCCGCGCGCGTCGACCTGGCGCGCGTCGAGGCCCTGGAAGACGAGAACGTGGTGCTCGCGCGCGAGCTCGCCGCGGCGCAGCAGCGATGCACGCGCCAGGCCGCCGAGCAGGCACGCTTGGCCGACCAGCGGCAGGCCGAGCTCGTGCGCCTGCGCGCCGAACTGGTGGTTCGTGACACGGCGCTCGCCCAGGCGTGCGAACAACTCGAGGTGCTCGAAGCCGCGGCGCCCGGACTGAGCAGTCGCTTCGCGCTGGCACGCGAGGCGCGTGCGCAGGACGAGCGGATTCAGGCGCTGCAGCGTTCGCTGTTGCAGGCGCAGCAAGAGGCCGAGCGGCAGCGCGAGCGCGCCGACGAGGCGGTCGCCGAATGGCAGCACCGCGACGGTCAACGCGCCGTCGAACTCGTCGAGGACGACGCCGCCGGCGTGTCGCACGACAGCGCCCTCGCGGCGCTGCAGCACCGGGCCGTGCTGTGCGTGGGCGGACGCACGGCCATCGTGCCGATTTATCGCCAACTGATAGAACGCACCGGTGGGCGCTTCATGCACCACGATGGCGGTGACGAAGACAGCGCGGCCAAGCTCGACTCGACGCTTGCCGCCGCCGACTTGGTGATCTGCCAGACCGGCTGCATCAGCCACGATGCCTACTGGCGCGTGAAGGACCACTGCAAGCGCACCGGCAAACGCTGCGTGTTTGTCGACACACCGAGCCGCGCCGGCCTGGAGCGCGCGCTCGGCGAGGTGCAGGCCGAACAACAAGCCACCCGCGAGGGCGCCGCGCCGTCGCCCTGAACCGTAACGCGAACGGGTCGCGATTCGAGCACCATCACGCTGCGCTCGGGTAAATCGCTGGCGCGCCGAAGCCGCGCACAATCAGCGATCCCAAAACAAAAAGGAATTCGCGATGCAGGGTGACGCCAAGGTTCTGGAGTACCTCAACCTCCAGCTCAAGAACGAACTCACCGCGATCAACCAGTACTTCCTGCACTACCGCATGCTGAAGAACTGGGGCTTCGCGAGGCTCGCGAAGCACGAGTACGAAGAGTCGATCGAGGAGATGAAGCACGCCGACAAGCTGATGGACCGCATCCTGATGCTCGAAGGCCTGCCCAACCTGCAAGACCTCGGCAAGCTGATGATCGGCGAGAGCGCGGTCGAGATCCTGCACTGCGACCTGAAGCTCGAGCTCGGCTCGGTGACGGTGCTCAAGGACGCGATCGCGCACTGCGAAAGCGTGCGCGACTACGTCTCGCGCGAAGTGCTGCAGGACATCCTCGAGGACACCGAGGAGCATGTTGATCACCTCGAGACGCAGATCGAGCTGGTCGCCAAGGTCGGTGAACAGAACTGGCTGCAGAGCCAGATGGGCGAGGTGTCCTGATCGTTCTGATCGTTCAGAGGCGGTGCACGGCCACGTTCACCGTCATGCCAAGGTAGTCGTCGGCCTCGCCGTACCAGCTGCCCGAGATCGGCGCGGCCTGCGACGGGTCGCGCGCCACACCAACGCGTATCAGGTGGTTGCCCCCGGTCAGGTTGTTGGTCGGGTCGAACGGCACCCAGCCGGCGCCCGGCAAATACGCCTGCAACCAAGCATGCGTGGCACCGGCCCCGACGGTCGCGTCGGCATCGCCGCCGTCGAGCGCCGGGTCGTACAGGTAGCCTGACACGAAGCGCGTCGCGACGCCGAGGCGGCGCACCGCCTCCATCATCAGCAGCGCAAAATCGCGGCACGAGCCGGTGCTGCGCTTGAGCGTCTCCTGCGGGGCCTGAGTGCCTTCCTCGTCGCGCGCGGCGTAGTTGAAATTGGCGCGGATGAACTGGTTCATCTTGAACAACAGCTCGCGTGTGCCGGTCAGGCCGTCGGTGCGCAGGAACTGGCGCGCCCAGGCCGTCAGGTGGCCGCCCGGATCGTCGTAGTGCGGCCGCAGGTATTGCTCCAGGTCGAAGCGTTCGTCGACGCTGTACGCGAACGGGAACACCTCGGCACTCGGCGCCAGCGGCAGCTCCGCGTTGTTGGTGTGGGCGTGCTCGATCGTGAAGCGGCAGACGATCTCGAGCTCGCTGGCCGGCCCGTCGGGCTGCACCAGCGCGACCGAATTCGAGTGCGGATCCTGGATCATGCGCACCTGCGAGTTCGGGCTCACCTGCAGATCGGTGGCGAGCACGCGCAGGTCGTGGCTGTCGCGCGGGCGAAACATCACGCGGTGCTCGCCGAACGTGACCGGCTGACGGTATCGGTAGACCGTCGTGTGGACGATCTCGTACTGGACGGTCATCGCGGCGCCCAGCCTAGACCGCGAGCAGTTCGACCTCGAACAGCAGCGTCGCGTTCGGCGGAATCACACCGCCCGCGCCGCGCGCGCCGTAGCCGAGTTCGGGCGGGATCACGAGCAGGCGTGTGCCGCCGACCTGCATGCCTTGCACGCCTTCGTCCCAGCCCTTGATGACCATGCCGGCGCCGAGGCTGAAGTCGAACGGGTCGTGGCGGTCCTTGCTCGAATCGAACTTGGCACCCTTGACGCCGTTGCTGTAGAGCCAGCCGGTGTAGTGCACCTTGACGTGCTGGCCGGATTGCGCGGCGGCGCCGGTGCCGACGGTCGTGTCCTCGAACTGGAGTCCGGATGCGGTGGTGATCATGGTGAAAGCTCTCGTGAGGTGTCGGTCAATCCGACATCATGCCAGCCCGCGCGCCAGTGCCGCGTTGCGTCGGCGAGCCACGCCTCGCGCTCGCTGCCGTTCACGCGCAGGCCGAGCACCTGCGCCGCCGCGTTCAGCGCCGCGATCGGGTCGCTGGCATCGACGGGCCGCGCACCGTTCTGCTTCGAGAGCTTCTCGCCATCGGCGCCCCGCACCAGCGGCGTGTGCAGGTAGTGCGGCGTCGCCAGCCCGAGCGCGCGCTGCAGGTGGATCTGGCGCGGCGTGTTGTCCGCGAGATCCTCGCCGCGCACGACGTGCGTGATGCGCTGCGCCGCGTCGTCGACGACGACCGCGAGCTGGTAAGCCCACAGCCCGTCGGCCCGCTTGAGCACGAAGTCGCCGACGCTGCGCGCCAGGTCTTGCTGCTGTACGCCGAGGCGGCGGTCATGCCACTCGATCGGCGCCACGACGTCGTCGGTGCGCAGCCGCAGCGCGCGCGCCGGCTTGCCGTGCAGGCCGTCGCGACAGGTGCCGGGGTAGACCAGCTCGGCGTGGCGCTCGCGGGCCGCGCCTTGCGCGGCGAGCGCCTGGACGATGTCGGCGCGTGTGCAGCCGCAGGGGTAGGCGCGGTCCTGCGCGAGCAGCCGCATCAGCGCGGTCTCGTAGAGCGTGGAACGGGTCGACTGCCAGACCGGGGGCTCGTCGGCGACCAGGCCGAACGCCGCCAGTTGGGCGAGCAGGGCGTGATCGGCACCGGCGACGCTGCGCGGCGTGTCGACGTCTTCGATGCGCACCAGCCACACGCCCCCATGGGCGCGTGCATCGAGCCACGACGCGAGCGCCGCGGCCAGCGAGCCGGCGTGCAGCAGCCCGGTCGGCGAGGGCGCGAACCGGCCCCGGTATGGGCCCGCCGGCATCAGATCCCCGCCATCGGCACCTGACCGTGGCGCTCGAGCAGCGCGGTGCGTGTGGTCGGGCTGTCGAGCTGTTCGAGCCACCAGCGCAGCGCCAGACCGAGCTGCGGCTTGCGGGCGACGCCGGGGGCGCTCGGGTCGGGCATGCGCCACGCGTAGCCCATCTGCGGCGTGCGCGGCGGGCGCTGCATCGTCTTGACGATGAGCCGGCCCGCGGCGATGTGCTCGCGCACCATCGGCTCCGGCACGAAGCCGCACCCCATGCAGCGCAGCAGCGCCTCGATCTTGAGCTGCATGCTGCTGACGGTCAGCACGTCCTGTCCGGGCAGCAGGTTCACGGTCAGCGGGGTCAGGCGCTGCGCCGAGTCGGCCACCGCGACCGCGCGCTGGCGGATCAGCTCGGCATCGGTGAGCGGTGCGGTCGCGGCCGCGAGCGGATGGTGCGGCGCGACCGCGAACACGAACGGCACGGTGCCGATCTCCTTCATCTGCACGCCGGCCGGCACGCTGCCATCGATGCCGACGCCGATGGCCAGGTCGGCCTGGCCGAGGACCAGCGCTTCCCAGGTGCCGGCCATCACCTCGGTGCGCAGCCGCAGCCGCGTGCCCGGGTTGCCGAGCGTCGCCGGCACGACCGCCGAGGCACCTTCGCGATGCGTGATGCACTGCGGGTTCAGCGCGTAGAACGACTCGCACAGCTCGAACATCGTCAGGCGCGAGATCAGGCCGTCGACCGCGATCGTGAGCTGGGTTTCCCAGCCGGTGGCGACGCGCTTGACGCGGTTCGCGACCGCGTCGATCTGGTCCAGCAGGCGCCGCCCCTCGACCAGCAGCTCGGTGCCGGCGGCGGTGAGCCGGGCCTGGCGCGAGCGCCGATCGAACAACAGCACGTCGAGCGCGTCCTCGAGCTGGCGCACGCTGTAGGTCAGCGACGACGGCACCTTGCCGAGCTCGCGCGCGGCCGCGGCGAAGCTGCCGGTGCGCGCGATCACGTCCATCATCAGAAGAGCTTCGGGCGTCAGAACATTGCGGCTGTCGGTCATTGGCTCGCCCCGTCCGCTGAATGCAGTGGCCGCCCCCCCGAGGGGGCGCGGGCCGGCTTGGGGCGGCCCGGCGCGCGGCCCGACGATGGTGGTCTTGTCTGTTTCATCTCTTCATCTTATTTGAACGTTCGCTTCAACGCGTGGCATGCGGTGATTCGGCACCCACGAACTACATTGAGTGCACGAAAGGATCAACATCATGATCACCCTGCGCAAATCCTCCGACCGCGGCCTTGCCGACCACGGCTGGCTCAAGAGTTTCCACAGCTTCTCGTTCGCCGACTACCACGACCCCAAGCACATGGGCTTCGGCAACCTGCGCGTTATCAACGAAGACCGCATCGCGCCCGGCACGGGCTTCGGCACCCACGGCCACCGCGACATGGAGATCGTCAGCTATGTGCTGTCGGGCGAGTTGGCGCACAAGGACAGCATGGGCAACGGCCAGCCCGACAGCACCGGTGCGGCCGTCAGCGGCGTGATCCGCCCCGGCGATGTGCAGCGCATGAGCGCCGGCCGCGGCGTGATGCACAGCGAGTTCAACCACGCGGCGGATGCCGTCACGCACTTCCTGCAGATCTGGATCGAGCCGAATGTGCGCGGCATCGAGGCCGGCTATGAGCAAAAGCATTTCGACGACGAATCGAAGCGCGGCACGCTGCGGCTGGTCGCGTCGAACGATGGTCGCGACGGATCGGTGACGATCCATGCCGATGCGGCGATCTACAGCGGCCTGTTCGATGCTGCGCAGCGATTCACGCGCGCGCTCGATCCGGCACGCAAGTTCTATGTGCACCTGGTGCGTGGCCGCCTGACGGTCAACGGCCGTGCTCTCGAGGCCGGCGATGCGCTGAAGATCGAAGGCGAAACCGCGTTGGTCATCGAAGGCGGTGTCGACGCGGAACTGCTGCTGTTCGATCTGCGCTGACCGCGGCTACGGGTTCGCCACCAGAAACTGCTGCACGGCCGCGACGGTTCGGGCCGGATCTTCCTCGTGCGGCACGTGGCCGAGTTCGTCGAACACGAGCAGCGTGCTGTGCTTGATGTCGTGGGCGAAGCGCTGCGCGTGTGCGGGCGGGATCAGGTGGTCGCGGCCGCCCCAGAGGATCAAGGTCGGCTGCGTCAGCGCGCCCAGGCGTTCGAGCCCTTGGCGGCCCGAGGCCATCTGGCTCATGCGTCGACCGAGCGCCTCGCGGTTGCCGGCGCGCGAAGTCATCGCCATGTAGCGGTCGACGAGTTCAGGGGTCACGCGGCTCGGGTCGCCGTACACATTGCGCACGCTGGATTCGATCACGCTCCGCGGCAAGGTGTAGCGCATCAGGTCGCGCAGCAGCGGCAGGCGCGCGATCTGAAAACCGATCGGCACCGAGACCGAATCGAGCGGATAGCCGCCCGCGTCGACGAGGATGAGTCGTGCGACGCGCTGCGGCGCCACCGCGGCGGTCTGCCAGGCGATCGCACCGCCGAGCGAGTTGCCGCCGAGCACGACGCGCTGCAGCTTCAGGGAATCGAGCATCTGCAAGGTGAAGCGCACATAGGCCGCATCCGAATAGTCGCCGCTCGCGTTCGGGCCGGTCAGGCCGAAGCCGGGCAGGTCGAAGCTGATCACGCGGCGCGTGCCGCGCAGCGCGGCGACCCAGCCCTCCCAGGTGTGCAGGCTGGCCGAGGTGCCGTGGATCAGCACGACCGGCATCGGGTCATCGCGCGGGCCTTCGTCGCGCACGTGAACCTGCAGTCCGGCGAGGTCGATGAACGTGGAGGGCGGTGGCGCCCAGCGCGCGCGCAACGCGCTCGCCGGCACATCCGGGGTCCAGGTCAGCGCGACGCCAATGCCCATCAGCAGCAGCAGCGCGAGCAGCGCCCACGCGACAAGCCTGAACGCCGAGCGCACGTGCGTCAGCGGTCGCGTGCGAGCCGCAGACCACTGAACTGCCACTGCGCGTCGGGCGGGAAGAAGTTGCGGTAGCTTGCGCGCACATGGCCCGCGGGCGTCGCGCAGGAACCGCCGCGCAGCACGTACTGGCTGCACATGAACTTGCCGTTGTATTCACCCACCGCGCCCGGCAATGGGCGGTAGCCGGGATAGGCGTCGTAGCTCGAGCGCGTCCACTCCCAGACGTCGCCGAACATCTGCATCGGCTCGCCGCTGGCGGCTTCTTCGCAGGGCAGCGGGTGGAACGCGCCGCGGTCGGCGAAATTCGCGTGCCCCGGTGCGCGCAGGCGGCGCGCCGCATGTTCCCACTCGACCTCGCTCGGCAGGCGCGCGCCGGCCCAGCGCGCGTAGGCGTCGGCCTCGAAGTAGCTGAGGTGGCAGACCGGCGTGCGCGGATCGATCTCGATGTGGCCTTGCAGCGTGTGGTGCATCCAGCGGCCGTCGAGCTCGCGCCAGTACAGCGGCGCACGGCGCGTGCCGCTGCGCACCCAGTCCCAGCCCATGGCCAGCCAGAGTTCGGGCCGCCGGTAGCCGGCATCGTTGATGAACTCGAGGTACTCGCCATAGCTCACCGGCCGCGACGCGAGTTCGAACGGCGCGGTGTAGCTGCGGTGGCGGGGGGTCTCGTTGTCGAAGCAGAAGCCGCCGTCGAGTGCCGGGTCGAAGCCGTGCTCGATCAGACCGGCGTCGAAGGCGAACCAGCGCAGGGGCTGCGCCTGCACGCTCGTCATCGGCCAGCGCTTCGCATACGCGGCGTGCGTCGGGTTGAAGCTGAGCGCGTGCTTGATGTCGGTCAGCAGCAGTTCCTGGTGCTGCTGCTCGTGGTGCAGCCCCAGCGTCACGAGCTCGGCGAGCGCCGGATCGTCCGCGCGCGTGGCCAGCAGCAGCTGCATGCGGGCGTCGACCTCGGCGCGGTAGCGGATCACCTCGGCCAGGGTCGGTCGTGTGATCAGGCCGCGTTGCGCGCGCGGGTGCATCTCGCCGACGCCCTGGTAGTAGCTGTTGAACAGCACGCGGTAGGCGGCGTCAAACGGCTTGAACCCGGCCTCGAAGCGCTCGAGGATGAAGGTCTCGAAGAACCAGGTGATGTGCGCGAGATGCCACTTCGTCGGGCTCGCATCCGGCATCGATTGCACTTGGCAGTCTTCGGGCGACAGCGCGGCGGCCAGCCTCTGCGTCGTCTGACGGATCTCGGCGAACGAGTGCGCGAGCGGGCTGGCGGGCGACGGCGCGGGGCGGGGGTTCAGGTTCATGCCTGACCTTATAGCGAGGTGGTCGGCACGAGTGTGTCAGACAACGCCTCGCGTTCGTCGAAGACGAAACAATTCCCTACGAAATGTTCGCCGCCGCTGTCCTCGAAGTACTTCAGGATGCCGCCGTCGAGTTGCAGCACATTCGCGATGCCGGCCTCGCGCATCAGCAGCGCCGCCTTCTCGCAGCGAATGCCGCCGGTGCAGTAGCTCACCACCGTCTTGTCTTCGAGTTCGGCCCGATGGGCTTGCAGTGCCTGCGGGAACTCGCTGAACTTGGTGATGCGCCAGTCGATCGCGTTCTGGAAGCGCCCGTGGTCGACCTCGAATGCGTTGCGGGTGTCGAGCATGACGACCTCGCGGCCGGTGTCGTCCACGCCCGCGACCAGCCAGCGTGCCAGCGTCTTCGCATCGACCGCGGGTGCGCGCTGATGCTGCGGCTGGATCAGCGGGTGATTCATCCGAATGATCTCGGGCTTGATCTTCACGAGCAGTTTGCCGAAGGGCACCGTGGCCGAGCGGCTCGCCTTGATCGGCAGGCCGGCGAACGGCTCATGCGCCGTCAACCAGGCCAGAAACTCGCGCACCGGCGCCTCGACGCCGGCCACGAACAGGTTGATGCCTTCGTCGGCCAGCAGCACCGTGCCTTTGAGCCCATGTGTCGCGGCTTGCGAGCGGATGCTCTCGCGCCAGGCCGCGGTGTCGCTCAGGCTCACGAACTTGTAGGCTGAGATGTTCAGAATAGATGTCACGCCGCAAATTTTACGGGCCGCACGCTCCCTAAAATGCCGAGGATGAAACCCCCACGCTCTCTTCGTTCGCTGCCCCCCGAGGGGGCGTGTCAGTCCCTTGGGACGGCCCGGCGGTCCTGACATGCCCTTCGTTCACCTGCGCACCCACACCGAATTTTCCGTTGCCGACGGCACGCTGCGCATCGCCGACGCGGTCGATCTGGCGGCGGCCGATGGCCAGGCCGCGCTCGCGATCACCGACCTGTCGAACCTGTTCGGTGCGATCAAGCTCTACAGCGCGGCTCGCAAGCGTGGTGTCAAGCCCATCATCGGCACCGACCTGTGGGTCGAGCCGACCGGCGGCGAGAAGGCGGCGAGCCGCCTGGTGCTGCTGGTGCAGAACAAGCAGGGCTACCTGAACCTGTGCGAGCTGCTCTCGCGCGCCTGGCTGCGCCACGAGCAGCGCGCGCAGGCCTGTGTGAAGTGGGACTGGCTCGAGGAGCTGAACGAGGGGCTGATCGCGTTGTCGGGCGCCGAAATGGGTGCGGTCGGCCAGGCCCTGATCGCCGGTGACGCGGCGCGCGCCGATGCCGCGGCGCGCCGGCTCGACGCGATCTTCGAGCGGCGCTTCTACATCGAACTGCAGCGCGCCGGACTGCCGGGCAACGAAGCGCACGTGCGCAAGGCGGCGGTGCTGGCGGACCGCCTCGGCCTGCCGGTCGTCGCGACCCACCCGGTGCAGTTCGCGACCCCCGACGACTTCGAGGCGCACGAGGCGCGCGTGTGCATCGCCGATGGCGAGATGCTGTCCAACCCGCGCCGCGTCAAGCGCTTCGGTCCGGAGCAGTACTTCAAGAGCCAGGCGCAGATGGAGGCGCTGTTCGCCGATCTGCCGAGCGCGCTGCACAACACCGTCGAGATCGCGAAGCGCTGCAACCTCAGCCTGGTGCTGGGCAAGCCGCAGCTGCCCGACTTCCCGACACCGGTGGTCGACGGCCAGCCGCTGGCGATGGCCGAGTACTTCAGCATCCTGTCGCACGAGGGCCTGGAGAAACGCCTGGCGCAGCGTTACCCGGATGCGGCAGAGCGCGAGGCGCAACGGCCGCGCTATGTCGAGCGGCTGGACTTCGAGATCCAGACGATCCTGAAGATGGGCTTTCCCGGCTACTTCCTGATCGTCGCCGACTTCATCAACTGGGCCCAGAACAACGGCTGCCCGGTCGGCCCGGGGCGCGGCTCGGGCGCAGGCTCGCTGGTGGCGTACTCGCTCAACATCACCGGGCTGGACCCGCTGCAATACAACCTGCTGTTCGAGCGCTTCCTGAACCCCGAACGCGTGTCGATGCCCGACTTCGACATCGACTTCTGCCAGGGCAACCGCGACCGCGTGATCGACTACGTGAAGCAGAAGTATGGCCGCGATGCGGTGAGCCAGATCGCGACCTTCGGCACGATGGCCGCGAAGGCCGCGCTGCGCGACGTCGGTCGCGTGCTCGGCATGGGCTACGGCCATGTCGACAGCATCGCGAAGCTGATCCCCGCGCCGCCGGGCAAGCAGGTCACGCTCGCGAAGGTGCCTGCTAGCCCCGACCCCGGCCTGATCTACGCGCGCCAGGAGGCGCCCGAACTCGAGCAGCGCGAAGCCGCCGAGGAAGAGGTCGCCGAGCTGCTGACGCTCGCCACGCGCGTCGAGGGCATCACGCGCAACATCGGCATGCATGCCGGCGGCGTGCTGATCGCGCCGGGCAAGATCACCGACTTCTGTCCGCTGTACATGCAGCCCGGCAGCGACAGCGCGGTGAGCCAGTTCGACAAGGACGATGTCGAGGCCATCGGCCTCGTGAAGTTCGACTTCCTGGGCCTGGCGACGCTGACGATTCTCGAGATCGCGAAGGAGTTCATCCAGGCACGCCGTCCGCAATACAAGGAGTTCGACTACGACAAGCTGCCGCTCGACGACCAGCGCGTCTACAAGCTTTTCTCCGAAGGCCGCACCGAGTCGGTGTTCCAGTTCGAAAGCTCGGGCATGCAGCGCATGCTGAAGGACGCGCGGCCGACGCGCATCGAGGATCTGTTCGCGTTGAACGCGATGTTCCGCCCCGGCCCGATGGAGAACATCCCGAGCTTCTGCGCGCGCAAGCACGGCAAGGAAGAGGTCAGCTATCCGCACCCGCTGCTCGAGACCGTGCTCGGCGAAACCTACGGCGTGATGGTCTACCAGGAGCAGGTGATGCAGGCCGCGCAGGTGCTGGGCGGCTACTCGCTCGGCGGCGCCGACCTGCTGCGCCGCGCGATGGGCAAGAAGAAGGCCGAGGAGATGGCGCAGCACCGCCAGATCTTCCGCGACGGCGCGGCCAAGAAAGACATCTCGACCGAGGCTGCCGACGAAGTCTTCGACCTGATGGAGAAGTTCGCGGGCTACGGCTTCAACAAGTCGCACGCCGCCGCGTACTCGCTGCTCGCGTACCACACGGCCTGGATCAAGGTGCACTGCACGGCCGAGTTCTTCGCCGCCAACATGACGGTGGAGATGGACGACACCGACAAGCTGCGCGTGCTGCTGATCGATGCGAAGAGCTTCGGCATCGAGATCCAGGCGCCCGACGTGAACCGCGGCGTCTACCGCTTCGTGCCGGTCAGCGACAAGTCGGTGCAATACGGATTGGGGGCGATCAAGGGCACCGGTCAGGGCGCGATCGAGGCGATCGTCGCGGCCCGCGAGCAGGCCGCCTTCACGAGCCTGTTCGACTTCTGTGCCCGCGTCGACCGCCAGCGCATCAACCGCCGCGTGCTCGAGGCCTTGATCAAGGCCGGCGCGTTCGACGCGCTGCACCCGGATCGCGCCAGCATGCTCGCCAGCGTCGGCCTCGCGCTCGACTGGGCCGACTCGCAGGCGGCCCACGCCGACCAGGGCGGCCTGTTCGATTTCGGCGACGACACGCATGGCGCGAGCACGCAGGAACCGGCCCTCGTCGCGGCCGAGCCCTGGAATATCAAGGAACGGCTCACGCTGGAGAAGACGGCGCTCGGTTTCTACTTGTCGGGCCATCTGTTCGACCAGAGCGCAGACGAGGTGCGCCGCTTCGCGCGCCGCCGCATCGCCGACCTGATGGACAGCCGCGAGCCGCAGCTGCTCGCCGGCATCGTCAGCGATCTGCGTGTGGTCAACGGCCAGCGCGGCCGCGTCGCGATCTTCAAGCTCGACGACAAGTCTGAACCGATCGAAGCGGTCGCGAACGAAGAACTGCTGAACGCGAACCGCGATCTGCTGAAGGACGACGAGCTCATCATCGTGCAGGGCAAGGTCCAGCCGGACCGCTTCTCGGGCGGGCTGCGGCTGACGGTCGCGCAGGTCTGGGATCTGGCGTCGGCGCGCTGCCGCTTCGGCAAGTACCTGCGTGTCGCGGTCAACGGCAGCGTGCCGCCGGTGGCCGAGGTGTTGCGCGACTTCCCGTCGCGCCGCGTCGCGACCGAGCAGGGCGATCTGACGCAAGGCCTGACGGTGCGCCTGCAACTGCACCGCACGAAGGCCGACGCCAGCGCCAGCGGCGAGCTCGATCTCGGCGACTCGGCGCGTTTCTACCCGACCGACGCCGCGCTGGAGCGCTGGCGCGCCGGGGCACATCAGGGCGAGGCGGTGGTGGTGTACGAATGACCGGCGGGCTTCAGTCTTGACTGGTGTGCGCCGATAAGCGGGCATGACCGCATCCCTTCCCATCACCGGGCTGGTCCTGACCGGCGGCGGCGCACGCGCGGCCTACCAGGTGGGGGTGTTGAAGGCGATCGCGGCGATCCGGCGCGGGTCCAGCGGGGCCGATCAGGGCAACCCGTTCCCGGTGATCGCCGGCACCTCGGCCGGCGCGATCAATGCCGCGGCGCTGGCCTGCCGCGCCGACGATTTCGATGGCGCGGTGCACGACATCGGCCAGGTGTGGGAGAACTTCCACGCCGACCAGGTCTACCGCGCCGATTCGCTCGGCGTGATCCGCACCGGGGCGCGCTGGCTGACGATGATGTCGATCGGCTGGGTGATCGCGCGCTGGCGCCGTGCGCGGCCCAAGTCGCTGCTCGACAATCGGCCGCTCGAATCCTTGCTGACCACGCTCGTCAGCACCGAACGGCTGCACCGCGTGATGCGCGAGGGCCATCTGCAGGGGCTGGCCGTGACGGCATCGAGTTATGGCTCCGGCCAGCACGTGACCTTCTACGACGCGGTGAACGACATCGTGCCGTGGACACGCTCGCAGCGCATCGCGGTGCGTTCGGAGATCGGCGTGCCGCACCTGCTCGCATCGTCGGCGATTCCGTTCGTGTTCCCGGCCGCGCCCTTGAGCATCAACGGCCACATCGAATACTGCGGCGACGGCTCGATGCGCCAGGCCGCGCCGATCTCGCCCGCCGTGCACCTGGGCAGCCAGCGCATCCTCGTCGTCGGTGCCGGCCGCATGCATGAGCCGCCGGGTGAGCGCGCTGGCAGCGGCGAGTACCCGAACCTGGCGCAGATCGCCGGCCACGCGCTGTCGAACATCTTCCTGGACGCGCTCGCGGCCGATGTCGAACGATTGCAGCGCATCAACAGCACGCTGGCGTTGCTGACCCCCGAGCAGCGCGCCTCGACCAGTCTGAAGCCGATCGATCTGCTGGTGATCGCACCCAGCCAGCGGCTCGATGACATCGCGGCGAAACACCTGAACCAGTTGCCCTTGCCGATCCGCGCGATGCTGCGCGGGCTCGGTGTGCAAGGGCAGGGTGACGATGCGCGCGGTGCGGCGCTCGCCAGCTACCTGCTGTTCGAAGCGCCGTACACGCGCGAGCTGATGGCGCTGGGTGTGGCCGACACGCTGAGTCGGCGCGACGACGTGCTGCGCTTCTTCGGCTGGACCTGAAAGCGGGTGCACCCCGGCGCCGCCGGATCACGCCCCTTGCTTGCGGGCGGCCTCGGGCTTGGCCGGTTTGTCCGCGGCCGGGGCCTTGGTGGTCTTGGCCGGACGCGCGGCGGTGTCGGCCACGACCGCCTTGAACGCGGCACCGTTGACCGTCAGGCCGTCGGCCGAGAACTTGGCCGAATTGCCATCACGCACGCCCTTCACTCGGGCCTGCATGTCGGCCCAGTCCTTGAACGCGCCGCTCTTGCGCGCGTCGAGGATCCGGACGGACATCGACGGGCCGATGCCCTTGATGCTTTCGAGTTCCGCCTGGCTGGCCTTGTTGACGTCGACCGCGGCGAAGGCGGCGGCCGAGAGCAGGGCGAGCACGGTGGTCAGAAGGGCTTTGACGAAGTTCATGTGGATTCTCCAGAGGTTGCGAGGCACGGCGTGATTGCCGGCTCGGACTGAAGTGTTCCGGCCGGGCGCCGGCTTGAACATCGCCACCACGGGGCGCCCCGAAAGTTCACCCCCGAAAGCGGGATGCCGCGCGAGCGCGCGCTGGCCAGCTTCGGCCAGGAACCTCAGCTCTGCTGCGCGAGCCAGCCCACGTAGGCTGCCACGCCGGTCGCCACATCCGCGAACACGTGCTGGCAACCGGTGGCGCGCAGCCGCGTCAGATCGGCCTCGGTGAACGACTGGTACTTGCCGACCAGCGCGTCGGGGAACGCGATGTATTCGATCTGGCCGCCCTGAACCAGCGCCGCCAGCGGCAGCGCGGCCTCGCCCTTGAGCGCGCGCGCGGCGTTGACCGTGGCGACCGCGACGTCGTTGAACGGTTGCGCCCGCCCGGTGCCCAGGTTGAAGATGCCGCTCTGCTCCGGGTGCTGCAGAAACCACAGGTTCACCGCGACCACGTCGTCGACGAACACGAAGTCGCGGCTCTGCTGACCCGCCGCATAACCGGCGTGGTCGCCGAACAGCTTGACCTGGCCGGTCTCGCGGAACTGGTTGAAGTGGTGGAACGCGACCGAGGCCATGCGCGCCTTGTGCTGCTCGCGCGGGCCGTAGACGTTGAAGTAGCGAAAGCCGACGACCTGCGCCGTCGACGAGGGCAGCATGCGCCGCACGATGTTGTCTAACAGCAGCTTGGAGTAGCCGTAGACGTTGAGCGGGCGTTCGAACGCCGGCTCTTCGCGGAACGCCGCGCTGCCGCCGTAGGTGGCGGCCGACGAGGCGTACAGCAGCCGCGTGCCCTGCGACTGGCAGGCATCGAGCAGGTCCTTCGAGCAGCGGTAGTTGTTGTCGAGCATGAAGCGGCCGTTGTGCTCCATCGTGTCGGAGCACGCGCCCTGGTGCAGCACCGCGTCGATCTTGCCGAACTCGCCCTTCGCGAAGCGGCTGTAGAACTCGCTCTTGTCGAAGTAGTCGCTGAGCTGGGCACCGAGCAGGTTGCGGTACTTCGGACCGTCGGTCAGGTCGTCGACGGCGATCACGTCGTCGATGCCGATCCCGTTCAAGCCATGAACCAAGTTGCTGCCGATCATGCCGGCTGCGCCCGTGACGACGACTTTCATGACGTGTACCCCCTTGCGCTTCGCGCGTCCCCCCCGAGGGGGAGTGAATGACTTGAGGCGGCTCGGCGTCATTCGAACAACTCCTCGTAGCTGACGCTGGCGGTTCCGAACTTGCCGACGACGATGCCGCCGGCGCGGTTGGCCAGCGGCATCGCCTCGCGCAGGCTCATGCCGCTGGCGAGCAAGGCGGCGAGCGTGGCGATCACGGTGTCGCCGGCGCCGGTGACGTCGAACACCTCACGCGCCTGGGCCGGCACCTGCACGTGGCCGGCATCGTCGAACAGCGACATGCCGTCCTCCGAGCGCGTCAGCAGCAGCGCGGCCAGCCGGTGCTCGGCGCGCAAGGCGTTCACGCGCTCGTGCAACTGCGCCTCGCTGCTCCAGCTGCCGATCACTTGCGCGAGCTCGGCGCGATTCGGCGTGACGACGCTGGCACCTGCATAACGTGCGTAGTCGCTGCCCTTCGGGTCGATCAGCACCGGCTTGCCGGCAGCGCGCGCGAGTTCGATCATGCGCGGAATGTGCGTGAGCCCGCCCTTGCCGTAGTCGGAGAACAGCACCGCGCCGTGTTCGGGCAGCACGCGCTCGAATTCGCTGAGCATGCCGGCGAGCACCTCGTGGTCGGGCTGGTTCTCGAAGTCGACGCGGATCAGCTGCTGCGCGCGGCCGATGACGCGCAGCTTGACGATGGTGTAGAGCTGCGGGTCGCTGCCGAGCAAGGCGTTGATGCCGTGCTGCTCCAGCATCGTGCGCAGCTTGCGCGCCGGCTCGTCGTCGCCGACGACGGTCAGCAGCGTGGCCTGCGCGCCCAGCGTCTTGACGTTCAGCGCGACATTGGCCGCGCCGCCCAGGCGCTCCTCCTCGCGGTTCACGCGCACGATAGGCACCGGCGCTTCCGGCGAGATGCGTTCGACGGCGCCGAACCAGTAGCGGTCCAGCATCGCGTCGCCGACGACGAGCACGCGCGATCGTGCGAGTTGTTCGAGAGAGGGCGTGGCCATCACAGGTCTTCCAGGCGTTGCGGCGGGTAGCTGTCCCAGTTCAGGCAGCCGGGGCACTGCCAGAAATAGAGCTTGGCCTCGAAGCCGCAGGCGGCGCAGCGGTAGCGGTGCAGCGGCTGCGCGGCGCGGCCGATCGCGTCGCCCAGGGTCTGCGTTTCGACGGCGCTGAAATTCGCCGCGTCCGGCTGCGTGATCAAGGCTTTCGCCGCCGACAGCGTCGGGTGGTCGCGCAGGTGCGCGAGCAGGCGCTCGCGCTGGTGCGCGGGCGCGGGGTCGAGCAGCGCGATCGCGTCGAGCAGGTCCATCGATGGGGCGCGGCGATACAGCTCGCGCAGACGTTCCGCCGCCGCCGGGCCATCGCCCGCCTCCAGCGCACTCGCGGCGTACTCGCGCGCGACGAGGTTGAACGCGTTCGGGTGCGCGACCATCAGCACGCCCCACACCGCCAGCACCTCGGCATGGTTGCCACGCCGCGCGGCGCGTTCGCCGGCCAGCACGAGCGGGCGGGCGGCCTGTGGCGCGGCGTCGCGGGCGCGCTTCAACGCGGTGTCGGCATCGGTGGTCTGTTGTTTCGCATCGGCCTCGAGCGCGATCTCGCACCAGTAGTGCGCGATGCGCGACGCGAACGAGCCGGTGCCGCGGTTCTCGAGCTTGTGCGCCACCTCGACGGCGGCGCGCCAGTCGCGCGAACGCTCGTGCAAGGTCAGCAGCGCGAGGCGCGCCTCGGTGTCGAACGCGGTGCCGTCGAGCGCGAGGTAGGCGCTCTCGGCGCGGTCGAACAGGCCGGCCTTCATGAAGTCCTGCGCCAGTGCGTGCTGCGCGCGGTCGCGTTCGCTGCGCGGCAGATCGGCGCGTTGCAGCAGGTGTTCGTGCACGCGCACCGCGCGTTCGAATTCGCCTCGGCGTCGGAACAGGTTGCCGAGCGCGAAGTGCAGGTCGGAGGTATCCGGGTCTTGCTGCACGGCCTCGATGAAGGCGTCGATCGCCTTGTCGTGCTGTTCGTTGAGCAGCAGGTTCAGGCCCTTGTAGTAGGCCTTGGGCGAGTCCTTCTGCTCACGCCGCCACTGGCGCAGGTCGAAGCGCGAGGCGAGCCAGCCGAGCGCGAAGGTCAGCGGCAGGCCGAGCAACAACCACTGCAGGTCAAAGCCCATCGCGCGGCGGATGCGGGATCGTGGTCTCGCGCGCGGGGGCGGCGAGAGGCGCTTCAGCGGTGGCCGAGATCGCCGGCGCGTGCTTGCGGGCGACGCGACGATGGCGCCACCAGGCCGGCACCATCGCGAACACGCCGAACGCGCAGCCGAGCGCGAACGCGGCCAGCACGATGAAGACCATCGGCGCGCGCCACTCCTGGCCGAAGAACCAGCGAATGCCGGCATCCTGCTGGTTGTTCAGCGCGAAGGCGAAGAGCGTGAAGAAGATGGCGGCTCGGATGAGCCAGACGAAAACTCGCATCGGCAACAGTGGGCGTCAAGGCGGGCCGATTCTACCGGCCGGGTGACGCCGCAGCGGCCGCAGCGGCGAGCGTGTTCAGCTGCCGATCGGGCCCGCGCGCGGCGCTGGGTCGATGATCAGCGGCACCTGGGCATCGACGGCTTCACGCAGCGCCTTGCCCGGCTTGAAATGGGGGACGAGCTTCTCGGGGATCACCACCTGCTCGCCGCTGCGCGGGTTGCGGCCCACGCGCGGCGGGCGGCGGTTGATCGAGAAGCTGCCGAAACCACGGATCTCGATGCGGTGCCCCTTGGCGAGCGCCGCGGACATCGCATCGAGGATGGTCTTGACCGCGAACTCCGTGTCGCGGTGCGTCAGCTGGCCGAAACGCTCGGCCAGCTGCGCCACGAGATCGGAGCGGGTCATTGGGGCCCCTCGTTCGACGGGTACGTCGCCCGATCCCCCGAGGGGATGCGGGCCGGCTTGGGACCGGCCCGGCGCTCGGCCCGCCGCGTCGTCGAAGCCAAGAGGCTCATTCCAGAATCAACCGTTGTTGTTCTGGTTGTCGAGCTTGGCGCGCAGCAGGGCGCCCAGGCTCGTCGTGCCGGCGCTTTCGCGCTCGCTGGTCTGTGCCAGGCGGGTCATCGCTTCCTGGTTGTCGGCGTTGTCCTTGGCCTTGATCGACAACTGGATCGAACGCGTCTTGCGGTCGACGTTGATGATCACGGCGTTGACTTCGTCGCCTTCCTTCAGCACGTTGCGCG
>Ga0307517_10000172_pt1 | contig 105871 bp, 95 predicted proteins | sample 23_EM_MG_FD_194515 | JGI IMG/M metagenome (GOLD analysis project Ga0307517, IMG submission 194515) | Populus trichocarpa ectomycorrhiza microbial communities from riparian zone in the Pacific Northwest, United States - 23_EM | ecosystem: Host-associated > Plants > Roots > Unclassified | place... | reverse complement strand
ACCCCGATTACATGGAAGATCATTTGGTGTATTACGCCCAGACTTCTCAGGGCCCGCACAGGTGGTGTTACAAGGGTCGGTAATTTTCCTTCTTCCTTTCATTCTTCCCACACTGTTACTGTACCCCGGTTGGTGCTGAGGTGGATCAGGGAGCTGGGATGGTGAACCTTACTCCTGCCAGGGTTGGATTGGAGGCGGATGAATTGCAGCGCTGAAAACCAAGGCCCCCCCCCCCCGGTTTGCGCAACCTTGAGCCCCGCGGATACGTGAAACCACGGTGCTGCGAAAAAAAAGCCAATTCTATTCCACCTACCTGCGTCATGGTGAGAGAGTCTTACAATTGGTGCTCGGCACTTTTGCCTTCCACGCAAAAACGCGTCGCACAAAACGGGGTGTAACCGTCATAAGCACCCCTCCCCCCCGCCCCATCGAGTACCGTATGCATGGCAAATCACACATAGAAGAATACAATATCATTCTGGACAGAAACGCAATGCACGAAACCGTTATATTTCACACGGCGGCGTGCAGGCTTGAACTGTTCTCGTACCTTGTCAAAAACATGGGGAACTTCGTAGGGATGGTAGCCAGGATGGCAGAGGATGGATGAATTCTGCATGCTTCCGGGCAGGGCGGCGTTGGATGACAATGTTGATATAATAACATCGTGGAAGGGCAGCCTTTCTGAGGCTGGCAGTGACAGTGTATCATCATAGAGACGGTCAGATGATAATATGGTATGCTGCTTTTAAATGTGCGATATCCCACTCGACCGCCCGCCGTCCTAGTCATTGCTATAAGCTAGACCCCGTTATACATCGCAACCATGGCACGACGGCGTCCCAGCAGGTTAGCCCTAAAACTATCCCCATCCATCTTGTCATCTCATCAGCCTTATTTCTAGCATCTACGAATAAACTCCTGGCAGCATCTTGTTCTGGAAAACCCATGTTCGAACCCGCCGACAATCTAAACCCGTCCATCCCATTCCCCGGCTCGTATAGTCCGCCCTCTCACCTCTCTTCTTCCCTACAGCTATTCCAGTTGAGGCCCGCAAGCGAAACGATAGGGTGGTAATCGGGCAGTTGTAGTTACTGTGTCTGGCTTGTATGCGTTTGGCATGACAATCACGGTGTAACAGCTGTTACTCGCTCGCTGGCAAGCACCCTAGGCAGCAGTGAACACTTGTTCTCCTCCCTTTGCCGCGTGTGGCCGATTGGGTGAGGGGGGGTTTGGCAGTTTGGGGAACGTATTATAGCTCCCACAAATAGAAAACAAGGGGAGAAAAAAAGGTAATAAATGCACGGGGCAACTAGGCAAACATGAGAGGTTTGGGATATATATAAAAACACTAGAACAAGACTAGGAAGCGATTATACATGATCGGCCACTACAAGGACTTTTTCTCTGCACCGCTAACGTCCTCGTTGGATGCAGTGATTCCCCGATTAGGTATAGTAACCATCTCCGTGTAAGCTTGGAAACAGATCCACACGGGGATGAGCACCCAGGTTATGTTCATGGCAAAAAGATAGAGCCAACTAGTAGAGTGATTCGTTAGCTTGACGAGAAGTTGAGGTGGGCAACACAATGGGGACACAAACGTGTACAAGGGATTGCTAGTGTTAAGATTCTGACTACCAGTGAGCCACTCGGGAACGAAGGTCATCCACCCTACATTCGTCCGCCTCAGTTAGTCACTCCGCCTTCTTGTTCATTCACTCCTTCCCACCCTGACCCCAATGGCAAAACATACCACCGTAAATCTCCGCCACAGCAAGCACAAGCATCCAGAACCAAGCGCCTTTATCCCTCTTTCTGATCAATTCAGAAATCCACCACGCCAGCGGGCCCCCTATCAAACCAGTGGGAATCTCCAGGGCAAGAACGCCAATATCGGCATGGGCCCACCGCTTATCCGCCTTTCCATACTCCCTCCACAAGTGGCCGAACAAGCTGGTGGAGTGCTCGGCGCCATAAGCACGTGACAAGTCACCCCACAACACGGTCGGGCTGTTCCCAGTCAAGCCGGTTGGGGCCGACGAGAAAAAGGAGCAGTACAGGAACGAGACTTCGAAGAGAATGTGGATCAACGCATCGAAGACGTGCCAGCCATAGAGGAAGCGGGTCTTGGAGGAGGCCCCAGCTGGGAGAAAGTATTTGGCGGAGAGGTAGGAAGATAGCAAGAGCGAAGTGAAGAAGAGAAGGGACAGGACGGTTGTCCCGTCGATTACTTCGAGGAGCGATGGTGAGGCTGCACCGGTGGTCATACTTGCAGTGATGAAGCCTTCCGAAGGGTTGTTGGTGGTGAGGAATTAAAGTGCTGTAGAATGGGGTTTTGTTGTTGCACCTGGCTAGCTTTTTGTTGTGGTCCACTAAGTAAGGCTTGACAGGTCACTAACTGCGTGTCTCATCTAATCTGTGTGCAGATTTCGCAGCCTTTTAGCGTAGTTAATAGCATAGGTTAACCCCGGATCTTTACCAAAGATAATATTATATCCATGGAGCCCCTCCTGTAATCTAACCAGTAGAAAACATCTCCGTGGGTTCGACGCTTGAACTATTCCTAATCCCGTAATATTCTAGGGAACCAAAAAGCGACAAATACAGACGAAGAGATAGGCTCGGTCGGCGCGAACACTGAATTGAGGAATTTGGGAGCCACTTCTCTTCACCAGTATTTGGTAGGAGGAACAGAGCACTGCGCATGAATTAATTGATGACCCGGTGATCCCGGTGTTTTCGCGGGAGTGATTCGACGTGGTTGGTTAATAGTCGCAGCTATCATATTCACTATGCCTTAATTGTAGTAGGCCTATTGGATTAGGCTGTTGTGTTTACAGGCATACAAGCAATTTTGACACACACCCCGCCCAAATACACAGTCCTCGCTGGTTGGCCTGCATACTCGGGATAATGAAATCCGGCCAATCAGTCACGAACGGTCGATATTGGCGGGGGGGGGTATATTTGTGTGTTCTTTAGTTGAGCGTAAGGAAATGTGGTGGAAGACTGGAATTTAGCATCCACTATGCATGCATGTCGTCAAAAGTAGTCTAGTTGGAAATCTTATTGTGGGGAAAACTGTGCTGCATCATAAGTTACCACCACCCTTGAGAGAATAGGTCAAAACAAAAATTACGGTCAAACCCACCAGCCGTGCCTCAATTGTTACCGTATTTACAAAAAGCTGGAAAGCTGCCACCACTGCAGGCCAGCTCATGTCCACACAGCGGTCAAGGTCCCTGAATTTTGATATATACCGCTCAATCGGAATAGCGGTAGCCCACTCCCAGTAACGGTGGCACCGTCGCGGGTGGCCTAACTATTATAATACCATATCTCCCTCTAAATAATGTGGCTTCGGGGGCTGGCTGGGACAGAATCTTGTATGGAGGGTAACGAGGGGTAGACTAACCTCCCCTCCAAACCTTTGGTTTCTACCGAGCCCGTTTAGTAAGTATCCAGAGGTCAAAACACACCAAAATTGCAAGCTTCCTGGCTATCATTACCCAACCGCCATAAGTGGAAACAGCATAGAAAATTTTCCAAAAGTCATTTGCTATATAATAATGTCACTCAAACAAAAACGTGTAGGATTTTTCCCTCAATTCCTCTAGAGTAGTAAGAAGTGGAATGTCCTTTCCCACAAGATATAATGCCTGCCAAGACCAGGGTTTTTGTATGAGAAAGATACATTGCAACCCTGCTCTGTACAAACTACAGACAAAAACCCGAAATAAATATATACTATACTTCAGATATGTGAAACAAAAAATCTAAAGCTAAGTTTCAAGATATCTGTAGAAATATAGTGGCTCTGGAACCTGCAGTTTTGGCGTGTTTTGGCCTCTGCATACTTACCAAACGACCTCGATTGGTTTGCTATCATACTCGTACTTACCTCCAGGTGGTCTCCCCCGTTCGAGAACTTGGAGAATTACCGTGATCACGGGAGTCAAAGGGAAAAAAAGGTCACGGCTGGCCATCCGGAATCGTGCAGTAGTCTTCGCAGCAAGGCTATCAGCTCTGGAAAACCATTGGGGGGAAAGCACCGTGGGTTTCCATTCGCCCAATACGTCTTTAGGCCCCCCCCGGCTTGGCGGGCATTTGGCTATGCCGCATCGGTCAACATGATATTGGTAGTCCCTCCCTCCCCCTAGTATCGGTTTAACGCTATTATGTAACTCTCCGGATGTCAGTTCCATGCTGTGCGTTCTCAATGAGCTAATGACGAGTGATGTTCGGCATAACTTTAAACACCACCAGCACTTTTGCTCACAGGCCTCCCCGTCATCAATACAGACCCCGATCAGTTGTTGAGGTCGGGCTGGTAGCGAAAAGGTAAATGAATTGGTGCTCAATATAGTCTAGGTTTATTGCGCGATCTCCCAGATATGAGTTACCGCACTCGACAGCTCATGAACGACTTCCCCAGGAATAGAAATTCACAAAATTTGAGCAAGTCGACACTTTTATGGAATCCTGCATGTATCATAGCTAACTAGGGATGTTTAGCAGGCACTCGTGAACGTGAACGTGAACTTGTTACCACAGCAACAGGCTCTCACTTTCCAAATATGGTTGAGTCGGCAAGCTAATCCAAGTGCACACGAAGGATTGGTCCAAAGGTGAAGGTGTACGGTTCATAATTTACTGTGAATTAGTGCGAACTTCAGAATGTAAACAGTGTAAACATAGTAGCTAATTGGCTTAGAGTGATCCCATACAAGCTGGTGGTGGATAGCCATTCCGGATGACGATAAATTTTATTGTGGATGCTCGGGTTCTGGTGCTGCCAACCCCGCAGAACTTCTTTTCTCCATGAACAGGCTACGGTAGTCCATTTATAACGCCAAGCGACGTTCAAGTTCAAGTTCACGCACACAGCTGAACATCCCTACTGTGCGCAGTGGCCAATCTACACATTGTGGCAGGCTTCGCACGTCACATACCCCAACCTGACGACGGCAATGACCCTTACACGCACGCGAGATCCAACCTCCCCCCGTCCGAACCAACCCAGGCCAGATGAGGGGGGAAACAAAAAACTTATCAATTTGTGTACTCTGAAACAGCTAATCGCGAACAATAACCAGTAAGCATACTTCCACCGTCCCCGGGGGGTCCGGTTCGCTCCTAGCCCCACGAGAACAATAAATTCCACGCCAGAAACCTGTGTTTTGGGAAGCGAGAGGGGGCAGCTTATCAGGGGGGAGATAGGTAGAGACAGATAGAGGTGGATAGATAAGAATGGGCCCATCAATGGGGATCCGCGGGGGGTGGGGATAATTCTGACTTGAACGCAAGGGGCAGGGACCAAAAGCAAAAATGGGAACAATAACAAGGAACTAGCTAGGATGGGGGCCAAATGTGTGCTGCTGGCGTGCTTGTGTTGTTTTAATCATTTTTGGTGAGTGTGGGTGGGGTAGTGGGGTAGTAAGGGAATGGGGGAGAAAGGTAGTAAGGCAACGGGTAGTAAGGGAGCAGGGTAGTAGGGGAGTAGGGTAGTAGGGTAGTAGAAGAATAGGAGAATAGGAGGGTAGGAGAGTAAGGTAGTAAGGTAATGTGTTTGGGTGGTAGGTTTGCGTCACCAATCGTGATTAATCAGTGTCGTCCCCGGAGCTCGAAGCTCCTGATTCACCCCTCCTGCTGTCGCGCCAATTGCCCTCGCCGCTGCCCGAGGCCCCCCCTTCGTTCAGTGCATTGTCGTGGCTGAGATGCTGGTCATCTCTGGTGGTCATCCATTCCTTCTCCAGCTGGAGCTCTTCAGCCCTCCCTTTCTGGGCGCGGAGCTGGGTAGCTCTGCCTTCCCATTTAATAATCCTATGCCCCAACTCCTCCCCGCCGAATTTACCGAGAATCTTTGCGTATGGCTTGTATGTGGCGGCGTCCGCTTGGCTCCTCGATAGGGCACGGCCCATTTCCTGGAAACAAAGTCCAGTCTTCTCAGGCTCCGACAACGATCCCCAATTTTGCCACTCCTGATCCAGCCTTTGGGACCACTTGCTAAGATCGGGTTGTTTGAATTTTACACCTAGGGCGATGTATTCTGTGACTCCAGGGATTTGGTCGCCCCAGGAGCTGAGATTACGAGTGGTTGCAGGGGAAAAGACGTCCGCAGGCGGAGAGAGAAATGCATAGACTAACGCCGGAAAATTGACAAGGCCCTCAGAATCGGGCTCCAGAGTTGGGTAAGTAGGGGTGGTTGGGCTATTAGGAGAATCATAGGTTAGTGGAAACTAACTAAGAGAAGGATGGACAACTTACACTGCTGAAATCTCCATAGTAATCTCCTTCAGAACCATGCTCCTGGCCATCTCGGACATCCTCTTGGCACGCTTCTTTGCAACGTGCCTGCCCTTATGGCGTTGATAGTTCCTTTTGTTTTGGCGGGATTTGATCTGTATTGTACCAGAATAAGCATTCTAGAATAGGGTGACTTGGTATGCGGGATCTCACCTCTTTTGGATCAAGTTTATCACACCCCTTAAGCCTCCTCGCGTCCTTCCGGATCTCTCTCATCCGTTGAATAGCTTCATGTGTATGTTTTTCATCAGGTTTCCCGGGGCTTACAGAGTAAACCCAATAGTCATAGTGTCTCCCGAGTCCTGACTTTGAAAATAGCACGCCGCACCACTCGCAGGGGCAGTTCTTCGGAGGGCTGGCTCGTTTCTTTGCTGCTGGCTCGGGGGCGGCTGTCTCGACTACCGATGCAGCAGCCGTAGGCATCGTAGCGAGACAGTATGGAGCAGTATAGGTTTGATTATAGAGTGAAGAAGATGAGGGAAGAAATGTCGGGGGGAAGGAGTGAGGATAGCACGAGGTTAAGTTAGGCTTTATCCTGCACTAAACAAGCGCCTGGGAGGCTCCGAGGGCCACCGTGTCTTGGCATAGCCCAGGCCGGGAGATCTCCACAGGTGGAGAGCCGAGATTGGTTATTGACATTCCAGATGAACATAATCTTTTGTGATCTGTGTCCAGCTGACGGTCAGGGAATTCTTTCGCGCCGAGAAAGGGCGAATCTAGTACCGCATACGCAGAGGGACGGGAATCAACCACACGGTGATGTTCGAGCTGCATGGTGTTCCGTAGCCATTGGTGGGCAGCGGTTACCCCGAGCGCCTACAGGGACCAAGGGTGGGGAGAGGGTGCATTGGGGCTTGAGTCCAATGCCAATCTTAATGGTTTATCGGCTGGGCTGGCTGAATTCAGTACTCTATGCATGTATCATATGCTGAGTGGCAGCAATGATCAATAGTGATACTCCCCCCAATACGAGATGGTAAAAGCCTTCGCCTTGCTGGGGCCCCGTGTGGCCCGAGCAGGAATAGACGGGTTTGTGTGCTGCGTGATTTTATAAAATTTGGTATAATACGAGTAATGATAGACAGGATGTAAATTATTATGACATGAGGATATCGGAGGACTGGAATGAACCGCCCTCGATGGTAGCATAGCCCTGGCGCTGATAATAAAGGCCGGGCCTGAACGGGGGCGGGAACGGGACCTGTCTATTCGGTTGGATTGGTTGCCTCTGGTGTTTCGGGGCGGTTCGATGCTGTGCTCGAGCACACGCACATGCAGTTGGAAATGATGCCGGACGAGTTTCTGGCTCTTTGCATCATCTCCGGAATGGTTTCTTATTACTGTTATCTACCAGTACCGGTCGGGTGCTTTAAGAGCCAATGGTAGAGCTCCAGAGTTGAAGGACTTTCTAGCTGGTTTTCCTGATTTGGTGATGCCCCACCGATTCCCCAGGTGTGGGCACAGTCAGTATGATATCGAATTGAACTAGGTGTGGGCTTGAGCGGCGGGATCGGATCCTGGATCCTAGCATACGACGGCCATTATAATGATACCGTCCTTCGTTATTGGTCTGCCGTAACCCGCCACCTCGCGCTTTAGAACATCGTGCCCCACACTATTGTCCTACGGCACTGACTTCCAGCAAGTAATCGGACTTGGGTCTCTCGATTTTGGATGAAAAACTCCCTTGGAAACCGGGACCACCCCGAATGGAGCCAGGCGAACTGCCAGCTCACAGTCTCTGCAACCCACCAGAGCAGCCCAGCCGGGTTCGGGGTTTTTTTGCTAGTTGGCCTTCTTTCGCTTCTTCTGACAGCAAAAGCTAGACTACCGCCCGTGCTCCGCAAAGAAGGTTTGGGTTGTCTGGCATCAGAGTTGTTCTACTACCCCGGCACTCCACTTTCTCTTCTCTCGCTACCGTTCTCAAGTGAGGATTCAGGAACAGGTTGCTAGTCCTTGCCCACACGATCAATCCTGGGGTTTTTGATCACTGGACACAACTCGCTGGGCCACTTGGTGCTTCCTTAGGTGGATAAGGACACATCCAATTACTAATGTCTGATAGATCCCGACGCTGTCTATCATCGTCTATCTGTGGGTGTGTGGTTTGATCCTCTATTCCCAAGGCGGATGCCCCACTATTTGGGTATAAAGTTCACGAGAGTTAAAGTTCACAAGAGTTGACAGCAATGCTCCTGTGGGGCAGACTATTATAATGGAATTTGAGAGGTTGGGGATAAGTCGCGTGCTGCAAGGATGCTATCCGGTGATTATCTCGGGTGTTCCTGCCCGTTTCGGATCTTTTGTTTTATGTCAATAAGAAGTAGAGACATTCACCAAGTTCAGACTAAGATACGTTGACTTTAGGCGGGTAGAAGGCCAGGGAATACCATTGGTGAGCAGAGAACTGCAATAAGTTAGCTGAAGGTGATTAGACATGTTCGCTAACCGAAATCATCTAGTAGCTATGATGCCCCAGTCCTCCGAACTTACAAAATCCTCTGCCATCCATGCAATACCGGTAAGACTGAAAAAGTACCTGAGAGCCCGCCTAATGTTACCAAAGTTAGGCCTAGGAAGTAGCATGGAAATTCCAGGCACGGAGCACAAAAAATCCTGGTTTAGACCTTGCTCTGCTACTCAGTGCCGCCAGGGTAGGACAGGAGGCAGCAGTAGGGCTCTAGCCATCATGATGGCGGTTTTATCCCACAATGAGGTGCTTTCCACAGGCCCATGAAGCCTCGAGTTCAGTCTTGAAGGATGGGATCGTGGGACTTCATCTATTGTTTTACCCCATGTTTGCCTTCCCAATCCGGGGACTGATGCGGGGTAAGGAAAATTGGCAGGAAGAGCTTGTCCAATCCAGTACGTGAATTGCTTGCCACATACAGGGGTTAGGGGAGAAGTTTTCGCACAGCCCAGGAATCCTTTCACGGGTTTACCTAGATTAACGGCTCAATAAACTTTCCATAACTAATCGGACCTTGTACCGGTACATGTATAACTGTTTGGTTGGGCAGGTCGCGGCCAACCTAGTCCGTGACCTATGCCTCGTACCGTGCTCAATTCATTGCTGAGCTGCGGGTTGGCCTCTGGGGCATCCATACCGAGAGGTATGATACTTGCTATAGGGATTTAATAATAATAATTGCGTTATAAAATCTCAGTGCACTTGCTGAGCGTTGGGGTAGTGGTGTAAGGGTTAAGGGACTAATCATTCAGTATCTTTTGGCATATGGGCTCTCTCAATAAGCGAGTGCCTTTATCTCACCCCACAGCCTCGTGAAGAGGTCGGGTAGTTGATACCAGCAGAAAAGATTTCTTCTGTGAAGCCCCACCATCATTACACCATAGCCAGGCTTTTGTTGTGAGATATTTATCACCAATCTTGATCCCTGAGCTCTTGACAAAACTTATCCCCTAGCTCTCTCTCGTGTGCGGATAGGGCATCGACTTAGACCTATCTACTAGCCCCACCTCCAGTGATAAGTCACTAACTAAATAGGATAACGAGTGATTTATTATGAGTCTAGGACTCGCGGGGGCGAAATCATGCGTACGATGGCGGGCCTCAGCAAGCGCAAGCAGCATAGGTGGACGCTATCTATTTAGATTGGCGTCCAGGGTCCCTAAGTCTTTGGCCCAATACCATTGCGTGGGCAGCAAGTACAAACAGTCCTGTGTCTTTTATGTTATCTATGTTACCTAGTGGCAGACGTCCGGAGCGATTCCTCCCAACCCCTCTGAGCCGGTTTGCTCATTTGTACCTTCTGGTGCTGAGAAGCGTTTCAATCAAACTGTAACGTCTTCGAGGGAGATTGCTCTTATGCAGCGGAAAGGGTCCACTCAGGCCAGGTTCAAGGTCTGCCTGTAGACAAAGATGTGATTTTTTGGATGAATTGGGGGGAACAAGAAATAAGATAATGTATTGAACCGGGTGACCGGAAACATGAAACCTGTGGAGGGGTTGAGAAGAAAGCCCGATATTTGGGGGCTGCGCTGGGTAGGTTAATGCGATGAGATGGTTAGGAAGATGATGAGAAAGGCGGGTTATATGTGTTTGGCCGGGCTAGGTTAGCCATTCCGGTTTTTTGTGTCATTCTCTTCTCCCCCCTGTTATGAATAAATTTTTAGAGTGCAGCCATGCTGCCTCATTTGCATGTTTTCTAGTTGCTACTGTACACAACAAAAATCTAACAGCATACTTTGACAGACATGATAACTGCAATAGAGTCAGCAGTGATCTGTGAGGATAGCGACATACTGTCATCCCTTCTAACTCCATTGGTCGAGTGTCCGTGTATCGGAACCGTTGTCTATAATCGGATTTCGGTGGCGGACATTGATCTAATGAAGGGTACGTCCAATATGTATAGGGATTCTTAGGAAGGGGATGGGAGATAGAGTGACTATTCTTAGTGTTCATGGCATTGCCCGCATTGGCAGAAACCTATTAAGGCTGAAGCTAGCAAGGGAGAGATATGTTGCTGTCGCGACCATTGAAACGGTATACGAGACCTGTAATTTTGTGGATAAATGCTGTCTTGTCTACTAGGAAAAAAGGCCAAACTAGTAGTAATTATTATTTCCATAGTTTCCTCCGACCGCTAATAGTTATCTTAACCGTCTGAAGCATGAGCAGAGAAGGAGTGCTACCAACCGTGCTAATACCACACGAGCAAAAACAGCATCCTGCTCTAAGGTTTTAGTAACTCTCAAGCTTCCCACTCCCAATAACCAGCATCACCGTCTGTCACCAACCCAACCACCACGAATACCAACAGCATTAATACCCCCTCCCCATTCCAACGAAACTGCAATGGTCAAACTTACTGTCAATACCAACAATGCCGCCACTGCCACTACTACCATAATCCTAAGCGTCCCACTTCAGTCGTCTATACTGGTACTTCGCGTCACCGGGTGACATCATTCCAACTTCCTTGATTTCTTCAAAGAGCACAAGATCCACTTCCACCCCGATTGGTCTTGGAAAACTTTCATCTTGACCGTTGCCAAATTCATCGTTGAGAACAGGGAGGATCAGATGGCCAGCGGCGACTGGGCGAAGGTTCCCGGCGGCGAATCTTTGATTTGGTAAAATTTTCGAGTGCGGCTGCTTGCAGTCGTTAGTCTTTTCCTCCCTCTTAGTTGGCAAAGGCGGCTAACTTGTCGCAGCTGTAGGGGAAGTTGATCTTCAGCTTTGCAGAAGATAATAAGATACATGATTACCGCACTTTGATATATTGCTACTTCTTTTGGTTTTCAGGGGAATAGTGCTTGATGAAGCTCAGCAAGGCCGGAAGGTGGGAGGTTTGGTGGGCTTTGAGTTGCTGGGAAGTGTGGTAATGACTAAGGGATCTCTACCTCGTGATACCTAGCGGGCCCGGTGGAAGAGCGGTGAGAATACGATACTCCGTGGAAACCGAGGTGAAAGGCTCATCTCTTAATGTACTCGTACTGACCTGTTTTTTGGGCTCTCGCTGTTGATCCTAATACCACGAGTTTGTATACCGGCAATATGAGGCACTCGTAGCAAGGCTTCTGGATGAGATGCTACCCAGTAAAGGGCTGCGGTGGCGAGCTGTTGGTTCGGGTTATGACTGCCCGGGTTCGAGTTTAGGGGATTAGAGAATCAACAGATTTTCTAGCTACATTATCTTCCTGCTTTCGTGGACCTTAGGCTCAGCCAGAATTTTGGACCTCAAGGGTTGAACTGGCGTTCTTCTGCTACCGGCGTGACTTGCGGCACCCCTACCGTGCCATAGTCTAGCTCTACGGTATTCCCTTTGCGAATAGTTGGCTCTAATTGGAGAAACCCAAAGGCATTTCTCGCATTGTAAGGTTTATTTGTGAATAGTTTGCAAGACCAATCTGTGCTGGTACCAGTACTCCTAATTGCCTGAATTTTGTAAAAACGACTGCTATTGCATATGGGCAAAAAATCGACCAGAGCCTCAGGATTTTGGTGGTATGCAATAGCAGTTGTTTTTACAAACGTCAGGCAGTTGGGAGTACCTGTACGATTATCGGTACCATATGGGGAGAAGAAGTTATTCGTGGCGGCAGCCCTTAAGCCAAAGTTCCCATCGCGAAGATGGTGAGGATTAAGCGAAAGACAGGGGTTTCTCACAAAGCTTCTCTGAATGGTCAATGATCGCTAAGCTAGGGGCGTTTCTTGGCAGATATGATGTCATTCCTCCAGTCGCCGTCTACCCGAGCAGAGTACCCAAGTACGGACAGAGTGTTGCAGGATGGGCAGACGAAACACTCTGAGAGGTAGAGTCTATAATACTCTGGTGCAATCAAGGAAGGTAGGGTAGGGAGGAGAAATTAAGAAGCCCGGGGAAAAACTGGATTAAATTTAAACAGAAAGCGGTGTTGAGTACTATACTCGAGTACATACATAAGGAGCTCTCCCCCTCCTGACAATGTACTCGTACATACCCTATCCTTCTTGTCCCATCATTTACTATGTCGGCACAAACATACCTCCGGGATCACCCTGAAAACGTGACCGAATCTGGTCCTAAAGCTCACAAGCTTCAACAGCGGGTTCGCTCTCTGCGCATTTTCGGTTTGATTGTCCAAATAGTGAACTTCAAGAACCGCCTGGGAAAATACGGGAACCTGATCAATAGAAATCACCGTCATGATGAACTGCACGAGAAGCTTGTGGACGAAAAGAGGAAGCAAATTATGTCGGGAAATAGGTTTAACAGCTTTGCTGGACCTAAGATAGGAAATGGAGTCAAGTGGTATATAGATGGGAAGGACTACTTTTGGGCTGTCTCCATGGCATTAGATAACGCACGGGAGACCATTTACATTGCGGATTGGTGGCTTTCTCCCGAGCTAGTGAGTGCGCTGCGGTATGTCTGGGTGAACTTGTGCAGAGAGCTAATGTGCATAGTTCCTCCGACGGCCACCGTATTACAATATGGAGTGGCGGCTTGATAAAGTCTTGAAGAGGAGAGCAGAGGCTGGTGTGAAGATTTACGTTATTGTTTATAAAGAGGTAGTTCTACTTATCCAATCTTTTATGATAGAACTCTGGCTAACATCAATCAGGTCTCCCAAGCGCTGACCTGCGATAGCGCACATACTAAATCTGTGCTGGAAAATTTGTGCCCCAGGGGTTGTCCGGGACATGGGAACATCGTGGTTATGCGGCACCCGGACCATTCGCCGTTTGAACATGCAGCCGATATGACATTTTATTGGGTTTGTTTTGTCCTAGTCCGAGATGGGAGACTCGGCTCTGATGATAAATCTACCACAGGCTCATCACGAAAAGCTCATTGTGGTTGACCACAGAGTTGCATTCGCCGGAGGCCTAGATTTGTGTTTTGGAAGATGGGATTTGAAGCAACATCCGCTGGCTGATATGCACCCTACTGGTGTTAAAAACGAAATCTGGCCCGGCCAGGACTTTAATAACGTGAGCCACATCCCCCAACCTACTTACGGGGCCTGGCTGATAATTAGGTAGAACCGGGTCATGGATTTTCATGACGTCCAAGATTGGAAGCAGAATCAGCTCAATAAGAAAGACTATGGACGAATGCCATGGCATGATGTGAGCCTGGGATTTGTTGGACCTGCAGCTCTGGACCTCGCGGAGCATTTCGTTAGCGTAGGTCTATCGGAGCACGTATCACTAGAATCATCGCTAAAATTGAATAGCGGTGGAATTTTGTTAAACGTGATAAATACAAGCGACACACTTCATATCCTTGGATCGAGCTCGCTTATTCCCCGAAGGACATTCTTGGAGTTTCACATCCGCGGTTTCCTATGGGAGGATACGTCAAACACCCACTTCACCCCTGTAGTGATTCTACAGATCACTCACCCAAAGGCTCCTGTCAGGTACAACTTGTCCGATCAGCCGCAGATTGGTCTCATGGAATTCTGAAAGAGGATAGCATAGCTAGCGCGTACAAGAAGCTCATCAGCGAGGCTCAGCACTACGTGTACATTGAGAATCAATTCTTCATTACAGCGACGGGTGAGGACCAAGCACCCATTCGTAACACCATCGGACGCGCAATTGTCGATGCAGTGGTCAGGGCTGCGAAGGAAAAAAGGAAATTCAGAGTTATCGTCGTCATTCCTTCGATTCCTGGGTTTCCGGGTGACCTGAGGGATAATGCAGCGACCGGTACTCGTGCCATAATTGACTACCAGTACAAGTCTATATGCCGTGGAAAGCACTCCATCATGCAAATGATTGAGCAACAAGACATTGATCCAAAGCAATACATTTTCTTCTTTAATCTAAGAATCTACGACCGGCTCCCTAAGTCTAAGGCCCTCGAAGAGACTGAAAAGAAAGCGGGCGTGTCGTATGCCCATCTCCAGCGTGCCCATGCTGCGGAGGTTATGGGTGAAAGGGCAGCCACACAAGGGCGAGGATGGGATGATACCAACGCTGATGGCTCAATTGATTCTGGCGGGGGGGCTGAATGCAGACGCGAGCTAAGTAAGAAAAAGGGCGGATTCGAGAAGCTCGAAGAGGAGGCCCGAAAGAAAGGTCTCTTGAATGAGCCTGATTCGATCGCAAAGGATGCGATGCTTGGTGGTGATACCGTTACCTCAGAGCTTTCGTCCGAAGAAGAGGGTTCTGAGAAGGAGAACTTTATCAACGAAGAGTTATACGTGCATTCCAAAGTGCTGATCATCGACGACATGGTTGCGCTGGTTGGGTCCGCGAATATCAATGATCGGTCACAGCTTGGGGATCACGATAGTGAGGTTGCGGTAATCGTTGAAGATCAAGATACTATGGCCTCCCGAATGAATGGAGAAGAGTACCGTGCAGCTAGGTTCGCGACTACCCTCCGACGAACCCTGTGGCGGGAACACCTCGGGTTGTTACCACCCCAATCATTGGATGCAATGGAGGACCCGAATGCCCACCCACCAGGGCATGGGGGTAATGAATGGGACGAAAATAGCAAGGAAGGCGAATTAGTAATTGATCCGCTGAATGAAAAGTTATGGGAGATGTGGACCGGAAACGCATCACATAACACCGAGGTCTACAGGGAGCTTTTCCACTGTGATCCCGACGAAACAAGTACGCCCTCTATTTATCTCTACTTGTCTTGCTATCGTAAACTAACAGAAAACAGTCAGAACATGGAAGGACTACGATCAATTCCTACCCCGCAGCGGAGACGTGAAGAGCGGGCATCTGGTCGTTGGACACGACGTTACCGTCGAGCAAGTACGAGAGAAACTAGGGAGCATTAGGGGTCACTTGGTTTGGATGCCGCTGTCCTTCTTGGAGGAGGAGGAGTTGGCGGAGAAGGGGTTACAAGTTAACGCTTGGACTGAGAGTATTTACACCTGAATGGCTAGGTTGGGGGTTAGTGTAAGATAACTTAGTACCGGTATTGGAGAATTCCATCTTTGGCATCCTAGGTGGAGCTTTTTTCTTTGCCTTGAAACTATTGAATACCATTCGGTGCTGTTTAAAGTGAATTTATCGAGCCATAAGGTGTAATGATTGAACTCGCGGGTGGCCTGAGGTTTGGACGTCCCCCTTCTTCTCCTTGCTCGGGTTTGGCCTCATTCACATCTATATATCTGTTATCAGGGTTGTTTCCTGGAGATAGCAATATTCCTTGTGTCTGCGAGCTTGTGAGGAGGCGGAACAGAAGGGAAATGAGGCCAATATTTTCTTTTGCTACCCGGGACTGTCGTACGGAGGTACAGCGCCTAAGTTTTGTATGTTCCACAAGCGAGGTTTGCTGCCCTTACCCCCTGTGGAACATACAAAACTTGGGAGCTGTACAGTGCCTTTGTAGACAGCCCGTGAAAGCTCCGCCTCTCGTTCATGGAATTGTGATACAGTACCGGTGTTCCTCAACTTGGATACCAGCGTCAGCTCCTGGGTAAACCGGCACAACGCCTAAGCATGGTATTCCTAGCTACAGTATGTACCGGTAGAACTCCAGCGCTGCAGGATTGGAAGCCTAGACTTTTCACCGCATACTGATTGTTACGTTCAAGAATCTCCGCTATGTAGATGAAGAATGGAAATCAAGATTAAACTGGTGAAGCTATGCAGCCATAGATTTAGTGGGCAGGATATTATCACTCGAAATCCCGTAGAAATAAATCGCGCCCCCCATCTTGCCAGCTGCAACGCAAAGCTCCCCACGCCAAGCCCGGAACCCCCAACGCATCACCGTTCAACACATCCAAACCTTCCAAGCGATCCATCTAGAACTTGCTGTTCACATAACATTCTACCCAAAAGTCCCTTAAACGAAACGCGCTTCCATTGCAAATGTCCTCCGCCCCACCCTCTCCGGAATCAACTTAGATGGCCACCCCATTAAACCTAACATTCACCCCCGCCGGCACCACCATTCCTAGCTCCCCACCTTCACCAGCCTCCTCGAACGACCAATTCTCGAGCGCCGCCGAAGAAGAAGAAGGTTACAAACTCCGCACCCTGTCCCGCGCCCCCACCGCAACCGAAGATGACGAAGACAACAACAATGAGGACAATGAGCGTGGAGCGTTAATCCCCGGGCAGGAATCCACACGGCGGAGTGGGCGGAGGGAACGGGAGGATGTGCTGTACGAGACTTTCCAGGAGAGTGAGGGAGAGGGAGAGGAGGGGGGCTCCATCCGAATGCGGGAGAGGAGACGGGGAAAGAAGGAGTTTTTTTATAGCGCCGCACAGGAAAGGGCAGTTGTTCGCCGGTTGGATTGGTGCTTGGTGCTGTTTCTGGCGGTGTTGTATATGTTGAGTTTTTTGGATCGAAGTAGTAGGTTCTCTTCTCCTTTCTCAGCAAGGTTGGAATTGTTCTAATTTTTTTTGTCCTGTTAGATATTGGGAATGTGAGTTATTTGTACTCCACCGGGATTGTCCTACTGGGGGGTACGATTATGGGGGGTTGAGTGAGTGAGTGAGTGGAACGTGCTGATGGGATTAGGCACGCATCGCCGGGATGACAGAGGATCTTGGGCTTGAAGGTGATAATTACGAGTGGTTGCTTACGGCGTTCTATCTGACCTACATTGTTGATTCCCTATATACCACCCGATACCCCGAGGCTTGGCTAATGAATGACAGTCATTCGAGTGGATGACCCTCTGCTGGAAAGTCTTCCCAGCGCATATATACATTGCCTTCTGCGTCGCCGGGTACCTCCCCCGTCCAATTCCTAACTATTAACTACTGCTGACAAGGGACAGCTGGGGCTTCGTAGCATGCATGCGTAAGTTACCACTCGGCCCGACTACTGGGAATTACATCTAATGTTGTAGCGAAACACAGAAGGGTTAGCAATCAATTGGGGGACTATGCTTGTCCTACGCGCGTTACTGGGTATCACAGAAGCTGCTTTTGGGCCAGGTATGTGCTGCACAAATCATAGTGGATCACTCCTCTAACCTTCCAGGTGTACCATTTTACCTCTCGTTTTTCTACCGCCGTGAGGTAGCTCCCCCCGTCTATCCCATCAAGAGATTGTATATTAACAGTGAAGCAGGAGTTAGCCCTCCGCACGGGCCTATTCGTTTCTGCAGCGCCATTGGCAACAGCGTACGCGGGTTTCTTGGCATATGGGATCACCTCCATACGCTCTCCTATCGCCCCATGGAGACTGCTCTTCATACTCGAGGGTTTCCCGTCGATGGTCATGGCTATAATCTCGTATTATCGGATTCCGGACTCCCCGGCTGACGCTGGGTTCTTGACGCCTGAGCAGAAGAAGATTGCCAGGCGACGGTTGCTAGTTGTTAGAGATGGGGATGATGAGGAGGAAGTTATTATGGGCGAGGAGGAAGGCCGTGGTGTAAGATGGGGTCAGGTGTGGCATGCGATAAAAGATGTGGGGAATTGGGTTACTGCGGTAGGCGTCATTAGGGCTTCTAGGTTGACGGGAGCTAATATAACGAGTGATAGTTTATGTACTTTTTCTGTAACGTATCTTTCTCATCCCTGCCTGTATTTCTGCCGACTATACTTAAAGAGTAAACCCCACCTCCCCCCCCCGCGCTCTAAAGCTAGGCTAATGGGTGAATCTAGCATGGGCTACACCTCCATCCGCGCCCAAGCCCTCTCCGCACCTCCTTACCTCTTCGCCTTCTTCCTAGTCCTCCTCTCAACCTACCTCTCCGACCGCCTCCGCAGCCGCTCCTACCCAATCCTAATCCTCAGCCTAACAGCCTCCCTTGGGTACTTCACTCTGGCCGCAACCTCCCACATCCAATCCTCCCTAGCCTCAGCAATCACAAGCCTCGACTCGGAAGCGCCCGCGGATCCATTCAACGGATGGATATCCTCTGGCGCCGCGTCGACCTGGCTGCAGGAGAATGCGACGGGTGCCCTCGCGGTAAAGTACGTCTCCATCTTCCTCGCTGCCGGCGGCATATTTTCGGCGATCGCCCTGGTGATGGTATGGAACGTGAATAACTCCGAGAGCGAGAGTGGCCGCGGCACGGGAATGGCGATATTACAGGTTGTGGGTCAGTGTGGGCCGTTGCTGGGGACTAGGTTGTATCCGGAGGATGAGGGGCCGTATTATGTTCGTGGAATGGCGGTTTGTGGTGCTGCGATGGTGGCGGTTGGGCTGCTTGTTGGGGTGCAGAGGTGGAGGCTTAAAAGGGCGAATCGAGAGAGGGATAGGAAGGAGGCTATGGAGGGTAGGGTGGGCAGGGGGTGGAGGTTTATGCTTTAGCATCCTTTCACAGATCAACTGGTTTCTATTCAGTGGCGAGAGTGTGTATATACTGTTTTAGTATCCATTTTATGTCTTCCTCTTTCTTGTCTGTAGTACAAGAAATACTGGGGCTTGATTTTTGGCTGCAGCAAGTACTATCGCGGTTGCATACAAACCACCATGGACTTGGCCAATTGATCGAGCCAGTCCGCCCATCAACTAACCAACCAGCCCAACCAGCGCTAAAACAAATCTATAACCTCTACTTAAATCCACAACACCCTTTACAGCCCATTCTCCGCCTTGAACTTATCCCAAGCCTCATTCAGCAGGGTGAAAACCGCCGAAGAAATCATCTTCTGTTCCGTCGTCGCTTCCAGTGAAATCTGCCCCATCGTTAGCCCCCCAAATTCATCCATCCACCCATACCCATTCACGCACTGTCACGGCAGGAGGGTGGGAGAATACTACCTTATCAGGATGAACCTTTCCAATCCCCTTCATGTACGCAATCTTGCACCTATTCGGCATTAACAGCTCCCCCATGCCAACCTTCTTCCACCCATTCCCTTCCCAGAGCACAGTGTCCAGACTCGCTAGCAAGGCGCGCAAGTTACCTTCCTTGCCGGATTTCCAGGCGTTCACCCGGTCTTCCACTTTATCGTGGAGAGCTAGTTTTTCTTCTTCGACTTTGTCTGCTGCGGTATTTGCTTGGCGGAGGGCGATTACACGTGCCGCTTCCCCACTGCCGCCACTGGCAGACTGCGATGAGCGCGGAGGAGAGCGTCGGGTGGTGGGCGGAGCAGCAGCAGCAGGCTTTGGCTTCGGTGCGGGTTTAGGCTGCAGGGCGGCCTCGCAGCGGCGTTTCCCGGATATCGCGATTGCTCCGCCGGCGCTGGCTTCTACGGCCTGTGTCCAGGTTTTTAGTGCTTCAGCCCACTTCTCCATGTGCTCGTATCCTTCAGCTTTCCTGGTGAGTGTTTTCCCAAACAGCTCTTTCATGTCCTTCTTTGTCCCGTCTTCAAGCGTGATGGTCTCGCTTTCGCCATTGCTGGGTCCGATTATTCCGAGTGCTTCGTCGCAGTCTGCTACTACCGCGCGGCTATCGCCGATCTTGAGGTTGCAGAGGGCGCGGTTTGAGAGGATTATTATGCGGATTGGGTGTTGTGGGGGTATTGGGTTTAATGCGGAGGTGTAGTAGGTTAGGGCGATGGGGTAGTCTCCACGTTTGAAAGAGTCGGTGCCTTTTTGGCGAGAGACGGAGGATGCCTGGAGAGCCTGTTGTGATATCGGCACCTCTTGACGATTCGCGGTTGGGCGAGTGATAATTGGTGTAGTTGCACTGGGGGTTGGGCGCTGGGGAGCTGGTGAGGGGGTCTGTCGTTGCTGCTGCTGTAGGAAAGGGTTTCGAGACGGCTCTCTCGGTGCACTGGGGCCACCAAACAGAAAGTCTCCTGTTGGCGGCTCAGGCGTCGCAGGTTTCGGACTTGATCTAGCAGAGGAAGATGAAGGTGGTGGTCTTCGTCGGTTCTTCGAAACATACTGAACTGCGCTATCCTCTACTGCTCCTCGAGTCAACTTCGCTACCCTATCGCTGCTGTTGGGGATAAAGGCCGCTGGCGATGGAGTTTGGCGAGGCCGTTCTCTCTCTCGCATTTCCTGCTCCTTCTGGCGAATTGCGGCTTCGAAAGCTTGCTGTCTTTGCAGTTGAATTTGTTCCTTCTCAGAGAGGGCCCTGGAAGGGTTATCCTTTCCCTGCCTTCTCCTTGGTGGGGGTCCACTGCCAGCTTCGAGCATGAGAGCTTCCTCAGTTAGTAATGGCTCCGGAGCTTTCTCTCTCTGTGTTGGTCTCGCAGGCCTCATGTCTTCCTCAGCAAACCTGGTCCTGTCTTGCTTTTCACTGGGCCCTGCGGCCTCTGGTTGGTGTTGCTGCGCATCTCTCATCCACCTTGGGATGTTTGGGTCTCCTCCATCATTTGTACTCCCGTCTTGAAGCTCCGCGATTGCCTTCCCAACCCTCTTTTTTCCCGTATTCCAAAGACTATTAGCAGATTTGAATAATGTTCCACCAATCTGTGAAGCCATCTGTCCGATATCCTTCTCCTGTGTCTCACCGTTCCCGTCCCTCATCCATGCCGGTTGCCCACTATCCTCCCTCCGTCTCCTTGGGGGGTCTGCACTTCTCTCTTGCCTGGCCTGCGAACTGCTTCTGGAGCCAGACGGATTCGTAGATGCAGGCCTGCTCTTGCTATGTGCATCTTCCAAAAGCCAACCCACCGCAGCCGTAACATCAAGACCAGTATCCGTTTCTGCGAGTGCCCTCTTAGCCTGCGCAACCGTGAATCCCATGTCCACGATTTCTGCAATCGCGGGGTCCCGTGGATCACCCCCCGGCAGCGGAAGAGGGGATCCTTCCATCTTTGGCGAGAGTTTGGGTGGTAGCGCTTCAACTGGTTTCCCTAGATCCCCGAGGATATCGTCGTCACCGAATGCGCCGGAAGAGCCGTGCTGCGGTTTGAACGGAGATGGATCCCTGGAAGGCAAATTGTCAAGATCAAACGGATCCATTATATTATTACTCGAGCCTTTTTTAGAGTTTGTAGAATCGACCGTAACAATGGGGGCAGGATCCAAGGGTAGAGGTGTCGAAACTCCACTCCCGATTGGCGGTGGGTAATAAGAACTATTGTCAACCGGGGTAGCAGCATTGAAAGCCGCTAGAAGATCCTCCTCATCGTCATCTACCTTCTTCGCGGGCATCGGAGACACCCTCCCGGTCTCAAGGGAATCCCAAAACCCAGCATTCGCTCCCGCTTGGCTGTCGCCAAACAAGGCGTCCATCTGCTTCCGCCGTTCCTCCTCCTCCTTGGCCTTCCGCTCTTGTAGCTGCTTCTGGCGTTCTTGCAGTGTCATGTTGCTGTCATTTGCTTTGCTCCGGCCAAAGGAGACGAGATTGCTAAAGCTATCGCCTGTCGGCGGAGGCTTTGTACCGGCATTTGCGGGAGAAACCGTGCGTGAGGATAGGGGAGACGGCCGTGCATTGAGCGGAGCTGGAGATGTTGGTTTTAGTGGAGGTGGTGGTCTAGAAGAAGAGGAAGAAGGATTCCATGCGAGCCCTGTGAGGTCGTCCATTGTGCAAAAGGAGTTGAGATATTTATGGAAGGGATGTTAGTAAAATAGAGGGATTCAATCATTTGGCCGGCGGCTGCATAGGTAAACGAAGCTGCACGAAACGAATAAAAAACCCTAACCCTGCGATGCCCGTTACAAGTGCTCCAGTCTTCTAGCAACGTTTCCAGATGTTTGGGACAGAATTTTACTCGAGCGATGGCCTACCGCGTCTACCAAAACTATTTTCAAAATTGCTTAAGCAAAATTAAGTAAAGCCCCTGTGCGAACAATTTCGGCAAAGCTATCACAAACAAAAAATATATTCTCATCAAAGCACCAAGACACTATCATTCACCAAGCCCGGTTCCCCGAGCCATCGGTGCATCGCAGGCTTTAATAATATAACTACACTGCTATTCCGGCCCTAACCCACCTAACTCAACAGCACCAGGATGACCGAATCACCTCTCAAAAACCTATCTCCACATTAGCCTCCCAGATATTACGAACATGTGAAGGGGATCTCACATCTTACTGATGAACCTATCCTTATTGACAGGCCGTCCCTTCTTCCCATCGGCCTTTCGCGGAACCTCAGTCCACATCTCCTTAACGTTTTCGAGAACCATGTTGCAATGCCTGTCGAATGCCTTTACACGCGCGAGAAGCTTGCGGTTATTGCGGCAGGAAATAAGGACTTGATTGTGAGAACGAACGGCGGTCTGTAAAATTGAGAGGGGGCCGGCAGAGAATTCGTATTTTTCCAGTTCAGCTATTTCGTATTCACTATAGAAGTTAGCAAGACAGAGCTGATGGAGGGAGGGAGGGAGGGGAAGGCAGCAGACGTGAGCTCTGAGCGGGGCTTATTAAGGAGTTCGGCCATTGTATCAGCGATGGAGTCTAGCCTTAGATAAGTCTGGTTGAATCGAGACGGCGAGATGGGGGGAGATAGATGTGGAAGAGGCCTGCTTTGCTTGGAGTTGCGGAGAATATGGAGTTGTGCTGTTTTGGATGAAAGTGACGTTCTTGTCGGTCGGATTGAGAGGTCATCCAGTCCCTTTCGCCCAGTTGAGCCCCATCCGCTGCCAAGACTGTATTCAGGGACCTGGCCTTCGACACAGCACCTGGTCATTCGTAATCACTCGAAAACGAATCAAGCGAATCCAGCGCACTTAGAGCACCCAAATCCCACCAAAAATAAGGTGTTTTCAATCTACTTATTGTTTCACGGATTCTTTCACAATAGCCTTTGGAATGGATTTAGGAAATAGCCAAGTGTCTGAGATGAATGCCACAATTTTAACCAATTTTCATCTTGAGCACTGAGGGAGCAGCAGACGTTAGGTGCTGCCTAGGCCAAATCTCGGCGTGCAAAAATCGTCTTGGCAGGTAGCCTGGGCTCTCAAAGAAAAAATGTTTGGCGCCAACCTGCTGTGAGTGAGCAAAAATGATCCGGAAGGTTACGTCGGCCTGTAAACCCCAATAATCTGGAACACCTTCCAATGGTGTCCTCCCAACAAATTTTCGTTACTGATATTCCTCGTGAGATTGCTCCTTCGTACACCAAGGCATTTCATCGTCGCCCTTGGGGAGAGGTCTTCATAATTTCTCTCGAAGGTGTGCCCGCTCCGATGAAGATGTCATAATTTAAGAATTATAATAGGAGTAATAGTATTGTACCTATGTTTGGATTTTGAGTCCCGGTACACAAGTAAGGCGTGTGTGTCGCTTTTGATACAAATCTTCAACGATATAGACTGCTGGGAACTTTTGTACTCAAGCCTTCGCTAGCAAGGCTACGAGAACTTCGGAGTTAGGATAGGATCCAGCGCCGAGGGGTAAACAAAGTGGTCCTGAAAAATGCCGCAATTCTTAGGGCACTGCAGAAACATATGACCAATCAGTTAACTGCCATGCCTTGTAACAGGAGGGCTAACGGTGTCGTAGAATGTCCCCTGCCAGGCCGAAGATGTGGGTATCTGCTGGAGCCTAAGGTTGGAAAAAAATAAATAGAGCCTGGCTACCTCCATGGGCCGGTTCTCAGAATAAATCGAATTGGAGATAATAAAAGGTGTGAGGCTAATAGAAGTTTTAGGAGCCATCCTCCTGACTTACCACGTCTTTTGCCTCGTATTAGGAGGTGGCGCGACATAACATACTGCTGATCCCAAGTTTTTGTCTCCATCAGAGTTTGTCAAATATCATCATGTTATATCACTCGCTTTGTCTGGTTGCCGCCGTCGAATCTCAGGATCACGAACCGCATCGGGGAGTCAACCATGCGAATAAAACGATCAATAGGTGGGCATCTAATAAAGTGCCCTATTGTGACTAGCCTCCCCCCGTCCGGATCTACGCTAGGTCTTCCAAGTGGTAGCTCCGATGTGTGTCGACACTGATGGAGCCGTGTACTAGTGGAGCAACATTCATTTGATCATAGAACACTGGGGGCTACTCTTGGCCTAAGGGCAGTTTAAAGACAGTTCGTGGGGATTATGGAACGCGGCTACCCGAGAACACAGTACGAGAGATAGAATTGGAGAACTGGGTTGCTTATGTGATTGTGTTTGAGATGTTACAAGGAGAGGATACAGGGGAGAAAGAGAGGGGATCGCGTGGGGGAGAGTGTGAAATCACGGCCAAAAACCAATGGCCCACATGTGCAGTATCTATGAGTGCGAGAAATTGAGTGATGATATGATATCCAGAGAGTCTTCTGGTGAGAAATTCGGGGAAATGGTGAAGCCCTGAGGAGATAAACTCTTAGCTTGGGGTTCTAATAACCTCGCTTCATTCTCGAGAGGCGGAACTCACCTTGTCAGTTATCTAGTCCGGGAACCTAGGGCTCGGTTCCTCACCCTTACTCTGATTCAGGTATCGATGCATCATCTCGTGGGCATTGGAAAACGGCTGCTGTAGCTTTTGGTGGTGCTCTAGCGCTGACTGGGTGAGCCGTGTGATAACTGATGGTTCGTTAGCAATGAGCAAAGGTAAGGGAGAGAGAGAAATATTGCCTGGGGGCTCGCTGGTGTGAAAGGAACGAACGGTGCAGGGAGAACGAGATGAGTCTTCCGTAGGCATTGGGAAGGCGGTATTATCGGGAGGACTGGGCCTGAAAGTTGTCTTCCTCGCTCCTAATGAGATCGACAGCCTTTTTTTTTTGGCACTATCATTCTTGCCGGTGGGCTGGCTTATGTAGTGAATACCTCCACTCGATGATGCCTCTGAAAAATACGAGCCCATGTCTCATGGGGTGTATGATACTACGAACAAAACATAACACCGCCTCCATATAGCAAGCTTGGGTCGGCTAAAATCTCGAGTCCATAACGCTTAACTGCCTCCCTCACCCTTATTGTGCAAGATATACTGCGGTGGTGGTTGCCTCGGATTGACTGTCTACGGGGCTGGGATTGGTAGCGGTAGGAAGGGAAAGCGATGCCGACATATGGATTAGGATGGCCTATAAGACCTTTCATCTGCCCGGTTTGTGTGACACTATGCGGTACGCTGAATAAGAAGACTAGCACTGTGGTAGGCAGCAGGCATTGTAATTGCACGTGCTACCAATCGACGTGAGCACTACGGCCCGTGCGTGGGGTTGGATCTTGTTACCAAGATGAAATCTAAGACCCGATTGGCGATAACATCATTTTATGTGGGGATCGGGACGAACTGTCGCTCTTAGAGCTCTGCGCGCAAGCGAATTTTCGGGACGGCCTCTTCTAGCATCGTGAGGCTCTGGCTCTGGAGTACAAACAAATCTCGACTAATTAGACCGCAAAGACTTGCTAGCTTTCGAAACTTGAGAAAATCCTGACGCCAGGACAGACTTTAAAGTTATGTAAACAATGCTTAGTACCCTAACTTTGAGACGTAGACCATCCCGATATTCGCACACACTCCCTAATACTTGCCTAGAGCTTATGGAATGGTCTTGCTGTTGCCAGTGGGTGCATGAACTCCACTAATCAACTAAGCGTCTGAGACCACCGTCAAAGTAAATCACCCTCTGGCAGTTATTACCTCAAAGTCTGAGCCTGTCTACTAGATTCCCGGAGGGGGGTTAATGTATGGTCCAAGCTGGTGGTGGCGCGTAAGCTACCCTCTCATTATTGGTTCTACCTAGCCGATACAAGCACAAGCATGGCAGGATATTGAAGGCACTGCGCGGGGTTGGGTCCTGCGCTCAATTTCATCTTGACTCAGAGGTGTTTCTCGAACGAGGATCCCAGAAACGGCAGGGTGTTGGGAAGGAAAAGCAGCTTATCCCCCAGGTGGCTGCTTGCGACCAGCGGTCCCGAACAATCGATTCATAATCAATCATTTAGGGTAGGGAACCAAGAACCTGGTCTGCAGGATCAATCAGTTATCGCTTCGGGCTCATTGAATCTCGGTCAGCTGTGGGGTTTGGGCTTACTGGGGCGCACCAGAAAACTCGACAAGATCAGCCAGCAGCCCATGCAATTGGAACGAACTCGCTGTATACCGGCTCTAGATCCCTCGAAGGCAGGAAGGGGTCAGATCTCAGAGCGGAAAGTTACTTTATGCATGTCTTGCACAATCGGCAGCTTCGACACCATATTGCATCTGAAGGAACAGTATGGGCACGAATCTGCAGCTTAACACTTAAGCATCCTAGGAGACAAATACTGTAGGCCGGCGCGGGTCACGCACAACACTTGCAGTTGACGTAAGGGGTGGGTGGTCTAACTCACAGGCCGCGCGGATAACGATAAATAAGTTGATATTTCATATGTCCCATAAGCTAAACAGGTAAACCCAGGCAATCAGATGACATAAAAGAGAAACAGAAAGGAAAATAGACCTGCAGACGCATTTGGAACTAAATCCGGTTGTCAAAAAGGAAAGATGTGCCAAGAACCATGAGCAAAAAACGCTAGCGGTGATTGAGCGAAGCCCCAAGAATCAGCCGAACTCCTGATCCCCCAGGCTGCTGGTATCCCGATTGACGGTAGGCAAAGCATGCGAACTACCTCAGACCCCGCAACACCCCTGAAGATCGAGAGAATAGTTCCACAAACCCTCACCCGAACCTCCCGCCTATCCCAATCTTTTTCTTGAGAAAAGGGATACGACTCTGATTCTGAGACAATCTCGCACGAAAATCGTTCCAGCTCTTCTCCCTTGACTCCCAATCCGCCATTTGCGAGGTAAGGAAGTCCCAGCTCTTCCCGTCCTCAGCCAGCGATACGGGAGGTGGAGCTTTCTCGACAGCTCGCAGGGTTTCCGCTCGCACTACATTGTTGGCCCTGGTTGAGAGGGAGTTTGCATGTATTCTGGCTGCATCTCGGCGTGCCCGGCGCCCTGCTACATTCTCATATGCCCTGTTTTGGTGGCCAGAGCCAGTAAGAGATGGCCAGGAGGCGACATTGTAGTTCCCGGGAAGAGGGGCGAGCAGGGAGCTGTAGCGTTGTTCGGGCACACGGGGTGGGGGCGAGGGTAATTGGTCAGTGTAAACCGGTGGGAGGGAGGAAGTATAGGAGGGTGCAGCGGAACGGAGGGATATAGTATCGTCAGGAGCTTCGGGGCTTGTGGTGAGAGCCGGAGGGTTGTTTGATTGCACGGGCATGTTTAGAGTCTTTTTTAATGTAAAGGGAGAAATAGAGAGTGAAAGAGGGGTTAGACTAGCTTATAATTGAGTAGTTTGATCAGGGTCGCTTGTCCGATAGAAGCCTTTCCTATCATTCAATGTAACGGCGGGGAAGGGTTGTCATGCGCCACAACCTTGGAGGAGGGACATCGTGCGATTGTGGAGGATTTGATTAGATCCACGGAGCGATAAGCATTCACGTGATTATTATTTTTTCGGGCGTCAGTTGATTTTTTTGCGATTCTCAACTAGGGATAGGATGTTGAGCGTTGCACAACACACTAAACTACCGTATCTTCCAATATCGGTCACGTAACGGCCGCATCATCAGGGTGAGGACCGAGGGGATAGAGCAGATAGGAGAGCTATGGTTAGTCCAATTATGCTTACCCCGATGCCTATGAGGGGCGGTCAATCATTGATCGCTAGCTGAGACGCATAATCCAGTAGGTTTTGATAGGTCCAAATATCATATCACACCAATCACTAAAGCTACAAAATCTACCAACCGCCCATTGACATCATAGATCAAAAGCTGACACATAAACACAAAGGAAAACAGATCCTAGTAACTCACTAATGAGAGCAGAATAAAAATGAATATTTAGAAAGGATGAAGTCAGGGACCGTGAAATCAAGGAGGAAAAGGGGAGATATAGATCCCACACCGAGAAATTTGCGGTACAGCCCGCTGCTCACCTATCATATAGCCTTTAGTCCTGTCCGGATCATCCTCATCCAGCCATGAGTCGTTAAAACATATATCCGTTGGAATTTTTTCCCTGCGAAAAAAATGGAAATAAGATAAAAAGAGCCTCCCGTATTATAACATGCGTGATTTCCATCGAATCTAGAAACGAACGCTCAGAAGTTTTCTAGATCGTCGTCTTCGTCGTACACTACCTCCACCTTGCTACCCAGTGCTTCCCGGCCTTCCCGTATCATGTCACGGAGGCGTTCGTTGAATCTTCGCATCGATTCATCGTCCTCGTCGTCATCCAATGACGGCGCTGTTGCTAGCCCGGGGATGCGTCCCTTTCGCCTTCCCCTAGTATTAGCCATTGATGCACCGCCGCTAATGGGGGAACTGTGGAATGTAAAGGCTGATTGCGGTGGTGGTGGTGCAAAGGTTGAAGAAGTGACCGCCGAGGAGGAGCGCGACCGTTGATGGGATGGCCTGACAACTGTAGGCCGCTTGCGAGTAGAAGAAGCAATGATTGGGCGACTAGTGCGCTTGGAAGAGGCAGATGGCTGGGAGCGGCGAGGGTGTGTAGGTGTACTTGTTCGTGATGAAGAAGCGGAGGCTGAAAGCGAAGGCTTATTATTATGTTGTTGGGGAGCTGTAGAGGCTGTTGGCGCAGGTGAAACCATAACCCATCTGGAGCTTAACCCACCATCTACTTGTTTATTCGGAGATAAATCCCGCGAAGAAAAATAATTCTGCTCTTCTGTATTCACCCTACCCATACCAGCATCTGCAGGTCGGGGGAGTGAGGAGGCTATAAGTTGTTGGTTGTCGTATAAACCAGCTCCAAATCGGGTACCGTTCGTGAGGTAACTGGGCATCCCAGGGTCGTACAAATGCTCATCAGTGTTCCTATCCATCTCTGCAGTGGCCATCCTCGGTGTTGGCCCATAAATGGGAACTCTGGCCTTGCAAAACTCCCATACCCTACTAGCGACGCTCCCAACAACGTCAATAATCCTCCGCTTAGGAGGCCGATCATTATCCCCACCACCGCGCATGCCGGGCCGATGTTCGTAATCATCTACATCGTCATCTGCCAGGCCCCTCTTTCGGGAGTTGGAGGTAGCTAAGGTTGATCGGTAGGCACTATCAGAGTACAGGCTGTTGCGCATCACATCCTCGTCAGAATCGCCAGCATCTTCAAAGGGAGGGGGACTTTGGGCGCTGAAACCGCTGTCCCTTTGAAGGCGCTTTCTGGTCGGCCCAAAGGTGGGAGAGGGTGTCTGATTCGAATGACGGAATGCATGAGCTGGAACTGTCTTGGGGTATGCAGGAAGCGAATTTGGGATGGAGGGAAGAAAGCTGCTACCAGGCATTGAGGAGGAGAAACCAGGAGGCGTCACTTGGACAGCAACAAGCAAGGGGGTGCTGAATATCGTTGAGGAGAGTGGGAAGAGAAGGAAAAAGGAAAAAAGGAGTTGTTTGTTGTTTGTTGTCGGTATAGATTAATCAGGCTCGGGGGGATCGGGGTAGTTTAGTGACACCCAGGGGGGGGAAAGGAAGGGAAAGTGCGGGGGGGAGAGGGTAAGTTAGCGAGAAGGAGGGGAATATGTCAGTGTTATCAGATATCGATAGAAGATAGAAGATATGTTGGGCAGTGAGATAGTGGGCAGTGGTTAGTGGAGGGGAGGGAAGCTTTCTGGGTTGCCTGGTGAGAAGAGAGAACCTCTCGCTAGAATTGATCTGGTGAGGTGTCAGCGAACGAACCAGATTTTGGGGCGTCGAGCAGATGATAGCAAAAATAGGCCTAGCGGCTGCGTCGGGCAGGGAAAAAGTACCGTATGCTTTCCAACAACCACACCACACCGTTGCGACAGCAACAGATCCCACTCGCCCTCGATGGGATTAATGGGCTCAGAGGGCTACTATAGCAGCGAGCAGTAACTTACTTTACTGCTCGCTATGATATCTTTCTTCTACTCATACACATCTCAACTGTGTGTCCCAAAATTCCTTTAAGGGATCGATCACTCCCGGGTAAGCGCCACATTCGCGTAGCCTTGCAAGGAAATCTGGGCAGTGGGAGCATGCTCTCATGCATTCATCTGCCGTTCTAGCTATGCCACAGCACTGCGGAGGATCATTTGGGATCGAAGGCTATTAAGGCTCTTCTTGAACGGAAGTTGGTCTGTGTTGGAGCGACAAATAATACGGTGCTCGAGCGATCCAGACACGGCCCGAGATGTGCTAAATTATGGGGATACCGAAAACTCTCAAAATGCCCACACAGACACGGGCAGGGATCCATTATGTTCTCCACGACTATATACCCTCTAAGGTAAGGAGGGATTGGGCTTGTGACTCAACATAACAGCATTATTATGATAATATTATGATAAACTTTCTTGTTAGGCCTGAGGCTTTCCCGTTACAAGGCTATTCAATTTGGGGTTTGATGAAGAGAAATCAAAAATCTATAATCCAACAGAATAGAAAGAACTGCCATAGAACAGGGTACCGTGCAAGGTGATATTTGAGACAACACACAAAATACACAAAATTAACTACGTACCTGCATCAGCACCTATTACGGTTAATACTAGTAGCAGCTAATAATACCTTACTACTCATGACCCCCAAGCTCCTTACAAGCGAGAACCCAGCACATCTTTACATACGAAACCATTTCTGATCATTTCGCAGTTGGCTCTCACAGCAGCCCGGAGAATTGTGCGGTCGTTGGCGACCGCTGAGGTGAGAACAGCAGCCAGCTCGGCGTATCTTAACTTATCAAGTAACTTCTCTTCATGACCCTGCCAGGGGAGACTTCTAGCTGTCAAACAGGGCCGGTCAATCAAGCATGCCACCTGAGCGATACTTCCCAATCAGTACGAAAATGCTATGATCATCCCCTCTGCAATGTCCATTTCTTGTCATGACGTTTTGGAAATTATTTTTTAGGTGCTGATTGACCATTTTATGATACCACATTTGGTATCCCCGGTGGGTAAAAAAAAAAAATGGAAAAACGGTGATGCCAACTTCGGCTTCGCGACCCGTCTTTTTCTTTCTCGCGAGGGTAGTCTACGTGACCAATCTGATATGAGAAGTGTCTCTTGAACATTTCCGTCGAGTGGCTGTATTCGAGTATCCTCTCCCAGAGCAGAGGCCGAGTAGACTATTTAGCTAGTTTGTACTAGCATTCTTTTGTGAGAGCCTGCTTGACTTTCAAATTGTGGTTCGCTATTACAGGTGTCAGGGGTGATGACTGTGAACAGTTAATTTAGGTTAACTAGTAAAATAATCCCTGTCTTGTGCGAAAGCATCTCCCCTGGAACTTGGATTTTATCCATAGCACTAAAGCTAGTACCGAGTCGCTAAGGCTGACTTCGGACTTCAAGATGTTGGTACGGGAGTCCTTCACTGTGCTGCTCCCACTGCTCATGCCAGATGTTATGCTGGGAGATTCAATATTACGTCTACTTCCTTGAGCTCACCAGTGGCCATGAGCACTTTCCTTTCCTATTCCCCTCGAGTCCAGAGACCGGAATTTAGAGCCGATGATTTTTAAGGCCCTACTAGATGTCGGTGATTAGGTTTGGCTACTTGGACTGGTGGATCCATACTGGGGGCTGATTGTTTAATCTTGCATGTACTAGGGGTTGGAAAAAAGTCTGTCGAACCCGGACCTCATAGGCTGACTTTGTATGCGTATGAACCGTTGCCAGACCACACAATTGGTGGGTTCCCTCGCAATTTGGTGAAGGAAAAAAGTCTGTCGAACTCTTGGCGCCAGGCTCGAGCAAACGCCGTTCGCTGAGTGGCCCAGAAGGCCGGGAGCCAATGAGGGGGGTTCGACAGACTTACCCACAACCCCCGGTACTATTTGACTTTTCTAATCTGAGCCTGTACCAATAGAAAACCCACTCTCGGGCCACAACAACAAATCATTTATTTTGGCTTAGCCACCTAGCTAGCCACTTAGAGTATATATTCAGTAGTTCAGAAAATATTATTTGCTATCTAACGACCTCTGTAGAACATTTTATATGAAAAAATGTGTAAATCTGTGAATTATACTTTTTTCCATGTAAAATAAGCTTGCCTTTCTGGGATTTTATAGCATGAAATATTATATTGTAAAGTGTACTCCTTGTTACACTATTTCAGTTTGAAGTTGGTTGCATTTATTTGCCACTATCCTATTTCCAATCCTGGTGTTACATGCCACCAATACCCGTTGCTTATATAATACAAGTGATATTCCATGATGGGTGTATTGCAAGAAAAATACAATAGGAAATGTAATTAAAATGACAGTTTGCCTTTAAGTATTGATTCAATCATCAATTAAGAATAGTATAATATAGCATCCTGTTTCTTTGTCTATTAAATTTGATATTAATGTACAACTATAAAACAAGTTCAATTGGTAAGACAGGCGGAAGCAAGCAATCGGGTAATGTCAATATATCCAATCCATCTATAACTAATACATCTTGTGACGAAGTGCAAGTAAAGGGTACTGAGAAGGTCCTGGGAACAGAGGAGGAGCTATTTACTAAGTTTCCACAGAGAAGGGGTTGTCCACCTGGATCTAAAAATAAAAAAGCACTTAAAAATATGTAATTATGCCTATTTCTAAAATCTACACTCATAGAATAAAGGTATTAGTATTGTACTAAATTTTACATGTGTTTAATTAATATTTGAATTTTTCTTGAATGGGTAGTTGTGGTTTAAAGTTTGTCAGTTCATAAAACTGATGTTTTCTCCAAACTGTTTTGGTGGGTCATCTTGGTTGCCATGCACTTTCCCAGCTTGAACCATGTTGCCCCATGCTGAAATTTCTATTGGTACAGGCTCATCTTGTCCACTTTTCTAGCTTATTTTCGGGTTTTTTTTCACTGTCTGCTTCTTAGGTGGGAGAATTGCAGCACAGGTGATGGGAAAAACAGAGGATTGGAAACGTTGCTCCCGGGTGGAACTGGTCCATGGAGCGCATATATTGCATATTTGGGACAACAAGGCTCTTCATCGTTTTTGGGATATACAGGAAGAAAGAAAGAAATCCCAGAGCGATTACGTCCGGGCGACTGCTGGCGACCTTTTCCGCAATGGATGACAATACAGCCCGTCAGGCTCCTGAGAATTTTCGGGGCGGCGGACTATGGGAAGGGCTTAAAGGCACACCAGGATGGGACAACTTTCAGGCCTTGCATCCAGGCCACAGGAGTAAGTAACCACTCACCCCTGTGGGGGGGGGGGGGCATATTGAAGCGGATTTTAACCTCCCCTCTTCGACCCAGCTTGTATCGCTTCTTCTTCCAGGCTTGGGCGGCGCTAGGGTGCGCGAGTGCAGCTCGAACCAGAGACCACATCCAATACCCTCTTGGGGATCAAATTTCTGATAGACATTTCTTCACCGGCCTCAGGATGCTACAGAATCATCCACAAATAGATATTCATGCCGATAATGGACGGGTACACAGTCGGGCTGCCCACAAGCCTCGGAGACCCACCCATCGACTACAAGCCAAGCAGGCTCCCTGGACGGCGGCCCCGTGGCGGCCAACAGTTTAAGCCACCAGGGGAATAAGTTGTGAAGCTCATTAGGTTTCCGCCCTCAATGTAAACGCGCAGAGAAATACCCCCGCCAAGGACGGACCGTCCCGCTGGGAACGCTGTAACAAATACTGTACTCGAGTACAGGAGCTTTAACTAGTGGATCCCGATCGGGGTTGTCCCCGCATAGCTAGCTAGCGTGACTAGTAACCCAGATTGTGCTATCATAGACAAGGAACCATACGTCTGAATCTGTCACTCGATTAATCTGGTATGCACAAGGGAGGACGAGTTTTCCGAACAGGGGCTTCATTGTAGCCATTGAGAATCCTACGAGTGATCACTTATGATTGCTCCATTCAATTAGACACCTTAGGTGCCAAGGAATCCTTCAGACGAAGACGCGAAAAAGCTACCGCTGCTGCTGCCAATAAAGACTTCTGTGGACATTGGATCGGCATAAAATGGGAATATCCTCCACAATACCAACCCCCCCCCCCTGTCTGTAGAATTCCGAGTATCCAGCTCCGGCAATCGATAAGTAATACAAAAGTAAACCCCGATTCAAGAATGATCAACCGATGAAGAAAAAGAAAAAAAACCGGGGGTCCAAAAGATAGGACGCTCGGACGGTTATGAAAAGAGAAGAAGGGACGGGAAGATATGAAAGAAGAGTGTTTTTAAACTTGAAAACTCCAGTCTAGGAATGTTTGACTGATAGGAATGACCACCCTCAGAACGTGGAAGGAAATAAACTGAAATAGACACCCCATCGCCGCTGACCAACCGCACACACCCCCTAGTGTATGACTTTAGAATTATTACACAACAACCAAATCAGAAAGAGCCCGGGTGTTTTAGGGGCAGGAACGAATCAAAGCAGATATGAAAAAAGCATTGCCGTGGAAGAAAGAAAGAAAGAAAGAAAGGGGGAGGGGAAAAGAGAGCAGAGTTAAAGCCAAACAATTGAGACAGAGAGGAAACAATTGGCCCAAGCAGGTGATCATTTCCCCTGCCAGGGATCTGCAAACTTGATATCGCCACCAGGAAATGTTTGATCCATCGGGACCGGGGGACCAGCAATAGGAGTCTCTGCATTGTCCACCATTTTGGTTTCCTTCTCGGCATGACTGCCGGCAGCCGGGTTGCCCGCGCGGCTCCTCTCGAATGCCTCTTTCATTCGATTGACACCGCCATCCTTGCGTTTAAGTGCGTCATTAGCAACGAGCCTTCGTTTTTCTGCTTCTAGTGCTCGCTCTGCTCGTTCTTTCTCTTGCTCCAAGATTCTCAGTTGTTCGGCCCTATCCTTGTCCCTATTTTTGTAAGTGAGCTTGACCTTTAGCATCCCCTTCGTGAGAGAATCGACGCCATCATCACCAGTAGGTTTCATGGGCTCCTGGGAACCCGTAGGCGAGGAAGAGACTACACTGCTCGCACTGCTTACGGTAGAGCTTGCTTTTTGGACTGCTGCAGTTGGGTGCTGGTCCACTGCTCTCCTAGAATTGTCTGTCCCGATGACTGAGGGTTTCTTGGCAACTGTCTTTCGAGGTCCCGCAACAGTAACTCCACCGCCCGATGTCGATCCCATTTGTCTGCTACCAGAAGTAGGCGTTGCACCTCTACTAGAGGGGATCGGCGTAGCTCCTCTACTTAGAGGACCCACTGCCTGTGCTCTTGAGGGTGCTCTTGAGGGTGCTCTTGAAGGCGCCCTTGATGGAGCTCTGGATGGGGCTCTTGAGACGGCTCTAGATGGTGCCCGACTAGAGACGGCGCTATCCGGAATAATGCCAGTAGTCGTCGTCCTCCTGCGGCGGCCTCTGTCGACATCAGGGCTGGTATCAGCAGCTGACTTCGGCTTTCGGTCCCTTAGCGTCATCTTTGTGTTCTCGGGAATGATAGTACCGGCTACCGAATGTCTCCCTGACTTCTTAGTAGATTTTTCGATAGGTGGTATTTCCGCCGATTCCTGATATTCTGGAATGATCGTGCGACACAAATCAAAAGTAGCAACTTCCCACGGAATAACTGGGGGTGGAATTGGCTGTCCGTTGGGGCTATTACCATCAAGATAGCCATTACTCATGACACGGCGAGGAACATCATTCTTTTTAGCAACAGATGCAGCGGTTGGTGAGAGATATGAGGTAGAGGCTCTCTCGACAATGGGCTTCTTAGCTGTCATTTTGGCGAAGTGCCCCTCCAGCTCCAGTATTCTTTCCATTCCCCACCACCCCGCATCCCAACCTCGATCCAGTCCTGAGCTCTCCAGAGGTTTATGCAACAGTGTCAGACCAATAGATGGTGATACGTAAGTGCTGCCAGCTTCCGGGGGAGGGCAAGATAGGCCTGCCATGTGAGCAAACACACCAGTAGTGAGCGCTCTGTCAGAGTAGCCACCTTCAAGAACACTCAAAACCCTCCCGTGACAGTATTCCTCTGCCAGTGCCACGGCATCTGATGTGAACCTAGCAAAGAAGCTTGTTGGCACATTCACTGCATGACGCTGCATACCAGCACCTTCATGTTCACTCGCATCAAAGCCGGCGGACAAGAATACTCCAGCTTTGAACTCCCGGTTCTTTTTCGGTTTTGAAACCGACGCAGCGGAAAGAAACTCGCGAGCTTTTGCGAGAAGGCTTGAGTACTTTTCTCTATATAAAATCCAGAATTCCTCTTCGGTCGAGTATGAGGCCAAGTGGACGTTCTGGATACATTGCCCATGTGCATTCAAATTCAGGCTCGCATTTTTAATCTTGTCGATATCACCGTATTCGCATGGATAGGAATTGATATCATGAAGCGAAAAGTAGCCAATATTCGGGACTTGTATGCCAGAGGTTCTTTTTGATGGATTTTGTGTAGATTCTGCCAGTTCATTCAACGTCCATGCAATGGCCTGGGAGCCATCTCCATGATGAAGATCAAAGTCCAGGATGACGGCATGCGATAGCCCGTGAGCTCGTGCGGCATGAGCGATCGCAATGTGGACATTATTCAACCAGCAAAATCCCGAAGGTTGTGCTTCAGCGCAGTGGTGACCTATTCCTTAAAAGTTAATATTGCCCTGGCTCTGGATTGGAATCGGGCGTACCTGGTGGCCGGATACAGACGAAGGCTCTCCGGACACCGCCACGCCTTTGGCCGTCTTCACTAATGGTACCATTCCGGTCGTTTTCCCCAAACACCAAGTCAACACCATCATAGAGAGCACCCAGACACCCCTCCAGATCTTCTTTGCTTCCCTCGCAGAGATAAAGATCGCCTTGATGGTAGTTCTTAGAGACTTCGCATTCACCCTTTTTAAGTTTCTCAGCAGCAGCCCCACACATGGCAGCAAGTTCCTGGGGCCATGGCGATTTAGCACCCTTGGCAGTAGCGGCATGGCAGTGTACTAGCATAACCTCCGGGTCCAACAAACTACCCATCCGCTCCGATTTACGAATTGATAACTTGCTCCTTCCAACACGGGTCTGGGCGGAAGCAACACCCAAGGTTGCCGCTGGTATACGCTCTGGTCTTTCAACGATGGTGGCGAGGTCCTGAAGTGAGGTATTGGGTCTAGAGTATCTGTGTCGATAGCTAGTATCGTGGAAGATTGCAGTAGTAGGGGCCGCCATATCTTGTGGAGGGAGAACCCGTTTCATGGGTTCGTTCTCCAGGATAGGTTCGGGTGCGGAGGGGGATCTCATAGAAAGCAGACTGGACTTTCGTGCAAGTGGACTAGGTCTCCCCGGAAGGGGGGTGGAAGGGCCGGACATGGAAGAGATGGAAGGTCGTTTCTTGAGTGTGGGGGTGGATGGGGAGCGGGTAATGATGCGTCGCGGGGAATCAGAGCCTTGGGATGAGGGGGTGGGTGAACGGCCGTAGCGGAGGTCCAAGCTAGCTCGACGGGAGAGGGGGGATGGCGAATGTGTTCTCCCAATCAGGGATGACGAGGATAAGGACGTGGATAAAGACAGAGAGTTCAAGGATTCCGTAAGCTTCCTAGAATGATCCAGTTGTTGTTTCTGCAGTAGCTGTTGCTGCAGTAACTGGTGATGCTGAGGGGGGAGTTGGGGGTGGGGGAGAGCATCTCTACCCCGAGGACCGCCAGTGCTGCCACCGTTTACATGACCTTCAGGTGAACGGGAATAAGGGTCCTGTGTGGCCATTGTTACCCTAAGCTATCAAGGCCGAACCGTTGGCACAGCAATGCTGCGATGACCCAACAACCAACCCTTTGTTGCAAGTGGGTGACTACCTTGTCTCTACTCTAAGCTGATCCGCGATGGCGATGGCGATGGCGATGGCAGTGAATGAATAATGGTGATGCTGGCCTAAAGAGATGGCAGAAGGCTTTCGTGTCAACGGGTTATGCGGGTATTCGGGATGTGTGCAAAACTGTCCTCCTGAATTAATGATAATATCTTCTCTCGAAGGGTTGGTAAAATATAATATGATGGGATAAAGTAAAGCTTAGAAAGAAGAGAGAATAAAATGAAAATGAAAGTCGAGATGAGATGATGAGATGCTGCAGCCTGGCGCAAGATGTTAGGGGGGATGAGCGATGCGCGTCTGCTTCTGTCTAAGAAAGCATTAGCTTAGACTAACAATCGTGCCGGCGCGCTCTGGGTAACGTGCCATGGCGAACGCGCTGTTGAGTTATCATCGTACACTATGCCGCTTTTGGATAAAACTTGCTTCTTCTCTAAACGAACCCATAAAATAACCTGCGGTTGTTGCACCATCTCAGGGGGAAGTCGACCGAAAATGCGCTCTACAAGTACCACTGATTGCAGATTCCGCCAAAGTTGGTACTGGAATCATACTCGTATTCGAGTAGAGTAGTCTACTGGTACGGGTATAGCTATCGGTATTCCACTTTACTATGATAGTATTGCACTCGGGCCAAGACTTCTAATCACCGATTGCCCCAACAAACTGCTAATTTATCTAGAATCTGCCTGAGAGCTGTCATTTGCATCCTTTGTCAACCAGCACTCTACTAGTACTTGTACGGTACCCTCAGATTTTTCCCGGGCAGTCAAAACGTGAGTTGCTTAACTGAAGTAGTGGGTTACGGGTTTTCCACAAAAATTAGGTACCTGCAGAGGCACTGGCTATGCAATAACCGGATCACTTGCATTCTCCATTTTCGAATGCTTAAAAAGTGGCCGTTGTGGGTTGAATAAGACACTGACAGGTGCAAGTACCCTCTCTCACCCGATTATCTCACCCGAGTGCTATGCAGCACTCCTCAGAGTCACCCTCCGCTATTGAACTGTTTCAACCACCGCCCACACAATCCAATGTTTCCACCAGCTTGTCAATAAATCATTATAATCCCATTTTCATTCCATCCTGGTATTGGTGTCATGTATCCCGAACCAGGTAATAAAGAGTACTGGCAGAGCTATGACAATAAGAAAGCTGTCTCGGGGGCAAATTATTTTGCCCTAACTGAAGAGAAAGAAAAACCGATTACAGAGCTAGATAACCGGAGCAAAAAAAACAAAAAAACGGGAAAAAAAACAGGGAAAAGGAAAGATTTCATCATGTCCCCACCGCCTTTCATTATGCAATTTCCATCACTCGCCCACCCTCGTGGCCCTCGATACCCTCAGGTAACTCGCCTTTTGCGTCAGTTATTCTCTTGCAACAATGGAGCTCTCTCTCTATCTCCACCTCGAGCCTCCACGCCAGTCTCTCTTCCATAAATACCGGGCACCGCAACAGCCAAACTGAAGAGGAATACAATTGCCATGATCGTAAAGGCAAAGATCCATTGCAGAGCAATAATCTTGGTAAAGAATTGGCCAACGCCCAAGCCAGCAGCGAGGAAAGCAGTAGCAAAACCCACGTGGTAATCCTTAAATACCACGAGGAAGAAGCCGGCAAAGACAGCGATACCCCAAATCGCGATATTGGCAAGGACGTGGCATGGGAGACTATGGCATCCAACCATGACAGATCCGTTCCAAAGAACGAGGAAGAATGACCACGTCAAAGGCATGGCCGCAGCTGGAAGGTGCACAAGTCTGTGAACATTAGTGTCAAAGCAAGTAAGAGTAGATGGCGTCTGAATTATAACTTGCCTTGGCGTCGTAGGATTGCGGAGGTACAACAGGACCAATTGCAAGAAGTTTAAAGCGGCGAATAGCTCACTCCAGAAGAAGAGCGAGCGAGTCCAGAGCATTATCCAACCAAATTGAAGAAGGTTGAAGCTTTCTCCATGTTAGCGATTGAAGCAATGAATAATATGAGGATGGACCCACAGAATGAAATGGCTTCCAACAGAAGCCGCAGCTGTTACAGCGGCCTCATCTCTCCCTAATTTCAATCGGTTAGCACCAATCAGTTGTAAAAGGCTCGGGGTCGGGAAGGGAACCTACTAAATAATTGTACGACGAAGCTAATCTGGGTGCAGAACAAGACGACCCAGTAAATGGCGACGAATACATGGCTGACTGTGAAGGGTGTGATGTGTGTTTTGCTTATACCCTAAGAAACATTAGATATCTTTTTGTCATCACCCCGGTATAACTCAAAAGGTCGGGGAGGGGGATTCACAAAGATGGTCCCGGTGATCCAATGACCGTCGTGCGGAGGAGTGATACTATAGACGATAGCCGCAACAAAGGAAAGGAGCCATGAGATGATAGTACAGGCACGGTACGCAGGAATGTTCCGAGTAGTACCCTCGACGTCACGAGAGAATGGGTTGGCTGTAATTTATAATTTAATCAGAAATGTGGTACTTGAAAGACGGATCCCCCCTTAAAACCAGGATTCAATAACATACAGAAAACCATTATGCCTAGCTTTGCTTAAGACTGAGGGCTGATATTAGATACCCCAATGTTTTCGGATTCCGGGTAGCTGTTGTGGGTCGGTTTTAAAGGGGTTTTCCAAAGATCCGTCTGAGCCACGAACCCTCCGAGAGAACCGGTGGCACAATGTAGTGAGCAAGAGATAACCGGTAGCTGGAGACGAGGGGGAGAGGGTAGTCAATTGAAACGGGCGAAGAATATGGGGAATTTGGTTGAATTATACCCTCCATTTTGGATGCTCCAACCGCTAACTGATCACGAGCTAATGACGTAGACAGTGGGAGGCGTTATTGGAATCGAGTGCAACCCCGCATTTCCTGATTGGCCACGAGCAACGGGCTACCGACGTCTAGGGGAAATCTTTTAGATAATTGGCCAATGAGAAGAAGTAATATGATGGGAAATTTCGATTTGGCCTTGCGAGGTGAAAGGGGGTGCCAGAACTCGCAACTTACAAGCGCTCAAGACCAGGCTACCAGCACTGTATCCACCATTGCACGCTGCTGTGCCATTTCCGGCATCATTCTGAGGTGACTTGATGCTCTTCCTAGACGGTAGGCCGCGGTGAGACCAGGATGGTCTTAATTTCTCCAGACCGGGACAAGAGGGTTCTGGTCCGTAGTCACCTGGTCCACCATTTGTACTTGAGTACGTACACGATCAGAGATCCTGTCACTATCTCCGAGACCGGCAAGACATGAAAGTGCTGTGTCGCTCCGATCACTTTTTAAGACAGGGGCTTGAAAGTAACCTGTTGGTATTAACTTACGATGAATCTCGCAGATGTGGAGGCTTCAGGCCATAACCAGATTAGTAACATGACCACACCTACGCAGGTGTTACTGAGAAATACTAAGGCTGTGGCTTGGGGGCTCCTGGTTAAACATTACGTAGGGAGGTTCTGCGGGGAGCCATGAACGTGAACTTAGGGTGTTGCTGTGTGAGAAAAGGTCGAACTTTAGCGAGGAAAACGGCTGGTAGGGTGCTGCCTTCATAGAACTCAACTCAATCATAGTTGAGTGAGCTTTGGATGAATATGGTCCATAAGACTAGGTGATTGATTGATTGGAGTACTCGAGTAGAGGGGAAGATACTAAAAACTGAAATCTGATAAGAGTTTTAAAAGATAAGACAAAATATGCAAGGGTCATAATACGAGTATTATGCTATGAACGCAAGGGATAGAAAAAATAGGGGGGGGGGTGGGCATAGCTTGTATCTGCAAGATGTTATGGTTACAGGACCAGGATGTATAATCTCATTTAGAGTATGTTTAAATTAGTAACTACTAGTGTGTATCATAGTTGGAACAAGATGGGGTTCGGAAGGGCCAAAGTTTTTGTAACATCTTAACCCCCATGTCCTTGGTGTCTATTATTTCTAAGAACCCCCCCTATGCTTTATTATCTCTTCTACTAGGGATTACCAAGTGACTGTACTGATTTCAAATTTATCACTAAGCCTTGTCACGAATAGATAATGCTAGCTGGTAGTGATTCTAATAACTACTAGGTTAAAATGGATAATTCTAGCTTTATTATTTTGGATGGGTCTGCGCAGGCTTTGAAGTTAGATACTTCGGGTTAAAGATTTCATGTTCCTCACTGTTTGTGATTCTTAAACGGCCTCCGGACTAGACTAGAATTATAGTAATTGAAATACAGCTCTAATTGGCTCAATTTCCCACATACAACTTTGGGGTTTGGTAGGGAAGTTTGTTCTCTCTTTTCTAACCATCCCAAGATTCAAGACTGGAGTAGGTATAAATCATAAATGAAATCACAGATGACTTTCGGATCCTTCGTTTTCTCTCATAGAGAAGCAACTCAGCAGGGTACCGCTTTCTCGATTTTCTACATTACTAAGTGCCACAACTGTCAGTATTAGCAGCCCACTTGGTGAACTGGGGAGTTCGCCAACTCTGGCACTATCGCAACCTGATAGTTTTGAAATTAAGTGAAGATATTTTGATTGGAGGTGGCCAATGGAACTTTGCGGTAAACTTTCATGAAAATCCCGGGTATTCTGGTGGGAATTATCTCCCATCGATATCTCCGGAGTAGTTAAAGAGAACGATCTAGTGAAGCTTTTGAAAGAGAAACCGAAAGCAGAAGAGGAATGAATTGATTCGATCTTATAACTAATACTTAGAGGGCTTAATGATCTATTCAACCTTCTCTTTCTTGCAGGAACTACTTTTACTTTTAATACATCATCATATATCACTCATAGTTTAGCTGCCAGTAGGCTTCAAAAAGTCACGAAAAGCTTGGCGCTTCGCATCAACACAATCGCAACCCCGCACAACAACTCCCGAGCACAATGCCGTGGAATAAAGCAGCTGGAAAGCGATGCGAAACGACCTTAAATGAGAGGGTCCGAATAATTGAACTTCCTTCTTTGGGCATGAGTTTCCCTCAAATTGAGGCAGAAACAGGTGTCTCTCGAGCCCAAGCCTCCAGAATCAACCGGCGCTGGAAAATGTATGGCGACATTAATCCTCAAACACCTCGCACTGGAAGGCCCCCAAAGCTCAATGACCGTGATAAAAGATACCTTGGCCAGTTATCTGATGCCCATCCTTGTGCGACAGCTAGAGAGCTTTTACATGAATCCAGACTTGATGTTGGGGTTTCAACTCTCAGCCACTACCTGCACAGCCTGCAATGGCGGGTTTTTCTTGCTCGATGCAATCCATGGATAGGACCTCACAATAGGAGACAAAGAAAGAGATGGTGTAGATTACGGCGCAAGTGGAAGATTTCAGTTCGGCGGAAGCATTGTTATACTGATGAAGTATATCTTCAAATTGCTATTGGAACGGGTTATAGATGAAAAGTGCGACGACTTCCCGGACCCAATGCCGCCTATGATTTGGAGAACCTTCAGCCAACCTTTGTTGGAGAGAGTATTGCGGTTGGCTTCTGGGCTGGTTTTACCTATGGTTTCCGCCCACCGCTTGTTCCTATGCGAAGGCGGACTGAAGATGAGCGAAAGAGTGATAGAGATCGACTGGGCTTCAATTCACACCAGTATGTCCATGAAATTCTCATTCCACATCTTCGACCACTCTATAAGAAAGCTGGTGCTCAAACTATAGAGAATGGTGTCAGCTATCATACTTCTATTTATACGGAGAAATATCGCAAGCGCCTTGGTATAGAAAGGATGGACTGGCCTTCCTACTCACCTGATTTCAACCCAATCGAGAATGTTTGGCTTTTATTCAAAACCAACTATAGGAAAGCAGTCTGGGAGAGGAGGAGAATACCCCGTAGTGAGAAGGAGCTGATTGGACTAGCACAGAAGGTATGGGAGGCATTGCCGTGGGAGAGAATTTATGGTTTCATTGATAGTATGCCAAGGCGTGTAGCTAATTGTCTTAAGCGAGGAGGTGGCCCTACCCGTTGGTAGAAGACTAGAGCCCTTCTTGTATCACTATATATTCTTGGTTTTATAAACTCTTGTTTTGTTGTGCTGTATTGCAGTGTGAAAGTTTCATGGTCAGCTGTTGCCGTTGCCGTTTTTCGTGACTTTTTGAAGCCTACTGCTGCCTGCTGTCATCCCCACCATAGCCAGCCATCATGGCTGCCCCCTACCGTCCCCCTCATTTTTGGTTCCCCCATTCCGACAGTCATCTCCAGTACTTGCTGTCTGTGGCTATCCCACAGTCCCCTCCTACACCCTACGGTTTTTTTAATGCCCCCTGTGGTTCCCCCCACAGTTCCCGCCACCCTACCAGCTCCCTTGCCTGCTGCCAGAGTGGGTGTCCAGAGCATATCACTATACCGATAAAAGCATGGGGTGTCGGGCCCGGCTATCACATTATAGCAAAGACCGCAGTCTGCCGGGTAGTTTGCCCTACACAAGACTGCGTCCTATCCTATCCCGTCTTCTGGACATTGTCCCCACTGTCTCTGCAAGGCTTCCGGGCTGTTCGGAACATTGTTTTAAACCCTAGTTCAAAGCACATCGCAAGCTATGATAGTGCTCGCTATGTAGGGAAATATGGTACTCTGATAGAGCTAACCTGAGGGTAGCATATGAAGGATTTTTGGGAAGGTCCTCCAGAATTACTAGGATTAGGCAAAAGTATACAAGCAAAAGACTGGCCTCTGTCTTGCCCTTGCCATTGACTATGTTAACTGCCTCGCTTTGTGTTTATCACAGCCTTTGTCAATCTAAATGCTTGGTTAGCTCTGTTTTAATGGCACCATAACTACAATCTCCGATGCCGGTCGACTGCGCTGCAATGATATATAGGCCTCTCTGCCGGATTTGGGTTGGGAAATATGTTGACAGCTGGAGATCTAAGTTATGGTAAGGTCGAGGACATGGTTTCAAAGAGAGAAGCCAAATATGAGAAAAGATTTACGCACTGATTGCCAGCATATCAAGCCCGCCAGGGCAGGTATTCGTGAATGGGATAAAGATGTGGATTGGCTGGGTATGCTTTCCATCTTGTTTCATTCAGCCCCGCTTTAGCTAACTCATTACTGCAGAAGTAGAAGCCTCACTTCTCAAGGACACAATTGGGTACTAGAACTTTCAAACAGCCCATATCCAAGAAGATGGGAAACCACATGAGGTGGGCTTCAAGAGTGCTAACCACACCCGGAGCTCACAAGGGCTAGGGGGGCCCACAGTGGCTTGAGGACGGACCGCGAAAACCCCCCGGCTGGACCAGACAGAGAAGGGGATACGGTTCCGGTCTGTATAACACAAAGGCAGCTATAGTTATAGGGGGCCGCGGGCCCGAAAACCTGACATATTCTGGTGGGACGGTAGGTGTAGATCGTGGACTACTAATGACGACTGCTATCATGGTTGACGGAGGAGGCCATGAGTAATGGTGAATGGCTGTGACTTACATAGGGACTATCCCCTTCATACCAACTCGACTTTAGGAGGTCCTCTTCAGTCATACAGGTGAGCTTTGTATTGCATGTTGGGCTGAAACCCCCGAGAAATACTTACGGTACTCAAAGTGGAAACGAGATATACTTAGAGGTGGAATAATTTGACAAATTGTTGGATGGAGAAGAGGCGGACAAACCCCATGGGTTTCCCAGTAACGCAATTCACGACTGAGCCCTACTAGAGCTATTATGACCTATGTCCTTTTTATTCATATCGCTCAACATTAGTTCAACTGGTTGCATGTTGAAATACAAGCATATTTACTTCAATGTACAATTAACTTTGGAGGGTAGACTAGATATTGCGGAGTAGGCACTCACCTATAATATAAAGGCGGTGCTGGCACTCCGACTTACCAGCCACTGGTTACAGTCACCAGAGCTCTCGGGCCGTGCACCAACATTAAGTTCCACCAAACATCTACGTTTCCTATTCACTACTAAGGTCCCCGTGTACCGGGAAGAGAAGTCTATGTGGAATTTGACTGTCTGCCCATCTACCCATCTATCGCTAACAAGGAAAACGAAGGAGGAAATAGAGACATGAAGAAAGGTGGGGGAAAAGAAGGAGATTTTGTACCAGGAATCTATTCGATTGAGGAAACGTAACCAAGATAAAGAACGCAAGTTAAGGAACGAAATATTACCCAATCGGCGTAAGCCAAACACAATGTACAGGAGCTCGGGAATCTTCGTTCGTAAATGTTAAACAAATATCTGGGGGTTTGGGAGGGGTATGCCTACTAGTACATGCATATGAGATTTCCGCCACTGAGGGTGGCAGTGAATTTCAGGATTACGCTATTGGACTGACGTGAAGGACAAACAAGGGGAAGAGGGGTGGTGGTAGCTGCAATAGCGGATACTAGGGCCCCATGAGGGAGCAAGGCTCGCGCTGGAAAAGAAAGAGTCTCGGCCATCTGAGGGCGATCAATTGACTGCCCCGGGGCCCTCCTTCTGCTTAGGTCGCTCACAGAGGATGTGAGCGCTGAGCATCTGCGCTTCCGACGGGCTTCTGTGCTTGTGCGATAGTAGCTCCACGATTCCTCCGTGCCCCCTTCTAGTAGCATGAATGAGCGGCGTACGGCCCTGCTCATCTGGGTAATTGGGGTCGACATCCTCCCGTCCTAGTAGTAGCTTGACCACCCCTTCATGTCCGTAGATAGCAGCCCACCCGAGTGGTGTTTCTTCCTGCTTATCCGAGTGATTGGGGTCGACATCTTCCCGTTCTAGTAGTAGCTTGACCACCCCTTCATGTCCGTTGATAGCAGCACATCCGAGAGGTGTTCGGCCATTCACACCTGGGCGATTGGAGTCGACATCTTCTCGTTCTAGTAGTAGCTTGACCACCCCTTCATGTCCACCGACAGCAGCACATCCGAGCGGCGTTCGGCCATTCACATCTGGGGGATTGGAGTCGACATCTTCCCGCCTCAGTAGTAGCTTGACCACCCCTTCATGTCCGTAGATAGCAGCCCACCCGAGTGGTGTTTCTTCCTGCTTATCCGAGTGATTGAGGTCGACATCTTCCCGTTCTAGTAGTAGCTTGACCACCCCTTCATGTCCATCGACAGCAGCACATCCGAGAGGTGTTCGGCCATTCACATCTGGGGGATTGGAGTCGACATCTTCCCGTTCTAGTAGTAGCTTGACCACCCCTTCATGTCCATCGACAGCAGCACATCCGAGCGGCGTTCGGCCATTCACATCTGGGCGATTGGGGTCGACATCTTCCCGCCCCAGTAGTAGCTTGACCACCCCTTCATGTCCGTAGATAGAAGCCCACCCGAGTGGTGTTTCTTCCTGCTTATCCGGGTGATTGGGGTCGACATCTTCCCGTTCTAGTAGCAGCTTGACCACCCCTTCATGTCCATCGACAGCAGCACATCCGAGCGGCGTTCGGCCATTCACATCTGGGTAATTGGAGTCGACGTCTTCCCGTTCTAGTAGTAGCTTGACCACCCCTTCATGTCCATCGACAGCAGCACATCCGAGAGGTGTTCGGCCATTCACATCTGGGGGATTGGAGTCGACATCTTCCCGTTCTAGTAGTAGCTTGACCACCCCTTCATGTCCATCGACAGCAGCACATCCGAGCGGCGTTCGGCCATTCACATCTGGGCGATTGGGGTCGACATCTTCCCGCCCCAGTAGTAGCTTGACCACCCCTTCATGTCCGTAGATAGAAGCCCACCCGAGTGGTGTTTCTTCCTGCTTATCCGGGTGATTGGGGTCGACATCTTCCCGTTCTAGTAGCAGCTTGACCACCCCTTCATGTCCATCGACAGCAGCACATCCGAGCGGCGTTCGGCCATTCACATCTGGGTAATTGGAGTCGACGTCTTCCCGTTCTAGTAGTAGCTTGACCACCCCTTCATGTCCATCGACAGCAGCACATCCGAGCGGCGTTCGGCCATTCACATCTGGGCGATTGGGGTCGACATCTTCCCGCCTCAGTAGTAGCTTGACCACCCCTTCATGTCTGTAGATAGCAGCCCACCCGAGTGGTGTTTCTTCCTGCTTATCCGGGTGATTGGGGTCGACATCTTCCCGTTCTAGTAGTAGCTTGACCACCCCTTCATGTCCGTTGATAGCAGCCCGCCCGAGTGGTGTTTCTTCCTGCTTATCCGGGTGATTGGGGTCGACATCTTCCCGTCCCAGCAGTATTTTCGCCACTCCTACATGCCCATTCCTTGCTGCCCACGCCAGTGGTGTCCTACCTGTGCAATCTCCTTGGTTGATCTCGCAACCTCCTGCATTTATAACTGCAGTCACGAGCTCAAGAATCCCGAAGAACGATGCGCAGTGCAGGCCGGAGAAGAGTGAAAAAGTACTGATATCTCCGATGCGACTGGGTGGCATTTCCTGCCTTAAAAGTGATACAGCGGATACATGGCCTTCGTACTGGCCCAAGAGCTCCAACGCAAGGGTCCTCGCATGGTCTGAGAGTTCCCTCCCCGCATGTGTTCCCCAGTATCTCGAACAATATTTGAGGAATGGCATGCTTTGATGATCTGGGTGAGGATGGGATGGGAGGTTCTTGACTTGTTGTGAGTTCAGATAGGTTAAGCAGGTTTCTGCAAGTATCGAGTGAGGTTTGCTGAAGAGACCAAGACGACTATAAAGATACTCTTGGACGGTATAGTGAATTAACCGCACAGTCGAAGCTTCCTTATCCACCATGATTAATCCTTGGCAACAGTCTAGCAATGTGCCTATCGGGGGGATATTTTCGGGATCGAAATCCGTTTCCCCTATCTCCACTGCGAGTGCATGGCACAATTCATCCACCTGTAATGGCCTTTCCGAATGACAGACCCAAGTGAGAGTGGCCATCGCAAGTTTCGTCTTTTCCTCGCTCTGAGCCGTTATCCGGTCCAGTGTCACACCATATGCATCCCCTAACCCCGCTCCGTCCTTTATCGACTTGAATGTTTTTCTCCGCTGAGCAATAGTGGTACCCCTCAAGATTGCCTCGATATGGAGAGAGGCCAGCAGGAACCTGGATCCGAATATGTCAGCTATTAACTTGTGGTAGCTTCGTTCCTGCCCTCGCTCCTACATACGTTTCCGAACTTATTTCGGGAATAACCTTCATAATATCTCCTTCCAACGTGCTGCTCATTGTATTCGGGGCTGTATCCTTGCTAAGTTTCTCGTGTAAAAATCTAAGGACCCCGTCTTCCGTAGTCCGTATAGATATAAAAGTTGCCGCCCCGCCCAATTTCCTCTCCACCTCACTCCGCACATGTGGTCTTCCGGTCATGAATATGCGAGTATCCGACGACCCCTGCTGAATCAGTGCCAGTGATTCAAGAACTACAGCTAGATGCTCCGGTACACATTCGTCAAGTGCATCGACACAGATAAACGTGCGCCTCGTGGCCGTGATGCTCTGGAACATGTTTAAAATTCCTGAAATTTGCAGTCCTCTACCACCAATAACTCTTTTCTCCTTTCGAAAGCCCTGGAATACCACTTCAGGAATTCTCTCCAGTCCGCTAACGATCTGTCTCAGCAGGGAGCCGAGCATATTCACGGGCGACTGCTCGTTCCGGGCAGCAAAGTCGAAGTAAAAGCACGCAACGGCAATATCTTCCACGGCCTCGTCACACAGCTTGTCGATAACTAGCGAACTATCATCACAACCTATCAGCAATAACATTCTTTGATTCCCGACAATAATAATACACGCTCTCTTACACGATATAACTCTTTCCAACTCCCGGATTGCCATCGCAGAATAAGGTCGGGTGGTAAGATCCATCCTCCCTACTACCGTAGTTCCATCGTCTGAATTCCTCAGTTTCCAGAAGCCAGGCTCCTATGCCGTCCACCCTCTGGCCTCCGATGTCTCGATGCCGTACCCATGGCTCTAACGGAGACAGCCACGCCATTATTTTAGACTCATCATCGGGGGCAGTGCTGTTAAAGCTATTTGCGATGTTGATAGAGTGATGGTTATTGCTGAAAGCTTGTAACATTTTCGATTTTCACCGTTTTGAATGCTGTTGAGAGCAAGGTGTTGATTAACTTGGGATCCGTTAAAGTAATTACTTGGAAGTGAGGAAAAGCGGGGTTGATGGTGAAGCCTTGCACCCAAGTTAACTGAGTATGGGCCAATAACTAGACCCGGAACCCATCACACAAACGCACGGCGACTACCGGTATTTGGGTCGGAAACATTGACTAGATTTGGATGTACGGTAGGAGTACTTTAGCAGCCTTATTGAGCCATACCAGCAGTGCTCCCTACCTTTTCCTTTAATATATTTTAAAAGTGTAGAAATTTGAGGTTGATACCGGAAGTGCAACTGGGAGGCCTTTTCAATATCTGCCCGGGAAGTAATAGGTCGTAATTCACAAGTTGTGGCCGTTATACTCTAACATTCCATATCTCAAGGTCGCCGCTAAGCGGAGTCGTCTTGTGTGGTGAGGAAGTTTAAGGTACGACTGGATTTTTTAGTATGGGTACGGGTGTTTAGGCATCATTCCAGAAGACTAGACTCTACACCAATTTTGACAAAGAGTGTGGTGATGTGGCTGCGACGCCAAGCATACATAACTCCTTAGGGGCATACTGCCCTGATACTTGTACATAAATTCAACAACCCCAACTAGTAAATTTACAAAGTATGAGGATTACAATAATATGAGGGGAGGGGTTCATGTGGCGGAAAGATTTGAGAGAGTTGAATTTAGGGATCAATGAAATTAATCTTGGTAATTGTATTTTAAGTAATAGTTTTGAGTTCACAAATTAACAAGTTCCAGGGATGATAAGTAGGTATGATATCATATCATACTTTGTGAATTTACGAGTCGGGGTTGTGGAGTTTAGGTATTATATCAGGGCAGCATGCTTCTGAGGTGTTGCGCTGGGCGTCGCAGCAATATTGTCACTCTTTTTGTCTGAAAATTGGTATGGAGTCTGGTCTTCCGGAGCTATATCATACTAAAAAGAATTCCTTAGGGTTCTTACCAAAATAACTATACTACCGTAGGTATAATACTTATCACCTGAAGTTAGAATCTGAATAGCCCACACCATATCCCAAAGTGCGAGGGAGATACAAAGGATTAGGTTTTTCAATAAGGTTCAAGTATTTTGATAAGTAAACAGGGGACTCGGAAGCAAATCTTTACAAAAGACGACAGAAGAAAAAAAACAAAATGGAAGAAGAATGAAGAAATGAATCCTTGATATCATTGATCAGCCAATGGTGTTCGGTCAATTAATGATGAGATATTCTCGTATTCCTCTCGGCTACTTATATGCTGACAAGGCAGGTGGAAGAAAAATCACTCCCATGAAAACTCCTCACCCACATGCGCCCACCATGGTCACCAGTACAAACCCTAGCTAATTCTGACTACAGCTATTATAATATTATTATCATATATTATCATACCATAAAAACGGAAACACCCCGGTATATAACCGGTATACGGTATTGATAACACCAACCCAACTCCGCGCAGTACTCGTACACCAATCACATCCGGTATCCGAAAAACCATGCAACTGCCCACAACACAATCGCTAATCCATCCGTTGGGTCCAGTCGCACACCGTCGTCCAAGACCTCACACTACCGGATTCTCCATTGTTCCGGATAATCCCTTAGGAAATGTCGATAGTGCATAGAAATACCCCCCAAGGTACAAGGCTCCGGGTGTTTTTGGCCGGATGGGATGCGAATCTGAAACTCTCTAACCCTCACTCACGTGGAAAACATTCTTGGTGCCCTGAATTTTCACTCATTCTAGTTTGGACCACCGATATCACCGCTGCTCAAAAGCAAGGCCGATATCACGAGCGGTCCACCTGGTCTGAAAGATGGTCATATTTGCCCCAACCCCCTTGCTCCCCCGATAATCCCCTTATTACTAGAATCTCAAACATCTGTCGGCCATAGATTCCAATTGATGCGTGGTGGTGGTGGATGATTCACACTTGAGGAGGACCCAGGAATGAGGGAAGAACATCCAATACTAAGTACGAGCAGACCAGCTATTAAAAGTTTCCGCTCCCTTCTCCCGTCTTTCGTTTACCACTCGACCCCTCACCCAGACCCCATATGGAACAGGGGCTAGTTTCGCTGCTCAATTATCCCTCGGTATCCGGTTTTCTCAGAGAAGACTTTGTCCACCACCCCCTTCAACCGGATATATTTTTTCAATGTCCTAGATAGTCCGCTCAGGATCCCGACCGCCCGGGACAACGGGGGATGTATATAGCCACATCGGCCAGGGCTGCGATCGAGTCCAGAATTAAATAGGTGATCCTTACTGTCTTGGGTGCTAGTGGGCTCGGAGGTTAGTCCTTTTTGCATAGGGTTCCGCCCGGTGACTACCGCGCTGCATTACCACGTGCGACGTTCCCAACCTTTCATTTCAATCCGAACAACCCGCGCCTTGTGAAATAGTTTAAAGATGAGACTGCACCCCGGCCTCGAGTCCCAGACCTGGAGTAAGGGCACCATCGACTACTACACGACATGGAGGGCAAGAGAGCAGCGAAGGAAACCCTCGACGAGAAGTACGAGACAGTATCTGATGGGGAATTGTGGTCCGCCGAGGAGGAAGCTTGTGTGAGAAGGCGGTTAGATTGGAGATTGATACCGTTGTTGACTGTGCTATATCTGCTTTGCTTTACCGATCGGTGGGTTACTGGGTGGCTATGGCGACTGTGATGTGACCCTGCTAATTCGTCTTCGTGGGAAACTCAGAGCAAATATCGGGTATGGTGGCGAAAATGGCAAGTTTTGCGGTGCGCGGTCGCTGATGCGGATGTACATAGGAATGCACGGATTCAGGGAATGCAGAAGGAGCTAAAGCTTGCCGGGTTTAGGTTTAATTGGGCGTTGACCGTGTTCTATATTACCTATCTTCTGTCAGTTCTCTAGCCATCGGAGCCGGGGCAAGTGATGACTAACCGATAACGGCTGGTGTTGAAGAGTCGAGATTCCGAGCAATATATTACTCAAGAGGATAGGTATTCTGACAGAGCCTAGCTTACCGATAGGGAGCTAGCAAGCTAACCTCCAATATAGGCCCAAAGATTTACAGTACTCATATCCCTCAGCCGTGCTGTTTCCGTTATCCGCTCGAACTAATAGCATTGAAATCCAGTCCCCGCACTCGTAATAGCGTTCGGCATTGTGTCAGTTGGGACTGCATTTGTGAAGGACTTCCAAGGACTATGCGTGGCTCGTGCATTCCTAGGTCTCGCGGAGGGGGGAACAATGCCCGTATTGCTCCCTGGTTCTCTTAACTGCCCTAACCGTGCTAATGTAATCAGGGAATGGCATACTTCATGAGCTGCTTCTACAAGCGTGGCGAGCTGCTCCTTCGGGTAGCGATCCTTGCTTCGGCCGCTTCGCTTGCAGGAGCGTTCGGTGGGCTATTGGCAACGACCCTATCGTAAGTTAATCTGAATCCGGGGTGCCAATAGCCGGAGCTGATGAGGTGGGTGTAGACGGATTCCGAAATGGGGTGCCAATGGGCTCGAAGTGCATACGTCCGTACTCCCATCCTGCTCCAAATGGGCCCGGAACACAAATAATAACAGGTAGCCTAGGTGGAGAAATATATTCTTCTTTGAAGGCATTGTGAGAACTCTTTTTACCCTCAATCGGAGAAATCCTATTGACGAAGCCCCCGTAGCTTACAATCGGATTCGGAATCCTGGGGTACTTCCTCATGCCCGAATCTCCAAGTGACTGTGTGTTTCTGAGTGAACGACAACGGTGGATCGCAGCGGAAAGAATAAGGATCGAGCATAAAGAAGTAGGCGCTACCTCTTACCGCGACAGGAATCACTCAGCTGATGGTCACAGCTCAGGACTGAGAAAACCGAATTATGGCACGTGAAGAGAGGAATGTTCAACATCAATAACGTAATTTGTTGTATGGGATTTTTCTTCTGCAACGTTACGGTGCAGAGTTTCTCTCTATTCCTGGTCAGCTGATCGTTTGCTTCTACGCTGTGATATCGGACTAATTTAGTTTCAGCCGACAATCCTAAGTGCATTGGGGTGGAGGGCAACAAAGGCTCAAGTACCTCTCCCTTTTTCTCTCTCCACCCAGTTTCCACCCTGGCTAATATCCGTAGCTCCTCACTGTTCCACCTTACGCGGTAGCATGCTGCTTCACACTCTACATAGCCCGGGTTTCGGACCGCCATCGAAAGCGCGGTCTCTTCGTCCTCGTTTGTGCAGCTCTAACGCTAACGGGGTACTCGATTCTTGTAAGTGTAAATGAACCATACATCAAGTACACGGCAGTATTTTTCGCGGCGAGTGGCGCATTTCCCCTTGGTCCGGCGTTTTTGAGTTGGGGGTTGAACAGTGTGTTTCCCCCTAGATCCTATCTTGTCGATCAGAGGAGATGCTAATGACGGTGAGAGTGGTGAGTAGATTCAGCCGGGCCTTCGATCAGAGCCGTGGCAGGAGCGTATATTGTGAGCGTTGGTACAGGTGGTGCAATTCTCGCGACGTATGTTCCTAAATTCTTTCATTAAATTTTATGATATTAAATTAATGGGCCGCATAGATGGACATATGTCCCTTCCGATGCCCCACGATACATCCGAGGGCATTCGATCAACCTCGGTATCCTCCCTCGCCTCATTATAATACAAACCAGAGCTAACGTTTCCCAGGCGCACAAGTCGGTGCAGCCTTGATGGGTCTATTAGGTATCTTCTACGCTCGCCGGGAGAACGCTTTACGAGATAGAGGAGGCCGAGATAACCGGCTTGTGGGGTTAACAGAAGAGCAAGTGCAGAAGCTGGGCTATCGGCACCCAGAATTTCGGTATCTCGAATAGCACCGGAAGGGTGGGTTTCGCTATTAGGCGGCGGGCCGTCGGGATGAGTAGCAATTCTAGGATACGAGTATAGGTCGAGCTATGACTGGAACTCCACTTCGCTTTTTGTGATGCTTCTGCGCTTTTGTGTCAGGGTATGGGTAGCCCAAATGATATGTTGCGAATCCATCCAGTAGCTATGGCGGGCCCATCGTATCCTAGACATATCCACCATCGGGGTGGCTATTAGACCCGTCTATCCCTATCTCCGGACTTGAAAAAAAATTCCGGAGACGTAGATATTAAGGTTAACTCCCTATCCGGCGGGAACCGATTTAGAAATATCGGAATGTTACCCGAAAATCACATGTCTCCGCAATAGAAAGGGAGGTATTTTTCCTAAAGCCATTTGTGTTTGGCGGTGCCGGTGTTTCCCCTAATTTTTTCTTCTCCTCCCCCTCTCAAGGATAATATGTTAAAAAGCCACGGTGAAAAGGGCTTGCCGGCCAAAAACAGTATTGAATAAAATTTTGAGCGAGATAGCCTACCCGATTAGGATTCTTAACCCTTGATCCCTACTACTAGAAATTGTGTGCTCCCATTTCAGTCTAATCTTTTTTCCCCTTCTTTCTTCCCCCCGTTGCTTTGCCTGCTCTGTGCCCATTGTGGATTCGGTGGTGCTGTGGTGCAAAGGAACGGTGGTGTTGTGTGGAAGGGTCGAGCCGTCTAGCTGTGTGAGTGTCGTGCGCGAAGTGCGGTAGGAAAGGAAGTATCGCCATATTCCTGATGCATCGAACAAGGATGGGGCCTAAATCAAAGGAACTACCCAGTCGATTGATTACATCTGTTGCAGGGAAGTCGCTAGTCCTGGGACCGGGGACGAGTGATGACACATGATTGTCTTGAGGGCGAGGAGAGTGAATGAATTATGTAGCTTTTGATAGGCTGAATGCGTCACATGGCTGTCCGGGGTGCCATGCGTGAGCGACGGGCTTACAGGTATCTCGTGGATCCAACACAAGAGTGGTACCGCATATTGTAGCAGAAACTGGTGGGAGGGCCGGCGGGTCCTGTTGTCCGGAGCGTTTCATTAGCGTCGGGTTGGGAGGCGGCGCAGACTGGTTGTACCACGGGCAGGAGTGAAATATTGGGACAAGCAGGGCAGCAGCAACCTGAGCAAGGAGTATCAAAGAACCAAAAAGTAAGATAACCACCAATTCGGGTACCGTATTTTCTCGCTATTAAATTGACTATCTCCGTACAGAGTTCTAATCTCCAGGCCATGACGCCAGGTCCCTAATCAAGCCTACTGCAGAACAAAAAAGGGGATAGGATGATCATGCCAACTCTCTTTTACCAGTAACCTGTGGGTTAACATAATCATCTTATCCCTTTTTTGTTCAGCAGTAGGCTTTATTAGGGGCCTGGCGTCATGGCCTGGAGATTAGAACCCTGTACGGAGATAGTCAATTTGGCGAGAAAATGCGGTACCGTAATTCCACTACTCCCTGTTTGTCCCAACATTTCCCCCCTCACACTCTGATATTGGCCAATGTGGACACCGGATAAGTGCAATTAGGGTAAATATGTGGGATTAATGGTGAGAACCGTCTGGCGCTCGTACACTTGCAAGTACTGTACAAGGTCCGGCAAGAAGTTAAAGAACAGCCATTCAAGGCTGGCCAGACAAATATGTCCCTATCAATCCCCACCCATGCACGATACCCGCCGGAGAGTTGGTGAGCTGTTAATTTGGATTAATCCGGAAAAATAGTCCTTGCTCTGTGCAAAAAAACCTCCCCTGGCGTTCGCGTGTTCGAATAAGATTTCCATCCTTGCCGCCTTCTCGAAATCGCAATAGAAAGCTTGATCCCAACTCCCCACCTTTGAGTACTGTACTCTGGTTTTGACGTAATGGTGGATCTCACCTCAGCCTCTCATTTTAGCGGACTACCGTACCGGTACTGCCCGACGGTTCTTCCTAGATTACGGTATCGGCATGGTGTTCCCGTACTAGTACTTGTACAGCGGAACTAGTTTGACGTCGATGTCAGCGGAGGAGGATACGGGGGGCTAGAATCTACTCATCGAGAAATCTGCTGTCTAGTACCAATGATCTCCCAAATACCGTTCGAATCATAGTCTGCTATTACTGTGCTCCTGCCGTGGTGCCCCCCCAAAAAGTGCCCCTCACGCGTCTTAGAGTGTGAAAGCAAATTAATCAGCGAAGGTTCGATGAGATTGTATGGGGAGGGTAGATGTTTGCCCTATCGGGCGCCGGTCGCTGTGGTATTGATAAGCCCTAAGGTCTCGGGTCTAACCGTGGATGGGTGCGGCTGAGCACTTTGGTGCGTGAGCGCGATTCTTGCGGCAGTCCCGATCTTACACTTCTGCCCCTCAAAACAGAAAGGTTACGAGTATGATAGAAGGGAAATGAGCCAAGAGTGACACAGATGTGGGGTAAGGACAACAAGCACGGCTACGGTAAAATTCTTCCGATTAGCTGTCTCTGCCAGGTCGCTAATCTCGGGACTTCCAGGACAAATGTTCCTGACAAGGATTAGTGTTTCCCTAATACGGTATAGCCCAAGCCATTTGGCAGTGTTGGATGTTAATTGGTTTTCGCAATTCTGCCAACATACCAAGCTAAACTTATCGTGGACTGATACTGGGAGCCGAGACAATTCGATAGCCAATCGCGGGGGTTCCGACAGAGTGCAATTTCTAGAGGGTATCTCGGCGATTACGGAGGTACAGCTCCTAAGTTTTGTATGTTCCACGGGTAATAAGGGCCGCAAACCTCGCTTGTGGACATACAAAACTTAGGCACTGTCCCTCCGTGGAGTTATTGACTGTCCAAGTGAAAGGCACAAAGCATCACGGGGCAAAGCTCTGTCAGAAATGACGATCCTATCCACCAAAAAAAAACCCCCCACCATCTCAATACATATCCGGGTTTACTTGTGCGTCCGAAACAAGAGGAATTATTTTCCAACTTGGTTTATTTAAGAGTTGCGGGAATTGACTTATTAGCTGGGTGAAAAAAAAGAAAGAAAGCAAGGCCGAGCAAGAAATCATCGCATTGGGTTCTGGGATCCGTCAATCTAACTCACGGGCCGGGAAAGTAAGTTAGATGCGGCTCGGGCGTGAATAGTAATCCTCCCAGCCTCAGATCCAGGACTTCAAAGAGTCATCACGCCGCCAACCACACCCGTTGCACCACACTAACCCACCCATGCATCCACCCAATAACTCATAACCCCGGGAACCGGGAATAAACTCCACCCGTCGGCTACCATATTGTAACTCCAACACTATGTCCGCCGCATTCGAGAGCCGCCGGCGGCGACAGGGGTGCCGCACCTCGGAAGAACATTTTGCCCGATCATGCCCGCTTTCTTTCTTTTTTCCTTGATTTCCGTGATATGGTGTTCCTCCGGAATACCGGTACGAGGTACGTGTGCTGATCTGTGTCAATGCAATGATAAATCCGGGCCGTAGAATTAAGTTAGACGGGGATAAGGAACTCGCCCATAGAAGAAGACGAAGGAACAAAGTGGAGCCATGTCTGGTGGTGCGTGATACGATAGAAATTTGTTGTATTTGGAGAGGGTTAGGGCCCGGGTCCTTGGTTTGCGTGCATTTCTCGCCTTGCATTATCCCATAAGGGGGAGGTTGTTTGGGGGTACCTACAAGTTACAGGCATAAAGAACCCGAACATTTGAGTCCGAATTTTGTATGGGCGGTCAGACACGCACAGACATTTTGCCATACAAATTCCTCATCCCTGTGTTCGGGTTCTTTATGTCCGTAACTTGTACACTGCTGCGCCTACGATACTATGATAGCAGATATGTACTGTACTCCGCTCGGGTTTTGAGTGCTATATTGCACTTGTGCGCACGAACCAGCTACCGTACTTGGAGGGGCATGCCTTTCACATCATTTCGACTGTATGGAGATAGAAATACCGGTACTTGTAAAAACTCGAATAGGAGATGATGTGCTATGCAAGACGCAGTAGTTGTCTCTGCTAAATTTAGTAAGCAGGTCTACAGTACTGCACTTATTCCTTTTATTTTGTCTCAACAGAGGGCTGAACTTGCGGTGTTTTCCACTTTAAACTTACGGCAGTAGCCGAGAAAGGGAATTCCAACTTCCTGGCACATTTTTCTTCCATATCAGTTTTTACCATTGCCAGTTTATTGGATCCTGTCAAAGTGGGACGGTCCGGGGAAACTCCCTACCCCCCCACCCCGGCCGGAGGGTCTATTGGATGACGATGTGGTGCATTTGTAAGTGTGGGACTTAGTGGCCGGGCCGGGGATATGATCTCGAGCGGGGGGGACGAGAATACAAATACCCTCTGTTTCCCGTGGTCTGGATATCCTTTTGCTTCACGAGCATCAACCTTATCAGTAGTTTTCCCTTCTCTCGAGTTAGGATTTTGCTATCAGCCCGGAAGGGACCAAAGAGTGGAAGCTATCAAAAATGTCTTTACCATCAGCACCACCCTCAGCCGGGCCAGAGTTCAGCGAGAAGAACCTTGGGGTTCCAGAGCGAGACGTGGAGAGAGGATCTTCTACCGCTACGTCTATTACTGGCGATCCAGCACTGGGGGATAAGTTGGCCGGAGAAGTCCCTCCGCGAACAGTCACAGGAATATCAGTATGCAAAACCCCCCCGAGAGGTTTGGTTGATTACAACTAACGATACTGTATCTAGTGGGTTCTGGTCGTGATATCAATCCTCTCCTCAACCTTCCTCTTCGCCCTTGACAACACTGTCGTATGTTCCTCCTTTGCCCGCTCTCCCACAAAATAGCTAACAAGCCAGGTTGCGGACATCCAAGCATCAGTGATTGAGGACTTCGGCGAAATCGAAAAGCTGAGTTGGCTGGGAATTGCATTCGTCCTCTTGGGATGTGCTACAATCCTCACATGGGGAAAGGCCTACGGAGTTTTCAACGCGAAATGGCTGTATATTATCTCTGTTTTCATCTTTGAAGTTGGTAGCGCAGTTTGCGGCGCCGCACCTAATATGGATGCTCTCATCGTTGGTAGAGCTGTCGCTGGTCTTGGAGTATGAATCTGCTGCTCCCGTGGATAGTAATGTTTGCTGATGGGCGTAGGGTTCTGGAATGTACCTTGGTTCGCTGAATTTACTCTCCATTACGACCACCGTTCACGAGAGACCGGCGTATATTGGTGCTACTGGGTTAAGTATGGCTCTCCCTCCCCCTCCCCCCCCCATTCCACTGCTATGCTAATACTAGTTTTGCATAGCATGGGGTCTCGGGACAGTCCTCGGGCCTGTCGTCGGGGGCGCATTCTCCCAATCTGCAGCAACCTGGCGCTGGGCATTTTACATAAACCTGCTGATCGGTGCAGTCTTTGCCCCCGTCTACCTCGTGCTCCTCCCCTCCGCCGACCCTCAGCCCAACACTCCGCCCATGGCGCGTGTTAAGCAGTTGGACTGGCTTGGTATGATCCTAAATATCGGCTCGTTCGTCTCCCTGATAATGGCAATCAACTTTGGAGGCACACTCTACGCGTGGGACTCCGCGCGGGAGATCGCTTTATTCGTCGTCGGTGGTCTTCTCCTCGCAGCCTTTGCTCTGACACAGGCATACTCTGTCCTCACTACCCCTACGCAGCGCCTTTTCCCCGGCGATTTCCTGCGGGAGCCGTTTTTGGTCTTGCTATTTGCTATGATGGCTGCTGCTTCCACTGCTATCTTCGTCCCGACGTATTACATCCCTCTATACTTCCAGTTCGTTAGAGGAGATACAGCACTGGAAGCCGCTGTGAGATTGCTACCGTTTATTATCCTCATGGTGTTCTTCTGTATTGTCAATGGTGGGGCCATGTCAAAGACTGGGTATTATGCCCCTTGGTACCTCTTCGGTGGTGCCATGGTTCTGATCGGTGGAGCACTCATGTACACTGTTGAGGAAACAACGTCCACCGCTAAAATCTACGGATACACCATTCTCATTGGAATCGGTTCCGGTTCCTACATTCAGGCTTCATTCTCTGTCGCCCAGGCTAAGGTCAAGCCAGAGCAGCTAGCCTCGGCAGTTGGATACATCTCCCTCGCACAAACTACGGGGGTAGTCATCTCATTGGCTATCTGCGGGAGTGTGTTCCTGAACGAGAGCGTTAAGGGCATAACTCCATACTTAGAGGGCGTCCCGGCCGCAGCAATTAAGGGCGCAGTGGCGGGCAGTGGGAGCGAGCTGTTTAGGAGTCTTGAAGGGGAGACAAGACAGAAGGTCTTGCACGCTATTATTCATGCTATGGATAAGAATTATATCCTCTTGATTGTTGCCGGAGGGATGACGGTTATTGGGTCGTTATTCATGAAGGTCTCTCTCCACATCCTAGCTCACCCCATAATATATTAGTGCTGACAATCGTGTGCGATAGTGGGAGAAACTCTTTTTGGAAGCTGGACATGCTGGCTGAGCTTAGAAAAATACGACTTTTATACACAACAGAATACTTATTACGATAAACAGGATATAAACGGGATATCGGGATCCGGTCACCTCATTCATTGGCGTTCTTTTTTCTTCTTTTTTTTTGCGCAATGGTAAATCGGTTGGAGGGGTGAGGATAGTATCTTACTGTAATGAAATTTCTTAATACCACTGTACCTACAAGGATTAATACTTCCGCTCGTTCCGGGAAATTGAAGACGAGTTGGCCCCACTTGTAAGGCACTGCACGTAATGGGCCAAGCATGGTACCGTAAAATCTGGCGAACCCGCCATTTCCGTCAGCCTTGTAATCCCCGGATTCAGAGTCAAAAGTTCCAGAAAGGTTAGTTTTTCCCTGGCAGCACAAGATCATCCAATGAGAAGTGTTGGATCTCATTTATTGGTGTTAGGGCTTCTGTTGGCTTATCGAACTAAACCTAGACTATCCTTAGCTGCATGAACCGATTCCCATTACTACTCTGACTGTAGACTCCGTGAAATTTTGATACAGTACGGTAGTGGAAGGATAATACGGTGAGACCCTTGCTGTTCGCTATCGGATCGTCATCGTGAATCGCAGCATCAGCCGATGATAGGCTTGGCTTAGTAGGTTAACGGAATTCCGAAAAGCAGTTGATGAGATCCAACATCGCCAGAAGGTTTTGGGCTGTTGCTCTGCGAAATCCGGATACCCGGGATTGAGCCATGCTTAGCGGGGAATAGCTCCCCAGTTACATATCGAAGTGCGGGGGTGGAGTCCATTGACCGGAACTGACGGGGATATGTTTGGCTGGTTAGCCTTGGCCATCTGCTCTATGACTTCTTGCTGGACCTTGTATCGTAATGTCCAATGCAGTCAGGTTGTGCTGGCATACTGACTGTGCCAGCAAAGGGGCCATTGGGGCTCTTTGGGAGGGCAGGCACCGGTATTCCGTGTCCGTGCAACGTATGATAAGCCCCACCAGGACTTCAGTGGATCAGGGAAGCTAAAGTCATAGGGCATCATCACTCACTCACTCAGCCTGGGCTACTCGAGTGGCACAGGAACGTTGAGGAAGGGATAGTTGGCAAAACTGTCTGAAAGTGGAGGTTCTGGAGTAACGGTTGCCCGAGTCTCCCGAGCAACAAGGGTAGAAGAGGGTGGTGGAAAGGTTTACTTATGGAAGGAGATTTCGGAGAAGGAACAGGGTATTATAGTAGGACGGGAGCAAGGTTGACTTGATAAGCGCAAAACAAATCGAAATTGGGGCTCTTGGAGCCGCTGACTCGCATCACGCCTAAAGTAGGTAGAATACCGGTAGTCGGGGTGAACTTTGACGTGTCTCGGTTGGTTAATTTTATCTGACTAAGCTCGCATTGTGACTAAAGCCTCATAACAACTCAATTCCAACTTCACGAGTGACCGTCCGCCGACTAATCATAGATCTCCTCGGCCCTGTTCGCGGAGATTCGGGGGCGGGCATCACGAGTGATAAGAGATAAACCAGCCACGGGACTCTGCTCGGGTACAGTGCATAAGTCCTGAAAGTGCTCCGACTCTTTGGCTAAATTACCGTTCTTAGAAATACCCTCCTTGTTATTCCTGGTTTTGTTTGTGACTTACCGTATCCTAAAAGCACCCGCCCATCTTTAATATCCATCTCGTATTCACCTGCAAGGACTGTTCTCGAATACGGTAGTCCTTGTATCCGCCTGAGCAATCGGCCGCGTGGCTGATACGAGTATCAATGGTTGCATAGTGCATCCCTGCATGGCAACCGCAACACACGAAACTGAAGATACAAACCCAATGTTCACTTCTCCTTCCGATTCGACCTCCTTCACTCAACACTCCACAACCAACAAGATGTCACGAAAGAAAGTCGTGATAATCGGAGCGGGGATAACTGGCCCAACCCTCGCTCTAACAATTCTCAAAAATCCCGCGCTAAAGGAGGCCTTTGAACCTATTCTCCTAGATCGGCAAACGCAGGACACGTACGCTCAAGGCGCAGGAATAGTCCTCTCCTCCAACGCATTGCACCCCTTAATAAACTTAGGATTGAAAGATGGGCTGTGGGAGATATCGCAGGAGGTGGTGGAGATGTCGATTTACCGGGAAAAACGGTATTTGAACTCGATGGTTACGCCGAACTGGAATCCTGATATCGGCGGTGGGACAGGGTTGCGGGTTGTTGAAAGGGGGGCTCTGATGAAGTTGCTTGTCGACCAGGTGTGTTCAAACGGCGGGGAGGTGCGATGGGGGGCAAAGGTTGTGGATCTGGTGGCCCGGGAGGACGGGGTGGAAGTGATGATAGAAGGTGATGGGAGTGTTTTCGGAGATTTGGCTGTTGGGGCGGATGGGATTTGGTCTGTGGTTCGCAAGTCTATTATCGGTGAGGGCTGGAAGCCGACATTTATGAACTCGAGTGGGATATACGGGATCTATACGCCGGAGGAGAAAACGGTGTCTTCTCAGGGATATACTGTTCTGTTAGACGTTGCTGGTCTTTCGACATGGCCACTCCCGGACGGCAAATGCTTCTGGACCATTACTGTATCAGAAACCGCTCCGCCAACCAGCAAATCGACAGTGGAGCAAACAGCCGAATATCCGAACGCGACGATAACCACCGGGGGCTATCCTTTATCGAGTACCCTTGATACCCTCTCTCGTCTGTCTACGACCCCTCACCCATCACTCCCGGGAGGGGTCTGTGCTGAGCTCTGCCAACGCAGCTCCCGGATTGTTCGTGCGCCCCTTTACCAGCTCGTCTTTGAGCAGTCACAGATCGTGAATGCCGAATCAAACGTTGTTCTCACTGGAGACGCCGCTAGAGTTATGCTTCCTACAAGCGGGCAGGGAGCCTGCATGGGCATCGAGGATGCAACTGTTCTTGCCAACTCGCTACTCAATAATAGCAGCATCGGGGATGCGCTAGCAGAGTATGCTAATCTACGTGTTCCACGATCAAAAAGTATCGCTAGTCAGGCTTATTGGAGTGGGGTTGTGTTTATGGCGGACCGTTGGGTAGTTAGGATCGCAAGAGACTGGCTAGTGAGTCTGTTGCCGAGGGGCAGGGATGCTAAAGAGTAAGTCTTCTCTTTTTGTTATGTATGGCTTCGGGGTCGTCGAGAGAGAGCTAATTAAGTTTTGTAGGATGTGGGAGAAGCAGGGGAGAGTCCCAAGGGATCCTATGGCGTGGTTGTATGGTGTCAGGTTAGAGGTTAAAAACGAGGATAGGGAGGGTGGTGCGGAGATAGTGCCGGCTGACACGGTTGAAGGATCCTCTTAGCTATGCCGATAGGAGCAGATAGATTCAACTTGAATACCTAATTACCTTAGTGGGGAATTTTGTGCGCATGCACGAACAATTTCACCGAACCGAACCCATTTGGAAATCCTAAATCCTTAAGCCCAGTGAAAGCCACATTAGCACATCTCACCAAAGTAGTCTCACTAGTTCTGTCGGGTATAGTAGCTTAAACATGTTCCTAACGAGCGGTAAACACAATGGATAGTACTGGGACTTCTGCAACCCCCGAAATTTTCAGGTTAGATAGTTGGAGGCCTGTTTTCCAGTTGAATCGATCGAGTTCTCTAGTTTAGACAATCCCACCGGCTTCTACAGCAAGAATCTCAGCCCAGGAGGACAAAATCCGTTGAGTAGAGCTGGCCCCCAGTTGTTGACGTAAGTTCCAAGCCCATGAGGTGCCTAGTAGGCGACTATAAACGCTGGCACGAATTGATACTGTTCCTCCTTCACGACCTCTGCTGGCAATCTGAGGCTGAAAAGAGGGAAGAAGAAGAGAGTATAATTTTATCATTATCTATCTGCTGCCGTCCGCTCGCTGAATAAATAATATTATTGTCGTTGCATCCCTGAGATCAATGATTTCCGGTGTAACTTAAGGAGATTGGGCTTGGAGACGAGCGATATGTAGATGAGGGGGGGCTAAGAGAAAGCTGAGAATGCAAACTTAAGAAGAGAAGCACGGCGGCAACGGAAATGAGAGAGCATCACCATCATCACAAGGCGGTGATGGTGGCAAGCGCAACGCTGGTGACGTCAGAGGAGTCCTGCAATTGGGAGCGAGTGATAATATATGAAGTATAGCGATTCCAAAATATACTGAATTCCTAACCCTCATCGTCTATGATAATATTACCACACGATACCAGTGGCGTTTTCGGGAGTCTTCGGGTGAAGCCCAATCCCCTTGGAGAGAATGGGCTATGGTTTTGCGAACACGGACGTATGACATCGTATCCGGTAGCAAGGGGGAAAGAAGGAATGAGCGCACAAAACACGCACCCCCAGAGACCCTTGCCATTCTAAGGGCCCGAACACGGGTTCTGATATGCACGGGAAGTAAAAAATATTATAAGGAAATCATTGGAGCTCCGGAATGAGTATAGTACGTGGCATAAACATAAGCTGTGCATTCCTATAGTGGGAAAAAGCAACGTAGTAGAATTGCGGCAAGAAAAGGTCCTGTATAATCGCAAAACTAGATCAAGAGAAGATCATGTTGTGGTTGCAACGGCACCATAACACTATGGTAGCCTGACTCATCTCCCACTATGGTGAATACTGCAATGGCTGAAAGCGCCTATCAGAAAGACAATGGAAAGAGAAATGAAGCTGGGGAAGGGGTTTTCAGTGTGATTGAGCTGCATCAGGGTTTCTCCTATATTCAGATTCGGCAACAGGTTGGAGATGGGAGATTAAAGGAGACATTTTTAAACACTGAGTAAAAAAATATTCTACCACTCTCCGGTAACTTTCTTACCATGAGGGCACAATGACCTTGCAACCAGATCTGAGTAGGGTGGGCATAACCAAGCCCAGCTTCTACTCTTCTGGGAATATCGTACAACCGCTGCGTAGAGCCCCGGCTACCCTAATTCCGAGCTACTATAGTGAGAATGAGGTGCGGCATGTTGCTCCACTATGACTAATAGGGGTCCTTTAGTAACTGGATGGAGCCAAAAAACACAGAAAATTGCTAGTTTTCGAGCTATCATGTTTCCACAGCTATCTTGAAATTTAGCCTTGGAAGTCCCGTGAGAAAATATGGCATGTCTGAAGTATAATGTGTAATTATTTCAGTTTTTTTATCTAGAGTTTGCAGAAAGCTGTGAGCTTACTTGCTATAAAAAATGGGTGGGTGTCTTGCTATGTGTCTTTTCAATACAAAAATATTGGTTTTGGCAGGAATCTTGAGAGGAAGGACATTGAGAATTAAAAGAAAAAGTCTCCCTTTTTTGTATAGATCTTATTATGGGCAATTATTTTGGGAATTTTTCAATACTATTTTCACCTATGGAGCATTTTGGCCTCTGTCTGGTTACTAGATAACCATAATAGTGACTATTTTGAAAAGTGATATCTTATCAAGATACTTCATGGTTAAAGTACCTTGTGAGACTAGGATAAGCTCCTGCGAGGCCTGGAGGAATACAGTGTTCCAGTTGAATATGCCAGTACTACAGTTGCGATATTGAGCTCAATTAATATAATAGCTCAAAAAACAAATTTGTATTGTAAAATTAATATTTAACAAAGAAGCTACTAGTAGTACAAATTCAGTTTTATTCCTCCCTCTCTCTCCCTGACTCCCACTTCCCAGCTCCAGTTCCCTGTATGCTCTAATCTCCTTCACTACTCACTTCCTTGTTATCTTCTACTACCAAAACACTAACTTTCCTATTATCTTCTTTCCCAATTCAAACTCTTTCCACTTTATACTAGTCAGTGCTTTACCACCTCATGAGAGGGTGAGTATCCCTTGAGACAACAGTTTTTTTTCGAGGTCCCTGTAGAGGACTGTGATTCTAAGTGTTTGATCCAATTCCTCCCTGACTGAACCCACTCCCTCTATGTGGGAGCAAGTTTGCTTAGCTTACAATCCATTTTACCAACCCCTTTACTAAAAAACTCCAGTCACAAGCATTGAAGTGGTCAGAGTCTGGATCCAAGTTTGGATCATAAACCACAAGAATTTAGTTCTGATAGAATATGGCATATGTATGCCAGTTGACAATCCCTTCTCACTACTGCTCAATCATATTGCCCATAGCATTTATAAAAACTATAAGGATATTGGAGTTTTGAAATATTGGTTTGAAAGTAGTATCAATGGGAGGCTTTTTGTATAGTTCTGGATATATGCATTGCCTTTCGCCTTACTCCATATCCCATTTGCAATACCATCAGCACCCTGTTTTGTTACTGCCTCTATCCATAATTTCTTCAACTGTGTAGTCTGAAACATTGTCAATTGTTGAGAAATAATTGTCTTACAATCAAATTTGTTTGTAATGTCAGCTATTTTATTGAGAAATAGCATCCAGTCCTGAGTTGTAGTTCAGGTATTGAATATTATTTGGTATTCCCAAGGATGTTTGTGAAGGAGTGATACTGTAGTAGGTATCAGTCATTTTATCCTTAAGGTTCTCCAGAGATGATTTACCAGTAAACATTTGGTAGTATTCACACTATGTGTCAGGATATTTCATTCTTCGTCTCTGGACTGGTACAAGCTTAGAAACTACCTTGGCTAACCAGAACATGTTTGATACTATATCATTCTCCAGTATTAGTTTTCAATTTTATTATAGCCAGATAATCCAGGATTACACAAACTTACAGTGTGTTTTCCTTGTTTCCTACTTACTTTTAGCCCTTCCAAGACCTTGAAGACCTTGAAGACCTTTCACTTGCAGTAGAATTTAGATAATTTGTATCAAATATATAGTGATATTTGTATATGAAATAAGATATTATTAGAGAAAAATTTCCATATAGTTCTTGACACTACTCTAGGAGTAGTAGTACTGAATGGCCATATAGAATATCCATTCAGTAATATTACTCTTGACAGTGCTTATCTTACTTGCCATTAGTGAAAACAGTAGTATAGAGATCAATGTTCAACCTGTTCTGAACTTGAAGACATACCTTATAATCTAGTAACAGTCAATATAAAATCAATATATGAAGGGCCAGAAAGGTAATGCTGAAGAAAATTATGTTAGGTAGTAAAAAGAGAATCATATGAAGAATAATTATTGATGTGATAATATAGTGAGGAAGCGGGGAGTGTAGACTCAGAGTGGATATGAGATAAAAGGAGGAAGAAGGGAGAGAAAGAGAAAGAATATAGAGGATTGTGGAACTTGAATGCTAAGCCAGGTATTGCTGGTAGGTTAGCATGTGATGACCGGATACAGTAATCTAACATTAAGCTGTGAGATCTTGGCAGTTTGTATAAAGATCAGATTAGATTTGTGCGGGGCTTTTTTTTCTGATCAGATGGTGGGGTGGAGTTATTAAGATGAACCTCACTAAAAGGTGAGAGCCCCTTTTATACAGAAAGCAGGTGTTTGGGTCCAAGCGGCCAAAAAGTCCCTGTCTATGCCTGCTGACGTTTCCCTGCAGTTCTTCTGGGGGCAGAGGCCAATCAATAGACGAACAAGCGGGGATGGATGGCGGGAACCACCGTAGAGTTGCTGGGGTCAAGCACTCGCGGTAAGACAGTTACCGGACAGTAGCAGAATAATTTTATAAATTTTATACTTCAAGTTTAAAAATGTCTCTCTTGATCTCCCATGGCCGGTTTGTTGCCCAATCCGATAATAAGAGTAGCCCCTTGTTGATGCAGCTCAATCACACAGAAAAACTCTCCTTCTGTAGCTTCGTATCTCTTTCGAATGACAACAGGTACGGAATACCTAATTCTTTGACAATTGTAGTTTCCAGTGTTCTGCCCTTAACACCCGAGATTAAGACATCATAATCTTGAGAACCTCCGATGCTGCTGTGAATAGCGACATGCTAGCTACGATTAACAGCCCCCCGACGGTATTTCTGGCAAATATTCCTGTAGGTAGACCCCCAAAGAGAACCATCGAACGATAGTATCATATGTCGGAGGACCAGTGTGCGGGAGTGGCATGGTGTAGATTTGGTGTGGTGCGCATCTGGATTCAATAGTACGGTGTAGTAAATTACAGTAAAGAGTAAGGTATCGTAGTAACGGCACTTGCGGGTATTTATTTCAAGAGAGACAGCATACCGAGACGAGAGCTTGTTTTTTATCTGCAGTAATAAAAAAAGTGACCGTGTGGGTGATTCATCAGATATCACTCGTAGTATTATCAAGGGGGTAAGCCAATTTACTCCAAGCTCAGACCCCGCATCGCTTTAAGAGGCAATAATGATCCCGCCGCAGGGGGTTGCCCGACATTTCAAACACGATAACGGGAGCCTATTACTAGTACTTGCACCTCCCCTCCCCATAATTGATCTCACAATATATAAAAAACAGTCAAAATCTCACACCTCGCTCAGATCGGGCTTACAAGGCACCACCTCCTTCCGAGTACATGCTTAAGAATACCTCCTATACCTCTCATCCCCACTCCCACTCCCACTCCCACTGTACCTCCTTCTGTCATCCTCATCTCCACTTCCATAATACTCGTCTCCACTCCCCTCATCTCCGCTGCCCTCATGTTTCTTCCTCCACTTCTTCCCTCTCATCACCTCTTCCTCAACCACTTCATCGAAAATCTCACCCTGATCCTCGACCCCATACTCATCTTCGGGCTCCTCTTCGCGTCTGTAACTCTTGTATTTGCGCTCTTCCTCCCCGTCGCTATGTTTCTTGTAACTTCGCTCGACGACATATCCTTCGTCGCCTTCACCGCTATACACGACTTCTCTAGTCTCATAGCTACCAGGGTATTGGCGAGTAGAAGGTTCATAGGAGCCCTGCCCACCGTCATAGGAGCTGCTCTGGGTGTACGTCTCTGCTCTGTAGGAAGAGTTAGCAGGGTGTTCACGGTATTGGCTTTGGGGATGAGCGTAGGGATATTCGGTGGCGGGAGCGGAACAGCTGCTTTCAGAGGCGTATGAGGATGTCCTGGAATACGATGGGGTGTCAACGGAGTGATCACTGCGGTAGGAGTCGGTCCTTTCATGTGTCGGCTGTTCACGGTGGTGGTGATGATGGTGATGGCCTTCTATTTGGTGATGATGGGGGTAGTGACGATGACTATCCGGTACCACGGAACTCCCTCCACCGTCATAGCCCCCGCTACCGTATTCCACACCTCCGTGAATGGGAGCATGGGAATAGTTTTGACCGTGCCTTTGTTCCGAATATCCGTATTCCCCGCCAGCGCTATACCCAGCTGTAGAGTATCCTCCACCTCTACCGTAGGGACCCTCGACTTCCTGCCTTCCGTATTGCCTCTCCTCATGTCGCCCTTGCCTTTCTCCGGAATAACCATAGCTCCTGTCGACACCTCTTGCGCTCCCATCATCATAACCCTCTTTCCTACTCCCGCCCACCGGACCACCCAAAAGTGTCTCTCCTAATGCCGTTGCTGCCACTCCACCCAAAAATCCTCCCAAGCCAGTGCTCCCACCCTGATTCCCTGTTAAAGCTTGCTCAATTGCTCCGCCCATAGCCTTCCCTAGATCTTCTCCAATTCCACCAAATTCACCTCCTGAGTTCTTCGGCTTAGTCCTATGAATCGGCTTTCCACATCCATGCCCCGAGTCGTGCCCCTCCTTATGATTCCTTCCTTGCTCAACGCTCTCCCTGGACAAAGACCGGCGGTAAAATTGCCTCCGAGATTCGCCCATTTCCTCCCACCATTTCCGGACTACACTGAACATCCTGCGTCGACCTTCCTGCCCGCCGCGCCCGTCACTTCCATCCACGAATGCTGGGTGGTGAAAAATTGGGATAATTTGGTCAAGGACTCGGTTTGGGTCCAAGCGGCCGTCCCAGGCCTGCATTAATAAGGGGACTACGTACTTGGCCGTCTCGGCGGCTACCTTACCGGCTGGCTCGTTTAGTAAATCTACTATCGTTAGTATTGTGAATCAAAATGGCGTGACAAGTGGTCTCACTGGTAAAATGGTCCTTAGAAAGCATACTGTGAGTCGGGTCACTGCTATAATGGTTTTCGAAAACAATAAACTGCTTGGCGCGCGCACCCCCGATCACCTCTCCAGATCCATTGGCCAGTTCTCCCTTCACCTGCGCCACAATAGGAAGAATGTATGGTGCCAAAAGTGAGAATACGAAAACGCTTACAGCCTCACTAAGCTTCTCGACGAGTGCGGTTAGTCCAGGAATGGACTCCAAAGCATCATTAATGGCCTTCATGATTTTGTCATGCCATTCCAAGAACGGCATAATCTCACGCTTGATTCCTGCTCCACCATCACTGATCCCCCAGGGTTCGTGCTTTTTAGCCTCCGACTGCTGCTCAAGATTTGTTGCCTGGGCATCCAAGTCATCCGACCCACCAATGTTCAACTGCTTCAACAAGTCCCTAATAATTCCGTGTTGACCGCCATTTTGATTTGATTGCGCACTGGCAGCAGTAATGGTAGACTCAAGCTGTTCCACCTCGGACTGGATAAGCTTATCCGAAGCTTCACCGAGAACGCTATGCAGACTGCTGAGAGTATCAGTGTCTATCAACCCAAGGGAATAAGAGGGCTCAATACAAATCGACACCACCGAAAGTTCCAGTAACGAGAGGATAAATCACTCTCCCATTAACCTCGCACCGTGTTTGAGAGCCGACATGAGGGAAAACACCCGTTTCGCCAAGTTCGATAAGTGCCAACTCGATATAATTAGAATGAGCAGAGAAGTCTTCTTCGTATCAGCAACCGACATAGTTTCGCATAGTTGGGGGCCTACGATATACCTTCCAAGCAATGAAGTCCTGTCCCCATGAGTCTCAAAGCTTCGTGGAGTTCGGCCTTGTTGCCAGTTTGTCCGTAATTGCGGGCGAGTTGAATACTTTTTCCAAAAAGATGTCTGACCAACCCGGCTGCATATGATCATTAGCGAATACCTGCACAGGATCTATTATGGGCGGTAACTCATACCACTAGTACACATCGGATCTCCATTCCGCAAGTTCCTAATTCTCTCGTTGGCAATATAATTCTTCATCCCGGTCTGAAGATCAATAGATAACTCGGTAGCCTCGTCAACAGGCCCTCGAAGCCGAGGATCGTACCGCCGTGCATCCTCATTATCTGCATAATCCTTCGGATTGTCTACTACATTAGCATGAAGCTCAGCCATGATAGAAAGGGCTTCCAATACCAATATGCTCCTCAGGCCGATAACATCCCAATCTCTCCTCAGTGACTTCGAACTCTCCCGTAGCATACCCGAAACTCATGAAGCTCAGAATCGACAGCTATCCCTCATCAACACTCACTCTAAAAGCTACGAAAGGTCAAGCCTACCAAAAGCCTGATCGTAGGCCCCCCAACATACTTCAAGGAACCAACGTCAACAGCCTGTGAATAGTCCCTCAACCAGTTCCCAAAGTATACTCTCTTCACATCCATAGAACCAAACCTTTTCCCACCAGCCACAGCAGCCATTGAAATGCTCAACAGCGCATCCTCAACATCACCATGTCTCCAGTTCTGTCCCTCCACGGTCGAAATCGAAGCGATGTTCCCGGCCCCAAAAGCATGCGCCGGAAGAGCTGCGTAAATCAGTATCAGGCACAGGGGTAGAAATACTAGAGAAGGAAAAGTCGACCTCGCCATGACTGCACAACCGGGGCCTTCGGATTAAAGATGACGATTTGGTTTTGGCTTGCTTGTTTGTCTGTTTTCTTATTTATTCCAATTGTGCAGAGATGGGAGTGATGATGAGAAATAGGGAAAATCTGCCAAGAGGAGGGGCAGGATGATTTATGGGAAACCACCCATCATATCGCGGGGAAAGAAAAAACATGGTGACCCCGCTTTCAAATTGTCGGGATCAGCCCTAGATGCTCACATCACGCCGAATCACAAAATATGTCCCCTAACCCTATTGTATCCGATTGGCTGGAAGTCATTGATTATGCTCCTTGTGGACCGATTAATCAACTAATTAATTCATGTTTGGGGTTTTTGGTGCTGGTATGGGTGGTCAGTGCACATGATGCCCCGAGGAGAAATCTCACAAAGCAAGCAGAGAAAGAGCAAGGGGAGGGGAGAAAGTCACCATAAAACAAAGATTATCGATTCGATCGAAACAAGATTCCAGTTTCTCATTCCCTCTATCCTCCCCTCCTTGAGCCTCTCTCCTTCCCCCCACTCACCATTGAGCCACCAAGGCCCTAGCCTCTCTGCCTGATGGCAGCCCATACCGGCACAGAGCTCCATCAAGCGGCCTCTAAACCACACCCCCGTTAGGCTAACCCCCAGCCTACCCTTGCTATCGCCTAACCAGAACCTCCCACTTGATACATCGTGCCCCTCTATCCATCAGTGCTAGGGTCAATCGATTCCGTAAATCCCGCACGGCGTAGGGAATTGTTCTGTTTTCCTCCTCCCTCGCAACCCGTCGAACAATGCGAAATGACCAAATCACCGACGGCAGGAAAGGAAGGGGGGGGGGGTTATAAAGAGCGAATCTGACCTTTTGCCCAGTGTGGGAGGCGTCCTTCTCGGCGGCTCGAAGTGGGGGGGCAACACGTATGCACATTGCCGTAAACCTTTCTCTCCACCCCCCCTTACTCTCCCTAATTGAACTGTAGGTAGGCAGGTGCAGTCTCAGACAAACCTCTACTCGAGTACTGTGCCCTACTCAGCTCGGGAGTTCGGGGTGTCGTTCGCGGGCTTGAGATAAGCAACTCACTTTAGTGTACGGTACTCCCTAAAGCGTTCTCTAGGATGAAGTGGATTGTAGAAGTGATTATTGGCCCATCCCACCTAAGGCTAGATCTAAATAGGGGGCTAATTGTTGCTTTTCCCTTGTGTTGTCTTTTTTTTTCCTTCTTCTCCCCCTCCTTAGTGCTAAAATATCATATCCTGGGGATGCGTTGTCTTGATATTTGTAGCCATCAGTTCTGTGCTATCATATTCCTGACAATTCAGCCAACAACCACATTATACCATGCCGTATTATAGCACCTCAATTGTATTACCGGTATAGCAGAAGCCAAAACCATCTCCGTGCTTCACCCCCCTCTGACAGCCTGGCCTTGAACCCCTCCATTTAACGCATGCACTGCAGTACAAGTATCCGGCATGAGGCACCCGACCACAGGGATCCAAAACTTGCACAAAATTATCTGCGCACTTGTAGGCGCCCACACCAAATTCGGACTCAAACTCCCAGGCACCTATTCCGGATATTTGCAGGCTCCTGGCTTCTTGCACACTCCTAAAAACCAATGATCGTATCCACAGATAAATAACCACCCTGTAGCACCCCTTCACCCACTGAGCGCTCTCTAAATTGGAACTCGTGCCACTGAAAGTCCCCGGAGTTGGCAATTGTGAGTTGCAAGAGTGGAGCCCAACCAACTGAAGATTACAGCGAGATTAGTGTTACACGAGTACAATACCAACCACACTGCGCTGCCGAACGGCAGTTCTCTGCCAACAGTTTGTTTTAGCCGCCACATGGTACCGTAATCTATACTCTAGGGGAACGACTACTATTTAGGGGAGGGACTAAAGCTCACCGCACGAGGCAGGATAGGTGATTGGTCGTGTATGAGGGAAGAATGGGGGCCAGGGACATCAAATATTTGAGGGGTATTTGGTGCTCAATATAGTAGAGGTAGAGGTAATGGTGCTGCCGTAGGGAGCTATTGGAGTCCGGGCGGTATCCGGTTCGGTGTGAGTGTTATGGGTCTTGGGGGCGCACATTTTGAAAAAGACGATAAATTCCGTACTGACTGGCCCCTAGTTTTTGGAGGGTTGCGATACCAGGTGGTTTTAGTGACTTTCCGGAAGCTTCAAACGTTTAGCGCAGGCAGGTTACCGGTAGGCAGCAGGTTCTGTTGCAATTGTGTTAAGAACTAGCTAAGTTGCGAGCAGTGCACTATACAGTATGATACCACACTCGTACTCCTGATATAAACCCGAGAAATTAGGCGGGCATTATAACTTCCTCCCCACCAATTGAACCCAACTTTCTTCCCCGTCATCCATCTCCACCGAGCTACCTCATTGGGTGAAATAGGAAATAAAGTCAATCACTCTGCAATAACCCAATTAACCGAGCACTATAAACTAAGGACAAGTTATATATAACGGGCTTACCCCAATATAAACTGCAGCCGCCTAAGGTCCAAGTACGAACCCCCAAAGTTAATCCATGAACCCAATCCCCCAGCATAATAAGCCCCCAGCTGTTGCCCGCAAATTCAAACTCAAGAGTGATTTCTAGGGGCGGCAGAGATGGCAGCGATGCATGCAGAACCTGGGCGGTCATCGACATTCCTTTCCACAGGACAAAAAGCGTCAGCAAGCGGGTTCAGGATGTGGATATACTGCCTGCTAAGTGGAGTAGCTATAAGCAAACACCTAGTCTTAACACGCCATTTTAGGCGCTGCCGATGCAACCTCTCTACCTATACTGCAATTCTTACTTAATAACCCCCCACACCATCCCAAGCACAGAAAATATTACTAGGTCTGGACACACCACCGCCCACTAAACTACCCTATGTCCAAATCACAAGCCATCACTCTCCCCAACGTGGGGTTCGAGCGGTATGTTCACATAGCCTGGGGTGTAGCACAACACAATACTGCAGGGTATGATAACCCACAGTAAACATATCGGACCCAGATAGCCGGTCCACTGCGGAAAAACATTCGGGTTCTAAATGAAGGAGTTGGATGAGTGGAGGGTTTGCATCCAGCACCGTAAGGAGTGTAACAAGGGGGAAAGGAAAAAAAGACACCCGGGGCTTTCAGATAGGGAACCGGCCTCAGGCGTCACAAATAGTGATACCATGAACCCAATTTGTAGCATCCTCCTACATATCATACAACCTCCTATGCCACCAAATCTCTATTACTAGTGCTTTACCGAGCAGTCCCCAATCTCCAGAGGCGGGCAACCTAAAATCAGCAATTGATATGAATGAAGCCCAGCTTGTTTGCCTTTATGCATCTCTGTCCCTTATACCCCTAGTCATTAAAATTATTTCCCATTTTGTAAGAACTGCATACGGTACTAGGAAAAAAATCTGCATTCAAGCCTTTTCCAGCGCCAATACCCGAACTAAAAATAGGCTAAGTTCATAGAGTGTCCAGAAAACAAGTAGACTACTTGACTTCTATTGTAACCTCAAATGAACTTAAATTCTCTGAAGAGTAGTAGCAACAGGGAACAAAAACATTGGGTGATGAAAAGGGTATATAGAGGCGACCGAGGTGAATCCGGAGTCATGGGTGGAAACCTTGCGATTGAGATGGAAGCTCTCTTACCCGGACCAAAACCAAGCTCCAGGACTGCCAAGCCTTTGAATAGTACTAGAGTGCTACCAGTAGTACTTGTACACTCAACTAAATATGCCCCTTGAAGCCTTATTCGTGCCTGAATTAGCCATATCTACGACAATATAACGTTTACAAAAGGGTGACTGGGAGAATGACCCTGAGGTCATTCCTTGAAAGTGAGTGAGCACCCATGAGAGAGGCTCAGTGGTATTATCAAAATTTTCTTACGATCAAGCCCCCGGGGCGGCATGTAGCATCGTGTGGCTTTTCTGTGGCTTCGATGTCATAGAGTGCTTTCTACTTCACGTCACCTGTTCACAAGCGGCTACGAGGGAATAACAATCCCCGACAACAAATACCATGAGAGCAATAATGGCAAGTCCCTATGCTATATCGAGCCGGGAGTATAAGCAAATATTCCGCCGCAGTCGCTAAGTCGCCTAAGTGTGCGTGCTACCCACTCGAAACCGCAATGTAAAATCCAACAATACAGTCGCGCCCCGCTATCCCGAATGACCAAAATCAAAAAAAAAATCCAAGGAGTCCGCCCGGGACAGCGAATTATCCGGGACAGCGGGTTAGGTTTTAAAATTCCAGGGGATTTCATCCGGGTCAGCGGGGGATCCGGGAGAGTAAAATCCGAGACAACGAGGTGCGGCTGTAACCCAAAAAGGTACGATACGGGGAAGGCGTGGCACCAACCTCCCAATCACATGTCCAGAGGGCTCCAACGGCTTCCGCGAGTACGCCAGCCCCGGAAAGGTCAAAAGATCATGCCGCCTTCATTACCGGCGATGACAGCGGCACCAGCAGGACCATCAGTAGCACAGCAGCCAGATGCGGGGGATAAATAAAAACTGGTTGAAAGTGCTGGGAGGAGGCGTTTGCTTGTACCATTCGACTTGGAGAATTACAGTAATGCGGGGAGTATCGTTGAGAAGTACATGCAGGAGTACGGGGGATTAGACATGTTGGCGAATAACGCGTCAAAGCAGATGCAGTTTGAGGGCCCTACGGAGACTGATTTGGGTAAGTTCGCTCCACCACTCAAACTAGAGATGTGGGAATCGATGGGACCAGTAAATACCGTTCCTTCGATGCTCAATCCCAACATTTTGCTAATCTCTGCATCGAAGAGACTCATCTTTGCTATGAAGAAGAGTTCCAGAATCATTACTACCGACTCTATCGTTGCGTTTCGTTCTGTGGTACCCCGCTGACTGCCGACTTCGCCGCTACCAAAGGCCTCGCAGCCTTCACCAGGGCCCTAGCCAAGAACCTCACTCCAAATTGAATACCAGTCCTCGCTAATGCTGTTGCGTATTATACGTTCCCCTAATCCTCCAGACTCAACCCCTTTGGCTCTGGCTAACGATGCGTATTAAAAACAAGTCTGGGCCCCGTACACCCCGCTGCAATCATCATGACCCGATAAGCAGATGGAGGTCTTCGAGAGAAAGCCTCAGAGCGGAAGGTCAGGAAAGCTCTGCAAGGTTGCGACTAGTTAGAAAAAAAATTGGCAAATATTGAAGCCTCCTTGTGTTATAGGCAGATCATGTATCTCTATCCCACAAAAGGCGAAGCCGCTCCAGTGAACCCCGCGAGAGATTCTACATTTCAAATGCGCTAGTTATCATTTTGGTATTAAGTAGATTCCTTGGTTGGCTTTAGCGGTGTCGATTCCCGGGATAATTCCTCGCAAGGTTCATGGAGAGCTTTGTGGGAGAGGGACCGCTCTAGATAGGTAGGATGTCCCAAGGAGCCCTTGTTACGCGGCTGGCGGTCAGTGGATAGACTCAATTCGTGATCGCTGCGAGTACAAGTACGGCTACTACTCTTGTTTTAATAATCCCAGCTCCCTCTTATTGATGCCCGCTCATCATCCCATTTCCCATGCTCCAACCCACCACTTATTTCCCCGTGTCCCCTCCGCCCCCGCTTCATCGACCCGAGCGATTACCCTCCCGCTCCTTTGTCTAGATATACCGCCCATTGGGGTGTTCGGGTAGTACCTAACCTTGCCCCCTAGAGCATTTCCAGTCCCCCGGATACTACAAGTCCCCGGCATGAAGAACCCGAACACAGGGGGGATCCCGGATTCTGAATTTTGTATGTGACTTAGATAAGCACGAGTGATTCGCCATACAAAATTCAGGCTTTAGGATCACCGGTGTATTCGGGTTCTTCATGCCGGGGACTTGTAACTCCACACAAAATAGGCCTGCCTCAAGCTAAACATGCCCCATGCACCGCTTCGATCACCGCTCAGACAAGCCACAAGTGCGTTATGTAGCCCAAATGAGTATAATCTGAGACAGAGGAGCTCTCACCAGCCCTAAATTTCGCTACCAGTTTTAGCTCCCCCGGCTGCATTTTGAACTACAGTACGCCAGGATATGTCGGCTCACAGTGTCTATTATCCTTATCCTTAATTGAGGCGTCATACCACAACAATAGCCTTTATGAAATACCGGTATTCGAGTTCCCGACATTGTTATCCAACAAAGTTTGTTCACAAGGCCCATTCAAGCAGCCACGGCCGCATCAAGTGCATGGTTTGACCGCTAAAGAAAATCGAGGTCATTGGTGCGCAATTAACGGCTAAATCCCTTCGAATTGGTCTCTTGAGCATATGGGTTTTCCCGCCACTCCTTCATTGGCAGTCAGCACCACAATTTCGAACTTGTCCTTTTACAACGCTTCTTCCGTTCGCAACATGCGGGATAATTATTCCTCCAGCGAGACAATTGCTTCAAAAAAAACATGAAGCGGGCCGTTGGTGGGTGAAGACTCGGACTACGAAGGACAGTTTCACCAGCCTCGCCAATGAACCTGCACGCCTCTTTTCTGCAGCTCCATGCAATAATGGTCCTTTTTGCTCCGAAAAGATGCCACGCAACGAACCGACCACGGCAATGTTTCAAGGAGCTTCTTGACTCGGTGCTTTTTCCTTCCCTCAGATGCGTGACTTACTTTTTCTGAGAAAAGGAAGAAAAATGTTCACGTCTTTGTGTTGTGAGCCGTGTCTTACTGGTACCTGATCAGCACATTCCGCCACGTTACAATTTTCAGGGACTCCGCTTTTGTTGTCGGAGGTATACACCCTTCCGGTTTTATCGTGCCCATATTCTCCCCAGAGATAATTGCGGGAGCCATCAGTACTCTTTCGCAATTGCGTTTCCTGCTTAAGACGAGGTCTCGTTTACCGTACTCAGCGTACCGTATGGGTTAGATTCAGCGCCCGGAACGGCTGCCTAAACCGGATTGGTCATGTAAGCCGATAGCCTCCTAGGAGCAAGATTTGCGCTGAACTCGCAAGTCGAGCCGTGACACCGCCTATCAAATTGCTGGGAAACGCCCAGCTCACCTAAATATAAATCGTACGTCATCCCCATCGCCCGTTACTGGAAGCATGAAAAACACTTTTTCCTTCACCTTCGAAAACGGACAGCTCCGTTGAAAGAAGTGGGTGGCACGGAGTCGGAAAGATTGGCCTAAAACCCTTCGACAACCAATCATCATTCATCACTCGAGACGGTTGTTGTTGTCACTAAGGTTGTGTAACAATGAACAGCAAGCCATACCATTTTTGCCCCAAGCGAACCTATGAAAATTTGGAGCATTTTACCATCAACCAGAGAACGACGGAAACGTCGTGCCTAGCTGTCTTTTGATCGGCCATCATGGTCGGACTGGAGAAGCGCTGTACGGTATATATCGCAAGTGGGTGCGCGCACGAGAAGGGAGTGTGGAGAGAAAACATCCCAACCCCTCCCCGTTATTGTTCTCTTACTCAATTTGCAGGGTATTTAGAGAAAAAATAATTTATTCACAAAACTGCCCGCCTAATGGACTCCCCTGCACTACCACTTTTCGACGCCATTCGCGGTGTCATGGCTGGTTCATGGCCAGACGATGAGTACGACCTTGCCGAATCACCACTGTCATACGTAGACTACCGGAAGCAGAAGCTCGAATACGGCGAACCAGTCACCATCACGACACCGTCCATCACCATTGTGAGGCCAGATGTCAAACCCGAGTCGGTCGCCGTGGCCGGGGAGCCAAGGCCCGAGCCCGAGGGGAGCGCAAACCCGGCGCCTGAGGCTGAATCAGAACCTAAGTTAGGAGCTGAGACAGGCGAGACAGATATAGGTACAAAAGGAACGGGTTACGTCGATGCGGGCGTGCAAACTGACGGTTCATGGCTTAATGCGATGTTAGGATTCGAGGCGCCAAGAGAAAAGTCGGGAGAAAAGTCAATCTTAGCAAACGCATTACAAAGTGGGTGCAGAGAGGACGGTGGGCCTGTTTTAGGTATTGAAGTCGAAGAAAGAAAAAACCTTCCGACGAGCTCTCGTAGAAACACTTTCGTCCAAACTGAAGGCGCTAGCGACTTGAACCCTCTTCGACCCAACAGTAGTGGTGCGGATTCTGCGGAAACGTTATCTATTAATTCCGACGGGCCCACGGAAGTGTCAACAGCGGTTCAAGTGAGGATATTTAGCTCACCTCCTCCCTCCTCCGTGACTACCTTATCCCTTGACCGCCACGATTCCGGATTCTTCCCAACTTCACGACCACAAACCCCTCCTTCGAAAGCAAACTCAAGATCATCACTCCCGCCGAGTCCACCGCCGAGTCCACCCTCCATGAGGAGGCAAGCAGTAGTCGTCGGTCAGTCGCTGATTGAGCGAAAAAGCATAGACTCAACAGCAAGCACGACCTCGACCCGGATAATCAGCATAGGACATCCCCAGCCAAGCTCGGCATCGATAGCGAGTCGAAACTTAAGCACAACCTCAGTGGCCCGCCCCCGGTTCAGCACGAGCTCCTTGGTAGTGCCGAACTCCCTTTACTCATCCCCGAAGAGTTCCCGCTTCTTTGAGGATTTAAGCGAAGAGGTCCGACCCGGAACTGCAGCGAGTGTAGAAGAGCTTGCGCGACAATCGGAACCAAAAAAGGCGCCTAGCATAAGATCGGATACAGCCGTACCAGCGGCGCAGTCGGAAAAGATCTCTACATCTCTTGTACGTCCGGCGACTGCGCCCGACCCATCCACATTGCCGAAGGGAAAGCCTAGGAAGTTGAAACTAAGACTACCAAAAGGCTGCGGCCTCAAATTTAGTATTCCGAAATGGGCCAAGAAGTCTTCTAATGAGAAGAAGAGGGTTGTTAGTTACGAGAGTACAATCTTGACATTCGCCAGTGGAAAGACATAAACCTCACCCCCATCGTCGGTTTTAATTTTTCATATTATTTCACTTGGGCCATTTCTTGCATTATCAGAGGGGCATTTGTCGCGGCGTTCGGTTTGGAGAGTAATGCATTTTTTATAGAAGGGAGTTTCTTGTTTTCTCTTTCTCGTCTCTTCTCCTTTAATACCTATTTGCTATTCTCCTCTTTTCTGGGTTTGGGATTTGCGGAGTATGGTTTATCGCAACGAATTATGTTTACGACCGAACCGAAACTTATCTACACCTGTTCACTGGTTCCACTCAACTCTGTGTTGCTGGCATCACAGCACTCTCATTTTTGCCTTTCGTTTTTTCTGTTCACCTGTACAAATTTTTCTTTTTCTTCTCTATTCACTTCTTGTGTTATTGACCGTTTGGTCTTTCCCGTTCGCACCCACTTTTTTCTCTAATTATGTCTCTTCTAATTTCGTTTGCATTCCGTCACAGATAGATACAGTGGACGCACGATGCCCAGGATACATTTGTTAAAAATAAGAATTTAATTTAATTATAACTTTCTAAACCCCTTCGAGATTACGCTGGAGCTCTCCGGATGAGCTGTAACATACAATACTTGAGCATAGCGCCGCATCATACCGTGAGCTAGGTTTGGGATAACTTCACAGTTACGGCATTCCACGGCAAAGCGAGCCCGTAGCATAAGAGAATGCCCATACAAATAATCCCTGTCCTATAAAAGTTCTATGGACGTTCTCGCTCCGCTCTGGGTCACTCTACGGAACACTAGGAGAGACCCTGTCAAGATCAACCGAGTGGAAACCTAACCCTAGAATAAAAATAGTCCCAGGAGAGTTGCTGATAAGGCACTAGTACGGATGGGTCAGATTTTGTCTCAACAACTACCTTACTCGAGTAATCTCGGCGCATTTTGACACTTGTAGCGGAAGAGAGGATTGTAGCGATGCAATGCAGATGGAGATGGACCGAACGATACTCGAGTAGTGGGGAAGAAGAGAAAGGTTTTTTGCAATTCGGGTGACCGTGCTCACACCATAATTAGCATTTGGTTGACCAAGACCTGAACACCGTAATGAAGGTTCGGAGTGCTGTTAGACGGTTATGCTTGGGTTTGTTACGGGAGTGGGAAGGATAATTCAGGAGATATGCAGGCGGAACGGATACGGGAGAATGTTCTGTAAAGTCTTTATCCGCAATGTTCTTTTCTTTTTCATCAGGGGAGTGTACGGAGGAATAGGGACATGTGGTAAACACAGAGATAGGTGTGGTGATCCTTGGGAGGATCAGGAAGTCGTATTATGTTTTACTTATACATCTGTCTCTACTGATAGTTTGTTTAGTTTAGAGTGGGGGCGAATAAACGAAGTATTACAGGCGGAGAACTTACGTTCCATATCCTTCCTCCAAAGTGCTTAAGTTCCAGGCGAAATCTCTTAGTCTATTGGCTACTTCCGTGCGACCCTCGCTTCCCTACATTGACACGGATTCTCCATCACCGGTACCGTTCGTGCCCGATACTGCGGCTCGCGACTTAAGCCATGGAGTCCGATACCGCATTTTCTAGTGAAACTCGTTTTCACGCTAGGAGGTCAATAGAAAGTTGTGTTCTCCGTTTCAAGGAAATAGCTAACCGGGAAGGGTTACTTTGTGAGAAATCCTGACTTACACCTTATTCTGACCTCCTAGCGTGAAAACGAGTTTCACCAGAAAATGCGGTATTATTTGTACGGTAACGTAGGGGGAATTGGACAGGGCATGAAAGATCTGGCGAACACACACTTGACCATAACTAAAGCACTATAATACAGAACCCGCCTTACAGCGCCATGTTTCCCCGCGTAGCTAGCACACACCGTCTATCGACTCGTCTTTGGCACAAACTATCGGTACTCAAGTCGCCGGGCGGGTTGAAGATGCTCTCCCTTTCATGGTGAAACGCTTCTATCCCGAGGAGTGGGCAGAAGATCTTGGCATCCCCGCACCCCATTTTCCACCAAAGGTACCGTATCACATCTTAAGGGTTGTTGTCAACCGCCCTGAATACGGAAATGCACTGGCAATTTGATGAGGGTAGGATATCCATGAGAATTTATCTTTTGAACAATTTTCTTGCATGATATTAAAGAAATCTTGTCAAAGAAATGGTTGGGGGAGATGTTTGGCGGTTGTGTACTTTAAATGTCACGGTTCTCTAACATACAGTACCGTAAATCAATTCTCCTGGCACTGTACTCGAGCAATGTAGCTGTATCATAGGCACAGTTTAAGGACTGCGCGAGAGGGGGGTGACAACTGTTTTCAGGGTCGCACCCTCCCGGAACAGATAATCGCAGAATGCGTTGCACCCCCCAATCCCACTCAAACAATAAAAATAAGGTAACATTAAAAAATGAATGATCTGTGTTTCGGCGAAAGCAGAAACCATCTTTCCCACGCTTCTCCCTCCCTACCAGAAAAAATGAAAGACTCTGATCAGTGTGGAGCTCCCAACCCTCGGCGCCGTTAAACCAGTACTCCCACTCCACAAAACAAAACCCACACCGAAATTCGCTAATCCCGCATGCAATCGCATAACCATAACATCTTCCGACCAACAACGCAGCACCTCATCCCAGATCTGTAACACGCCCCACCCAACCACCCAATAACCCAAAGCAGAAGAGTCCACAGCGAACCAGGACGACCGACCAGGGAGACCAGCCGACACGCCAACCGCCCGCGAACACCAACCAATCCAATACCAGCAAATACGCGACCCAATGGAAAAACCGCAGCAAAAGTAAGCGCAGGGGAATTAAGTGAAAGTGTGAAGATCCGAATTTGCCGCCTGAGCGACAGCAAGGAAAGCCCCTCTCATACCCATCGCAGCCGAATGATACGCCATGATCCTAAACCAAATTAAACATCATTTCACACCAAGGAAATTGACAAAAGAGCTGACAAAGAAAAAGAGTAAAGAGCGTCTTAGATTGACAAGATAGTGTTGGACTATCCCCCACCGACACCCCAATCCCGCATCCGTAAGTTAAGTTAGTAAAATATAAAAAAATCCACACAACCCCCGATGATGATGATGTAAAACTGCATGCTAACATGAAGAATTACTGTCGTATTATTTAACTTAATATCTGCCTGGTCGCTTTTTTCTCTCTTTTCTCTTTTTTCTTTTTTAAAGATCCTGACCGGAAAACACCTTTCCCAGTCTTTGTTGGTAGTCCGCCATGGCCGGGAAGTGGGGGTCTGGTAAATTGTTAGTGGGGCTCGTATTGTGGATGGCCTGCTGAGGGTGAATACCAGGGTTCCCAGAGAGCAAGGCCTTCTTTTTGATGTCGTTGAGGAGGAGGGCCCCCCGGATGAATCTCAAATATTCAAACAACTGCTCATATCGGACCGTGTATTAGTAACGACCTCCGAGTTCAGAGAGAGCTCAAGGGGGGATATTTAATACATCGTTTGAATCTCTGAATTCATCTAAGGGGGAGGAAATTCCACCGGTGGCTTGACGGCTAACTGCTGGCTCAGCAGTGACCTCTGTGGTAGTACTTCCTTGAATCAGTACCTCGGTCCGGTGGCTTATTCCCGCGTCTCGTGCAGGGTAAGCACAGACTATAGATGGTATAAGAGAGAGGAAAGTGGGTTTTACCTTTAATTTTGCATGTATCCAGTTCAGCTTCTGGGGGTTGTTTATTTACTCCCCCGGGGGACCTATCCTCTTTGCGGAAGGGAGATTTCCGATTCTTTCTGAATCCCCAGCGAGAAAATTTTTTCATGTATGTTCTGCGACTGTGCCGGTGAGCTTTAATAGTCAACCAATTAACTTTTAGGCGATCAGGAGGGGGGGGGTTAAGGGAAAACAGCTTCTCACATACCTAGCCACAAAATTGTGTTTCCCTTCCATCGTCTCCATCACATATTTCAACTTATGTTTCTCGGAAATATAGAGCCGGTGGAGTAGAGCCTTGTGCTTGCTCCACTGCTTGGTCATCCTGTCAGAGTTATCGCTATCTTCCTCTTCCTCTTCCTTTTCTCACCCTTTTTCTCTATCCTCGGAGTTGTTTAGTTTTCCTAGGCTATACCGGATGATTTGTTTATCAGCGAAAGGTAGAAGATGATCGCGCGCCTCGCAAATTAGTCGACCCGCGCAAGATGTCCGGGCCGTGCCGAATAAATAGTTTGGCAGACTGGACCCCTCTTTAAAAGCGCTGATTTGTGCACACTTTTTTTGACACCAAGTTGATCAGGCTAGGCTACCGAGAAAAGTTTTCTTGATTGAGAACCTGCCTTGTAACAGAAAGAAAAAGAAAGAAAAGTGCATCTATACAGAAAGTCAGGTGTCTTGGGCGGTGCCCTGGAAGGTGGGCACTTTTCTCCGGATTGCCACCCAAGCCACACCTAAACTTGTCAGAAGATTTTTGTACGATAGCTCACAGTTCAATCGGTAGCCGTCTAGGGGCTCTTGCTGGTCAAAAACAATACCGTACAGTACTTGCAAGAGGGGGCATTCCGTTTACTGCTGAAAAGCTGATTTATGCATTCCTCCGCCCTTTCACATTCAAGCCCAAAGTGCCATACTACAGCTGGGAAACCCTTCGCCCACCCCGTCTCCCTCCATTGCGCTGTAAAACTAAACGGTATAAAGGCTTGAAACGCCGTTAGAACCATATTCGAAAACAGCTATCTAAAAGACCCTCGACGTTCTGCCGTCAAAAGGTACTGCTCTTGAGGTGCCAGGAGATGTATGAGGGCCTTAAGAAAATCGGTGTATTATACTTGAGTGCTGTGTGGTGCTGGGGTCGAGAGTATATGTGAGGCGAAATGAGTGTGGTTGGCTCGTAGGGTCACTGGTGCCACGCAGGGAGCTGTACGGTACATCAACCCCAGAAAGTCAGTGCATAGCTAATTTACCGTAAGAACTGGAACAATTGGGAGTCTCGCTAGGAGGTTAGAGTTGCCTCTCCTGATGAGATCAGTCGGACTTTCCTTTTCGTTTGTCCCGACCGGGAGAACGAAAGAGCATATTTTCGCCCTGCCCTCTTCTCTTAATCCAAAGGGGAAAATTCTGGACGTCCTTGCGCGATCCTAAACTATGATACCTGTATTCCAGTTTTTACGGTAGGTTAATTTGCAAAACAACCCCCATCTTGTACAATACAGGATAGAATAGGACCCCTAAGGGGAACAGGTAGGGATATATTTGGCTGTTTAACTCCAAAGAAAACCCCTATAACTCCTTTCCAGGTTTTTTTATGATGACATCGCCCCTATACTTGTATATGGTGAAGCTGAAGAGTCGTAGAGTATCCACCTAACATCCTTCCACCTCCAAAAAAAAAAGGGAGTCTGCCCTTCGTCCGGTTGCGCTCACCAAACACGGCCAATGAAAACTGAAATCGCCTCACTTATGCTCGCCTCACCCGTCGAAGGTGAGAGGGGTGAGATAGTCAGCTGTATTCATACAACTGTGCTCGCGTACAAGCCACATCTGAAGGTGTCGATTCCGGAAACTTTTAGTGCTTTAGACCAAATAATACTTGTCCCAAGGTCCTCGTTGGCCAAATCACCATCGCACGGCCAGGGCTGTGCTCACCCCTCTTAATATCACAATGTGCTTCTCCACATCATAAATGTGTATAGTTACTTGTACCAAGATCCATGTCAAGCGACCTTCGCTGGCCACCCAGGAAATCCGTAAAAAGTGCACTCAAAATCACCAATCTATTGCGAGAAAAGGTTCACCTTTTGGGTGGGATATGCGGGCTGCCCTCCACCGCCACGATTGTTTCTCCTCCCAACATCGAACAGATCCATGAATCATACTGACTCGTGGTAACAGAGTGAGTGCGGAGTTCCAGAAGGGGAATGCAGCCGATATGATATATGATCTATTGAATCTGTAGTTCGCTCAATCTAGAATGCCCAGCCCGTATTGTATCCCTAATCTCACGAGGGAAATCAAGTAACACAAGGCGGAGAAAAGGATACGTCAAGTATTGACCGATCCGCTACGGTACTGTACAGTACTGTACAGTCCTCGGATCATGCGTAGTGCTCGTACCGCTACAGCCCCTATCCCTCCTAAGCCATCCGATAAAATTATGCAGCATCCCAACCCCATCTCCAAAGTGGTGCGGGTCATGGCCTTAACAGACCCAACATCTCATCTCGAGCAAGTTACCTCACGGAAAATGATTCAGCGAACAGCCTCCATGCAGACAAGTTTGGATTGAAATTTCCTTCATTTTTTTCATGCTTCAAGGGGAAGAGTGCTATGCCGCAATATGATGACTCCCCTCAGCCCCAACCCCGGCTACTATCACAGAAAGATCATGGGACAGCCAAGAGCTTGGCACTATGCCTCAACAAGTTTTCTGCGCGCTTTTCAATCGAATGGTGCCATTGATAGGGCGCCCTATGAAAGGTTAAAAGATTGCCAGCAGCTCCACCACTGGTGTGATCATAGAGCATCACTCGCTGGACCTTAACGGTGTTTGTTGGAGCGTCCTTCCATATCTGGTATGGTTGACCGCAGGGTGTTATGTAAGCCGGGGATGTGGCGGTGATGCTGTGGCGAGTGAGGCCGTGTGAACTGGGGAAATCGTGACTGCGTCTTTTCTTGTTACATAGCCGGGTCACCCCCCCACCTTTCTCTCTCTCAATCGATACAACAGTCGTTTCAACAGTGTTGTGGCCGACTATTCCCATACCGAAGAGCAGAAACCTGCTCCGATACCAGTGAGATGCCAATGCATCCAATTTCTGCGCTTGCAACCCGAGGTACGGTGGCGACAAGAAAGTTACCGGACAATGACAGAATTAGATCTGCGATAACCAAGGAAGATTATTGTATGGTTGCAACGGCGGAGCCGGAGTGGTATCATTGTAACCTGGCCCTAGCCAATGCTACAACAATCTAAACTCCCACTAGAAACCTGTAGCAAAGAAAAAAATTCTGCTAGTGTCCGGTCACTTTCGAGCAGCGAGTGTACTGCACCTATTGTCCAGGTGTCTGAAATGCATGATCCGAGCTCAGCTTGGCAGGAATGGGATATGGATCTCTCAGCCCTTTCACCCAATAAGAGATCCATCGAGCACTAGCAAAGGTCCTTCCTCTAAAACGAAGACACAAGGGCAAAGCTAAGCGAGGGGTCAGCTCGCCGTGTACCGCTTTCTCCCGGGATATGAAAAGACGAGACTCGGCACTACACCTCTCATAATTTCACTTACTGTAAACACTCGGATAATCGAACCGTGTGTTATGTAGTTGGGGATTCCCTACTTTGGAATGGGGGCGGGGAACGGCAAAAAAAACACGAGGCCTTACCAGGGGAGGCAACCCCAACGACATAGCACGCAGTTCGATTATTGCCTTTGCTCTGAGATCGCGGACGTATAATACCACAATCGTTAGCTAAGGCACAGAGATGCGGATGTATTGACAGGATCCCTGACAGTGCCATTTGGCCCCTCAAACCAGTGATTTATTGGCCGAAGGCTTTCGACCCACTTACCAAAGGGGAAGTGCCAAGAAAATGTTATCCGCTCACGAGCTGGGCCATGGAGGTGGGACGAGCTATGCGGCAGATGTATGCGAAAGGTTGGTGGGATTTTTTGCCAATGGATCACGGAGAAACAGTAAGTTTCTCCTAGGAAATGCTCCAGCCCATCGGGATTTCCATTGAGTTAAGGAGCAATATACCACGGTAGCACCAGGCACATACCGGCCAAAGATGGTTCTCCCCCCTCAAACTTATTTGAGATCAAGCACAATTTGTTATGAGTGTGATAACAGGCAGGCACTAGACCACTCGGCAACAGATCCTGCGGAGCCCAAAGATGCACCGATAAAGGGCCAGGTGAAATTTCAATCGCGGTGTTCGGGCACCTGCATGTACCTGGAATTGTGTTATTCATAGTATTACCCTGGAAGTTATTGCCGGAGGAGATCTTAAACAACCAAATCCTATGAGCCGAGTCCGTTAAGGCACTGCAGTGGCACTTCCGCACACACCTTTGGCGGAGCTGTCACAAAGAAGGGGCATCCTTGAGCAGGCCAGGCTTCAGGGGCATTGGGAGCTAGTAAAAAATGAACACTCTCAGAAACTCTCTTCAAGAAATGGTGTCCTTTTTCAACCACTCTCAAGGGCTCACGAGTGATGACTAGTGACTGCACCCTCAGGACACTGAACTCGAAGTACCGATGCTTCCTCGGTGGGGGATTTTATATCATACTTGATGGAAGCTAAGCGATTTCGGCCGCCAACACGAAATTTTTTAACTAGGAATTTCTCTTTCCTCCCGGGCAAGCACCCCCGACGTACTCAGGTATCCATCCCTGATAAATAGAACGTTCCTCAATCAAATTTCCATAGTTAACTGTGAACCTTGGTTGGAGAACCAACCTGAGCCCCTACCATAGCGTTGGGAGATAAAAATTGAGAGAGTTGAAAGATAGGCGAACTGACGACTTCCGCGGGAGTGGTGTTATATCTAGCCCCGCAATTCCCGAAATCGAAAAGCAAAGGACAATGAATCAGGAATCCATTTGACAGGGGGCTAATGCCGATTACGCAATCATGTCCGAAAGGGGGGAAATTTCCCCTATGATAGTTGTCTCTTGAGCCAAAGTAGAATGAGTGATGCTTTATGATTGGCACATGATGCCAAGGAGGGGGTGAAGGCGAATTCTTAAGCCCAGCTTCAATCGGGAAACTGTTAAGCATAAAACATGATTAGTGTGCCCACGCTTCACTACTCGAGCACCGAATAAGTTACTAGCTCATTGTGGCTGAAGGATAGCCTGGAAAGGCCCCTTGAAAACCCCCCTTTCAATTCACAGGGCACCATGCCAGGATTGGATAGGAGAAAAAAAGTATGAATCCCAAAAGATTTCGCTGTTCCCCCACGAAGAGAGTCCCCAGTATACACATACCCTTCGCCGATAAATAGGTAACATAGCAACGAGACGCCCAAGCGGACCTGATAAGGCCCCGCACGAGACCAGGAAAGACGTAAACCGGTATTTGTAAGTGGACCCCGCACCTAGAATACGTCAGCCCAATAAAACACCAAGATACAGGATGTCCAAAATACTCCACGGGGAGCTGGGGCTGCTGTTGGGCACGGCGCGGAACAAAATAGGTTTGTGTGATCGTCTGTGACTGCTTTTGTAACCTCAGCGGGTAAGATTCGTACTCCAACAACAATAAATGACAAAAATGCATTATGAATACCACTCAAGAAAGAGTGTGCCTCCTACTCCTCCTTGGGTTCCTGAGTTCATAGTTCGAGAATGTAGTAGTTATGAAGGAATCCGACACCTTGGGGGGCCATAATTCCAGTCCTTGTAAAGACTTCACAGCCTCCCAGGCACCAGAACAGATGCTGGTTGGTGGATTTCGTAAGAGATTTCGAGCGGTGATAAATATGCTTGCCGCGATTTATCCACCAGTCTGCTGGAAAGACTCTTATTTGGGTTCAGTTGTCCCAATGGGTGGGGTGTCCTGCCGGCATAAGATACTATCTATTAACGACAAAAATAACATATATCCTGCCCAGTACAGCACTTAGAATCTTCCAGAATCTGCTACCGAAACCTGTTTCTTGCCTTGCCAAAAAGCCAAAAATAATATCATAATCACTCGTCCCCTCCCTCGCTCCTTCAGTTGCTGTTTCCCTAAATTAATCGCACCAACCGCCCCGGGCCCGGCATTCACAAAGTGTCGTCCGGTATTGCCATAAACGGACGGTTGGCACAGACCAGCTAGACTGAAAAAATAAGCGATAAAGCTTGTCTTAACATCAATGAAACATCCGCGCCCGACGCTGACTGGTCATTCCTGCTTCGAAGCAAGGCAATGATTACATAAATAATATGAATGTATCACAGTTGCGGTACATATGCAATACATAAGCAAGTATTTCTACTTTGGTCCACTGGCATATTGCTTCCTTTTTATTCATTTCAACTTCTTGTCCTTTGGTTCCACACGAACTACTTTATCACAATTAAGCAAGCAGAGAGGGTCGAATGCCTGTTTCAACTATTGGGACACGTATTATTACTTATCCAATCAGTGGTCGGTGGCGGAAACTTACCCGTCTCATAGCGTCAACCGTCTCCTTCCCCAGTTCGCCTTCCAAGTAATCCCTCTTAACCAGACCAACCCCGTGTTCGCCAGTGACTGTCCCCTCCATCTCCACTGCGCGCTCGATCATCCTATGCACAACTCCATCTGCCACCCCCTGCTCACTCTTGTTAAATAATAAAATGCAATGGAAATTCCCGTCGCCGACATGACCGACCATACTGCCTAATAGACCGGATTCCTTGAGATCGGCTTTCGTGACTTCTATTATATCCGCGAGCCGAGAGAGAGGCACTGCGACATCGGTTGTCCAAACACTGTAAGGAGATTAGCAAAGGGGAATGAAACCTCAAGACGAGTGCGATCGTCATACTGATCATTCTCATCACGGCGAAGAGCCATGACACTCCAAAGTGCCTCCTTCCTTGCAGACCAAAGTTCGAGGGCCTCGTCATTATTGCGGGCGAATTCAAATGATTGAGAGCGATGGGATTTTCCGATTTGCTTCACCAAAGCGATTTGCTCTTTGACCCCTGACTGTGTTCCTTTCCCGAACGAGAAGTCACGCTTAGCTATTTGCTTAGCACATGAAACGGGGGAACAGGAGAATTACCAGCAAATTTAAAAAACAATGTTGGTTCCTCTTTCCAACCTCTACTTGTGCTCCCACTCTGGTTGATACATCTCATCTGAACGTCATCCAAGATTTCAATCGCAGCAATAGGTATACCCTTAGTCATTACCTCCGCGACAGTCTCTGCTGCATCCCTGATGGTAGAGAAGCTCGAAACGGCAACACTCTCGCTCGCAGGTCTGACTGTAAGCTTCAAAATAGCCTCGGTAACAAAGCCTAATGTCCCCTCACTTCCAATGAACATTCTTGTCAAATCATAACCAGCACTCGACTTGCGGGGTCTCTGCCGAGTTTTTATGACGGTTCCATCAGCGAGAACCACCGTAAGAGATAAGACCCATTCCCGCATTGTACCGTACTTGGCAGCGTTAGTCCCACTGCAACCCGTCCCCACCATACCACCGATTTGGGCTCCTGGTCCAGGATCCGGGGGGAAAAAAAGGCCGTCCTCAGCGAGAACGTCATTAAGATGTTCCCAGCCCACTGCTGGCTGCACAACCACATCCAAATCCTCCTTATGCAACCGAAGGATTTTATCCATCCGCGAGAAATCCACGCAGACACCCCCACGAGTAGGAAAAAAATGACCCTCAAGCGAGGTCCCGCCCGAGAAAGCAGTCATAGGGATTCGACGCTGATGGCATATCTTGGCAATGCCAGAAACCTCTTCGGTTGTTGATGGGTAAACGATGAGAAAGGGGGTTTTCGCGTTTTCATGATAGGAAGACCATTCGGAGGCTGAATGACGGGCTAAGTCTTCCTTGGCTGTCGATACTTGTTCCGCACCGAGAAGAGCAACAAACTCAGTCCACGAGGCTTCGAGGTTCAACTTAGAAAGGTCATGTTTCGGGGAGGGGTAATTCTTTAGAGGTGATGTAGAGTCTGTCGGAGGGGCAGGAACAGAGAGTGAACCGAGGTAATAGAAAACGGCCGCGACAGTTCCAGCAACTCGAAGTAAGATCAGCCAGGTATCCCTCGAAATCAGGAGGTGGTCTACCGAAGAAATCCCGAACGGCCGGATTTAGGGGAAGGCGGTAAATGGTCGAGAGCAAACTCACCAAAAATTCCAGCCAAAGTACCACTAACTTTTTCGGAACCCGCTTGTCCCTCAGTAGACCCGCTTCGGAGCTTCGCATTCATCAATGCTGCTCTTTCATTCTGTATCCGTTGAGCCGTAGAGTCGTATAATTGTCCTCGAAAGCTCCTCTTGAATTTATCGGTGTCTGTAGTCTTGGTTGACTGCCTCCTGATAGCTGGTAAGCGAGAAAGACGTCCTGCTCTCAGGATTAATGTGCGGGGAATGGTAATTGGCATAGCGGGCGATGGTTGCTCAAGTCCGGAGGGGAACAAACTCGCGAAACACAGGGAAAAGGGAAGGGCGGGGGGCGGGGGAGCGGGGGATGCAGCGCAAACGGTTTCGGAAGAAAGTGCCGTGCAATGGGCAGGAGGCGGCTTGTTTTTTTTGTTTCCGCCAAACGGGAGGCGTGTGGCTTGGCATTGATTGTATATCCCAAAACGAAATCGTGTACTATACAAGCGACACCCTACAGCACAAGTGCCCGGAAGTACCTCATACTTGTATACATACTTGTATAGGTACCAGTACCATAGATCCAACCCGCCCCGCCCATGTACACCTGTACTTGTACTTGTGCTCCACAAGTATTCCAACGGCTAGCTTACGGTGCCCATACAAGTGCATAATCCTGCAGCTACGGTACTATAGGTTACTCCCAATTAAAGTCCTAGTTACTTTCCGGCAGGTGAGCTGCAGGCAGGCTGTCAGAAATACCAAGTATCATATCTACCGTGGAACTTCAAGATCGGTTCAGAGAGTGTGAAAAGGCCCCCAAGATTGATAGCACACAGCACATCCTATTCTATTTCCTTTATTTTCCTTGTTTTTTTCCTCCTTTTTCTCCTTCTTTTCACCTTTTTCACTGATACAGGCCGGAATCTAAATGTTTCCAGGGGAAGATCGTCATATGCAGTATGTGAGTTATTCCAAGCCGGGACGCGATATCGAAGACCGCCCTGGCGTGTCTCCTATGAGGAAAGGACGGGCGAACCAGAAAAGCACAGGAAACTGCTGCGCTCGCAGTCCGCAGAGCAATTGCTTATTGTCGACATCACCAAGCCAGGATTACCGCCATCACAATTTGGGCTGGGGATGGGATAACAGTAAAAATGAAAAAAAGAGAGGAAAGAAATAAAGAAACAGCTGCTGCACGAGTAGACACTGCAACCTGTTTTATCCTACCGCAATGGTGTGGGAGTATGGAGAACAGGCTAACCAAAACCATCCCGTCAACCGCAGTACCATTTTCCTTTTTGGACGCTGCGCTTTGGAAACCCGGAACTCCTGTGCGTACGATACGTATGGGATGTATACCCAAATAGATTAACAGAAACGCTTTCCAAGTGAAAAAAAAACATCGACGTGTTCCCCGGTCTCCTGGAAATTTTCTCTGGCGCGGTTGCAGCTTTGGTTTTCATTCATCTGAAAGGACAGATATAAAGAGATTTCTCTATATCTTACTGGGCGCCTTGTTTTACGCATGGGATCCTCATGACGGCCAGGCTCTATCCCCCTCTGAGCCAGCACGGCGATTTGATACGGATCGACGTCTCCCTGCGAAGCGATTTCAATACTCGAGTATGGGCTGACTCTGCCCCCGAACCTCTTTTATCCCAAAATTCGCCTTCAGGTCTCAAAGCGGGTGAGAGCCGGAACAAACGTACCGCATTGATTGCCAGGGTGGCATCGCGGTTCGGCCAACGATTCGGGAGATATTTTTCCTTTGCCGCATGAACAACCGACAGTCGATTTTTGAACTCTGGTTCCGACAAAAAAAACATGTCGGCATAACCTTTTTCAGCATTGGTGAATTGTTGCACTCTTTGGGCTGTAAGAATGAAGACTGGAGGATAGCGTTCTGAAATTGGTGGATCGGTCTCTTATCGCTCACGTCCTCTGATACCAACCACCTCCTACGCGCTTCACAACCTACTACTAGTACTCATAGAAAGGGACAGCGCCGCCTAAAAATTTACGATATCTTTGTATCCTGCATCATAAGGCTATTGCCTGTATCAGGAGCAGAGACCTCCTGTCATGCTTAATCCATACCGTTCCTGGAGCATGATCAAAATATCTTTGAAAAAATCCATTCAAGTCCATTGCAGCATGTAGGCGATACACGTCTCCTACAATCCCACACCGGGCTCCTTTCATGTTGACGTTCGATTTCTATATCTCCTGGAGGCAGTAGGATGAACTGTCTTCAATTAAATCGTTTACAGTGACATAGCTAGCCCTACCCGCACGGCATACTCGGCGATCGAGAAGGCAAAATATCAAACCAGCCCTAACTCTGCTACCGTATAATATAACAAGCTATCCTCAGGACACCGAATGAAACCCATTCCGAGCAACTCGGGAAGCACGTCAATCAGATACCGATGTGACCCCCCCCCCCCCTTTTCCTACCGACAACACAGCATGTCAAACCCGCCACCGGCATTGAAGCGGAACCTTCACAATACAAGGCACCCGCAGCAATGAAAGTTGTATAGAGAGGGAGAGGAGAAAAAATAAGTTTATGTCTAAGCCAAATCAACAACGATAGGGTGGAATCAGTCATTTGAACTATTGCAGGACCAGGTCAACAACCGCATCCAACTTTCTCCCTCCCCCTTTATCCCCTTCCCCTTCGCAGCGCTCGTCGATCTCTCGGAATGTTCGGTTAAGGCATGCCGTCATGACGCATTAGAAACAAACCAGTGAAAAATAGGGACTTGATTTCCCACATTTCGCGGCGCATTAAGGCCAAGCAGACGTGGCAGACCAGACAAGACGGAGTGATGTTTTTTTTTCTCTGTTGCTATTCTTTTCGACATTCCCTTTTGATTTTCCCTTCATCTCTCACTCATTAAAACCTATGCTGTCAACCCGAATGCGAGTGAGTGGACTGATTCTGCTAGCAATACCTTAATCTGCTGTCAAATCACCGTACTGGTAACTACTCGATCAGACATCCACGGGAATACCGCGATCCAAAACCCCTACTTCACAAACAGCGATTCCTCCAACGCCACCATGGCCTGTCATAACGCAACGGCAGGCGACTTATCCTAGGAAATTTTTCGATGGATTGCGCCCGTGACACCCCAGCGATAACCATGATAACACCACCTCAACCAGCCAGATACTAACCTCATCCATTAAGCTTCATTCATTATTGCTGGTTCGGCAAGCCCACCAATCCACCAGACCCACCGACAACCTTTTACCCTAAACCCTAGATCCTCTGGCTATCTTTGCACTCGGGATCACTCGTAAAATCCTCAGATTCATGCATCCTCCACCGGGCTAGTTTAGTGCCTCCTATTGCACATTTGGGGCGATGTCTGTAAGGGAAGTGGAACTTCTCCTTTTTTTACAGCAAGGCCTGATGTAGAGTGGCCGCCAAACCAGAGCAGTTGTTGACTTCATATTCGGACTGCTTCTCTCTCGCCCCTTCCAAATTGCTGACTTAGGCCCCAACTTAAAAAAATAAAAAATAAAAACAAAACCTGTAAGAAAACTTCGCGTGAGGCATATATCTTCCCCGTCATTTAAAGCCACCCAGCCTTGTCTACGTTAATAATAGATAAGGTACGTCTGCTGCAAGGTTAGGGCGGAGAGGTGTTTTGCAGCTTGTCTACTTTTTTTAATTTTCATATTTTTACTGCACGTGCTTGCTATCAAATGCATTTGCTTTTTGTTGGCTCTGAAATTCCGATTTGACGTGAGTTGCTGCAGGTTACTGTGATTTGGCCCCCAAAAACCACATCTGTGTTGACCGAGATCGTTCAGTACGCTACCTAAAATTGAGCTAGGGGAAGGGGAAAGGATATCGATAAGTTATGGGTTATATGGATTGGGGGGGACACTACAAGTATCTAACCGGGCTTTTCACGAACCTCCAGCTTTTTATAACAACTACTTCAAACAAATATGGTAGGAATATTTTTATAGGTATCAAAACACCGAAAGGGGGATAGGCTTCCTAATGTGCCGGGATGAGAGAGGATACTTGTACTTGTAGGCTGACAGGGGTGCTTTGCTAACCGTATTCGAGAATCTCTTGTCTTTTTTTGGAAAAGCACAGACCCTCAGACACTCATCGAACCCGAGCACAACAGAAATCGACGCGACCCACGCTCAAAAAGACCGGTAACTTTTAGAGGGAACAGGAACTCAGTGGTTCACTCGAAGAGCTGGCAGCTCAATGGGTTTATCTGGGCGATCTAGTCTTCCGCACCTTCGCCGCAGACCCCCTCAGGCATCTCCGGCCCTTGGAGTGAAATTCAACTATTTCTTTCCTTTCTCTTCCTTTCAAATCACCTACGTCCGGGAAAGCAAGAATGAGGAGAGAGAATTAAAATCTGAGGAGGGTGAGGACAAGAAGAAATAAGAGAAACTAAGACAGGGGGGAGAAAATAAGGGCTCATTATGTGACCGGAAACCACACGGCAGGAGCTCACCATTCTCGGAGCGTAACACTACCTAAATCATGGGGCCCGTGGAGGGTTGAACAAACCGCCTACCATGACATTTAGGACAGTAAATTCATGCAATTGGTACACGTTTCTGTGTCCGCCGTTATTTGAGTAAGTCTACCCTTCCCTTGTCTCCCCTCCCCGTTAAGAAAGAAGAAAAATTTCGGTAATACTGTACGGCAGGCAGCAGTTACTGAAGGAATATTTTGTTTGAGCAGGCTTAGACAGAGCCAGCGCGAAAACCGGGTAGGGCAATCTTCCTTCCGAGTCGAAAAATTCTCCGCTCGGGCTCTGAATGTCGCAAGTTAGAAGGTTATGCCAACATCTTGGGGAATCTGAACCAAAAAATTTATTCATGTGAGAGGGAGATTTGTTGGGGTCCTGTTAGTTAACCAAAGGTGCGTCTTACCCTTGGATATATTCAGAACCACTGGTGTATATCTTCGCGTTATCTCAAAGCCTTGTTGACATCCCTACACATAGTTAGCGTAGCCATTCTCGAGTGATCGATCGTGTACTAGTACACCACGAAGAATCTGTAGCCGATACCCTGGATAAATTGAATGAAACCGAAAACAAAAATAAAAAAAATAAAAACTCGGAGGTGCTAGGTGTCAACAGCAAGCATAGGGCGCACCCTCCCTTCCGCAATCGGTCTTCTCTTGTCCGCGTATTTTCTTTTTTCGACTGATCCTAGTCATCGCACCCTCACTATCACTACATCCCGACGCCCCCCCAAATCGGTGCTGTGTACTTGTAGGATCGCAAGGCCCTCCTCAATCGTAACCCTACGAACCCCGCTAGGCTATTTATCAACACCTCGTAGTAATCAAAACACTGAGAGGAAATCCCCGGACGAGGCATGATGCTTTGTGGTTTGTATTCTGATTTTAGCTGGGGTAATTGAGTGTGGAATTGGAGTGATAGCCACGTTGGCGGACTTGTGATAATTGTGATGGGCAAAGGCTTATCCGGCCAGGGAAACAGCGGGGGGCAAATGACCAACCTTCCCACTCCTCTCTCTTCTTTCCAAGTCCACTCTGTATTTGCTTTTAACATAGCCATGCCTGCTGCAGCGGAAGGGAGGATGTAAAGGAATAAAAAAATAAAATGTAAAAAACCGTGGTATGACGACTTCAGCTGAAATTGCAATTAGGAATCCCGCGCCTGGGGCTATGGGACATGCCTCGAAAAAGAGGCTGCCGTTCCTCTTACGTTAAATATAACCAGGGTTACTTCCTCAACTGTTTGGATTGTTGATTCAATATGCTGAGGGGAAAGGCATTTCGCAAGGGGATGGGGCGTGCCTTCTTCTTCAACTTAGAAAGAATGTCGCGCAGTCACTGGGGGCTGGCGTGGGAGGAACAAGAGGGTAATGCTCAATAACTTAGCAGGAAACACAACAGGCTGGGTAAAGTGGGATAGAGACGCTCAAGTACGGACGTAACTTAACATGAACTTGCGGTTAAAGCAATTGCCAATGATTACTGTAGCGGGACTTCTCACATTTTTGAACATTGCATGTGATATAGCAATTGGGAGGAAAAAATAAGGCGTGAAAAATAAAAAATAAATATATGTCGCAGGAGATATTGCTGTACTTGGGCTTGAGTGACAGCCCTTGATTAGTGCTCGGTTGCCAATACTTCGGTTTTACCATAAATCCCTGCGTGCTGCGAGCGGTATCAGCAATATCGGGAGTGGGGGATGTATTGTCATGCTCATTGACAATTTCATTCTCTCAAATATAACGTAAATATCGTGCATACGGGGCACTTTGCTTTCACTTTACCGTAGTTAGAATACTTGGCCCTCCCCCTTCTCTGCTCACCTGCTTTGAACGCGCCAATCACCCTGATCATTTCTTGCCCTTTTACATTACAGGTGGTTTCCAATCCCTTCCAATCCCTTCCAGTTATTCCTTCTTTTTTTTATTACCCTTCCGGATATGGCGCTTGCAATCTATGTACTGCGTGGGTAACTTAGGTCCTAAGTAAGTGAGCAAGAGAAGAAAGTGTAAAGTGTAATTTCGAAACGACTGTAGAAATCTGACAGCCTTCGAGCGCGGACGCCGTGGAGCCAATTGACCAACTCAGCTTCCGCACTTTAGTAGATTCGCCCCGAACAAGAGAAGGGGAGGAATGATGAACAGGGAGAAGCCGGCCGGGTACGTGTCCTATCTCAAGCAATTGGAGTGCAATGTTGTTGAGCGTGGGATAGCTGTTGGATAGAGGGAGCCCATTGGTCTTCCTTGCGGGCACAACATATACGGTGTGTTATCGAGAGACAGAGGGGGGGGGGGGCGATCAAATAGATGGAGAGAGGTCTGGTGCTGTGGATTTCAAGTTTTTGATATAAAAACCTGGCCTCCCGTGGAGTGTTTGTCCTCATCAGTTCTCACAGAAATTGCCTTCCGAACACCAAGCGGCCTTTGACCAATTTTCAATCAATCACTCTATCTCTCTTTACCTTTGGAATAGCTTTTAACTATTGAATTCAGAAAAAATGTATCATTGGGAGCTTGTGAAAGACGAGATTCGCCGGTGCTATGTCGTCCAAGGTTGGACGCTCTCTCGAGTTATGGTCCACCTAGATGAAAATGGGTTTTGGGGTCCTTTAGGGCCGGAGGGGAGACCTTCGTGAGTTGATTTCTATTTTACCGGTTCATATCTACTTAGCATGTGCTGCTGCGATTCTTCCAACCCCAACCATAACGAAAACATACTAGAAGACTAACAATACTAAATCTTTAGTCGGAGATCATATCGGAGTAAGCTTGCCGAATGGCGGTTTCTGAGGCCGGCTGACCGGAAGGGAGCTGCCAAGGGGAAGGGGAAGGGGAAGGGAGCAGCTGCGGGCCCCCAAGAGGGAGCAACCAAGGCACCAACCGGCGGTCATTTGGCTACTAATAGTGTTTCCCTCCAAGTGGGACACAGTGGCCAGGCGGCTGGGGCCCAGTCTGGGTTCCAGAATCATGAGGGCAACGGTTCCATGGGGCAATTCGATCAGCCGGGTGGAGGGGACGGTCAATTTGGACATCCTAATTATCACCCGCAAGATTGTCATGATCCGGATTGCTTTGAGTGTTATGGCCCAGGTGAGCGTTATCCCAGCCATAATTTCCATTGACCTCCGTCAAGGTGGTCAGCGTTATTATTTCCCTAGTTGCTAGTCATGAGGGTTTCGCGTATAAGATTTTGTGGCTGACGATAAATCGAGTTGAATAGTGGATTACAATGACGAATGCACATGCGGTTCTGATGTGATGTGCGCAGCCTGTGTGATTCTTGACTCGGATTTCGGGCATTGAGTGGGAGTTGGGATTGTTGAAATTATGAAGGGATAGTATTGGCGAAGGGATGAGTTGGAAATATTGGTTGGAATGGCTGGTTAATCTGGTAGCTAGGCGGGTTGGCGGTTGAGCGATAAGTTACCGTAGTTGTTAATCGACAGAATTGGGGCGATATAATTTTCCTTTCTTTTTTAATCCCTACGGTTGGGATACATCGGGAGTACACCTGCGAGTGGTGGTATGGAAGTACCTGTGACATGAGATCGAATAGGGTGAAAGTACCGGTACTTACCAACATCAATGTGTTTTTGAGCCTCAGATCACTGCCGCAAGAAGCCCTGCCCACCCTCTGGACCGGCGCTGTAGGTTTAGCTTCCTCGAGCTGTTCTATATCCTGGCTCTGCGCCCCCTAAAACATAGGTTGAATTGATACGTAGCTCCCCAAGACCCAAATAGCTGTTGGTTGTGTTACACCTTTTTACACCCCCCAAGCCTGAGATTCCTAAAGGGGTAATAATTCAAACCAGGTATCCTAAGCCACACACACATGCATAATTATTCCGGGGAAACGGTCGTTTCCGCATACAAATTTATGGCCTGTTCCCGCCGGCCGAGTTTGAGCTAGACGCGATACAGTAGCATCGGAGAGGTTGCCCTACAAAAGGTGAAACGGTCCGGTGCGGGGGATTCCTTTTTGCTAAGCATAAATAGCTACGCTCACCTCGTGGGAGAGCTGAATCGGTAAAACTCCTTTCGTTGGTTCTTTCATTGATCATTTCACTGGTCTTTTGCTTGGGGGACACGGGCTAGGTGACCTTGTTTCTGCCCTAGATGAGTAACCGGTCTGTGGCTTTCTTCAGAGATCCTTTGCAGTTTAACGGTAACCGGGAGGACCTGTAACGCCTTAAAATGTTCTAGGATTTGATTGCTAAGGTGATCCAGGCTCCATTTTCGGGGGACAGTAGCATCTCACCATCACAATACCTCTCAAACCGCCGACGACCAGCAAACCGAGTTCTAGAGGGGACGTTAGGAAGCGTTGCGCGCGCGAGTACCGTTACATATACCCGAGAAACCACCCCCAGCCATCCACATCAGGGTGTCCGATATGCCTTCATACTCACCTACCCCTTCCGGACCCTGGAATATCCTCCCTGCCAATCCCTACATCACTCATAACGACATACCCGCCCCACTACAACAAAACCTGGGGGAATCTCGACGCGGATGACGAGAGTTTGGCGATTGTCTGTTTTTCCTGATAGGGAAATGACGAGTTCGAGCCACATCGCCAAAGTTTCTCTCGGGCGCCAAGACAATATCTGGCCAATAGGACCAGGCACCCGGCCTCATATCGGTATATGCCGGGGGAAGGTGTCAAGATCTTGGGCTGGGTATTGTAGCCTTCAGAGAGAAGAGGAAGATCAAGAGGAGTTCATCATATGGGTAATGGCTTCCTTCTAGCGTCGGGATAAAGGAATGGTCATAGAGTATCACCCGATAGGTCTACAGGTTGTGATTGGTGAAGGCTCCAGTGCCGTTATCACGTGAGCTCGACACGGTCACCTTGAACATGATACCAGCACTCTCCCGGAACGTTTACTGATAAGTATTCCTGTGTTTATATTAATATCGATGAATGTCGCAGATACCTATCATCTCTTGCTTCAACCTTCGGGCTGTAGGGTGGTAGTGCTCCTGGGCGCATTAACTGAGTTTCTGAAGGTACCGGTAATTGGCTGCGACTATTGGTAAAATTTTGGGGGGGGAGCCCTGGCCCCTGAGGATATTTGTTGGCGGGCGACCCATTCGACGGGACGGCTGTTCTTGACAGGAACGGCCCTCGGACCACCGACATCACTCTGCGAAGCGAAGGGGGTGCCATGTGCCTGCGGTTTTGTTTCCGGGGCTACTCGGGTACCAAATCTACTGTAAGTCGGCGGATGATGCCGTGTGCCCCGTTCCTGGTCCGTCCAGTGAACACGGGAAGCTTGTTGGCATACTGCGGCCTCGCTAGACCCCCCCCCGCTCGCCGTTGGGAGATGTTGGTACTCGAGGATGGGAGAATCTGGGGCCATTGGTAAGACCGTGCTTATGGCTTGTAGGTATCATACTGTAGTTTTGATATTAAAGGGGTTTAGCTTTCTCTAAAGCTTGGATATGATATCTTTGACCAAAGAGCACAGATGAAAGCCCTATCCCGTATCCACATAATAGTTGCCTTACTAAGAAATGTGATCAAAACTGAACAGGGGGCCTTCAAATTGGGCTGTGATCAAGGGGGGCGATGTTAGAGTCACCGGACAGAAGTCTTGGTGAAGGCTTACTCAGCGAAAGGCTAAGCGAGAACAAGGACGACACCCCCTACCCCGTCATGAAAAATACAGAGCATCATGCTCAATATATGCTGGTTCCTTTGCTCCTAAAATAATGTCTTGTGTTTAATTCTTCTCTTTTTCCTACTATTGCAATACTATTATCTGCCTTTTGCTAAATGACCCATTGGATACACAGACTATTTCTATATTCCGCAATCACCAAGACCTACCGTATGTCTAGTGATTGTAAGATCCTTCATTTACAGCAAAAAAGAACAAAAAAACTCCGTATCATACTGTATAAGTCAGGGAAGGGGCACTTTATATATATATATCGCTCTCCAAACAGCGCCTTAATTGAAGTGAAAATCATTGTTTCTCTGTGCCTTTTCCCCTCTTTCTTTTGGTGATACCCCTATAGTCCTCGAAACAGTATGCCGATAATTGAAGATTCTGATAGGAGACTTGTATATAGGTGAGGGGAACCAAGGGGGTGTTTCCCGCGACACGATTTCAAATAAGATGTAACTTATTTGACGTGCTGACATCTCATCACAATTTGAAATCGCGAGTTGATTTGGGGCTTCTGCTTCAGGATTCCCCAACCGCGATTTAGAGGATAGAAAGTCTATGAGCGTGGGAGCGGTGCGGAATAAGCGGTTTGGTTGCTTCCATTGCCTCTCATGGCACGCCGTTGCTGTTTCTTCGGGAGAACCATATTTTGAATTTCTCGAATCTGCTTTTGTTAGCGACGGCGCTGTTGGGGGTCGCCCGGGGTGGAAACGACCTGGGATGATGGCCGGAATCGGACTTATATGACAAGTGAGTGTCTGCCCTGGGGCTGTCCTATAAATGGCGAGCTAACCATAGCTATCATAGAAGCGATTACGGGAAATATTATTTTTTATGAAAAGCAATTGTACAAAGATTTTCAATGCTCTTTTTATATTGAAAAAAAAACAGCACAAACTTTGGGTGGATCGACGAGTACCGGGTTATGGGGGCAACTTGAGTTGATGAGGGAGGGAGGGGATACTGGTGGTCTCTTGCTTAATGTAGTTTACGCATTTATGGTTATTGTGGACAGGGGAGATATTGCTAACTGGAGATATTAGTTCGAATAGGGCTATCGAGATTCCATCTTGAAATCCCTATTGAGGATGTGGGAGCTTTTGAACAATGCTTCAGCAAGGAAGGGGGGAAAGGAAAAAAAGAAGCTTGGAGGACTGTGGCGGCCATCACTGGTTGCAGAAAGCATAGATCAATCATGACAGTATTTCTAGGGCGTCGGTCCAAATTCTCCATATAAGCAAGAGTTATAGCGTCCGAATTTTAATGACCCCCTCATCACTAGCACACCCAGACCAGGAAGAGTCCTGCGAAACCTCGCTGGAGTCAAAAACGACTCGCTCCTTTTGTATGATATATGACGACCCCAACCTTCCCCGGAGCCCAACTTAACCAAAGCCAAAAAAACACAATCCAGGACAAGGGAGTCCATCACCTTTCGGCAAAAAAAAGCCTAGGGGATCCGGGCGCCCATAGTAGTCACTACGAGGCCATGAAACTACTTCCCACCCCCACCTCCCCCATCTTTACTTGGATACTATGGTATGCACTAGGAGGCACCCTTCCACGCCATCCACTATCACATGATCTAACGATATTTTCCGGACCGCTCCGGCGCGGGCATAAGCTAATAAACCCCACGGATCCGTCAATCTAATGACTATGCTTTTTAACCCCACATCCGGTGGGGGCGTCCAGGATGTGCTCGGGGGTGCTCGGGGTGTAAGAGAATTAGTAAGGGTAAGTCGGGGCAACCAAGACACCGCAAACAAATCCGTGGCCTTGGATTTTTTGTACGATAAATTCTCTTGTTCCGCTGATACCGTATCAACTTGAATAAGAGCAACAACGCGCTATATAGTAGGTTCAAATAAGGTGAAACCAAGCCACACAAATGCCGCAATCGAATGGGGGGGGGGGGGGGGGGGGGGGGGAAGGGCCCAAGAAATT